>JGI12269J14319_10002146_pt1 | contig 19214 bp, 16 predicted proteins | sample PeaSoiSIISIP2007_FD_14319 | JGI IMG/M metagenome (IMG submission 14319)
CCTGGGCACGGTCAGCTTCGCGACCGGCGCTTTCTCCGGCACCAGCATCTGGAACGGGGGAACATTTTCAGCCACGGGCTCGTCATTTGACGTCATTGGCATCGGCCCCTGGGTAAAAACATTAACGGGAGCAACCAAGAACCCGGTAACGCTCTTTACCGGCAGCTTTGTCGGGCCGATTTCCTGGACGGTGGTCAGTCACGTCCATGACGACTACGTGTTTCTGCTCTCGGGCGCGATCTGGGGGGAACTGTATAACGGCCGTTACGTGAGCGGAACAACGACGCAGACTATTTATGCGTTCACGGATCAAGAGCCCTTCGATCACAAGGGCGGCATCCGTCTCGGCAAAAGCAATCTGGCCGTTCCTGAACCCGGCACACTGGGATTGTTAGGCACAGGCTTGATCGCCATCGCGGGAACCATGCGGCGCAAGTTCCTTCGATCCTGAACTAATTTGATTGGTTTCGTTTCGCCGGATAATCCTCGTTCCCTTTTCCTGGAAACGGGGGCCGCGTCCCGTCCTTGAGGTTATTGTCAAGGATGGAACTCCACGGCCCTGTCCTTCTTGGCAATTTCGCACGCTGCTCTTATATATCTCGCCGTTCTCACTTGCCGGCGCTTACGAAAGCCCCGGTGGTCGCGTTAATCACGCCGATGCCCTTCCTGTCCTTCTCGCTCGCGCCGTAAATGACGTACCAGACCGGCCCGTTCTGCTTCCGGTCTTTGAGCAAAACGTAGGTGACGGGCTGCTGTGGATCCTTCTTCACGATAGCGTCGCCCCCGTGTTGCTGCGCGGTCGTGAATGCCTGACTCGTATCGGTTTTCAGCAAATATTGTGAAAAGACAAGACTGGCTGATTCGGCGTTATAAGCGGCATCACCCTCGGTTGAAACTCCGAGGGGCGGCGCATCGGGCCGCCGGCTTCCCGAGCAAACGATGGTCTTGACGGCCCGGCGAGCGGGCGAAGCAAAGTACCCTCGCCAAATGGTTGCTTTTCCGTCCTGGCCTGTAGTTTCCGGGGTGAGAACGGATTCCACCCGAGCCGGTTGCGCGTCAGGTGACCACTTCACGGCGAGCGCCAACATCCGATTGAAGGCCTCCTCACCGGTGTAAGGCACAGGTGCCGGCGGCGGTGCGGCTGCTGCCGGCTTGTCGGGCGCACTTTCCTTCGGTTTATTCTCGGTTGAGTTACAACCTGCGGTCAGGATTGCAAAACTGATTACGCTAAGCGCAAACGCCAGACGATATAATTTCATGCTCTATCCCTCCAGGAATGTCTTGTGCAGATGTCATCATTACCTCGGCGGTTGTTGTGGTGCTCCATCACAGGCCACCTGATGCCATGAAACAGGTATTTTTTTCTCAGATTTGAATCGCCCGAATTGTACCGCTTGTGAGTGGTTTTGCAAGGCCGACACACCTTAGCGCTTGCGGGCGCAGGGCAACGGGTTACCTGACGAGCTACCGTCGCATAAATTCTCCCGGAAATGGCGTAGTATGTGTCCGCAGGACAGGGTCGAGCCGTGAATCTGGGTGTTTCCCGGAAAGTCGTGATTCTTGCGCTAGCGTTGCTGGCATGCCACGTCCTGGTGCTCGCCCTGCACGCCGCCCTGCTTAGCAACCTGGTGGAGTTGGCGCTGGCTGCGGTGGCGGCGGCAGCCGCCTATCAGACCGCGCAACGGGCCCATGGTTTTGCCCGCCGCTTCTGGCGGCTGATCGGCGTTTCCTTCACGCTCTACTCTCTGGGCCAGGCCTTTTACACCTACTACGACAGCATCTTGCACGCCTCTCCTAACCTCTGGTGGCCGAGCGACGCTCTGCTGCTGTTTTACGTCGCGCCCATGGTGATGGCGTTGTTTTTGGGCGACGACAGCGCAGAGGCAAGAGCCTTCTCCAGTCAGCGGCAGCTCGACTTCCTGCAAGTCGGCATCGTGACGCTGTCCACCTATCTGTTCTTCTTCTATCAGCCCTGGACGGGCGGGCCATCCCACTCGATGGCGACACTGATCTGGCGGGTGGAGATTGTCCGCGATGTGGCCATCACCGCGGCCTTTGCCTTACGCGCTCTGCTCACTCGCTCCCGCCTGGTGCGCTCGCTGTTCGGACGCGTCGCCCTGTTTCTGCTGGTGTTCAGCATGGGCGACCTGGTTTATCTCAACGTTCAAACCTGGGGCGACATGCAGAATGCGTCCTGGTACGAACTTCTGTGGACGGTGCCGCGCACGCTGCTGATTCTGCTGGCTGCCAGCTGGACTCCGCCGGCCGAAGCTGAGCCTGAACCCGGCAAGATTGCGGCGGAACCGCTGCTGCTAGCGCAGTTCGCGCACATTGCGTTGCCCCTTCTGGTTTTGATCACGGCGGCCCACGCCCAGCGCAAGCAATTGGCCGTTGCCCTGATTGCGGTGCTCGCCTCGTTCGCTTGTTCGAGCGCGCGGCTGGTGCTGGGGCAACGCGCCCAGCAGCAACTCAGGCTTCGTCAGGGACAAACCGCCGAATCGCTGCGCGCTGCCGAAGAAAAATACAGAAACATTTTCGAAAATGCCGTCAATGGCATCTTCCAGGTCACGCCCGATGGCAAATACACCGCCGCCAATCCGGCCCTGGTAAAGATGCTGGGCTACGATTCGGCCGACGAGTTTCTGCGGAACCGCACCTACAACGCCAAGGAAAACTACGCGGACCCCGCCGTGAAGGGGCAGTTTCAGGACTTGCTGAACCGGGACGATGAACTGCAAAGCTTCGAGAGCGAAATCAACTGCAAGGACGGCAAGAAAATTTGGACCTCGGAGCACCTGAAGGCCATCCGGGACGGCTCAGGGAAGATCATCGCTTACGAAGGCACAGTAGAGAACATCACCGAGCAGCGCAAGTTGCAGCGGCAACTGCAACTGGCGCAGCGCATGGAGTCACTGGGAACGCTGGCCGGCGGAATTGCCCACGACTTCAACAACCTGCTCACCGTGATCGGCGGCTACAGCACCCTGCTCATGGATGGCCTGGTGGAAAACGCGCGCCTCCATTCTGCCGCGGATCAGATTCACAAGGCTGGCCAACGCGCCACCGCGCTCACCCGCCAGTTGCTCGTCTTCAGCCGCCAGCAAATTCTCCAGGGCAGTACCGTGAACCTGAACACGGTTATCACCAACATGATGCAGATGCTGCAACGGCTGATTGGCGAGCACATTGACGTGCAGACATCTTTGGCCGCCGACTTGCGCTTGATGAAGGCCGATACCGGCCAGTTGGAGCAGATCATCATGAACCTGGCGGTGAACGCCCGCGATGCCATGCCGGAGGGTGGCAAGCTCATGGTTCAGACCAGCAACGTTGTCCTGGACGAAGCCTTTGTCGCGAGCCACGTGGGCTCACGCACCGGCCCCCATGTGCTGCTGGTGGTCAGCGACAACGGCACCGGCATGAACGCCGACACCCAGTCCAGGATCTTCGATCCCTTCTTCACCACCAAGGAGGCGGGCCGCGGCACCGGTCTGGGGCTTGCCGTGGTCTATGGCATCGTCAAGCACAGCAAAGGCTACATCTCGGTGTACAGCGAGGTGGGTCATGGCACCAGCTTCAGGATTTATTTGCCGGTGGATGAGCGCGCTGCCAAGCCCCAAGCAGCCTCCGCCGCGCGAGCGCTTCCGCCGCGCGGCACGGAGACCATTCTGCTGGTGGAAGATGATCCCGCGGTGCGTGCCCTCGCCAACACCATCCTCCATGACAAAGGCTATGCCGTACTGGCGCCGCAACATCCCGCGGAGGCGGAACAGATCTGCGCGCAGCACACCCAGCCCATTCACCTGCTGCTGACCGATCTGATCATGCCGGGCATGAGCGGACGCGAACTGGCGCGCCGCGCCGTCGCCTTGCGGCCGCACATCAAGGTACTTTACATGTCCGGTTATACGGATGACGCCCTGATTCACCGCGAGGTCTTCGAAAACCGATTCGCCTTTGTGCAGAAGCCTTTCTCGCCCGCCGTGCTCGAAGCTAAGGTACGCGAAGTGCTGGACTCAGCGCAGCCCTCCGCTCAAGCCGTTGCTCCATCCTAAGACACGTCGCGCTTCGGCTTTCTGGATGTTCCGGAAGATTCGAACTGCCCCGGAACGCACAAAAGATGTCGCTCGGGAGTAACCACCAGCGGGTTTCGGCATCCAACTAAACAGGCAGTTTTGCGTGTTATACTGCGCTCAGAAGGGGTGGTTGGATCCCTGCAAGTCCCTGCCCGAGTTTTTCGAACTGAGTATTTCTAACTGAGGTTTTCGACACATGGCTGGTAGTTCTCGTCGTTCACTGTTCCTGGTAGTTTTTGTCCTTGCTACGTTCGGTTTGCTGGGAATGCTGTTCGCGCAGCGAATCAGCCCGGCAACCACGCCCAGCACTGACTCCGACGTCCGCGACAGCTTCAAGCAGTTCACCCAGGTCTATGAAACGATCGAGCAGAACTATGCCGACCCGGTGAATCCCGACAAGGCGATTTATAACGGCGCGATCCCGAGCATGTTGCACCAGCTCGACCCGCACTCCAACTTTTTCGACCCGAAATCCTACTCCCAGCTGCGCGAAGAGCAGCGGGGCAAGTATTACGGCGTGGGCATGACGGTGGGCCCGCGCAACAATAAAGTTATTGTCATCGCTCCCTTCGTCGGCACCCCGGCGTATCGCGCCGGCATCCGCCCCGGCGACATTATCGCCGCCATCGACGGCAAGCCCACCGACAACATGAGCACCTCCGACGTTGCCGATCTCCTCAAGGGACCGAAAGGTACCACGGTTCGCATCACCATGTTGCGCGAAGGTTCTGACCATCCGCTCGAATTTGCCGTTATCCGCGACGAGATTCCGCGCTACAGCGTGGACCTGCACTTCATGATCAAGCCCGGCATCGGTTACATGCACGTCTCCGGGTTCCAGGAAACCACCGAGCATGAAGTCGCCGAGGCGCTAGATCAGATGGGCGATCTGAAAGGCCTGGTCCTGGACCTGCGGCAAAATCCCGGAGGACTGCTGAGTGAAGGGGTAGGCGTAGCCGACAAGTTCCTGAAGAAGAACCAGTTGATCGTCTCGCATCACGGCCGCTCGTCGCCGGAGAAAAGATACGTTGCGCTGCACGGCAACGGTGGCAAGGAATATCCGCTGGTAGTGCTGGTAAATCGCGGCACCGCATCCGCCGCTGAAATCGTAGCGGGAGCAATCCAGGATCACGATCGCGGCCTCATCGTCGGCGAAGTAACTTTCGGCAAGGGTCTGGTGCAAACCGTGTATCCGCTCGCCGAAAATACCGGCCTCGCCTTAACCACCGCCAAGTACTACACCCCGAGCGGACGGTTGATCCAGCGCGATTACTCGAATCTTTCTCTCTACGATTACTACTACAACCGGGAGAGTGAAGAGAATAATGCCAATCACGAAGTCAAGCTCACCGATGGCGGACGCACGGTGTATGGCGGCGGCGGGATCACTCCGGATGTGAAATTGCCTCCTTACAAATCCAACAAGTTCCAGGAGACGTTGCTGCAACATTACGCTTTGTTTAATTTTGCGAAGCGCTATGCTCTCACTCACAAGATCACGCAGAGCTTTGAAGTGGACGATGTGGTGCTGCAGGAGTTCCACAAATTCCTCGACGAAGAAAAAATATCCTATAGCGAAGGCGAGTTGATCGAGAACAACGATTGGCTGCGCTCCAACATCAAAAGCGAGCTCTTCGTGGATGCCTTCGGCCAGGAAGAAGGATTAAAAGTACGGGCCGAAACCGATCCTGAGGTAATCAAGGCTCTGGACCTGATGCCACAAGCGCGAGCTTTGGCTGACAATGCCAAGAAAGTGGTGGCGGAAAGAAACTCGGCTCCTCCGGTCACCCGCTAGCGAGCGTTTTACCAACGCAATCAAGGCCCGGGCGACCGGGCCTTTGCTTTTTGCCCAAGGCAAGCAGTTCCCAGTTCTCAGTTCTCAGTTCTCAGAAAAACCTAAAAGCCTGGTCATCCCGAACGAAGTGAGGAATCTGCAGTTACCGAGAACTGGGAACCGGGAACTGAGAACTTTCTCTTGAGTGTGGCTTCCGAAAGCCCTAAAGTACAGGAAGCGAAACGCGCGGAGGCGCCCGTCTGGCAGCGGAAATCATGCTTCAATCCGGGCCCTGGATCGTCGCGGTACTGGTGGCGATGGTTGCGGGATTTCTGGACTGGCGCTACCGGCGGATTCCAAACTGGCTCACGGTGTCGGGCTTCGCGGCCGGGGTCGCGGTTAACACGATTCTCTACCGCTGGCCGGGACTGAAGGGCGCGTTGCTGGGGACGGCTCTGGGCCTGGGGCTGCTGCTGCCTTTCGTACTCGTCCGGAGCCTGGGCGCCGGAGACTGGAAACTGGCTGGCGCTTTGGGAGCCTGTCTGGGTTGGCGGCAACTGCTTTCCGTGCTGGTAGGCACGATTCTGGTGGCGGGAGTCATGGCGCTGGCAGTGGTCATCTGGAAGGGGCGGTTGAAACAGACGCTCTTGAATATGGCGCATTTGCTGGCGGCGTTGTTCAGCCTGCGGATGCCCGCGTTCGAGGTTTCGCTCGACGATCCGCAGTCAACAAAAATTCCGTTTGGCGTGGCCATGGCGCTTACGGTCTTGTTCTACGGAATGGGGAGAGCGCTGGGAAAATTGTGATTTGTAATCCACTTATGATTTGTCATCCCGAGCAAAGCGAGGGATCCGCAGTTTGCTGACGATCAAACAAATCGCACGCCAACTCGAACGCACGGAGGGCGCGGAGATTGCTGAAGTCGCACTAGTGCTGCCCTTGGTGTTCATGCTTCTGCTGGGCATCGTCTGGTTTGGACGCGCCTTCAATATCTACTCGACCATTCAGCAGGCGGCGCAGCAGGGAGCAATCACCGCCGCACGGGCGACGTGCGCTACGTGCGGCAATACCCCCGCCACCGATGGCGCCGTGACCAGTTGCCCTGTAACCGCCACCCCCGGCTCGGTGACATACGCGATTGAAACCGTGATGTGCGCCTCGAATATCGATCCGACCCAGATTCCCGCAAACCCTAGTCCTCCTTCTCCGATCTCCTGCGTGAATCCTCCGGCACTGGTGACGTGCACGAATCCTGGCAACATCACGATCTGCCGGCAGGTGCTGCTGAATTCCCCCGTTTCCGCGACCCAGCCCCCACAGTGCGGAATCGTGGTGAGCTTTCAGTATCCGTTCACGTTTTACTTCCCGGGCACCTCGCTCAACCTGCAGAAGATTACTTTGACGGCGCAGGCGCAGAGCAGGATGGAGAACTAGATGCTTTGCTTCCGAATTCCGCATCGCCGCGAAAGGACCCGCTTCTCGAAGGGCGCGCGAACTGCGGTGTCCGGCGCGGTCAGTCTGCGCAGGGATGAGCAGGGCGCGGCGCTCCTGGAGTTCGCCATCGCGCTGCCGCTGCTGGTGGTGTTCGTTGTGGGCATCTTCGATTTCAGCGGTGCCTTCAACCAGAAGCAGAAAATCGAGCAGGCCGCGCAGGAAGGCGCCGTCGTTGCCGGCGCTCAGCCGACAAACGACATTGCGTCATCCACTTCCCCGGACTCTTTAAAGCCGGTGGTGACTGCGGTCTTTAACTCCCTGGCCGCAAGTGGGGTCGTGCCAAGCGGAACTTGCACGCCACCGGGCACAGCATCCGGACCGACTGGCGTAGCCTGGACGTACACGATTTCGGGCTGCCCCGATTCTCTACTCATCACCATCAATCGCGGATCGGTGGCTGGCTCCGGTGCACCCGGGTCCGGTTCGCCCGCAACCGTCGGCACGATCGTGACCGTACAGTATCCGTACCATTGGAGGTTCAATAGTGTGATTCAATTGTTAATCCCGGGCGCGAGCTATGCGGCTACAACGCAAGTTACGGAGAGCGCTACGGTTCACAACCAGATTTGAGGATGCTTGCGACGCCATCGAACTAAATTTCGAACTGGCTTGCGACGGAAGAACCAGCGCGGGATCGTCATCACGCTGGTGGCGGTGTTCATGCTGGGCGTAGTCGGGGCTATGGCCGCGCTTTCGATCGACGTGGTGACGATTTACACCGCACGCAGCGAGGCACAACTTGCGGCTGATGCCGCGGCCCTGGCGGCAGCGCGCGTGCTCGCCAACTCGGGGGCTACCTCGGACACCACCGGCACGGTGCTCGCAAACGTAGAAACCGCTACCACCGGCCTCGCCACCACGGTCGCTATTCAGGTGGCGGAGCAGAACCAGGTGGGAGGAGCGTACCTTACCAGCGCCAATATCACCGCCGTAATTTTTGCTGGAACCCCTCCTACCAATCCAACTGTCACGGTAAGCGTGCAAGTAACCAATCTGCCGACGTTCTTCGCGCGAATCTGGGGAGCCAAGTTCCTCACCGTGGGCGCGTCGGCCACGGCAGAGGCCTACAATCCGTCGGGTGCGAAAGCTGCGACTGGGACGACGACACCCGTCGCGCCCATTTGCGTGAAGCCGTGGCTGCTGCCGAACATCGATCCCGTGCTAGGCACCGGGAATCCAATTTTCGATCCGACGAGTGGCGCCATTGTGAATACTGCCCTGGTTAATCAGAGTTGGCCATCGGCGTCTAACACCAGTGGCTTGCGCTCCCGCACGGCCACTATGGCGCCGATGCCGGGACGATACTATGGCGGAGCCATCGATGCCGCCGACTTCCCCGCCCCCACGCAGGCCCTGCCTGCTTGCAGCACTGGCTTCACAAGCTATCAGCTTGCGGTGGCGGGCTGTGTTCCGCAGCCCATTGCGTGTGGCGCGGGTGCCACCATCAAAATTGATACTGGCTTCTACGCTTCCAGGACAGGAAGTCGCAATGGCGACACAGTCCAGGCGGCAGAGTGCCTCATCCACTACAACGGTGCGGCGGGAGACACTGACAGCATCGATACTACGGTTGTACCGAACCCCCCATTTGAGTTTCTCGGAGGGAATCAGAATCCGGTTGCGAGCGCGATTGATAAAGACGTTATGGTCAGCGATTCCCTTGTCACGATCCCGGTATATGACTCCGCGGCCGGCGGTCCTCCGGGTGGTGCCACCGTCACCGTGATCGGCTTCCTGCAGGTGTTCCTGAACCCTCAATCAACAACTATGCCGCTGCCATCGCCACCCGCCCCAGGAACGAACGAGATCCCCGTGACCATCATCAACATGGCTGGTTGTGGAACCGGCGCCAGCGGAACGCCGATTCTCGGCAATGGCGCGTCTCCCGTCGCGGTGCGGCTGATCTCGCCTTAGTTGGCATCCCACCTTTGACTGAAAATTTCAAGGATGGCACGTCGAGCCGGAGCCAATGGCGGCAAACTACAGATCCCTCACTCCGTTCGGGATGACAATGCTTGAGCGGAATAAATGCTAGAGCGGGATCACAATGCTTGAGGGCGCCTAGAAGAGGCTGGGATCGCGGCGCGACAAGATGACGCGTTCGAGGCTTAGTTCGTTGCCGACAAAAATAAAGTTATAGGATGATCCGTTTAAGAGCGATGCCAGCACATCGCGGGCGGGAGCGGGACCGAGAACGGCGACTACCTGTTCCTGCTCGGCGCCGGCGGGAATGGCAATCTCCGCCTGGGTCTGGCGCTGCACTTCGAACAACACCTGCGCCAGCGTAGCTTTCTCAGCGCGGATGCTCAGCATGCCGTTTGCAAAAATCACGGTCACGGGCGGTTTCGGTGGCGGTGCTTCTGCGACGGCCGCGGGAAGCGCGGATGCCGTCGCGTTTGCAGCTGCGGTAGAGAGTCTCGGGGTCGGAACGTTCATGCTTGCGGCAGGCGCACCGGAGACGAGCGCAGCATTCTGAACTCTCGCAGCATGCGGCACATCGGTAGCATGGACTCCATCGGCCGCAGTAACGGGACCGAGCTTGACGATGATCGCATTCTGGCTGGTCGAGATTCGATACGACTGCGGCTCCACCAGATCGAGCACGATGCGCGTAATTGGAGGGTTGTCGAAAAACAGGCCGGCACGAATTCCCTTCAGCGCACCGCGATTGACTTTCAGGGCGCGCAACGCGGCGGCGGGGAGCGCGCCGGGGAAATCCACCACGATACGATCGGGTCCGGTAATAGCTTGAGTGTCGGGCGCTACCGGCGCTCCGGAAGTCTGGATTTCCACTTCCATGGCGCCGCCGCTGCCGCGCACTACGACTTGCTGGACGCGCGCGCTATTCTGCGCGGCATTTTGCGAACTCTTTACAGCAAGCGTTCTTACAGCAGGCGTTTGCGCACTCTTCGCCGCAGGCGTCTGCGCGGAAATCGACGCGGACAGCCACGCCGCGATGCCCAGCAGGGCTCCGAAATGGGAGAGGAGTGGCATTGGGGCTCTGAGCAAAGTCTAGCAGTTATGGGACCAGTAATCCGCACCAGAAGTTCTAGCACTAATTGCGGGTCGGGTAATAGCGGGAAAATCAGCAGAAGAGGCTAGCCATCCGGCGCCAAGATGGCGCTAGGCCCCGACGGGGCGGGCGGTCTTACGATAACGCCACAGCACTAGCGACAAGCCGGAAGCGATCAGCAGCATGGTCGGTGGCTCGGGAGCCACCGGTTTTTTGCGTTTGGGCCGGCAGTGTCCATCAACCAACTGGTCGGCGGCGGTGCACCGACCGGTGGGAATCGGCACGCCAATCGGCACGTACGGGAAGAAGAATTGGCCGGCGAGAAGCTTGGGTGGGGTCGGTTCGCCAATGGGCAAGTCGGGCGGGGCCAGCAGGGGCCGGATGGGAAAGGACGGTCCCGGTTCGATCTGCGCCACCGGTTGATCCAGAACATCTTCGGTGGGCTCTTCTTCGGAAACTTCGGGATTGGCGGTGTCGGAAATCTGGTTGCCGCAACGGGCGCGCGCCGTGATTTTGCCGTCGGTCAGCAGCAGTTCCCCGATGTGCAGGCGGACCCTTCTGCTTGTCCAGTAGACGGTGTCACGAATGCGATAAGAAAGATAAACTTCGCGGGCTTCGGAGGCGGGCACGAAATGGGCGTGGCTGAAATCGAAGTGGGCATAATGCCGACGCACGACATAGTCGCGCAAGGCCGCATAGCGGAGATCGTCGGGATCCTTCACGCCTCCGGGGATGACCGAGTACGGATAGACCCCGGGAATCCGCGCGAGCGATTTGGGAGGCTGGGCGGACTGCGTCGCCCTCAAAGCGAGATCTTTGTTGGCGTTGCCTCGCCTCCAGAAAGAGCCGCGCAAAGCCTGAGAAGCACTCGAGGAAGGCGAGGCGAAATGGCGGGCGACATTCTGCCAGCACGCGGCGGCGATGACCGTGATGACGACCAGAGCGGCCAGGGATCGCTGTATGCGCAAATGACGTCGATACCAGCTCCGCCTCCGTCGCACGGTCTTTCCGGTCGCACCGTCGTTCAAAACAGCACTCCTCCCCGGCACGAGCCAGTGGGCGGCTGAGAAAAAGCCAACTAGGTAGAGAGCAGTCCGGCATCCAAACGGCGCCCCTGAACTGCCCCAGACACATGGACTTAGCACCCAGAACAGCTGATAGTAGCAGAGTTATGCAAGGAATTTCATTCAAAGTGATACTTGAGCGCCTCGAGCTTCCCAATTTATTCGGAGCGAAGGCGACACCGAAACAACGAGTCCCCTGGCAGGTTGAACCAACGCGGGATGTTGCTGGAATTTATTTGGTGGAGCTAGTCGGGCTCGAACCGACGACCTCATCGTTGCGAACGATGCGCTCTCCCAACTGAGCTATAGCCCCATGCGGTGGTGAGTTTTCTTTTTGATTTTATCAGCCGTCGCTCGATTTCGCCTATGCGCCGCTCGCATTTAAGCCATCCCAGCATTGCAGTGGCTCCAAACCGTGAGTAACTGCACGCGAAGGCTATAATTTAGGGGTGAGTTCTTCAAAGGTAAAACAAGTAGCGTCCGCGGACTTTCCGACGCGCTGGGGACATTTTCTGATTCACGGGTTTGCGACTCGGGCGTCGGCATCTGGAGAGGGCGCCAAGACGGAAGAGGCGGTGGCGCTGGTGATGGGCGAGGTGCACTCCGGGTCGCCGCTGGTGCGCATCCATTCGCAGTGTCTGACCGGCGACGTATTTGGCTCGCTGCGCTGCGACTGCCGTCAGCAACTGGAAATGGCTCTCTCCATGATCGCTGAACTGGGGGCGGGCGTCCTGATCTATGAGCAGCAGGAGGGCCGCGGCATTGGGCTGATGGCAAAACTGCAGGCCTACGCGCTCCAGGACAGCGGATTTGACACGGTGGAGGCGAATGAGCGCCTCGGCTTCAAACCCGACCAGCGCGAGTTCCTCATGCCAGTCGAGATCCTGAAGGCGTTGGACATACAGCGGGTTCGCCTGCTGTCGAACAACCCTGATAAAGTCGCTGCGCTTGAAAACGCTGGTATCCAGGTAACTGAGCGTGTGCCGTGCGAAGTCGCGCCCACGGAACACACGGTCGAGTATTTGAAGACGAAGCAGGAAAAACTGGGGCATTTGTTCAGCGGCCGGCGGGGCCAGCATTAAACCGGGATCATCAGTAACCAAGCTCCGCCAGCGTTTGGAGGAATCGCGGATCCTTCATAAACCTCTGGAAGGACGAATCGTTCCGCGGGTTAGGCATGCTCTCGCCTGGTAGCGAGTTGCTGCGGTACTGGTATGCCGTCTTCAAGTAGCCGATGGTGGACTCCAGGTCGCCGCCTTCGGCATACGCACAGGCCATGTTGTAGTGGAACATCGGATATGCTGGCTCTTTGCTGAGGCCGTACTGGAAGACCTGCTTAGCATGTTCGAGGTCGCCGCTAATGCCGTACGACATCCCCAAGTTATCTACTAGCACGGTCCAATAGGTCTTCCCGATCTGCGGGCGCTTCATTTCCAAATCCAAAGCGGGCTGATAGTACTCAATTGCCTTGCGGTAGTTCCCTTGGATGTAGAACGCGCTGCCGCGCCTGAACAACTCCATGGCGTCGTTCGGGGACTTGCCGCCTGGATCGGAGGAAGAAGGCGGGCCGGAATTCAAAGTGCCGCTGCTTCCTTCTTCATCGAGCTTGTATCGCAGACGCACACTGTCGAGCAAGGTGTCGATCAGCTTCTCATCGCCGGCACGGAACGAAGTCTTGGAGATGTGTACCTCGGCGCATATGTCGCGACTGCCCAGATAAGCGTGCACATGCTTCTGCTCGACTTCGAGGCCCTGTACAGTGTGAATGATGTACTCGGCAAGCGCCATTCGTCCACGTTCCGAGAGCTTCACGCCGTCGAGGGAAAACGGAGTCGCAGCGCGCATCTTGCCGAACCAATCGTCGCGGCACTCCGCCGCTGTTGTCTTCCCCGTCTCTTTTTGCAGGAAGGCTGAGAGCGCGAGGCCGGCGTTGTTGGAGGCGAAGATCTTTGTGCCGCTGCCATCGGGTATGGTGGCGGTCTGGCTCGGATCGATTTTAAGATCGGCCAACTTCATTTCCAACACCAGGTTTTTGCCGGGCAGCGATAGCGCGGTCACCTCTTGTGAGGTTTGAGCGAAGGCGACGGTTGAAAGCACCAGGAGGCCGGCCAGTATCTGCGGTTTCATGAGCACCTCGAAATGCGACTCCCACTGGATCCTACTGCATATGCGCTTAAGAGAGATCGAACATCAAAGGGCCCTTAGTAACCGCTTGAGTCCTTCCCGATTCTTCACCGGCAGGCCGCGCAGGGCGGCTTGCGCCAGGGCCACATAGACCTTGCGTGCTCCGGGATGCTTCTTGAGCACGGTCAGGTGTTTGGCCACGGTGTCGGCGTCTCCGCGGACGAGCGGGCCACTGAAGGAGCGCGCTGGTCCGAGGCGCGAATAGCTTGCCAGAGTCTGGCGGATGATGGGGAGGCTCTTGTGGCGCGCATCTTGCCTTGTGAGTCCGGCGGCGCGGGCGGCTTCTTCGAGCGTCACCAGGAACGCCAGCAGCAGCGGCGAAGTCATCGTCGCCCATGCGTGGTACGCCGCTTTGCGCGACGCGGGCAAGGAGAAACTCTTCCCTCCCAACTGGTGGACGATTCGCCGTGCAACTCGCTTAGCCGCCTCATCGCCTTCGATCGCAAAAGGCACATCCGTCAAAGAAGGTTGCGCACCGGCAACGAACGTCATCAGTGGGTGCACGGACGCGACCGCGACGCCTGCGCTGCGCAGAGGCTCGAGTTCGTTGCTGAGCAACGCTCCGCTGGAGTGGAAAGCGAAACGAAGGTTGCTCTGAATTTTGTTCAGAACTTTGCTCGGAGATCCGCCTGCCTTGTTTGCAGCCTTGCGCGCCGCGAGATGATCCGCCATTGCCGAGGCGGCGTTATGAATCTCGCCGTCGGGGACGCAGAACCACAGCAATGTGGCGTCCAGCATGGTGGAATGTGCGGCGACTACCTGAGCTCCCACCCGCGCGGCGAGAGAGCGGGCGCGCCGGCGTGATCGGGCGGAATCGCGCGCGACGATCTCGGTGATCGCGAAACGGGCATCATGCAGCGCGACGGCCAGAAAAGTCGCCAGGCGTCCGGCTCCGACGATGGCTACGGTGGGCTTTCTTGTAATTTGCTTTCGGCTCACCGGCGCAGCATACCTTATATTGTTGTCATGGCGAAATCGGCAGAGGCGAAATCAAAACAAGCTCGCGTTCTCTCTTCGCGGGTTAGTTACCGGGGCCCAGTGTTCAGCGTCACCACGGATGAAGTGGAAGAACCTGGGGGCGTGCGCGCCCGGCGCGATGTCATCCGGCATGCGGGCTCCATCGTGGTTCTGGCGGTCGATGATCTTCAGTCAGCGAAAGCCGGCCGCAAAGTCGACCCGCGCATTCTGCTCGAACGCCAGTATCGGCACGCCGCCCAGTCGATGATGTGGGAACTCCCCGCCGGACGCATCGACGACGGCGAAACCGCGCTCACAGCCGCCAAGCGCGAGTTACTCGAAGAAACCGGCTACTCCGCGCGCCAGTGGAAGAGAATTTTGCATTTCTACGTAAGCCCCGGTTTTCTCGACGAAACCATGACCATCTACCTGGCCCAGGGCCTCCAGGCTGGCGAGGCTCAGCCGGAGCCGGACGAGAAGATCGCAATCAGATTCTTCCCTCTGTCGGAGGCGAAGCGGATGGCGCTCAATGGACGCATCCGTGATGCAAAAACTATCTCGGGGATCCTGTGGCTGGCCCAAATGGCGCGACCATAGTTCGCGTCACGATTTTTCCTCGTGGTACTCCGTCTCGGTATTGACGTCCCAAATCGCTCCCTTGTCCACGCTGCCGGCGGCGATCTGGTCTACCGCCACCATTGCCGTCAGCATGGAGTGGTCCTGGTTGTTATATTTATGCATCCCATTCCGGCCAACCAGGAACAGGTTTTCAAAACCATCCAAATAGCGCCTCAGTTCGGGGAAACGGGAATAAGTTCCGAAATAAGCGGGATAAGTCTTCGGCATCCGGATGACAGTTGCATCCAACACATCGTTTCGGTCGATGATGCCGATGCTGTGCAATTCGTCAGCAGCGAGCTTCTTCATCTCCGCATCGGGCTTGTTCCAGAGATCGTCGCCTTCGTTGCAAAAATATTCCACACCCAGCCAGATGTTCCTGGAATCCGCGACCATATATGGACTCCAGTTGTTGAAAATCTGCAACCGCCCGGCCAGCACATCCGGTTCCTGAATGTAAATCCAATTGTCGTCGACGTGACCGTCCACTCCCACTTTGAGCCGCTTCACCAGCAGGCCTACGGTGATGAAATCCCGGTAAATCAGACCATCGCTGATTTCGCGCACGGCATCGGGCACTCTTGCATCTCCGTTCATTGACTGCACCAGCTCCTTGACCGGCATGGTGGAAAAAAAATAATCTCCGTCAAATTCCAGCGGCGCGCCTGTGCCGTCTACGCCTGTTACGGCAACGATGCGGTTGTGCTCTACCCGCAATCCGCGAACATCGATGCCGCAGTGGATCACTCCACCCTTCTCCCGAATCTTACGGGCCACCGTCTCCCACATCTGCCCGGGACCGTACTTGGGGTAGAGAAACTGTTCAATCAACGAAGTTTCGGTGCCCTTCTGCCGGACGTCAGCTTTATTCTTGCGCCCCAACGCCGTNTTGAGAAAATGCAGGATCGTCTTCGTGATCGAGAGACCCTTAATCCGCTGCTCGCCCCATTCCGCGCTGATCTCGCGGCACGGCGTTCCCCAGACCTTCTCCGTGTAAGATTTGAAAAAAGTGAGATAGAGCTCGCGGCCAAACCGCTTGATGAAGAATTGCTCGAGGTTAACGACCTGCTTCGGCGGAAAAAACGAGCTGCGCAAATAACTCGTTCCGATGCGGAGGGTGCGCCAGGGGCCAAGTTTCCTTAACGTATCAAAGCTGAGCTGGATCGGATAGTCGAAGAATTGGCGCAGATAGTAGATACGAGATTTGCGCCGGCGTACCAGCATCAACTCGTCGACCGGCTTCGAATCGCCAACCGGTTCGCTGGGTAAAACCTCGCGCGTCTGACCCTGGTAAGTTATGGATTGCGCCGCTCCGCTCTCCTGCATCGGCAAGTGCTGAAACCACCAGTCCATCACGCGGTCGCTCTTGGAAAAGAAACGGTGACCCCCGATATCAATTCGATTGTTTTTGTAATTGACGGTGCGTGAAATCCCGCCCATGTAATCGCTCTTCTCGATCACAATGGGGAGAATATCGGTTCGGCTCAGGAGCTCATAAGCGGCGGTCAGGCCGGCCGGGCCGGCGCCTATGATGATTGCAGTCTTCTTGCTCAAAGAGGGCACATCCTACGATCGAGGGTTTCCGTAGACTTCAATCTAAGTGTAAATGACCTGCGCCTCAGGCCCTGAAATCGTCTCTGGCCGAATCGGCTAGTCCCAACGCTGGAGTTCACAGGAACTATTACCTTGACCTAAAAACAGGAGCTTGTCACCATAGATCATCCACACCGCCATTACCATACAGGTCACGCGAGGGTTTCGATGAAATTTGGCATCATAATTTTCCCCGGATCGAACTGCGATCACGATGCTTTCTGGACGGCCGAGCAAGTCGCGAAGCAGCAGGCAACGTTCCTCTGGCACGACTCGCACGACCTTGAGAATTGTGATGTGGTGATTGTGCCCGGAGGGTTCGCTTATGGCGACTACCTGCGCACTGGCGCTATCGCCAAGTTCTCGCCGGTGATGGAATCCGTGCGCAAGTTCGCCGCCGGGGGCGGACTGGTGCTCGGCATCTGCAACGGCTTCCAGATTTTGTGTGAGTCGGGATTGCTGCCCGGAGCGCTGATGCGCAACATCGGCCTGAAGTATGTTTGCAAGCCGGTGCAGGTGAGAGTCGAAAACAACGAGACGCCGTTCACCCACACGTGCCGTAAGGGTGAAGTGCTGACGATCCCCATCGGACACATGGAAGGCAATTATTTTTGCGATGAGTCAACGCTCGCGGAGCTCAAGCGGGACAACTGTATCGTCTTTCGCTACGCGAACGCGCAAGGCGAAATTGCACTTGAAGCAAATCCCAACGGATCACTGGAAAATATAGCCGGCATCTGCAGCCCCGGACGCAACGTGCTCGGCATGATGCCCCATCCCGAGCGTGCCGCCGAACCTGAACTCGGGGGCACCGATGGATGCAAGATTTTCGAGTCGCTCGTGGGAGCGCTGGCAATCAAGTAGGCCTCACATCCAACCTATTGTGCGAACCTTGCTTCTGATCACCGCTTCCTCACCCGAAATCCAGAAGGTACGGCGTTCCCGTGTCCTGAACTTTCAGCAAATCACCATGCCGTATCTAGCCGCCTTCGCACCGCCCCGTTGGACTGTGCTCCATATCGATGAGGTGGTGAAGCCGGTCGATTTCGGTCTGCCAGCGGACCTGGTAGCGATTACCTTCCACACCCCGAGTGCGCCTCACGTCTATGCCGTGGCAGACCGGTTCCGGCAGCGGGGAATTCCGGTCGTATTGGGGGGACCACATGTGACTCTGATGCCCGATGAGGCGCAGGCGCACGCGGATGTAATCTTCGTCGGAGAGGCTGAATCCCACTGGCCGCAATTCTTGCGCGACTTTGACGCGGGGCAGCATAGCCACAGGTACTGTTCCACCGAACCCCCGACTCTGGAACATGCCCCGATGGCGCGGAAAGACCTGTTTCACCGGCACGACCTTACGGGTGGAGTTCTGTTTGCCACGCGCGGCTGTCCGTACCGTTGCGATTTCTGCACACTCGCGGTTATGTATCAGAGCCAGGTGCGCCAGCGACCCGCGGAAACGGTGGCGGAAGAGTTCGGCTCTTTTCCCGGCAAGGTGATCATCCTCTGGGATGACAACATCGCGAGCGACATGGAGTACGCCAAGAAGCTGTTCCGGGCTCTCGCTCCCCATCGCAAGTGGTGGAGCAGCCAGGCGAGCATTCATGCTGCTCAAGACGACGAGTTTCTTGAGTTGGCGGCGAGCTGCGGCTGCAAACAACTGTTCGTCGGGCTGGAGTCAATCTCGCAAAGCAGCGTGAATGAAGTGCAGAAGCGCTTCAACCACGTGTCCGACTACGGTCGTGCGATTGAGCGGATCCATTCCCATGGCATCGCGGTGCAGGCGGGTATCGTCTTTGGTTTCGACAACGACAGGCCATCGATCTTCAGCGAAACGGTGGACTTCCTCGAGGCGGCNGGAGTGCAGAATGCAACCTTCAACATCCTTACTCCATTTCCAGGAACTCGACTGTACCAGCGTCTGGAAGCCGAGGGCCGGATCCTGACGCACGACTGGAGTAAGTACAACGGCCGCGCGGACGTGGTCTTCCGGCCCAAACAAATGAGCCCAGAGGAGCTCTTGGCCGGATACGAGTATGCGAGCCGGCGCTTCTACTCATGGACAAGCATGGCCAAGCGTTTGTCACGCTCTCCCGTTGGGCTGTCATGGGCTTTGCCTTTGAATTTGGCATACGCGTTCGCTTCTTTGAACGCGTTCGCTTCTTTGAGAACCTCGATTACAGAAGCAGTGCAGCGGTGGAGTCGGTACGAGAACAGCGGTCCGGTTATGGAAAAATCTGAGACCAGTCTCAGTAGGCCCAGCGCAGCAAAGTCGCTCCACTCGTAAATCCGGCGCCCACGGACGCCAGCAGCACCAAACTTCCCTTCTTCAGTTTGCCTTCCTGGCGTGCGGTTTCCATGGCCAGCGGAATCGTCCCGGCGGTGGTGTTTCCGTAAGTCTCTATGTTGATAATCACGGCTTCGGGACGCATATTCAGGCG
>JGI12269J14319_10002149_pt1 | contig 19202 bp, 19 predicted proteins | sample PeaSoiSIISIP2007_FD_14319 | JGI IMG/M metagenome (IMG submission 14319)
CCCGCCGGGCCGTTCGCGATCCTGCCGATGACCGGCGGGCGCTCGTCGATCGTGTGGACCGAGCGCGCCGACCTCGCGCCGGCGCTCGTTGCGCTCGATCCGGCCGGGTTTCACGATCAACTCGCGCGCCGCTTCGGCGATCATCTGGGCGCGCTCGAAGTCGAGGGTCCGCGCTGGACCTATGCGCTGTCGTTCCTTTATGCCAAGCGCATGGCGGCGCCGCGCCTTGCGCTGGTCGGCGAGGCGGCGCATGTCATCCACCCGATCGCGGGCCAGGGCTTCAATCTCGGCATCCGCGATGTGGCGCAGCTTGCCGAGCTGGTCGTCGATGCGCGCCGGTTGGGGCTCGACATCGGCGGCCCCTGGGGGCTCGAGCGCTACGAGGAGCGCCGCCGCCTCGATGCGATGCTACTCGCCGCCGTGACCGACGGGCTGAACCGGCTGTTCTCGAACGAGATCGCGCCGCTGCGCCTGGCCCGCGATCTCGGCCTCGCCGCGGTCGACCGCATGGCGCCGCTGAAGCGGCTCTTCGTGCGCCATGCCATGGGCGTCGCCGGCGACCAGCCGCGCCTCGCGCGCGGCGAGCGGCTTTAGCGCGCGGCCGATCGTGTCGTGCGACGCCGGCGCGCCAGGCGGAGCCCGGCCAAGCCGGCCCCGAAGATCGCCAGCGACCCCGGCTCCGGCACCGGCGCGAAGGCGACGCCGCGGATCGATGTGTCGTCCGGCGCGGCATAGAGTGTGACGAAGCTCTCGCCGCTCGCCTGCGAGGGCAGGGTGTCGGCCAGGACATCGGTGATCTCGTACAGGAAGCTCGGCGACAGCTCGTTCAGTCCATAGCTGGTCGCGAACAGCTCGACGTCGCCTCCGACCACTTCGCCGGTGAGGCCGAACAAGCCGGTCACGCCGGGCGCCGTCGGCGTGCTGGAATTGGCCAGCGCGTTGTTGACCAACGTCAGCCCGTTCACGAGATCGTAGTCCAGGGTCCAGGTGCCGTTGGTGAGAACCCATTTCTGCAGCCCGCCCTCGCCCAGGGCCGCGGCATTGGCATTGCCGTTCTTGGGCTGGCCGCTGTCGGTGACGTAGAGGACCGTCGGGCTGGCGAAGAAATAACTTTCCGGGCTGAGATAGACGAACTTGTTGAGGCGGGAGTTGTTCACCCCGTTTTCCGTCATGGTGGTGACGTTGATCGAGCCGTTGTTCCCGCCGAGCGAGAAGGGGCTGACCGGCGGGATGATATGCGTGTCGGTCACGCCTGCCGTCGTGGTCGGAAGCCCGCCGCCGGGCGCAGTCAGGCTGTCGACATTGGTGGAATTCTGGTTGCCGCCGCCCGGCGGGTTCTGGTCGCGCGAGACATAGAGCGTGTTGCCGCTCCCCGTATTGACGATCGAGACGACCCGCGTCTCGGTGCTGTTGTCGATCGGCGTCGCGGTGGTGGCGCCGCGGGCGGCCAGGAACACGCCTTGGGTCGGATCGGTCTTACTGGCGCCCTGGCCCGACACGTAGATCGACGATCCGTCCACCGTGGCCGCGCTGCGCGCATTGTTGGTGTTGAACACGCCGGTCAGCGCGGTCGAGGTATCGACGCTGCCATCGCCGCCGATCAGGGCCACGACGCGCGGCACGGTGGTCACGATGGTGCCGGACTGATTGGCGGGGGTCAGGCTGGTGGTCTGGCCCAGCGAGGCTGTGCCGTAGGTCGCAAGCGGCGCCGTGTTGAACGTCGTCGCGTTGACGCCATAGCCCATCATGGTCAGGTCATGGTGGTCGACGGAGAGCTGCAGGATGCCCTCCGAGGCCGAACCGTATTCCCCGGAAATCGCCACGTTCGCGCCGCTGTTCGTTTGCGGCAGGGCGAGCGTTCCGGTCGCCGTGACCGACGTGCCGCCGGCGCCGATCTGGAATTCCTGCAGCACGATCGGCGACGCGGAATCGAGCCCCGCGCCATTGTCGGACGACACGGTGCTGATCACGAGATCGCCCGGCGTGAAGGAGCTGATCGGCACCGCCGCGGCAGGTAGCGCCGAAACGGCTCCGGCCGCGCATGCAGCCCAGGCCGCCAGCGCGCGGCGGACGGGCCAGTGAAAGTCGGACATGGTCCCCCCGATGAACATTGGATCGCCCAAGAAGGGCGCCATTTAACGCAATGTCCGTGGCAGATTGATGAAACCGCCGCGCGCGATTTCGCCGCCGTCGGATATGGAGGTTAGGCGACGGCTGGGTGACGGCTAATAGAACGCCATCGTCTCGGCGCCCATGTGGGTCGCGATGCGGCCGTCGAGCTTCATGGTGTCGAGATCGATCACCGAGATCGATCCGCCGTCGTGGTTGGTGACGAAGGCGCGGCGGCAGTCAGGGAAGGCGATCCCCATCGGGCTCTTCTCGAGATCGAACAGCACCTGGTGCCGCAGGTCGCGCGTGTCGAGCACCGCGGCCTTGCGCGAGACGTTGTACGAGACGACGAGGAAGCGGTTGTCGGGACTGACCTTGAGCCGGGTCAGTTGCGGCGGGAAATCGCCCATGCCCTCGACCATCACCGAGCCCGCGACTTCGTCGGTGCGCGGATCGATGACGGTGACGAGCGGGCGCGCGCTCGAGGCTTGGTAGACGCGATTGCCGTCGGGCGCGACCGCGACGCCCTGGCATTCATAGGCGAAATTCGCGATGCGCTTCACCTCGCGGCGGGTCGCGACATCGACCACGCTCATGAATTTGAGCTGGCGGTGCGGCACGTAGATCTTGCTGCCGTCCGGCGTCGCCGCGAAGAAATGGGTGCGGTGGCTCCCCAGCAGCACCGCGTCGAGCACCACGCCGCGCACCGGATCGATCACCACGATCCCGTTGGAGAGTTCCGCCGTCGCCCATAAATGCCCGGCGCGGTCGAACATCAAGCCGTGCGGCGCCAGATACGGCGCGATCTCGATGAAGCCCGAGAGCTTGCGCGCGGCAAGATCGATCACCGCGATCTTTGTGCCGGGCTTGGTGTTGGTGCCGACCTGGCCGTTGCCGTAGATCGAGACATAGGCGGTCTTGCGGTCGGGCGACAGCACCACCTCGTGCGGGAAATCCGGCAGATTGATCTCTTCCGCCCGCGCGAAGCTCTTGGCGTCGTAGAACTCGACGAAGGCGTCGCTCTTGCACACGACGAAGAGGCCGCTTGTCCCGGTCGGCGTGTTGATATCCGCCCCCGGCTCCGTCGCCGCCACCGGCGGCAGGGTGATGGTCCCGCTGTCAGCCATGATCGCCTCGTACTCCCGAATTTGGGCACGGCCACGATTTTAGCGCAGGGGACGCGGAGGGCGAACGCATGCGTTCGCCAGGGGACGCAGAGGCAGTCGATTCATAATCCGCGTCCTCCGCGCTACCTCTGCGACCTCCGCGCTAAAAATTTTGAGTGCCGTTCTACCGCCCCCGCTTGGGCTCGCGGACTTGGCCGGCGCGGGCGAGGGCGGCGAGGTACTCGCTCCAGCGCCGCTCCTGCTCGACGCCGAGCTCGTAGAGATAGGCCCAGCTGTAGATGCCGGTGTCGTGGAGATCGTCGAACACGATCCGAATCGCGTAATTGCCGACCTGCTCGAGCCGCAGAATGCCGATATGGGCGCGGCCGGCGACCAGCTGCTTCTCGCCCGGTCCGTGGCCCTGCACCTCGGCCGACGGGCTTTCGACCCGGAGATATTCCGCCGGCAGCCGGAAGCGCGCGCCATTGTCGAAGTCGATCTCGATGAGCTTCTCCGCGCTCTTGAGGCGGAGCTCAGTCGGCCAGTGCTCGGTGCCGAAGCCGCCGCCGCTCATGGTGGGCCCGGATTGGCGGGCGGCGGCAGCCGCGCCTTCTCCTCGTCCGAGAGCTGGCGAGCCTCGTCCACCAGCATGATCGGGATGCCGTCGCGGATGGGGTACGCGAGGCCCGCCCGCGCGCTCACCAGCTCCTGCGCCGTGCGGTCGTAGCTGAGCGGTCCCTTGGTCAGCGGACAGACCAGGATTTCCAAAAGCTTGGGATCGACCTGGGCGGGGGGATCGGCCATGTTTGCCTCAATGCCGCGCGGGGCCGGCGTCGCCGCCGCCGCTTGAAACCGTCGCCATCTCGATAAGCGTGACCAGCAGCTGGCTGCGCGCCGTCGCGTCCGCGGCCTCGAGCAGCGCCTGCTTCTCGCGCGGCTCGAACGGGCACATCATGGCGAGCGAGGCGACCAGCCGCTCCGCCGGTGCCTTGGCGATGGCGGCGAAATCGGCGTCGATACCGCGGCGCCGGAAATAGGGCTTCAGCGCCGCGACCAGCCGGTCGCGCTCGATCTCTGGCTCGGTCTCCTCGAGGTCGCCGGCATAGCGGCGCCAATCCGGCTCGACGATGCGGAACAGGTTGGCGCGCGGCGGCTCCGACGCGACGTCGAAGCGGGCGCAGCCCTTGAGGTTGATGAGATAGCGTCCGTCGTCCGTTTCCTGGAACTCGGTGATGCGGCCCATGCAGCCGGTGCGGTAGAGCGGCGGATTGCCGACATCGCCGGCGCCATCCTGGGGCTGGATCATGCCGATCATCTGCCCGTGCCCCAGCGCGTGCCGCGTCATCGCCAGGTAGCGCGGCTCGAAGATGTTGAGCGGCAGCCGCCCCCCTGGCAGCAGCAGTACGCCCGTCAGCGGAAAGACCGGCAGGCGCGACGGCAGGTCGTCGAAGCTCGGATCGAACGCGCTGCCGCTCATGAGAACAGGATGGCGGAGAGGCGGCGCCGCGCCGACATAGTGAGCGGATCGGCCAGCCCGATCGCCTCGAAGAATTTGAGGAGCTGTTTGCGGCCGGCTTCCTCGTTCCAGGCGCGGTCGCGCTTGATGAGGTCGAGGAGCTGGTCGATCGCCTGCTCGCGCCCGCCCGCGGCGAACAGCACGCCGGCCAGCTCGAGCCGCGCCTCGTGGTCGTTGGGATTGCGCTCGAGCCGCGCCTTCAGCTCGTCGGTCTTGCCCGCGCCCTTGGCGCCGGTCTCGGCTAGCTCGAGCGCTGCGCGCGCCGCGGCGATCTCGGCGTGGTTGGCGTGCTCCGCCGGCACCTGCGCCAGGAACTGCTTGGCCTTGGCCAGATCCTTGCGCGCGACGGCTGCGCGGGTCAGCCCGGCGATGGCGTCGACATTGCCGGGCTCGTGCTGCAGCACCTGGGTGAAGATGTTGGCGGCGCGCGCCTCGTCGCCCGCGGCGGCAGCCTCCTTGGCCAGCGCCACCGCCTCGGCGATGGGGTCGGCGCCCGCCACGCCGGCGCCGAGCTTGGCGATGAACTGCTTGAGCTGGCTGTCGGGGACGGCGCCGACGAAGCCGTCCACCGGGCGCCCGTCCTTGAAGGCATAGACCGCCGGGATCGACTGGATGCGCATCTGCGCCGCCAGCTCCTGGTTCTCGTCGACGTTGATCTTCACCAGGCGGACCTTGCCGCGCTGCTCGCGCACCGCTTTCTCCAGCGCCGGGCCCAATTGCTTGCACGGGCCGCACCAGGGCGCCCAGAAATCGACCACGATGGCCGCGTCGCGCGAAGCGTCGATCACGTCTGCCATGAAGGTCGCGGTCGTGCCGTTCTTGATGAGCGCGGCGTCGTCCGCGGCCTTTGCGGCGCCACCGATGATCGGTTCCATGGACAAGGTTCCCTCGAAAAAGACCCCTAGAACATGGCGGCCCCGGGGCGCTCTGGCAAGCGGGGTGGGGGCCTCGGTCGCCCGCCCGCTCCTGGCGGAAGAGCCGCGCGCTCGAACGATGCGATGGCGGCGCCGCGCTGTCCCATCCGCTCGAGCGCGAACTCGAGATTGTGGTGCAGCCCGGCGCGCCCGGGCTCGATCGCCAGCGCACGCATTTAGGATCCGATAGGATCCGACCGTCGCATCGAGCCGGCCCAGCGCCGTCAGCGCGTTGCCGAGACTGTTGTGGGCCTCAACCGAGCGCGGCGCGAACGCGACGGCCCGCGCCAGGATCGCGACCGCCTCGGACAGCATTTCCAGCGTCGTTACCGCGCACTGTCCGCGCACCCCGGGTCCACGGCGAGATCGAGATCGTCGAGCGCCACGACGCGCGGCTCGTGGCCGCAAGACGCGATGAAGCGCATGAGATCGCCGGGCGCGATCGCCGTGGTCGCGGTGTTGATCAGCGGGTGGTAGTTGAGCGGATCGTGGCGCAGCATCGTCGCGTCGAGCACGACCGCAACATGCGCCGCGCTCTCGTTGACGAGCGCGAACGGCGTGACCGAGCCGGGCTCGATGCCGAGCAATGCCCTCATCCGCTCGGGCGCGGCGAAAGAGAAGCGCGGCGCCCCGAGCCGGTCGGCGAGGCGCTTCAGATCGAGGCGGCGGTCCTCGAGCACGACCACGAGCCACGTCCCGCCCTTCTTGTCCGCCAGGAACAGGCACTTGCAGTGCCCGCCGGGCAGCGCGCCGCGCAGCGAAGCCGCCTCGGCGACGGTGAAGACCGGGGGATGATGGTGGGTGGTGTGGCGAATGCCGAGCTGGTCGAGCCGCGCGAACAGCGCCTCTGGCGTGACGGGCATGGCCGCGACGTTATCCAAGCCCTCCCGCCCTTGCAAACCGGGACGCTCATCCATATCATGCGCCGCCTTTGGACGCGGGCGTAGCTCAGGGGTAGAGCACAACCTTGCCAAGGTTGGGGTCGAGGGTTCGAATCCCTTCGCCCGCTCCAACTAAGTATAAGAAATTCTTATATTTTCTCCGGTTTCGGTCGCTCCCGGGAAAGATCCTCGGCGCGGGGTCTTGCGCGAACAAGACACGAATCGTGCGCCAATAGTCGGGCACAATCCGTGCAGCAAACGGCGGGACTTTCCTCAGTCCGTATCAATTCACGTCCGGGCGAAGCGCTCCTCGCCCGTCCGTTGCATTATGCCAGGCCGGCCGATGCGATTGGACTGCTCAATCAGGGTCTGCACATAGGGTCCAGCCTCGATCGGCTCGTATTTCGCCGGATTGCCTGGACCTTGGCAGGTCGGGAGGCACTCGATGCGCGTATCGGACTGTGGGTTGAAAAAGAGCGGCAGCGAGATGCGCGCGCGGCCATGCGTGTTGAAGTTTGAGGCGCGGTGCAGGCTCGAGACATAAAGACCGTTGGTCCAGCGCGCAAACAGATCGGCGATGTTCACGACGAAGGCGCCCCTGATCGGCGGCATGTCGATCCATGTACCAGAGGAATCGCGGACCTCGAGGCCGCCCAATTCGTCTTGCGACAGAAGGCTGAAGCTGCCGTAATCCGTGTGTGGCGAGATGCCCCATTGGGTATGCCCCACGGTCGTGGGGTCGAGCGACGGATAATAATTGTACGTGACCGAACCCGAGGGATAGCGGTGCGCCGCATCGAGAAAATCCTCGGGGAGATCGAGACTCAGCGCAAACGCACGGCAGAGACGCTGTGCGACGCGAATGCGCTTAACGATATGCGATTCGATGAACTCTCTGAAGCCAGGCATGACCGCCGGATCGGGCCAACGGCCTCTGCCTACCGTCCGTGACGGCTGGTCCACCGGCTCTCCCGGGAGCAGTGGGCGCGGCAAACTGTAGGTTTCCTTCTGATCGGCTTCCTTGTCGAGATTGGCGCTCGGGTTCTTGCCGCCGACCGGGGTGAAGTTGCATTTCGCCTTCTCGTCGCGCGGCAGTTCGAAGAACACATGGCCCCAATCATGAGCAAGGTCGAGCTCGGCCGCCGCAATGCCATGGTTGGCAAGATAGAAGAATCCGGTGTCGGTCCCGGCATCGTGCAGCGCACGAGCCACGCGCTTTCTTTCATCGAGTCCGGCGTCTTCGGTATAGGCCGAGAAATCGATCACCGGCAGCGTCTTCACCGAGCCGCGCTTTTGACCGATCGACTGGACGCGCTGGCGATTGTCGAAATCGGCGATGAGTTTCACCGCGTCGTCATTGATCGTCTTCACAGTGGCGATCTCCTTCGATTTTTTCGTCAACACCGCGCGGGAACCGCAAGCGCGTGCCCGGCAAGCCGGTCGGCATCCGCGCGAGCCGTAACCAAACCCGCCAGAGCGTTCTTACACAACCATGACCCAAAGCCCACGTCCACATCTCAGAGTAGTGGATGGTCCCGTTCGATCCTGACACGGCCGGAAGCGCCCTGGCCGCTGAGGCGCATGCGCCGTGCTTCAGGGAAGATAGCCCCGTTCCCGCCAGAAGCGCGCGGCGCCCGGATGGAGCGGAAGATAGAGGGGACCGTCCTTGCTGTCCTTGCACAGCTGGTCGAGCGGCATCGGGCCGTCGCCGTACCACGGCACCCTGGCCTTGCGCGCGTCGAGGCCGGCGCGCGTTGGCGGGATCATGGCCGCGCGTATCGTCCGCCGCAAGGGACCGGAGGGATGCGGCCGAGCGGCGGCAGACTATTTGAGCGGCGCGCCTCCCGGCTGCGTCAGCCATGCCCAGGACTTTGACTTCGCATCGTAGCGCACGACGATGGCGCTGTCGGAGCCGAGCCCGCGCTCCGGGTTCGCCTTGAAATCATAGATGCCGTCGATGCCGGCGAAATCGGTGAGGCCGGCGATATAGTGCCGGACCTGCTCGGCGCTGGCGCCGGGTCCCAAGGCCCTCAACGCCGCGACCACGATGAGCCCGGCGTCCCACGACGTGGCCTCCATGTTGTCGGCCTTGAGCCCGCGTGCCTTGAGCGCGGCGTACATGTCGTGCTGCGCCGCTTCGACCCGTGGATCGAGCGTCAGTACGCCGTCGTGCTCGGGGAAAAGCGCCGAGCCCATCACCAGCCCCTTGGGCAGGAAATCCACCCACTGCTCCATCTGCGGGAAGGTCTGGTTGCCGCTCGTCGGCGCGACCGCGATGTCGAGCCCGGCCTGGACCATGCCCTTGAAGACGGTCGCGGCCGGGGACCCCGTCACGCCCGCGACGATGGCCTGTGCGCCCGATGCCTTGATGCGCTCGATCTGCGCCGCGACGCTGATGTCGGTCGGATTGAAATGCTCACGCTCGACCAGCGTCACGTCCTTGTTCTCGGGCCGGGCCACGACCTCATCGACCGCCTTGTCGTTGGCCTGGCCGGTGGCGTCGGTGTTGTTGAGCGTGGCGATCTTGGTCCAGCCCTCCATGCGGTAATAGCGGATGACGGCGGCCGACTGGTCGATCGCCGAGCTCGAGGACGAGAACAGGAAGCTGCCGGCGGGCGGGTGATAAGCGGGCGACAGGCAGTAATCGACCGGGCCGCTCTTCATCAGCGGCGCGATCGCGGCGCACATCGCGACGAGGCCCGAGCCCAGGATCACCGCCGGCTTCTCGGCCAGCACGTCGTTGGCGAGTTGAACCGCCACCTGCGGACTCGATTGGTCGTCGTGATAGACGAAACGGACCGGCCGTCCCTGGATGCCGCCCGACTTGTTGACGACCTCGGCGAGCGTATCGAGGCTGTCGCGATGGCCCTTGCCGACGAACGCCCCGCCGCCGGTCAGTGGCAGGATGACATGGAGATCGTAGGGCTCGGCGGCGCGCGCCGGTCCGGTCGCGCTGACGGCGAGGGCGACAGCAAGAGCGAGCGCGATCACATCGCCTCTCATGGCGGATCCTCCAGGTTGTCGGTTACTCGATTGCGGGAACGGTCGGCGGCTTGTTCCAGCCCTCGACGGGATCGTATCCGACGATCCACGCCATGCTGTCGACATTGTTGTCTCGCGCGAGGATCGCCTTCTGCGCCGTGCGGTCGTGCATGTGCTTGATCCGGGCATTGACGAACGAGCGAAGCTGGATGCCATGCACGCGCGGTACGCGAATGCGGCGAAAGTTGCGAAGGGCTTCGACCGGATCGCTGCGCTGGGCGTCGAACCATCGCGCCAGCGTGTAGGCGTCCTCGAACGCCTGGCAGGCGCCCTGTCCGGCGTTCGGCAGCATCGCATGCGCCGCGTCGCCGATGAGCTGGATGCGCCCGTGTCCCCATCGCTCGGTCAGGGGACGCATGAAGAGACCCCATTTCGAGCACCGGGTCACGACGCTCAAGAGCCGTTCGAGCCGCGGCTCAGGGTTGGGAAAGCTCAGGCGCATCTCATCAGGATCGCCCGGGATCGACCACCCTTCCTCGACCCACTTGTCTGTGTCTTCCTGGGTCACGATGTTGACCACCTCGCGGCCGCGCAGATAGTAGGCGAAGAAATGGCGGCCGGGTCCGATCCACTGGATATGGCCCGAAGGCTCCAGCACCTCGGGTGGAACGTCGTCGCCCCTCAACAGCGCGCGCCACACCATCTGGCCGGTATAGGTGGGATTGTCGTCGCCGTAGAGCGCGTGGCGGACGACCGAGCGGACGCCGTCCGCGGCGACCAGAACATCGGCTTCGTAGGATGCGCCGTTGGCGAAGGTCAACGTCACGCTCTCCGCCCGCTCCTCGAATCCGGAGAGACGGTGATCGAGGTGGAGACGCGCGGGATCGAGGCCGCTCGCAAGCCCGTTCATGAGGTCGGCGCGATGGAAGGTGAGGTGAGGGGCGCCGTAGCGGGCCAGCGCTGCCTGCGCATCGCGACGTTCGAGCTGTTCCCCGGTATGCATGTCGAAAGTGACAGTGTCGGGGTGAATGTTGGCCGTGGCGGCGAGCTTGTCGCCCAGTCCGATCGCCCGAAGTGCCTTGACCGCCTGAGGGCTGATATTGATGCCGGCGCCGATCTCGGCGAGCGTCGACGACCGCTCGAATACCTCCACCTCGAAGCCGAAGGCGGCGAGCGCGTTGGCGGCAGCCAATCCGGCCAGCCCGCCGCCGATGATCGCGATGCTATGAACTTGGCTCATTCAGTACCTCCCGGATGACCGCGGGATCGATGAGCGCGCCGGAGGGTCGTCACCCATATAGATCGATACAACTGGCGGAAATTCGCCGCAAGGTCGAGGGTTTCCGCGATGAAGCTTCCGCTTCCGGCAGATTTCGTTGCTGAATTCCTTTGCTCTAACGGGATCCGCTGCGGCGCATCTCGTCGTCATCCTTGTCGAAAGGGCCGCGCGTCGGGCATCAGCGGCGGCGCGCGGCCTGGAGCGCCCGCCAGACGCGCTCGGGGCTGGCCGGCGTCTCGATGTCGTCGACGCCCAGCGGCCGCAGCGCATCGAGGATCGCGTTGACGATGGTGGCGGGCGCCGTGACCACCGCCGTCTCGCCCACGCCCTTGACGCCGAGCGGATTGGTCGTGGCCAATACCTCGTGGAAGGCGACCGCGAACGCCGGCAGGTCGTCCGCGCGCGGCATCGCATAGTCGATGAAGCTGCCGGTGACGAGCTGACCCGCGCGGTCATAAACCACCTCCTCCAGCAGCGCCTGGCCGATCACCTGCGCCAGCGCGCCATGCACCTGGCCTTCGCAGATCATCGGATTGATGACGCGGCCGATGTCGTCGACCACGGTATAGCGCGTCAGCGCGACGCGGCCCGTGCCGGGATCGACCTCGACCTCGGCGACGTGGCAGCCGTTGGGATAGTTCGGCGGCTCGGCCGCCCATGTCCCGCTCGCCTCGAGCATGAGGAACCGCGGCGGCACGCCTCCCGACCGGAACGATGCCTTCGCCACCTCGACGATCGACATCTTGCGGTCGGTGCCGGCGATGGCGAAGACGCCGTCGCTGAACTGCACATCCTCGGGCGCGGCCTCCATCAGGAACGCCGCAAGCGCTCGCGCCTTGTCGATGATGCCGTCGGCGGCGAGCTTCAGCGCGCAGCCGCCCAGCAGCGAGCTGCGTGCGGCATAGGTGCCGCGCCCGAACGGCACCGCGTCGGTGTCGCCCTGCGCAAAGCGAATGGAATCGAACGGCACGCCGAGCCATTCTGCCACCATCTGCGCATAGGTCGTGGCGTGGCCCTGCCCGTGCGAATGCGTTCCGGCGAGGACCGTCACCGTGCCGCCCGGATCGAAGCGCAGGCCCATGCGGTCGTTGGTGACGCCGCCGCGCTCGATATAGCAACCGACCGCGCGGCCGCGCCGCAATCCCTTCGCCTCCGATGCGGCGCGCCGCGCAGCGAAGCCCGGCCAGTCGCCGAGCGCCAAACACCGCTCCATCACGCCGGGGAAATCGCCGCTGTCATAGACCGAACCGGTTGCGGTACGGTGCGGCAGAGCGCTTGCGGGCAGGAGATTGCGCCGGCGCAACGCGACCGGATCCAGTCCCATCACCGCGGCCGCGCGGTCGATCAGTCGCTCGACCACATAGTTCGCCTCGGGCCGGCCCGCGCCACGATAGACTCCCATCGGCGAGGCGTTGGTGAAGACCGCCTTCGAGGTGAGATGAAGCGCGCCCACCGCATAGACGCTTGGCATCATGCGCACCGCGGTCAGCACCGGCGAAGCCGCTGCCGATTGCAGATAGGCGCCGAGCGCGTGCACCGAATCGACCGTGAGGCCGACAATCCTGCCCTCGGCGTCGAGCGCCATCGCCGCGTCCGACACGCAGTCGCGGCCGTGATTGTCGCCGGCGAGCGATTCGGTGCGGCTCGCGATCCATTTCACCGGGCGCCCGCAACGCCGCGACGCCCACAAGACCAGCGCGTCCTCGGGATAGGCGTTGGCCTTCATGCCGAAGCCGCCGCCCACGTCGGGCGAAATGACGCGCAGCCTGGTCTCGGCGATGTGCAGCACCGCGGCCGCGAGCATGGTGCGCACGCCATGCGGATTCTGCGACGTGGTGTAGAGCGTGTAGGCGTCCTCGCCGGCGCGAAAGTCGCCGATCGCGCCGCGCGGCTCCATCGGATTGGCCGACAGCCGCTGGCTCTTGAGCCGCAGTCGCACGACATGCGCGGCTTTGGCGAAAGCGGCGTCGGCCGCGTCCTTGCTCCCCGAGGAAAGCGCGAAGCAGACATTGCCTGGGCATTCCGGCCACACCAGCGGCGCACCGGGCGCCGCAGCGTCGGCACAATCGGAAACACAGGCGAGCGGCTCATAGCTGACGCGCACGAGATCGGCCGCTTCGCGCGCTTGCGCCGCCGTTTCCGCCACAACGAAGGCGACGCGGTCGCCGACGCAGCGGACGCGCTCGCCGGCGAGCGGCGTCCATTGCGTGCGATAGGCCTTGGGCCCGCCCGCGTCTTCCGGCAGGGTGAAGGGCGCAAGGCCACCAAGCCCGTCGGCCAGCGCGTCGGCTCCGGTGAGGACGCACAGAACGCCCGGCGCATCCCGCGCCTCGGCCGTATCGATCGCCGCGATCCGCGCATGCGCATGCGGCGACGGCACCAGCGCGCCATGCGCCTCGCGCGGCAGCACGATGTCTTCGACATATCGCCCCGCGCCGAGAAGGAAGCGGCGGTCCTCGACGCGCCGCACGCTCTTGCCGATGCCGAACGAAGCCATGCCGTCGTGTCCCTTCGGGCCAATCTTGCCGCGCGCTGTCCGCAGAATGGACATTATCAAGAATTCGCCGCGGCACAATTTCGCAGCATGGGCGCGTCGCCGCGTGCGAGACTGGCGCAGAGGATTGCCGCCGATGAGGGAACGTCCTAACGTTCGATGGCGTGCGGCCATGGCCTTGCCCGCTCCGGGAACCTCGATACCCGCGATGAAACGCAGAGGCGGCGCGGTGCGTCGAGACGGGCATGCTTGAGGCCGCCGGCAGGCTTGTCCGCTTGATCGCGAAGATCTGGGATTTGCTTCCGGTCGATGGCGCGTCAGTCATCTATCTCGGGCCGGACTCCTCGCATCGCCTGGTGCGCGCGGGCGCCAAGTACGCGTGGCGCCGGGTGCCGCGATGGTGCCGCCCGGTGGCGATCCCCCTGGTGCGGCTGACGTGGCTCGTTGCCTGCCCCGTGAAGGCGCTCGCGGCATGTTGGACCGGGCCGGTGCGCTTCGACCCCGTATCGCTCGCGCGCGCCGTCTGGCTCGGCTGGACGCGGGGCAAGGCACCGGGCCAGACCCTGGTGCTCCTCGCCGCGCAGGGACCAACGAATTCCGCCTGGCAGCGGAAGGAGATGCTGGCAAACACGCTCGACAGCCGGCAGGGCGCGCTCCTTCTCATGTCCGTCAGCCGAGCCGAGGACCAGGCGCTGGCCGGCGACAAGTACGCGATGTCGCGCGCGTTAGCCGCGATCGGCATGCCGGTTCCGCCCATCCTCGCCGAGATCACCCCCGGTTCGATCCCCGACTTTTCGACATCTCCCTGGATCGAACGGCGAAAACTGTTCCTCAAGCCTCGCCATGGCTCGCATTCGCTCGGCACCGCAATCGTCGAGCGAGGGGCGACGAGCGCCTTCCTGGTCGCCGGCGACGCGATGCCGGCGCCTGATTTCGCGCGCTGGCTCTCGTCCCAGGCCGAGGCGGACTCGATCCTGGTGCAACCGTTTCTCGAGCCCCGCCATTCGCTGCGAGACCTCTCTCCCCGCGCGCCGCCGTGGCTGCGGATCACGACCTATCGCTTGCCGGGCGGCGAAGCGCGGCTTCTGAGCGGCACTCTTTTGCTGCCGATGCGACAGCAAGGTGGCGAGCCGTCAGGCACCGCATTGCTCCGGGCGCCCGTCAATCCTCAGAATGGAAAGCTGATCGACGGGCTGTGGTTGGAGCGGCCGCAACAGCGTTTTGCCGCGGTGCCGTGGAACGATGCGCCGATCCGCGGCCGTGCGGTCGCAGACTGGGACGAGGCGTGCCGGCTCGCGCTCGGCGGCTCGGCCCTGCTTCCCGGCCTGCCGGTCATCGGCTGGGATGTCCTGCTCGCCGCCGAGGGTCCCTGCATCGCCGAAGCGAACACGATGGTCGCCTTCTCGGAGGCCCAATTGTGGCATTTCGAGACCGGGGCAAAGTCGCCTCTGACCGACGCGCTACTGCAGTGGATCGAGCCAAAAAACCCCTACGCGAGAGCCTGACGCAAGCCGGATTCATGTCCCCGGCTTGGGCGCGATGGCGCCATAGCCGGCCTGCTTGAGCAATTCCCCGATCTCCGCGTCGGAGAACTCGGCGAGGCGCCGGTCCTCGACACTGGGCGGCGCCGCGTTGTGGTCGATCGACGAGAACTCGACATCGAGGGCGTTTTTTTCGCCCGGCTTCGGCGCGACGGCCGTCGTCACCTGGCTGAGATATTGCATCGCCTTGATCACATCCAGAAACGCCCGCGGAGTCTGCTTGCCCAGCGCCTTCAGCCAATGATTGGCATAACGCACGTGCTGGATTTCGTCGGCCAGGATCACGTCCATGAGCTGCGAGGTCTCCTCGTCGCCGACGCGCCGCCACTGCGTGATGAGTTCGCGCAGCAGGTCCATCTCGCCGCCTTCGAGCGTCCGGTTCTGCACCGCGAGGCGTCCGGGCAGCGTCGGCACCATCATCGACACGCCCCAGTCGAAATTGATGACCGGGAATTCGCCCTTGCGCCCGCCCTTCGCAAGCAGCCGGCGGTGCAGCAACGCGACGTGGCGCGCCTCGTCCCAGCATTGCCGGGCGATCTGGAGCCTCAGCTCCCACGGCGCGTCGGGAAAATCCGCTAGCGTGCGCGCGGCGATCTCCAGCGTTTGCATCTCGGTATGCATGTGCCGGTGCAGCCGCTCGCGGAGCGCAATCGGGGAGTTGTCGTTGCGCTCCTGCAAATCCTCGAAGCGGTGCGTCACGGTGAAGCAGGGCTCGCGTGCCGGATCGCGCCGCAGCTTGATGCCGCGCACCGAGACCGTCTCGCTGTCGGGTGGCGGGTTCATCGCGGCGCCGCGTCCGCGGCTCCTTGGAGCAGCCGCTTGCCGCGATTGTAGCGGAGTTTGCACCGCCACAGCGCGCCGCCCAGGCCGCGTGCCAAGCGCGGGTGGATTTCGAGGCAGCCGGCCATCGCACCGATCAGCAAGCGCGCCAACCACGGCCGGCCGACGGGAGCGGCCGAGGCCGGCGGCGTCCGCCAGCCGGCTGCGGTCTCGACCGCTATGACTTCGCCCAGGATCGACGCGACATCGATCGGCAGGTCGGGAAACGCCGTGCTGTCGCCGCGCGTGACGAGAAAGCCCCGCGCGCGGGCGAAGCGGCCGATATAGGCGACGCGATGCACGACGATCTTGTCCCCGACCAGCGCCGCGACCACCTGTCCCGGTGCCGCCGTGTCACCGTGGCGGCACTCGATGCGGATGCGGCAGCAGTTGGGCAAGGCGCCGCGCATGCTGAAGCCGCGGACCTCGGATTCGAGGACATGGCGCCGATCCTTGAACTGCTGCGCCAGCGCGCGGATGCGATCCGCGTCCCCGACGAAGAACGATGAAGCGGCCAGAAGGCGCCGCGCGTCGGGAAAGGGCGCGGTCCAGGGTCCCGCTTCAGGGACGAGCGGCCCGCGGGCAGAGCTAGCCATCGCGGGCTCGTTTTCGAGCTGCCTCGTCGGCGCGGATCTTGTGCGCCGCGGCTTCGGCAAGCGCGATCTCGTCGTCGCGGAATCCGGCTTCGAGCCGTCCTTGCCGATCGGCGGCATGGGTGGCGCCGTCCGTCGCCGCATTTCCCATCAGCGCGGCGAACGCCTCCGAGGCGAGCGCAAGGGCGCGGCCGATCGCGAGCACCGCGCGCGAATCGGACCGGATCGCCTTGTTGATGTGCTCGTTGGCGAAGCGGACATGGGCGATCTCATCGGCCAGTTGCGCCTCGAACAGTTCGCATTGCGCCGGGTCGTCGCGGCAATTCGCGATCTCGGCGGCGATGGCGTCGATGCCGCCCGCCTCGAAGCTGCGGTTCTGCACGGCGAGCCGCCCGAGCAGGTCCGGGATCGCGGTGACGATGCGGTACTGGAAACTGATCACGGGAAACTGGCCGACGCGGCCGCCGGCGCGCTCGAAGAAGCGGCGGAACATTCGCGCATGCCGCGCCTCGTCGGCGCATTGCCGCGCCAGGCACAGCCGCAGGTCCCACTCGGCCGACGCGAAATCCGCGAGATTACGCGCCGCGCATTCGAGGCTGTCGACCTCCTCGTTCATCTGGCGATGAAAGAACTCGAAGCGGCGCTGCGGATCGCCGACCGGAAAATTCGCCATCCCGGTCCAATGGTCGACGACGCGGAAGCGTGCGTCCCGCGCCGGGCCTTCCGGCAGCGGCGGTGCCGCGCCTTGCCCGCCCGGATTTGCGCTCATGGATCCGAAGGTCCGGCGCCTGCCAGTTCCTGTGACCGCATCTGCGCTTCGAGCCGGGTCTGCTCCAGGTATTTGCGGCGCTCTTCCGCCTCCCAGACGCGGCGCTCTTCCTCCTTGCGCAGCATCGCCTCGAGCTCCTCGCCGCTGAACGCGGCCAGCGCGCGGTCCGGCACGTTGATATCGAAGTTGGGCCGGCCGACCGCCGCGAGCGCGACGCCGTCGATACTGTACTCGCCCTCCTGCGGAGTCATCGCGCGCATGATCCGGTTGACCTCGTCGACCGCGGCGGCGATCTCGAGCAGCGCACGCGGATTCGCCTGGACCATCTGCTTGATCCAGTGATTGGCGAAGCGGACGTGCTGGATCTCGTCGTTGAGGACAGCTTCGGTGAGCTCGGCGCTGCGCTCGTCGCCCTTGTCGCGAAACGCCTTCGCCATCTTGTAGAAGACGTCGAGCGATCCGGCCTCGAAGGCACGGTTCTGAATGGCGAGGCGCGCCGGGAGCGACTTGAACAGGCAGGTCACGCCCCACTCGGAATTGGTGATGGGAAATTCGCCCCGGTAGCCACCGAGCTCCTTCAAGCGCCGGACATAGAGCCACGCGTGCCGCGTCTCGTCCCAGCACTGGCGCGCGAGGCACATGCGCAGCTCCCACGGCGCGTCGGGAAAATCGACCAGCATCTGCGCCGCGATCTCGGTGCTCTGCACCTCGTTGTTGATGTCGCGGTGGATGAACTCGCGCAGCGCTTCCGGCGTCTCGATCCCGGCGCTGCGCATCTCGGTGAGAAGCCGCACGACCTTGTAGCAGGGCTCGCGCGCCGGGTCGCGGCGCAGCCTTATGCCGCGCACCTCGATGGTGTCGATCGCGATGTCGTTCATGCGTGGGCGCCCGCTTGCGCTTCGGCGGCCAGGATGGCGCCGATTGCGGATTCCTCCGCCGCGAAATCGCGGACCCAGCGCTCGTCGGTCTGGCGCAGCGCCGGGAATTCGGCGAGCAGCTCTTCGCTCTGCCGGATCATGCGTGCCTGGTCGGCGAAGATGCGCTCGATGATGCGGACCGTGGGCGCGTCCATCAGCGCGTCGGTCTCGCCGAGATAGAGGCGCAGGCGCGCGCCGAGCCGCGGCAGCGCGACCCGGTAGAATCCCGCGATCCGCTCCACGGTCGGCCCCAGCGACGCGAGCCGCCCGAGGAATCCGACATAATCCTCACGCGGCTTCATGCTGTGCTGAAGGGGAAGGCGAAGCTCGTGCGTCCGCTTGCCGAAGGCGTCGGCGTGCTGCGCGCAATCCCAGATATGCTCGCCGAACAAGAGCTTCGCTTCCATCTCGGGCGTGGTCGGGACCCACGCCGCCAGCGTCTCCATCAGGCGCACCGCGATGAAACGGAAGGTCGCGACGTTCTGTCCGCGCAGCTTCACCGAGAGCATCAGCAATCCTCCAACACGATGCGTTCGATCGAATCGGCCGCTTCGTCCGGCGGCCCGGCCACGAGATGATAGCAGCGCACCTTCCTGAATGCGTCGACCAGGCGCAGGTGGCGCATCACCCAGTCGCCCGTGGTGGCCCCCCAGGACGGCGCGACCACGCCGTCGAACGTCATCGGTCGCAGCAGATCGTCGAACCCGTCGAAGCCGAGATCGATGGCGGCGACCGCGGTCGATTCCGCCGTTCCGCGCAAAAAGAATACATGCCGCAGCTTCACCGCGCGATCCTCGCAGCCGGGAAAGAACTGGCGGATGCGCAAGGGAATGCGCGGCTCCTCGTCGGGATGGTCCGCGGCGCAGTCGGGCACCGCGCCCCGCGCTTGCAGCAGCGCATCGAGCGCAGCGGCGCGCGGCCCGGTTCGGACATAGCCGATGCGGCGAAACGGCAAGAGCTCGCCGCTGGCGGGCCGAACGATGGCGACGTTGTCGCCGAAGCAATCGTGACCGCGCGCCGCCATCGCGAGCGCCAGCGTCGTCTTGCCGCTGCCCGATGGCCCGACGAACAGGACGCCCTGCCCCTCGATCGCCGCCGATCCGGCGTGAACCGCGATGATCGCCGGCTGCAGCCGGAGCGTCGCCGCGACGAGACAATTGCGCACGACCCACAACCGTTCGGGATTGAGATCGACCAGCGCCGCGTTGCCGCGCGCCAGCATGATCGGGCGGTCCGGCTCGGCGATCGTGGCGAATCCCCGCCACCCGTCGGCGGGCGGATC
>JGI12269J14319_10002151_pt1 | contig 19196 bp, 14 predicted proteins | sample PeaSoiSIISIP2007_FD_14319 | JGI IMG/M metagenome (IMG submission 14319)
CCGCCTGCGAGCGGTCCGCCGCAGGACTCGCAGCGACCGCTGACCACAACCTCGCCGACCGCCTGGCGGCCGGCCACCAGGCTGGCCGAATCGAGGACTCGCCGAAGCGATACGGCGCCTTCCGGACAGGAGACGACGCAGACACCGCAGGCAGAGCACTCGGATGCGTCGACTGAGAGTGCCAGCGCCGGTCCGTCTGTATGCTCAGCCTGCAGAGCGCCGGTGGGACATGCAAGTGCGCAACTGCCGCACCCGGAGCACCGAGCGGCGTCAACGATGACCTCCCCGAGCGGCGCGGCCAGCGATTCGATCCGCCACTGCCCGCTGCGGTCTGTGTCGGCTGGCGGCGCGGCCGGCCCGGCCGCCGCGCCCGGTGTCTGTACGGCAGGTTCAGTGACCCGTGAGATGAGCGCGGACAGGGCAGTTGCGGTGGCCGCAGGCTCGCGAAGCCTGACCGGCGCAGCAGGCTGCACGTCGGTCCGCTCTGAGCTGCTGAAGTTCGCCGGTTCCCAGCCCGCGAGCCGATCACTCAGGCGGCGCCACCCGGGAGCAGCCCGGCTGGCCAGCTCAGCGCAGATGCTGTCAAGTTCGCGCCCGTGGCGGGCGCACGCGTCGTCGTCGCATCCGATGATCGCTACTCCCAGGCCGGCGCTCAGGATCTGCAGCGGCCAGCCGGCCGACGCCATCTCCAGGGATGCCACTTCCAGCGGCAGCCAGCTGCTTCCGACCGGCACGCTGGCGACGGCTCTCGCGCAAACGATCGCTACCCCGCGAACCGACGCCGGGCCAAGCCGCCGCGCCTCAGCGATCAGCGCGTCGGCGGCTGCCTCGGTCTCCCCGATCGACCATCCGCTCAGCGTCATCGCATCGGAGCGGCAGGTACCGAGGCAGGCGCCGCACCCGGTACAGGCGGCCGGGTCCACTGCTACCCCGGAGCCGGTGAGCCGCAGGGCGCCATGCGGACATGCCGCGACACACGCCCGGCGGCACCCGCTGCCGTCACAGCGGTCATCGACCCAGCAGGCGACCGGACGGTGGCTCAGGTTACCGACATGAAGCAGGTTCCTGCGGGAGACCGGCCCGGCGGCGCCAACCGGGCGCTCGCGGACTGGCGCGTCAAGGTCGGCGTGGGAGACTCGCGCGACGGCAGCCAGGATCCTGGCAGCAGACTGCCCGGCGACGCTGAGCGGATCTGGCTGCCCGGCCGGCATCAGGTCGACCACGCGAATGCCCGAGCGGTGGATGCCCGCCTTGCGCAGCTGGGCAGCGATCTCATCGCGCCTGGCGGCGCCTTGACGGCATCCGATGGCGACCCGCCGGCCCCCGACTGCCCGTACTGCCGCGGTGAACCCGGCGGGTGACGAGCAGAGGTTTTCCACGACGAACACCCGCACCCCGGGCGCACGACCGCGCACCGCGGCAGCGATCTCTGCCGCGGGGAGCGGGCAATGGCCGGTGTCCCAGAGGTCTGAGCACAGCAGCACCGCGGTCTTATCGGTGTCTGGCTCGTCGCCGATGCCGGCCTGACGTGACGGGGACGAGCCGGCGATCATCACGGCGTACCGAGCTTGGCCTCACCCGGCCGTGCGACCCAGCGCCCGACGTGGCCGACGTGGCCGATCCAGTCGAGGGTGACCGCCGCGAGGCCGACGTAGAACGGGTGCCCGGCCTCGCTCGCCACCGCGCGGCAGAGCCGAGGCAGCCACTGGCTCAGATGATCGGAGACTAGCGCCCCTGCCACTCGGTCGCAGTCCGCTACGGACAGCGCGTAGGCGAGTGCCTCGAGCTCCACCGCGACGTGATCGGGCAATTCGCCGGCGTCCGGCGCCAGGTCGATCCCGACGTCGCGGTAGAGCTGACGCAGCTCCGCCGTGCACGGCCCCATCAGGCTGTGCCAGAGGTCAATCGGGACGTCGTCGCGCCAGAACGACTCATACGGCGGGCAGGGGACCTGTCCGGGCCCGACGAAGAGGCGCTCGTACTCGTCAAGTAGCGCGGGCACCTGATCCGCGGAGTAGGGCAGACCCGTGGCGCCGGGATCCTGACTCCCGGTCAGCCGGCGGCGGATGTCGGACTCGATCCCGGCCGCGCTGAGCCACGCGGCAACCTCGGCCTGCACTGGACGGCTCCACCAGCGCGCGAGCAGCTCGGCCGCGGCCGCCGCGGTGGCCGCGTCAAGCCCGGCGCCCGGCTGATCCGCGGGGCTCGCGGGCTGGCTAGTGTCTGACTCGGTCACGGCTTCGCGGGCTGGCATCGGGGGGTTCCTCACTGCTCGTCGCTGGCGGGGCTTGGCGAAGTCGCGCCGCCGCCAGGTTCGCGGGAGACGCTGGGCGCCGCACCTGGCACGGCCCTGCCCAGGTCGGGATGCCCGGCCGCTGATGGCGTGAAGAGGCGGCGGTATCCGACCGTCATGATCGCCCCGAAGAGGGCAAAGAGCCCGAGGATGATCGAGTACTCGACCCAGGTGGGGGAATAACGTCCGACCAGCTCGAATGACGATGTCGCCGGGTTGTAGGTGCCGATCGCGTTCCCGGGCGGGAACTGGGTGAGCGGATTGATGAAGCCGATCACCACGAGCTCGATGCGGAAGGCGTACACCCCGGCGATGGCCAGGAACGCGGCCAGGCCGAGCGAGCCTGGCACCCGGCGCAGCCGTGGTGCCAGCAGGAAGGCCAGCGGGACTACCCCGCCGAGCATCCATTCCGCCCAGAAGGTCCACGCGTACGCTCCGCCCGGCAGGACGAGGTCGAGTGCTGACCGGTCGGCCGGCACATTGCCCCACAGGACGGTGACGTACTCGCAGCCCACGAAGAACAGGTCCACGATCAGCGCGATGGCGATGAATCCGCGCAGCCACCGCCTCGTCGGCGCCGATAGCGCGAACCCGCCCCAGCGCTGGGCGGCCAGCGCCAGCAGCGTGACCAGGCCGGTTCCTGACAGGATCGCCGACACGACGAACAGCGGCGCCATCAGCGCGGTGTTCCACCAGGTCCTGGCGATCTGCAGGCCGAAGATCCAGGCGGTCACCGAATGCAGCAGCACGGCGGTGGGGAGTCCCACGTAGGCAAGCACCCTGATCGCCTTGCGGAGCCTGCTCGGCTCGGACTCGTGCCGCTGCAGCACGACAAGGTCGACCACCGAGAAGGTGAAATAGACGGAGATGATCAGGATGTCCCAGATCAGTGGGGAGGTCCAGTTGGGGTGAATGAAGATGTTGAGGATCCGGTCGGGACGGCCGAGGTCCGGGAGGATCATGATCGCGGCCACCGTGACGCACGCGGCCGCCGACAGCACGCCGAGCCGGGCGAGGGGCTTAAGGTCCGCGATCCCGAAGACCTCGGCGGAGGAGGCCATGATCAGGCCGCCCGCTGACAGGCCGATGAAGAACGCGAACGTGAAGATGTACATGCCCCAGGACACGACGTCCCGCATGCCGGTCGCGGCCAGACCGTGCTGCAGCTCGTAGATCCACGCCACGACACCGAGCAGGCCGGCCAGGGCGAGCAGGACGTACCACAGGCGGACGCCGCGCAGCCCACCCCCCGGTCGCGCCGCCGGGACGGGAACCGATGCCGTGCTTGCGGCCATGGCGTACTCCCTCAGGTCTCGCGAGCCACGCGCCTGCGCACGGGCACGTAGTAGACGTTCGGATCGGTGCCGAGCTCGGGGTGCAGCTGAACCGCCCCGCCCTCGTTCACGAGGAGGCTGACCTCGCTGCCCGGGTCGTCGAGGTCGCCGAAGACGCGGGCGCCGATGGGGCAGGTCTGGACGCAGAAGGGTTCCTGGCCGGTGTCGATCAGCTCGACGCAGAAGGTGCACTTCTCGACGACGCCCTTCGGCCGCTCGGCGGTGAAGACCAGCCGCCCGTCGGCCGTCCGGTAGTCCCTGCCGTAGCCGACGATCCCGCCCGGGGCGTATTCGGCGTCGCCCCAGTTGAAGATCCGGACGCCGTACGGGCAGGCTGCCATGCAGTACCGGCAGCCGATGCAACGCTCGTAGTCGATCAGCACGGTGCCGTCGTCCCGGCGGAAGGTGGCCTGCACCGGGCAGACCTTGACGCAGGGGGCGTCATTGCAGTGCTGGCAGGCGACCGGCAGGTAGGCGAGCTCCAGGTCCGGGTAGACGCCGTGCGGCACGTCGATGTTGTCGCTGGCGGGCGGCGCGGCGGTGGTCGACTCGTTCGGCGCGGTGGTGAGGATGCGGTTCCACCAGAAGCCGAGCGGCTCGTTGTTAATCTCCTTGCAGGCGACGGCGCACGTCCAGCAGCCGACGCATCGGTTGGTGTCGATCACCATCACGTGATGCGGCGTGCCGCCTGCGCTGGCTGATGTCATGTCAGCTCCCTAGGCTGGCTGTACCTGGACGAGGCAGTCGTAGTAGGCGGCATTGGACGGGAAGTTCGGGATCAGTGCCTGCGCGGGCTTGGCGATCTGGTGCGTCAGATTGTTCGGGTGGCCCTCGATGTAGTGCTTGACCCGGATCGTGTCCCAGCCACCCTGGTAGCAGTTCACGACACCGGGTTTCATCGCCTGGGTCAGCCGAGCCCGCACCTTCATCTCGCCGCGGTCGTTGAACACCCGGACCACCTCGTTGTCCGCGATGCCGCGTGCCGAAGCGTCGGCCGGATTGATCTCCAGGAACCCGACTCCGCCGTTGTTGACCTCCAGCAGCCACGGCAGATTGGCGTACTGCGAGTGAGTTCGGAATCTGGTGTGAGTCGACAGGAACACCAGCGGATACTTCTTATAGAGCGGGTTCGACGGGGAGGCCTCGATCGGCTCGGCGTGCTCGCACAGTTCCTGGCCGAAGGGCACCAGCATCTCGACATAGAACTCGATCTTGCCGCTCTTGGTCGGGAACTGCTTGTTGAAGAACGGCACGTACGGTATCGGGTCGGTGTTGAGGTGCACCGCTTCCGTGGTGAGCTGCTCCCAGGTCAGCCCGCGGACGGTCGGGTCGGCGTCGGACTGGCCGATGTGCATGATCTGCCGCAGGTACTCGTCGGGCTGCTGGTCGAAGTACTTCCCGACGCCCATCTTGCCGGCCACCAGGGCGATGGCGTCGAGATCCGACTTCGACTCGAACAGCGGGTCGATGATCTTGGGCATGTACTGCAGGTAGAAGTTGTTCGACGACAACAGGTCCGTCTTCTCCAGGTACGTGCAGGCTGGCAGGACCACATCGGCCAGGTCGGCCGTGGCGGACAGGACGTAATCCGAGACCACGCAGAAGTCCAGGGCCTTCATGGCCCTGACCACCTTGTTCCGGTCGGACATCTGCTGAGCGAAGTTGTCGATCATGAACCACGCCGCGCGGACCGGATAGGGGTCATCCTTCAGCACGGCGTCGCAGAAGTTCATCGGCTCAAGCACCGGGTACGGAGTGCCGGTCGGGTTCCACCAGTGCACCAGATCGAACGCCGTCGTGGTCAGGCCGCCGGCGAAGGTGGTCACGCCCCCGCCGTGTATCCCGATGTTGCCGGTGATCGCCTGCAGCGTGAGCAGCGCCTGCATGTGCAGATCGCCGTGATACCAGTGCGACAGCCCGAAGCCGACCCGCACCGCAAGCGGCTTGACCGTGCCCCACGTCTGGGCGAGTGCCACGATCTGCGACACCGGGACGTCGGTCAGCTTGGACGTGTACTCAGGCGTGTACTTGGCGGCCATGTCCGCGAGTGCCTGCAGCGCGGTCGGAGCGTCCACGCCGCCGGCCCGGTGCAGCCCCAGGAGGGCAGGCGCCCTGACCGACCGATCGCTGGCGGCCTTGAGCTTGCCGTCCGAGGCGTCGAACACGACGTAGTCGTCCTTGGCTCCCGGGATCACATCTTTGGCCCGGAGCCACTTCTTCGTGCGGGTCGATCAGGTACGGGCCGACCGTGTACTTGCTGATGTAGCCAGCGTCGTAGAGGCCGTGGGTGAGAACGTAGTTGATGATCCCGTCGATCAGGGCCGTGTCAGCGCCCGGGCGGATCGGCAGCCACTGATCGCAGGCCGCCGACGTGACCGTGAAGCGTGGATCGACCGCGATGAGCTGAGTCGCGTTCTGATCCCTGGCATCGCACATGATCCGCCAGTCCGGGATCGACGTCTCTGCGACGTTGTTGGCCCAGAAGACGATCGCCTTGGCGCTGAGGAAGTCCACCGACTCGTGACCCGTGAAGAAGCCGCCGCCATTGGCCGGGTTCGCCGGGTCGACGAGTACGAAGTTCCAGCCGGCCGGCGTCGCCGAGTCACCCTCGTTGTCGCCCTCTGAGTCGCCGGCCGAGGCACCGATGACGCTGGCGAACCGGAAGCCAGCACCGACCACTCCCTCGATCAGGGCGAGCGAACCCGTGTACGGGGCGATCCACACCGACTTCTTGCCGTGCTTGTTCTGCGCCGCGGTGAAGTTCTCGGCGATCAGCGAGGTCGCCTCGTCCCAGCTGATCCGCTGCCACCTGCCTGAGCCGCGCGGCCCGACCCGCTTGTACGGGTACTTGATCCGGTCCGGGCTGTAGGTGTTGGAGATCTGCGACAGACCGCGCGCGCAGATCCTGGGGTGGAAGCTTGGCGCGGGAGCGCCCGAGATCGTCTTGGTGCCCCACGGCGCAGGCCCGACCATGGTGACGCGGCCGTCTACCACGTGGACCAGGTGCCCGCAGGCTCCGTCGCAATTGTTCGAGTGCCCCGTCCGGTACACAGCTGCCGGGCCGGTCAGGGCCGGGCTTGCCGTCTCAGCCGCCTGGCCGGCGACTGGGCTGAAGAACCGCAGCCGGTCGGCGACCATCAGCCCGCCGACGGCGACCGCGCTGCCGCCGAGGAAAGTGCGTCGGGATGTGGTCACCTGAGCCCCCCTCTCTGAGCGGCTTGGATGTCGACGGGAAGGCCCGGCGCTCCAATGGCGGGCTGTCGTTCCTCCCGCATCACCGTCATCGTTCGCACCATATGGATCTGCCGATGCCGGGCGCCAGGGACATAGGTCCCCATAGCCCCAGGACCAACGCATGTAACAGGACCGCAGCCGGTCGCGTACGTCAGGTGGTCGCGCACGGGCCTGCCCCCGATCGGCTAGTTGTGCGCCCGGTGCCGCCGCTCGTGGCTAGAGTCAGATGCCATGGCTCAGAGTGCACAAGACTGGCTGGTCAGCTACGCGGCGGAGCTGGGCACCGCTCCGCCGACCAAGGAAGAACTGGATCTGCTGCTTGAGCTGGCCGGCATCGCTGCGCACGCCTCCGAGCGGCAGGCCGCGCCGATTACCTGCTGGCTGGCTGCCCGTGCGGGCATGGAGCCGCGGGATGCGCTCGCAGTCGGCCGGCGGCTGGCCGGCGATCGTGGTGCGAGCGGCGGCTGACCGCCCTGGCACGCTCGGGCCGGCGGCCGTGGCCACCTCCCCGCAGCTGTCCCGTTGCTGTACGAGGCATTCGATCGGCAGCCATCGTGCTGGCCCACGGAGCCATGCCCGAGGTGATTTGGGCGAAAGCACCGGGACCGGACTTTGGGGTCCGGTGGGCAGGACCTTAGGCTCTGCCGATCCGGCCGCGCGTGCGTGGACTCTCACGGGTGTGATGACTAATGCCGTCGGACGTGCCGCCCGCCGCGGGCGAGGCCGGCCATGATCTCGGTGGCCGAGGCCGGTCTGCTCGTGCGCTCCGACGTCACGTGCCTTGAGCCGTGCCGGGTGGCCATCGGTGAGGCGGCGGGACTCGTCCTGGCCGAGACGGTGCGCGCGGCCGAGTCCGTGCCCAGATTCGCCAATTCCGCGATGGACGGCTATGCCGTCCGGGCAGCGGACACCACCGGGGCACCGGCCCGGCTGCGGGTGATCGGGACGGTGGCGGCCGGCCAGGAGCCGACGGAGATCGTCGCGTGCGGCGACGCAATCCGGATCATGACCGGTGCGCCGATGCCGAGCGGCGCTGATGCGGTGTGCATGGTCGAGCACACCACAGTGCGGGACGACGGGCTCGCCGTGATCGTCGAGCAGCCAGTGTGCCAGGGCATGAATGTACGGCGGCCCGGTGAGGACATCGGGGCCGGCAGCACGGTCTTCCCGGCCGGAACGCAGCTTGGCCCGGCCCACATCGGGGTGCTCGCGAGCCTGGGCATCCAGACGGTGCTTGTCCATCCGCTCCCGGTGGTGGGCGTCCTGTCGACCGGCAACGAGCTGGTCCCCGCGGGTATCGCTCCGAGGCCCGGGAAGATCAGGGACGCTAACCGTCCTGCCCTGCTCGCGCAGCTCGAATCCGACGGATTCCGCCCGGTGGATCTCGGCATTGCCGGAGACGACGAGGTGGCCCTGGCGGACATTCTCGAGGCCGCCGCTTCCCGGTGTGACGCGATCGTCGCCAGCGGCGGAGTGAGCGTCGGCGACCACGACGTGCTGAAGGTCGTCCTGGAGAAGCTAGGCGGTACGTCGATGCGCTCGCTCGACATAGCGGTGAAGCCGGGCAAGCACGTCGCCTTCGCTCGACTGGGCGAGCGGCGGACGCTGGCCTTTGGCCTGCCAGGGAACCCGGTCGCCGCTCTCGTTTCCTACGAGCTCTTCGTCCGGCCAGCGCTGCGGGCGATGGCCGGCTGCCAGGTGCCTGACCGGCCGCGGCTGGCGGCCGTCGCGGAGGCCGATCTCCTGCGCAGGCCGGGGCCTAAGCTCCAGCTGGTCCGGGTGACGGCGCGGATCGGCTCCGACGGAGCGCTCTGGGTGCGGCCATCTGGCGGCCAGGACTCGCACATGCTGCGGGCGATGGCCGGTGCCAACGCCCTCGCCCTGCTGCCCGACGGTGACGGCGTCCTGGCCGGTCAGCGGGTCGAGGTGCTGCTGCTCGACGCGGGCCAGCTCTAGCTCAGGCAATGCCGGTCACGCGTCCTGGCCGACAGCTCCTGGCGCCTCGGACCTAGTCGCCAGCCGGACTATCCCGGCGGCCGCGACCGCCGTCCAGGCGGCAATCGCCACCCACAGCATGACGTGAGCGATCGGAGCCATGAAGGCAAGCTTCGTGACATGGCCGAAGGCCAGGGTCGCCACGCTGTACATGCCGAGCGGGAAGACCACGCTCCACAATGCTGTCTCATACGCCAGCGGCCAGTGGTGCCTGAGGTGGCGCCACAGGCCGAGCACGATCAGCAGCGGGATCCACCAGGTGCCGAACGACCAGAGGACGAAGGAGAATCCCGTCACGAATCCGGCGGTCGCCTCGCGGACCGGCAGGCCGGCCGGGAGCATCAGGATCTGGGCACCTGCCCGCACCGTGATCGCCGTCGCGCCCATCAGTATCCAGTAGGGCGGCCCGAGCGCCGCTGGGGTCATCGGCAAGGTGAGCCAGCGCAGCAGGATCAGCGTTACGAGCACGAGGTAGAGCACGAGCCCGACGCCCCACAATCCGACCGCAGCCGGAGCCAGCAGCCCGGCCTGCGACGGCCAGGCCGGTACAAGCGCCGACGCCACGATGGCGAGGGACTGCGTGCCGACCACCCACAGGAGCCAGGTGCCGTTGACGCATCCCAGCACTGAGTCTCGCTCGCGCGTGAGCAGGAGGCTGGCCGGCAGGGCGTAGGTTAGGCCGAGCCAGACCGCCGCCGCGAGCGCTGCGAGCACCGCCGTGACCATCGGATGGCCCGCGCTCTGCAATCGCACGCCCAGCACGTTGATGCCTGCCACGACGGTGAAGAACCCGAAGGTACGCTCCGGTGCCCGGATGTCGGCTACGACGCCGGGCCGGTAGCGCCAGAGCCGGACGACGAGCATGCCAGCCAACAGGGCGAGGCCTGCGATCGCTGCGACCAGCAGGGTCCGCGACACCCACGCGGGCCCGAGTGCGTAGGTGCCTGTCGAGATGATGCCCGTCGCCATCACGAAGGCGAAGCAGGCCGGAGGTAGATCCCGGGCCGCCCTCGAAGCTCGCCCGGCAGGTGGTGCCGCTACCGCTGTGACATCCGTGCCGACCATGTGATCGTCACCCGCCTCTTCCGCCGCTCAGTTATTGCTCAGATAACTTGTTTTTACTATTCCTGCGAGTAATAATGCAACCATGCCAGCGCACCACGGAGCCGCGATCGCTGTTTCCTCCTACGCGGGCACGGGTTCCCGTCGATGGGCCTGACAGCGGTGGCGACCGCGCCGGCCGGGGATCCGGCAACCTATCGGGTTCTCGCTGGGCACAGCCGCCAGGCTCTGCTGGCCGCGCTGCTGCGTGCCGGACGGCCGATGGATGCCAGCGAGGCGGCTGCGGTCGTGGGCCTGCACCGCAACACCGCGCGGGTGCAGCTGGACGTCCTCTGCTCGGTCGGCCTGCTGAGGCGGCGCCCGGAGGAGCGCAGCATCCGCGGCCGGCCGCGGGTGCTGTACGAAGCCACGGCCGCTGCCCCGGAAGTGCTCGGCGCCGCCCGGTCCAGAGCGGGCGAGGCCAGCTACCGCGAGCTCGCTTGGCTGCTCGCGCGGCAGCTTGCCGAGCTGGCGGAGGTGCCTGACGAGGCGATCCGGGCAGGCCGCCGCTGGGCAGCCACGATCGACGAGCAGCCGCTCCCGGCCAGGCGGCTCTCGGCCGGCCAGGCTGCCGCCGTGGTGACCGACGTGCTCGGCCGCCTCGGTTTCGACCCCGAGCCGGACCTGGACGGTGACCGGATCCTGCTGCACCGCTGCCCGTTCGCCGAGGTCGCGCGAGAAAGCCGGGCCATAGTCTGCGGGATCCACCTCGGCATGCTCAAAGCCACGACAGAGCGTCTCGACGCCCCGCTCGAGGTCGTTGGCCTCGATCCGTTCGTGATCGATGAGCCGAGCCTGTGCATCGTGCGCCTGGCGACTCCAGGCGCCGCCAGAAAGCGCAGTCGCCCACCGGAGGAGTCACCTTGAACGACAGAACGGGTCGCGGCACGGATGGCGACCTCGTCAGCGCGATCCTGCGGGCCAGGCGGCTTCTTGAGCCGGATCGGGTCGGGGCCGACCTGCGGACGATCACCTACGCCGGGGGGCGCGACGCTGATGTGTTCTACCGTGACCGCTGGTCGCACGACCGGATCGTGCGCTCCACTCACGGCGTCAACTGCACGGGCTCGTGCTCGTGGAAGGTCTACGTCAAGGACGGGATCATCACCTGGGAGACCCAGGAGACCGACTATCCGTCCGTCGGCCCGAATTCACCGGAGTACGAGCCTCGCGGGTGTCCGCGCGGCGCGGCGTTCTCCTGGTATACTACTCGCCGACGCGGGTCAGGTTCCCCTACGTACGCGGCGTCCTGCTCGAGATGTACCGCGAGGCACGTCACCGCCTGGGCGACCCGGTGCTGGCCTGGGCCGACCTGATGGGCGACCCTGAGCGGCGGCGGCGCTACCAGTCGGCGCGCGGCCGGGGCGGGCTCGTGCGCACCAGCTGGGACGAGGCGCTGGAGATCGCTGCCGCCGCGCAAGTGCACACGATCAAGGTGTGGGGACCTGACCGGATCGCCGGGTTCTCTCCGATTCCGGCCATGTCGATGGCATCACACGCGGCCGGTGCCCGCTACACGAGCCTGCTCGGCGGCGCCATGATCTCGTTCTACGACTGGTACGCCGATCTCCCGATCGCGTCTCCGCAGGTATTCGGCGACCAGACCGACGTCCCCGAGTCCGCAGACTGGTGGAATGCCTCGTACCTGATCATGTGGGGCTCGAATATCCCCGTGACGCGGACCCCCGACGCGCACTTCATGACCGAGGCCAGGTACAACGGCCAGAAGGTGATCGCCGTCAGTCCTGACTACGCCGTGAACACCAAGTTCGCCGACGAATGGCTAGCGGCGCACCCGGGCACGGACGGGGCTCTCGCGATGGCGATGGGCCANGTCGTCCTGAAGGAGTTCTTCGTCGAGCGCCGGGTCGNGCGCTTCGAGGANTANGTCAGGCGCTTCACGGACCTGCCATTCCTGATCACGCTCCGCGCGCGTGAAGAAACGGGGGATTACCTGCCNGACCGCTTCCTGACCGCCGCGGACCTCGGCGACGNGAGCGAGGGCGCGGCGTGGAAGACAGTGCTGCTCGACGCCGTGACCGGCGAGGCGCGCGTGCCGAACGGCTCGCTCGGATTCCGCCACACCGAATCAGGTGCGGGCAGCTGGAATCTCGACCTCGGTGACGTCGACCCTCTGCTGTCGCTCCTCGCCGCGGACGCGGAACCGGTGGCCGTCACGCTGCCGCGGTTCGACATCGGAGGCGAGGGCGGCGGCGAGATCACCCGCGGAGTGCCGACCCGCCGGATCGCCGGGCATCTCGTCACGACCGTGTTCGACCTGATGCTCGCCCAGTACGGCGTCGCCCGCGACGGACTGCCCGGCACGTGGCCGACCGGGTACGACGACCCGGAGACCTACACCCCGGCGTGGCAGGAACCGCTCACGTCCGTGCCAGCCGCCACCGTGGCGCGCATCGCCAGAGAGTTCGCTGACAACGCCGAGCGATCCGGCGGCCGCTCGATGATCGCGCTCGGCGCGGGCGCGAACCACTGGTTCCACGCGGACGAGACCTACCGGGCCATCCTGGCGCTCGTGGTCCTTACCGGCTGCGAGGGCGTGAACGGAGGCGGGTGGGCCCACTACGTCGGGCAGGAGAAGTGCCGGCCGTTCACGGGCTGGGCCCAGCTCGCCTTCGGGCTTGACTGGCTGCGGCCGTCCCGGCAGATGGCAGGAACGACGTACTGGTACCTAGCGGCGGACCAGTGGCGTTACGACGGCTTCGGCGCGGACGAGCTCGCCACGCCCCTCGGCCGGGGCCTGTTCAAGGGCCGCGCGCTCGCTGACTGCATCGTGCAGGCGACACGGCTCGGCTGGACGCCGTCCTACCCGACCTTCGACCGGAACCCGCTGGACCTTGCCGATGCGGCCCGGGCGGCGGGCACGGTGGGCGCGACGCCGGGCGACTACGTGGTCGGGGAGCTGAAGGCAGAGCGGCTGCGGTTCGCGTGTGCGGATCCCGACGCCGAAACGAGCTGGCCGCGGGTGCTCACCGTCTGGCGCGCGAATCTCCTCGGCTCCTCGGGCAAGGGCAACGAGTACTTCCTTCATCACCTGCTCGGAGCCGACGCCGCGATCCGTGCCGACCAGACCTCCGAAGGCCGCCGCCCCGCCGAGGTCACCTGGCATGACGAGGCCGCGGTGGGCAAGCTCGACCTGCTCGTGTCCCTGGACTTCCGGATGACAAGCACGGGCCTGTTCTCCGACGTGCTGCTGCCCGCGGCTACCTGGTACGAGAAGTACGACCTGTCCAGCACCGACATGCACCCGTTCGTGCACGCGTTCAGCGCCGCGATCGCCCCGCCATGGGAGACCCGCTCCGACTACGACGCATTCACGGCGCTCTCGAAGGTGTTCAGCTCGCTCGCCGCCGGGCATCTCGGCGTGCGCCAGGACCTGGTGGCGACGCCGCTGCTGCACGACACGCCCGGCGAGACGGCGCAGCCCGGAGGCCGGGTGCTCGACTGGGCCGCCGGGGAGTGCGATCCGGTTCCCGGCCGGACGATGCCCGCGTTCGCGGTCGTCGAGCGGGACTACGGGGCGGTCGCGCAGATGATGACGGCGCTCGGGCCGAATGTGGAACGGCTCGGCACGAGCGTGAAGGGCGTCACCCTGAAGCCCGACCGCGAGGTCGCGCGGCTTACGCAGGTGAACGGCGTGGCGCACGGCGGCATCGCGGACGGACGGCCGAGCCTCGCCCGCGCCGAGCAGGCCTGCGAGGCGATCCTCGCGCTGTCCGGCACGACCAACGGCCATATCGCGACAGCCGGCTTCAGGGAGCTTGAGCGGCGCACCGGCAGGCCGCTCGCCGACCTCGCCAGTGACCACGAGGGCCGCCGGATCACCTTCGCCGACACCCAGTCCAGGCCCCAGCCGGTCATCACCTCGCATGAATGGTCCGGCAGCGAGCACGGCGGGCGCCGCTACTCGCCGTTCACGATCAACGTGGAGCGGCTGAAGCCATGGCACACGCTGACCGGCCGCCAGCACTTCTTCCTCGACCACGACTGGATGGCTGAGCTCGGCGAGCAGCTGCCTGCCTACCGGCCGCCGCTGGACATCAAGGCTCTGTTCGGCGACCCGAAGCTCGGCGAGGACGGCCGGCTTGAGGTGACCGTGCGGTATCTCACGCCCCACTCAAAGTGGTCGATCCATTCCGAGTACCAGGACAACCTCTTCATGCTCAGCCTCTCGCGCGGCGGTCCCGACCTGTGGATGAGCCCACAGGACGCCGATCGGATCGGGGTCCGCGACAACGACTGGATCGAGTCCTACAACCGCAACGGCGTGATCGTGGCCCGTGCGATCGTCAGCCACCGGATGCCGGAGGGGACGGTGTACATGTACCACGCGAAAGACAGGACGATCGACGTGCCCCGGTCCGAGATCACAGGCCGCCGCGGCGGCATCCATAACAGCTTGACCCGCCTGCTGATCAAGCCGACGCATCTCATCGGCGGCTACGGCCAGCTCTCGTACGGCTTCAACTACTACGGCCCGACCGGTAACCAGCGCGACGAGATCACCGTCATCCGCCGGCGCAGCCAGCAGGTGGAGTACTGATGCGCGTCATGGCCCAGCTGGGCATGGTGATGAACCTCGACAAGTGCATCGGCTGCCATACCTGCTCGGTGACCTGCAAGCAGGCCTGGACCAACCGGCCAGGTGTCGAGTACGTCTGGTTCAACAACGTCGAGACGCGGCCCGGGCTCGGTTATCCGAGGACCTACGAGAACCAGGACCGCTGGCAGGGCGGCTGGGAGCGCGACCGTCGCGGGCGGCTCCGGCTGCGGGCAGGCGGCAGAGCCAGCCGGATGCTGAAGATCTTCTCCAACCCGAAGCTCCCGTCGCTGCACGACTACTACGAGCCGTGGACCTACGACTACGACACGCTGATCAGCGCACCTGCCCAGGAGCACATCCCGGTCGCCCAGCCGATCTCGCTGATCGACGGTCGGCCGATGAAGATCGAGTGGTCGGCGAACTGGGACGACGACCTCGGGGGAGGCACCGAGCACGCGCCAGGCGACCCGATCCTGTCGAAGCTCTCGCGCAAGATCCGTCTTGAGTACGAGAGCGCGTTCATGTTCCATCTCCCCCGGATCTGCGAGCACTGCCTGAACCCCTCCTGCGTTGCCAGCTGCCCATCGGGGGCGATGTACAAGCGGGCCGAGGACGGGATCGTGCTCGTGGACCAGGACCGCTGCCGCGGCTGGCGGATGTGCGTCTCCGGGTGCCCCTACAAGAAGGTCTACTTCAACCACCGCACCGGCAAGGCGGAGAAGTGCACGTTCTGCTATCCGCGGATCGAGGCCGGCCAGCCGACGGTCTGTGCCGAGACCTGCGTCGGCCGGCTCCGTTACATCGGGCTGTTCCTCTATGACGCCGATGCCGTGCTCGCTGCCGCGTCCGTCGAGGATCCCGCCGACCTCCTGGAAGCGCAGCGCTCAATCCTCCTCGACCCCAGCGACCCCACCGTGGTGGCCGCCGCTCGTGCCGACGGCATCGCTGACGACTGGCTGGAGGCCGCACGGCGATCGCCCGTGTACGAGCTCGCCTGCCGTTACCGGGTCGCGCTGCCACTGCACCCGGAGTACCGGACGATGCCCATGGTCTGGTACATCCCACCGTTGTCGCCGGTGGTCGAGGCCCTCCGCGACACCGGTCATGACGGCGAGGACCAGCGCAACCTGTTCGCGGCGATCGAGGCACTGCGGATCCCGGTGGAATATCTGGCCGAGCTGTTCACGGCGGGTGACCCCGAGCCGGTCAGCGGTGTCCTGCGGATCCTGGCCGCGATGCGCTCGCACATGCGCAGGATCAACCTCGGCGAGGAACCCGACCCGTCGATCGCGGCAGCCGTCGGCATGACCCCCGACGAGCTGGAGGCGCTGTACCGCCTGCTCGCGATCGCGAAGTACGAGGACCGGTACGTCATTCCACCGGCCCACGTCGAACTCGCCGGAGAACTTGATGAGCTGCCCGGCTGCAGCGTGGACTTCGGCGGGCCGCCCAGGGGCAAAGGAACATCCCTCGGTGAAGCCGCCGTCACACCGGTCGCCGTGCAGACCTACCAGATCACGCGCCGGCGCGCAGAGGCCGACCGGCATGCCGACCTTAGCGACGGCGGAGCCGGGGAAGGCGCGCCGTGAACCGGCAGAGCCTGCTGAAGCCGCCGCGTGCCCGCCTGAGCGCGGGGCAGCGGCAGGTTGCCTGCGCGACGCTGTCCGCGGTGCTGCGGTATCCGGATGAGGCTCTGATCAGCGATCTGCCGCTGCTCGCGTCCGCGGCCGACCGCGTCCCGGCAGCCGCGGGGGACCCGCTCCGCCGTCTGATCTCCCACCTGGCCAGCACGTCACTGCTCGAGCTGCAATCCGGCTACGTTGCCACATTCGACCTGCAGCGGCGCTGCTGCCTGTACCTCAGCTACTACCTCAACGGTGACACGCGCCGTCGCGGCGCGGCGCTCTGGCGGTTTCGTGAGGCCTGCCGGCGGGCCGGATTCCACCTCGTCGGCGGTGAGCTCCCTGACTTCCTCCCGGTCCTGCTCGAGCTCGCCGCCAGCGGCGCGGAGCCTGCGGCGGTCGAGCTCATGCAGGAGCACCGCGAGGGCATCAGGCTGCTGGGCTCCGCGCTCGGGAAGCTCCGGTCACCGTACGCCGACGCACTGCTGGCGCTTGAGGCCGTACTGCCCGCCGCCCGCACGAGCACGGCCGCGAACGCGGCCCGCCTCGCCCGCGAGGGCCCGCCGTCGGAGCTGGTCGGACTCGACCCAGCGGGTGCGCTCGGACCCTATTGCCCGCCGGACTCGGCCAAGACGGGACGCGAAGCGCCATGAGGACCTTCCTGTGGATCGTGTTCCCCTACATCTGCCTGACCTCGTTCGTGCTGGGCCACATCTGGCGGTACCGCTACGACAAGTTCGGCTGGACGAGCCGGTCGTCCGAGCTCTATGAGAAGCGGATCCTCGCCTGGGCCTCGCCGTTGTTTCACTTCGGGATCCTCGGGGTGCTCGCGGGCCACCTGGTCGGCCTGCTCGTGCCCGAGTCCTGGACCAGCACGCTCGGCGTCTCCGAGCACACCTATCACCTCGTGGCGGTCAGCCTCGGGACGCTGGCAGGCCTCGCTGCGATCACGGGTCTGGCGCTGCTCGTCTACCGCAGGCGGATGACCCCGTCGGTGCTGCGCGCTACCTCGAAGACCGACAAGGCGATGTACCCGCTCCTCGGCGCCGTGATCCTGCTCGGGCTGGTCAACACGGTAGGGGTCGGCCTTCTCGGGCTCGGCAGGCATGCCGGCGGCTACAACTACCGGACGACCGTAGCGGTCTGGTTCCGCGACGTACTCACGTTCCACCCGAGCGTCACCCAGATGGCCACGGCGCCGTGGAGCTTCCAGGTGCACGCGCTGCTGTCCTTTCTGCTGCTCGCCGTGTGGCCGTTCACACGGCTCGTGCATGTCCTCGCAGCCCCGTTCAGCTACGCTTTCCGGCCCTACATCGTCTACCGGACCCGCCAGCCCCTGGGTGCCGCACGGGCGCCCAGGCCCGGCTGGGAGCGAGCCGATCAGCGGACAGGAACTCGCATCCGCGTACGCCGCTGAAGTCCGGGTGGCAGGAGCACCCGCGGAGGGCCGATGAACGCGCCGGAAACTATCAGCGTTGGCGTGGGGCGCCCGCCTGGACCGGATCCGATAGCAGCCTGGCGACTGCGAGCAGCCTGGCACCGGCGGACCGCACTGCTCCCGCTCGGTTACCTGGCCGCCGCGGCTATCGCTGGCCCGCTGAGTGCGGCCGGAGTTCTGAGCGGCTGGCTCGTGCTCCATCTCGTGCTGCTAGGCGCGACCACCAACGCGATCGTGGTGTGGAGCTGGCATTTCGCCACAGCCATCCTGCGCGCGCGGGCGCCTCAGCGGCGCTTGTCCGAAGCGCTCCGGCTGGCCGCGCTCAACATCGGCGTCCTCGCTGTGCTGGCGGGCGGCAGCAGCGGCCTGCCCTGGATCGGCGTAGCCGGCGCGGCTGTTGTCTTCGCGGCTATCGCTGCCCACCTACTTGTGCTGGCGGTGATGCTGCGCCGCGCTCTTCCGGCACGGTTCGCGATCGTGGTGCGGTACTACCTGATGGCCAGCCTAGCGCTGCTAACAGGCATCCCGGCCGGGGCGTGGATGCTCGTTCTGCCCGCCGACCGGCGCGCACGCATGCTGGTCTTCCACGTCCAGGTGAACATGCTCGGCTGGGTGACGCTGACCGTGCTGGGCACCGTCCTCACGTTGTGGCCGACAGTGCTCCGTGCGCAGCTTGCCGCAGGCGCCGAGCGCGCCGCGCGCCGCGGCCTGATGCTGTGCGGGTCTGGGCTGACAATCCTGGCAGCCGGCTCTGTGCTGTGGTTCCGGCCGCTGATGGCCGCCGGGCTGACCGCATTCGCGGCCGGCGTGCTCGTCGTGCTGAAGCCAGCCGTCACCGCCGCCCGGCAGCGGCCGCCGACGTCCTTCGCCGCCCTGTCGATGGCCGGTGGCACATGCTGGCTGCTCGTCACGCTCGGCTGGGACACCTGGGCGCTGCTGTCGGCACCAGACCCGGCGGTCGCCGCCGACTGGTTCGACTCGCTGTCGGTCCCGCTGGCAGCGGGCTTCGCTGCCCAGGTCGTCGCTGGCGCTCTCGCCTACCTGCTGCCCATGGCTCTCGGCGGAGGCCCGGCCGTGGTCCGCCGGAACGCGGCTAGCCTCGGCCGGCTTGCCTGGCCGCGAGTCGTCGCCGCTAACGCTGGCCTGATCGGGATCCTGTGCCCTGCACCCGCAGCGGCACGGCTTAGTGGCCTGATACTGCTCGTGATTTCGATGGCCTGGTTCCTGGTGCCGGCAATAGGCCTGACCGTGCGGCTCCGGAAGGGAGCCGGTCCAGATCGGAACGGCGCATCTCCAGCGTCCGCGACAGCTCCATGACCTCCCTCCTCCGCAGAGGGATCGCGCCATGGTCGGCGCCATGCGCGGCGGTGCGGATCTTCGTAAGGGCACGACATTCCGTGCCTGCGCGACCCGAGGGACCGCGGTACGCGGAGGCAACAGCTAGCTGCCCAACGCGGCCGTCGCGGTCGCGATCACGTCATCCGCCTCAGATCTGTCATTGGGGGTTCGCGGGCGCCACAGCATCCGCGCGACTCCGTCCACCACGACCGCGTCGGCGCCGAGCTGCCGGGCGTCCTCGACCGGCTTGGCAAGCCGCTCGCCGAGGGCTAGCGCGATG
>JGI12269J14319_10002155_pt1 | contig 19188 bp, 14 predicted proteins | sample PeaSoiSIISIP2007_FD_14319 | JGI IMG/M metagenome (IMG submission 14319)
CTAATCCCGGCGGAGAGTAAAAACACATACGCAATCAGCCCCACAGCTCCCAAGCTGAGAAGATAGTCGAGATATGCCGAGTGGCTGTTCGGGATCCCCCATTTTTCTGCTTCTGATATCTCGCTAATGCGGGATGGCGTCCAGAACCCGCCGTAGCCGTACCCGAGAACGGGGCGTCGTTGGACGTAAGAGCTGATTTCATCCCAAATCCCTGTCCGGCCGTTGAACGAGCCAACGCTGGAGTCTTCCCTTCCCAGCATCACGGCGCTCTTGAGGTCTGGTAGGAATGCGCTACCAAGACCCAGCAGAAGAACGCAGAAAACGATGCTGAGGGCATACGCCATCGCCATCTTCGCTCGCCTGGAGCTTACAACCCCTAAATACACTGCCAGGGCAAGGAGGGCCGCGGCAAACGCCGTCCTGGATGCAGTAAGCACCAGGAAAACGAATCCAGCCAGTGTGCAAACCCGGTAGAGCGCTCGCTTATGTTTTTCCACATCGGCGGCCGCTATCCCCGAAAGCAGAAGAACTGCGCAATTAATTCCCTGACTGTTCGGGTGAAGCGTCCCCGCGAAACGATACCCGGATGCGAAGGGCCGAAAGGTCCCAAACAGGACTTCGGCAAAAACGCCAATCGCCAAGTAGGAACCGCTTGTGAAGAACGCCCACAAGATAATTTCCCGCAGTGAAAAGCGGCGCACGACGGCCACGGCAGCAACGCAAAGAATCGCGAAGACACTCACCCTCGTGAGGGTGAGAGACCTATCCTCGGCCCATAGGAGGCTAACCGACACCCAGGCGGCAAAGGCGACAAGAGTCCATCCCAAGGAACCGTTGATTCGAAGCCGGTCATCGGCTCGATGACGAATCAATGTGGCAATCGCGAATATGCCCAGCGAAATCAGCGCGATACGCCGCGAAATCGACCCTTCCGCGACCATTCCAACGATAAGGTCCGGAGATCCATCGTAATTGCCAAGTGGACTCCTTGCGTTTGAAAAATCGTGATAGACGAAAAAGAGCACCGTAGCGAGGAACAAGAACACCAGCCAGGGGGCCGGTCTAACCTGGAGTGCTGGCCGTGCAGGGGGATGATTAGAATTACTCATCTAGTCCTCTTCCCGCGCCGCTGCCGTATGACCTGGCAGCCTCAGGAAGATTCCCGCTCTTACCGTCGAGGTGACAAAATTTGCCGCCAAAAACCCAATTGCCGCGCCGAGTGTTCCGAACGATCGCACCAGCCAAAATCCCAGCACGACCATGACGAACAACGCGGCGGAATTGGCGAGGAAATCCAGATCGGCGCGCTCGATGGCCATAAGGGCGCGCGAAAATGTAAAGGACGCCGCAAAGACCAGAACGTTCACCGCCAGGACCGCGACCACCAAGTTGTTACCGGCATACTGCCGCCCGTAGATCAGGGCGATGATCCGCCCGCCCCAAACGATCAACACCAAACAGAGAAGAGATACGGGGAAAAAGATGGCCGCGGTGATCTTGAGTACAAACCGGCGCAAAGCCTTCGTGCCGGATTCCGCGTAAACGTGCGCGATTTTCGGGCCCACGAAGTTCTGGATTCCCAGAAGCGCCGGGTTACCGACCGACACGACGCCCAGGCACGCCGCCCACACGCCGGTCGAGGCCGTGCCGTGGAAGTACGCCAGAAACCAGGGATAAAGATTCATGGCCAGCGCCCAGACCAGTCCGCTGGCGAAAACCCATTTTCCAAACACCCAGTTTTTTTTCAGGTCCGCCCGGGATTCGCTCATCCGCGGGTGATAGAACTCTCGATCCGTCCAGAGCCATACCAAAACGGCGATCCCACAGACCGATCCAATCACCCAAAAGGCGCGACTCGCCGACAAGATTCCGAAACGGGCCAGGAGAAGCAGGCCGCCGATTTGTCCCACCGCTATGGAAGTATCGAATAGAAATGCGGTCTTAAGCCTTAGGCGGGCGAAACTGACGCGGCGCGCATGTTCCCGAAGCATGATCAGAGCGATCACAAGAGACAACGCCCACAGGACCGGTCCCAAGCCCTTGGGGCCGAATCCCTTGCCGACCACAAATGCGCCGCACACCACTCCGAACACGGTGAAGAGACAAAATGCCAACTGGTGAATCAGAGTGCTTCCCGTGTACAGAGCGTGGGCTCGACCCTTCAGGCGCGGGGCATAAACCATGTAAGGGGTTGTAATGAGTGACGTCTGAAAGTCGGTCATCAAGAAAATCAGGCTGAAGCCGAGCATGTACAGGCCGAGCTCTTCCTTGGAGCAGGCGCGCGCGATGATGATGCCGGTCGCAAAATTTGTGGCGCTGGCCACGGCTTGGTCGGCCAGGGAAATAATGCCCTGATGCAGCGACCTCTCGGGAGACAAGGACAGGCCGAAAGGCAGCTTCCTGCCGCTGGCCAGCACGATGGGTTTCGCCTGGACCGCATCGTCCACCGCAATGGCGGAGGCCACGCCGTGTTCTTCAGTAGGCATCAGCAGGTCATCCACCCTTCGCAATGGAGAGCCAAGATTCAAACCAGTGCTCATGCGGCGCCGGCCCCCTTCAGCACTGCGGGAATTGTTTTGGCGATCAGTTTCACATCCAGCCAAAAAGACCAATGATCGATGTAGTGCAAGTCCAACTCCATCCACTCTTTGAAAGAGAGGGAGCTTCTGCCGTTGACCTGCCAAAGGCAAGTAATTCCGGGGCGAACGCTGAATCGGCGTCGCACCCAGTCCTGGTCGAATCCCTGATAGTCACGAATGGGGAGAGGCCGAGGCCCAACCAGGCTCATGTCGCCCTTCAGAACATTCAGCAACTGGGGCAGCTCGTCGATACTCGCTTTTCGGAGATACCGGCCCAGGCGAGTGATTCGCGGATCGTTTTTGATTTTGAAGACCGGGCCGTCCGCTTCATTCAAGCATTCCAGCTTGGATTGTCTTTCCGCGGCGTCACCCACCATCGTTCTGAATTTGAACATTTGAAAGCGCCGCTTGTTCAGGCCGACTCGATCCTGAACGAAGAACACCTGCCCGGTCGAATCCAATTTGATCAATACGGCAACGACTAGAAATACCGGGGCGAGGATGACAAGCAAAAGCGAAGAAACAAAAATGTCCAGCATTCGTTTGCAGATCATCGGCCAGCCTTCGGACGAATTGGGGCTGTAGGTTGCCACGGCCATTCCGTCGATGCGGCTATTGCTCGCCGAGCCTTTCTGAAGGTCGAATATGCTCGCCAGAACGCGAACGATGACTCCCTGTTCCTGACATTGAGCCACAATGCGAGCGGCCTGCGAGTAGTAGGACTTCATGGGCAGAGCGATTGCGACTTCGTCGATGATGCGCACTCGCAAGAAGTCGGAGAAGTGTTCCAGGTCGCTGACGATGGACTTCCCGTTCATTTCAAAGCCCTTGTTCCCTACCCATTCTTCGTCCGCAAAACCGACAAGGTGGTAGCCCAGTTCGGGCCTGCCTTCAACCGCACGGGCAAATTCCACGGCGCGTGAATTCGTGCCGATGATCAGCAAATGGCGAAGATTGCGTCCATGGATCCGCGCCCGTCTGAGGAACTCACGCAAAGCCAATCGGGAAAAAATAATCGTAAAGGTCGCGACGATCCAGAACACCGCGATGAAAGCCGGAGTGATCATTCGCACTTGGAAGAATGCGGCGACAAAACCAAGCACAAGCGCCCCCGCCGAAATGGCCTTCAGGACAACGACCACCTCTTCTTTTCGTTCCCCCAAACGTCTGGACCCGTACAGGCCGTATGCGGAGAAAATCAAATGCCAGAAATAGAAAAGGCCGAGGAACAGAAGAAAATTCGACAATTTGATGCGCATGGAAAAGAATGCGGCGAATGAAGTGAACTCCGTGAGATGCCAAGTCAGGACGGCAGCTACCAGGTAGGAAAAGGTGAGCATGCCCGGGTCGAGCAGCATGAACATCTTGAGCAGGATTTGCCGGCGGAAGTTTGTCATACAAGGACCAGGTCTAGACGGATCGTCGTGCAGTCAAAACCATGAAATGACATTTGGAAAAACGGGTCGAAACCCATCGATGCGGATCTCTAAAAAATAGCAGTGCCGGCCTAAAGGAATAGAAACGGTTTCAGCCGAATTTGAGACTGGCGCGTTAAAGCCTCTGATACAACTTCTCCGGGATGGGAAAGGTGCGCTGATCCAGCACCGCGCCGATGAGCTGTACTTTCGCGCTTTCCAGTTGTTCTTTGGCGCGCCGGACCGTCTCGCGCCGGTTGTTATTGGCTTCGACGATCAGGACGACCCCATCGGCGAGTTGCCCCATAAGGGTCGCCTCCGTCTCACGGCTAAGCGCCGGTGCGCTGATCAGGATGTAATCAAACGACTCGCGCAGTTCGGCAAAACGATCTCGATAGCGTTCGATAGACGGGTAAAAGCCCGGCTTCACCAAGCCTGAAGGGACCAGCCACAGATTCTGCGCGCCGAGTTGAATTGCAAAATTCCGAATGGGGCCTTTGTGGGTGAGAGCCTCCGCGAGCCCGATATGATTGGCAGCGGCCGAATGAATATGCAATTGGGGCGACCAGAAGTTGGCCTCGACCATACAAACGGAAGTGCCTGCCTGCTCCGCCAGAATCTCTCCCGCTCGCGCGCAAATCCAGCTGCTTCGGTCGTCGCGCGCAATCCCCGAGAAAGATACGACTTTGGGTCCGCTATCCTTGCCGGCCTGTAAGAACAGCCGCTGAACGAGTTTCGTGATCTCGGGGTCCGGAGGTTCTTTCTTGAGCGGAACCAGTCTCGGAATTTCGAGGTCGGCGGGTTCTTTCTTGACAGAAACCAGCGCAGGGGCCTTCTGCGGAACCGGAACAGGCTCCTCCGGAACGCTGAAATATTCGTTTTTTGCGACCCGCTGCAATAATTCGAAGTTCTTGCTCATTCGAGATGACTCATTGCTTAGTTCTTACCGCCCCTGCCGGCTCCCCCGCTGGGAGCTGCAGGATGCACAGGTTCGGAAACCTACGGGAATCGAATCACCTGGCCGGCTTTGAGGTGTTCGAGATCCACAATGGCCGGGTTCAGCTTTCGAATCTGTTCGATCGCGTCGCCGTTGTAGTCTCCCATGGTTCGGAGAATGACTTGGCGCAGAGTCTCTCCTGGTTGGACGATGACCGTATTGATCGCTTCGGCGTCGCCCGAGGGTGATGAATGTCCGGACCCAGTATTTGGAAGCTCCGCAGCCTGGACATTCAAATCGGAAGAAAGCGGCACCGATTCAGATTTCGCAGCCGAGGAGCCTCGAACAGACGCCGCAGCGGTCCGAATGGACGTCCATGCCTCGGATGACCCTTGAATCGTCCGGTCGATCCCGCCGGGGGAAAAGAAAAGAATTCCGATCCCAATAACTACCCCGGCCGCTACGCCAGCGATGCCTACCGCCCACCGGCTAAAACCCTTCTCCAGCTTTGCCGCGGGATAGGTGGAAAGAACGGGACGGGGTGTTGCCGGCACGGGCACGGGCGCGGACACGACCCGCCGAGCGACTCTCGGCCGCTGAAAGGATTCCACATCACGGTCTGCGATCACCTCTTCCATCATCGCGGCGTCAATCTGTTTGCGGTCCATCGCGCAGCCGAGGGAAAGCGCGCTGAAGCACAAGCTATTGATTTTCCTTGGAATTCCTTGCGAATGTTCCGCGATAAGCCGAAGCGCTCCTGGAGTGAACAGCGGACTTCCCTCGTAGCCCGCAACCTGTAGGCGGTGGGCAACGTAGTTGGCAGTGTCCTCCGGACCAAACGGCTCCAACCTGGCAAAAACGGAAATCCGCTGTTGCAGCTGCTCCAGTTCGGGCGTGGCCAGCTTGCGAGCCAGTTGCGGCTGTCCGATCAGCAGGATCTGAAGCATTTTGTCGCGCGACGTCTCAAAATTCGACAACAGCCGGATCGTCTCGAGCACGTCCGAATCGAGATTTTGCGCCTCATCGATGGCCAAAACGAAGCGGCGGCCGGCCAACATTTCGCGGCAGAGGATCTCATTCAACTTGCTGTGCATGGATACCAGTTCCATGCCTTCGGCATTCACTCCGAGACCGTTCAGCAAGTAGTGAAAAAACTCCTTGGTGTTGCATTTGGTCTGAAACAGGAACGCCGTGCGGGAGGCCTGCTGAAGTTTTTCAAGAAGCTGAAAAGTGAGTGTCGTCTTTCCGAGGCCCGGCGGAGCGATCAAGGCCACAAAGCCGCGGTCGGACGCGATGCCGTAGTAGAGCGACGCCAACGCCTCGCGATGACTCTGGCCGAGATAGAGAAAGCGTGGATCCGGTGTCACGCCGAAGGGCTGCTCTTTCAGCTGATAGAAATCAAGAAACACGTCTTGCTCCTTTCCCCTTGGGCAGCGCCGCCAGGACCGGAATCTGCAAGACATCCCGGAGTTCGTCCGGGGTTCGCAACGATGGGTCAAAGTAGTCCACGGCAAACGCAACTCCCGGACTAACCAGACACGCCAGCAAAATCCCCAACAACAAAGTCAGGGCCCGGTGAGGATGCGCTGGAAGAGCCGGGACGGTGGCCGCCTCGGCGATCGCCACGTTCATAATCCTCGAGCGGTCCAGAGCGTCGCCAATCCGCGCCTCTTCGCGCTTCTGCTTGTAAAGCAAATCGTTCCCCTCGGCTTCCTTGACCTCTCGGAGAAGATTTTCCTGCTGCGCGCCGTCCACATCGATCACGCCAAGCCGCTGGCGGTATTGCTGGATTACGTTCTGTGTTTCCGCGGCCCGGGCATGCAAGGTTGCGAGTTCCGCGTTGGACTTGGTTAGTTCCGACTGCAGCCACTCGTAAGACGGGTTCCGGTCCGTGGTTTCCTCACGGTCCGGCGAACTTTCCGCTTTGGTGATGGTGTCGATGGTTTGCTCGATCTGTTTTTGCACTTCTTGCACAGGCCGATAATCGGGTTTGAACTTCTCGAGCAGCGCGGTGCGCTTTAATTCAAGGTCCAGCAGGGTGGTCTTGAGCTGCTGCATGAGATATTGGTTTTCCGAGGCGCGGACCTGAGAAACGGTTTGTGCCGGCGTGGACGCGAGTTGTTCCTCCACGACCCGGGTTCGCTTCTCCATTTCTTTGATCGCCACCTGAGTCGCATTGAAGGTAGCCTCGAACTCAGAAAGCTTCTGCAGAGCGATCTGTTTCTCGAGTTGCGGATCGGTCACGCCCTTGTCCCGGTCGAATTTGGCGAGCTGGGCTTGCGCCGCCTGGAGTTGCTCATCGTAGTGTTGCGATTCCGCTTGAAAGAATTCAAACGCGCCGGGGGGACGGTGAACCGCTACGGTCTTCTCCAAATAGAGATTGCCGAGTTCACGCAGAACGCGCGCGGCAAGTTGCGGATCCGGCGAGTCAAAGGTCACTTGAATCAAGTCGGTTTTTTTCAGCGTTTCAATTTGCAGTTTTTCCTCAAGGGCCACCACGGCCTGTGAGATCTGCTTCTCGCTGTACTGTCCGTCACTACTCTCGCCAGTTGCAGCCGCGGGAAGCAGCCGGTTCCAGAAAAAGCCGGATGGCAATCCTTGAAGATGGCAGGTGACAACCACTTTTTCCAAGAGGTCGCGGCTCTTTAAGAGTTCCACTTCAGAGTTGAGCTCCTCTTCCGTGACTCCGCCGGGGTTGGAGACCACGGCATTTCGACCTGGCGAGACTGCTTCATCCACGCGGTCGCGCTTGACCAGAATTTTCATTTTGGCCTCGTAATCATTCGGAAGCAGAATGATTCCGAGGACTGCGGCCAACAGGAGGCCCAGGAAAGTCAAGAGCACGAGCTTCGGGTGACGGAACAGGGGCGTCGCGATGTCCCTGAGTGTGGGTAGCCGGTCCGTGCCGTTTGCGCCAGATTGAAAGTCTTGTCCGTCCATGTGAATCAATCCTTAGTTTTCCTAAATCTACAAAACTCCCTGACTAGCGAAGGCCCCTACCGAAGTCGTTGGCAAGAAGGGCTTGATCTTTGAGAGCGCGTTCTTGGGAACGAACAGCATATCTCCGGGCTTCAGCTCCGGATCTTCCTGCAAATCCCGCGCGCTCAACATCTTCTTCACGTTGATGATTCTGGCCTCGGTCCACTGATCCGAAACGCGCCGGAACAGGAGCACTTGCGAGTGCTTGGAGGAGTCGGTGAAACCTCCGGCAATGGCGATTGCCTGCGTAAGGGTGATGTCACCGTACCAGTCAAATTTTCCGGGCTTTCCTACCTGGCCGCCCACGGTGAAGAAGGGTTTCTCGAATTCCTTGGGGTCAACGTTGATCTCCGGGTCTTGCAGGATTTTGGAATACGCCGTCTTGATGGACTCGGTGAGTTCCGGAAGCGTCTGTCCCGCGACCGGCAGATCTCCAACGCCGCGCAGGGTGATGTAGCCGTCCGGTTGGACGGTGACCGTCTGATTAAATTCCGGCGAAAGGGGGAAAGTCAGTTCCAGGATGTCGCTCGGATTGATCCGGTAGCGCCAGATTCGTTTGTGAAGGCCAGGACCGGATTCACTGGATGTCGCTTGCGGAGCATTGTTCGTGATGTTGGGTTGCACGCTACCATTCGCGATTGGCACTGCAATTTTCTGTCCGGCAGCGGGAAGCGCAGCGGAAGACAAGATCAAGATGAAAGTCAGGATTTTCAAGGTGGATCTACAAAGATTCATTTCGAATTCTCCCCCCACTTTGTCACGGCTCCTGAGCTGGGGCGAAATAGCATTCCGCGTCTCGAAGATTCAGAGTTGAAAAACGTCAAATCAACTCGATGTCATACCCTTCCACTCGAATCGCGACCGATCGATGCAGCAGCTCCACCGATACAACCAGGCTTTGATCCGCGCCTTGTCGCACGAGAATTCCCTCGACGCCGTCAAGCGATCCACCCCGGATGCGCACGCGCCTCCCCGCACTGATGAACGCATGCGGGAAACACGGAATGTTCTCGTTGAACGCGGTCCGCAGACTCTCGACCTGCTCCTCCGGAATCGGAGTTCCTTGCCCTTCACTGCCCACGAATCCAAGCACTCCCGGCGTCCGCAATATTTTCAGCCGATCTTCGGTCGTCTGCGCGATTCGAACGAAGGCATAGCAGCTAAACATGGGGACTTCCACCACGCTCCTTCGGTCGCTCCACTTGTGGATTTGACGGAGGAGTGGAAGAAACGTGCACACACGTTTTTCTTCAAATTGCGCGGCCACCCGCTTTTCGTGCCGAGACATGGTGTGAACCGCGTACCAGCTCGATTCCTCCGAAGCGCAATGGAGCGGAGGAACTTGCACCAAGGATTTGATGTTGACCTGTGACGTCGACACAGCTTCGCCCTCTCAGTCCCATTTCTGCCTTAAGAACTAGCCCGCTAAACCGTCTTCCGCAGGGCCCTAATTGAAACAGCAACAAATTCGGCTATCTAGAACGCGCGCTGGCTGTTTACGCGGCCTAATTCCGAATCGAACCTGCGCGGCTCTTGGCCCGATTCGAAGAGCGAGCGGCCAGTTCGCGATGGCCCTTTCCGGCAATTCGGTCCGCACAGCTCATTCTTGCCCTTCCATGGACTCTTCCGATTCTTTGATCAGGCCGTCAACGAGTTGTGACGCTCGGTCTGAAAAGGTGCGCAACGAAAATCCTTTGCCGACTGCCGAAAATCCGCTGCGCTTGTTGCCCGCGACATCGTGTTCCACTCGCAATACGATCATGTCGGCTTTCATCAGCGCCTTTGACCCGCCATCGGAAAGGGGAAGAAAAACCTCCATCTGGACCAAAGAATTCGGAGGGGGACAAGTGGCGGTCAAAACGAATGTGCCGGCCACACTCATGTCTCGTGTGACTCCTTCGCCTTGGTAGTGCCCGTTCTCCGGGCCACCCCAGCGAAACAGGACCGAGGCATTCATCCGGTAGCGAATGCCCTTCCTTCGTTCGACCGAAAACTCGGATCGGTGTGCGATTGAAATGTCTCCGCTTTTCCTGGGGTGTTGGCGTTTCCCAGTGTTACGAAGGGTAGGGGATTGGGGGATTGTCCACAAGTGGCCTTAAGCCCCGCTTTAGGAGAGACCTCCTACCGTAGTTAAAATTCCTCATCCCTGCGCCAGCTGCCTCCCATCGTTGAGGGATCTAATCTACAAGTCTGTGGACATGCTTCGAGTAAAGATTGACGACAACCATCTCGGGGCATCCGTCCACAAAGGGAGGGGGCAATTGTCCATGAATTTTCATTTTCCCTCCGAGTTTCACTTTCAAAAATGGACATTGATACTTCCAACTCGCGCTCTCCATTCATTCGTATACATTGCTGTATTCACAGGAGTTATGGATTGATTTGCCTGCTGCTAGCATCGTGCCCACTGAAGAAGCAAAGGCCTGAGAGCCTCATTCTGCTTTCTTAGTAACCGAGAGAACTATGGTGAGATTTAAGGGTGCTGCTGGGTAGGAAATTCAGTGAAACTTAGTCTTTGTTTGCGCGGGGAAGGACAGCTAATTTTGCCCCTTCTCAGGAAGCTTACGATTGTAAACATGCTGAACTGGTCACTAGAATCTTGCATCCGGTCCCATGGATCTCAAGTGTGGCAGGGTTAGGTTTCACGATTCATATGTATTGCAAGTGATTCATTAAACCGTTATTATTAGGCACGTTCCTGGATATAGAAAGTCGCTAACCTGGACCACGGACAGCGACTCAAATTTCGTTCGGTGTCCCCCGAACATGTTTTATTAAGGGTTTTGGAGGCAGTCGGATGTCCCAGTCTCTTCGACGGCCTAAAGATCGCATCTCTGTCCTCGTTGTCACGGCGGACAACATGACGGGTGAGTTGCTGAAGAATGCGTTCGCGCATGGCCGAAAAGGTTTCACGGTGGAAACCTTGACCGGCAGTTCTCAGAAGATTATCGGCGAGCTGGGATCGCACGGAGCGGACGTCGCATCGATCAGTGAGGAGCTTCAGGACGGCCCCGAAGCAGGCATCAAGGTCCTTCAGAAGGCCCGGGCCTCTCATGGTACTCCTGCCATCATGCTCCTGCAGAGTTCCAAGCCTGAGCGAGTGCTGAACGCCTTTCGTGACGGTGCGCGGGGCGTTTTCTATCGAAGTCATTCCTTGAAATCGCTGTCGAAGTGCGTCCGAGCCGTGCATCAGGGTCAAATCTGGGCCAGTAACCAGGATGTCGAACTTCTTTTAAACGCGCTCACTCATATTAAGCCACTTCACCTTAGCAAATCCGATGGAATGCCCCTGTTGACCCATCGTGAGGAAGAAGTGGTTCATCTCGTGGCTGACGGCCTGAAGAACCGCGAAATTGCTCAGATCCTCAAAGTAAAGGAACATTCCATCAGGAACTACATCAGCCGAATCTTTGAGAAGTTGGGAATATCCAGCCGCGTGGAACTCATCCTGTACGCTTTAAGTCAGCGCGACCATAGCACTTAGGCCGTGCCGAACTGAACTGGTGATATTCCCGGCGGATCCCGGCGGACAAAAATAGTCTCTTCTGTTGACCGGGATCGTCGCGACATTCAAAGCCCTTCAAAATACGCCTGCGCGTTGTAAGCCGCTCCTTGTCAAGCCATCGGCCCCGAAAGGCCGTGCGATGCGTGTACCCTGGGGCAATTTCCTTGTTGCCCAGACCGTCACCAGTAAACACAGCTCCTCATAAAGCGCCAATCCTGATCGGTTCACCGCGTGTATCATCTAGGAGAGTATGGAATATAGCGACTTGTTGGAATAAAGGGCGATGGAAGCAGCATGGTCGATTTCTCAACTTGGCGGGGCACCTCCGCGGATCGCCAAGCTAAATCGGTTCCGGGGAGCCGCTTGTTCAGTTTGGAACAGATCGGATCGTTGTTCGGCGCTCTAGGAGTTTAAGCATTTCGATGCGCACCACATTGAAAATGGTGGTCCCTCTGATTGTGAGCGTGGCCGCCGGCTGCTTGCTCTTTGCCGCGTATCAGGTGAATACGCAGAGGCGGATCCTCCGCAGCGATCTCTCGAATCGCGCGGAAATTCTCGGCGCCAGCCTTCGGGATTCCGTTGAACCCCTGCTCGATCCGACGCCCGAAGGAAGCCTCCAAGAGGCGATCGATCGGTTGAGCGAGCGCGAAAATTTGAAAGCGATTGCCGTTTACGACGCCAGCGGTTCCATTCTCGCCGCGACGTCCGGCCTTGCACCTCAACTCAAATCACGACCTGCGGCCGCTGCCCGCGCCGCCAGTCATGGCCTTGGCTACGGCGAATTTGTCCGCATTCGTGAAATGCCGCTTCACCTGTATGCCTTGCCGCTCCGCCTCAATGGACGAACCGCGGGCGCCCTCGTGGTCCTGCAAGACGCCGGTTATATCGATACGCAGATTTCTCACACACTGCGCGATTCTTTGCTCAACGCAACCCTCCAAACGCTGATCATCTCGCTGCTTGCGCTCGTGCTGGTTCGCTGGAACTTCACGGACCCGCTGGCGCAAACCACGAAATGGCTTCGGATGCTGCGGACCGGTCAGTCAGATGCCGCCCCTCTACTTGCCCCAGGAGAAGTTTTTGACCAGATCCATCGGGAAGTCACGCATTTAGCTCGCGATCTAAGCGTCGCCCGAGCCAACGCGGAAGAGGAAGCGCGCCTGCGCGATTCTCATGTGTCCCAGTGGACGGCGGAGCGCCTGCGCGTCAGCGTGCGGAACAAGCTGCAGAATAAGCCGCTGTTCGTGGTCTCGAATCGCGAGCCTTATATGCACGTCTTCAACGACAAAGACAAATCCGTGGACGTCATCGTGCCCGCCAGCGGCGTCGTCACCGCGCTCGAACCGGTCCTGATCGCTTGCGACGGCACATGGATCGCTCACGGCTCAGGCAGCGCCGACCGCGAAGCGGTTGACGCGCATGATTGCCTGCGAGTCCCGCCCGATCATCCAGCGTATTCGCTGCGGCGCGTCTGGCTCAGCAGCGAAGAAGAGAAGGGCTACTATGCGGGCTTTTCCAACGAAGGCCTTTGGCCCCTATGTCACATCGCGCATGCGCGCCCGGTATTCCGGCCGGAGGACTGGTTTCAGTATCAGCAGGTGAACCGCCGGTTTGCCGACGCCGTCCTCGCGGAAATGGAAGGCACTAAATCGCCCATCCTTCTCGTTCAGGATTATCACTTTGCGCTGCTCCCTCGAATGATCAAAGAAGCCCGTCCGGATGCGCGTGTCGCCATCTTCTGGCACATTCCCTGGCCCAATGCGGAAGCCTTCGGCATTTGTCCCTGGCAGCGCGAACTGGTCGACGGTCTTCTGGGAGCTGATCTCATCGGATTTCACATCCAGTCGCACTGCAACAATTTCCTGGAAACTGTGGACTGCGCAGTGGAGGCGATCACCGAGTGGGACCGATTCGCTGTGAACCGTCAGGGCCACGTCACGCGCGTGCGCCCATACCCCATCAGCGTGGCCTTTCCCGAAATCGCGACGCAGGCCGAGCCGCCGCGCAATTCCGGCTCGGAGCGCGCCGCATTGTGCGAAGAGTTGGGAATAGAAGCTACCCTGCTCGGCGTTGGCGTCGACCGCGTCGATTATACAAAGGGGATTCTAGAGCGTTTCAGTGGAATCGAGCGCTTTCTAGAACTGAACCCGGCTTATCAGCGGCGATTCACCTTCGTGCAGATTGGCGCTCCAAGCCGGACTCACATCGACCGCTACAAGAAGTTTCTGGACGAAGTCAGTGCGGAAGCTGACCGGATCAACGCGCGCTTTCAGGCCGGCCGCTGGAAACCGATCGTGCTTGTGAAGAGGCACCACACGCATCAGGAAATCGAGCGGTTCTACCGTGCCGCATCCTTGTGCCTGGTCACATCGCTGCACGACGGCATGAATCTTGTCGCCAAGGAATTTGTCGCCTCTCGCCAGGACGACCGCGGCGTACTGATTCTCAGCACCTTCGCCGGCGCCGCGCTCGAGCTCCTCGATGCGCTTCTCGTCAACCCGTATGACGTCCAGCAACTTGCGGGGGCCATCCACCGCGCACTCGATATGTCCGAAGAAGAACAGTCCGTCCGCATGCAACGGCTGCGTTCCGGCGTCCGCGAAAATAACATTTACCGCTGGGCCGCCGGCCTGCTATCCGACCTGACGGAGATTCGTATTGATGCCCCGGAGCGCGTCGAAGCTCGATGAGCCGATTCAAGCATATGGCTCCTAGCCTCGTCGCGGATTGGGCTCGCGTCGCCGCTCAAATCCGGTCGATCTGCCGCGTTGCCGTGTTTCTCGATTTTGACGGCACGCTTGTCAATATCGCACCCTTCCCCGACCAGGTGCGCTTGGAGCCCGCGGCCCGCCGGGTGTTACGGCGCCTCGCGCGTCATCGGCGCGTCACACTTGTCGTGATCAGTGGCCGTCGCCGCTCCGAACTGCGGCGATATATCGGCCTCCCCGGAATCCGTTACTATGGCCTTTACGGATGGGAGCGAAGCGGTCATTCTCCGCTTCCAGGCTCGGCGCTCATCGCCCTCCGGTCCGTTCGTACACAACTTTCGAGTCATCTCTCTACCATTCCCGGTATCTGGGTGGAAGACAAGCGTTTCAGCTTGTCGGTTCACTTTCTCGGCGCAGCGCCGCCGGCGCAACGGCGAGCCCGCCGCAGGCTTCGTTCCCTGTTGCGTCCTTTTCAGGAATCTCTGCGTGTGATCGAAAACCTTCGCGACGCGGAGATCGTTCCGCGCTGCATTCAGGGCAAAGGAATCGCGGTGCAACAATTCCTGGCCAAACCGGCGCGCTGCCGCGCTCTTCCTTTTTATTTTGGAGACGATCATTCGGACGAAGACGCTTTCGAGGCCGTGGGTGACGGGATTTCCATACGTGTTGGCGCTGCACGTCCGACGCGAGCGCGTTATTCTATTCGTAGTCCAGCAGGAGTCGCCGAGGTGCTTGCCAAACTGGAGGCAGCCCTGATTTGACGAGCCGCCAAAATTCCTCTTAAATTCTTCACAGTTGCTTGACGTATAGGAAACCAGCACGCGGTCATGGATTGCGGGCGCGTCACCAATCGAAGATGATTCAGATTCGAAGGGAGAGCTGAGCGTTGGCGCTGCAAAAGGATAACCTCTGGTATAAAGATGCGCTTATTTACCAGCTGCACGTGCGCACGTTCTGCGATAGCAATGCGGACGGCGTCGGCGACTTCCCCGGGCTCACTCAACGGCTCGACTACCTGCAGGACCTCGGGATTACCGCCATCTGGCTCCTTCCTTTCTTCCCTTCCCCATTGCGGGACGACGGTTACGACATCGCGGATTACACCTCCGTCCATGCGAGTTACGGATCGCTCGAGGATTTCAAAGCTTTTCTGGAAGCGGCTCATACTCGGGGGATGCGCATCATCATTGAGATGGTCCTGAATCATACTTCCGACCAACACCCCTGGTTTAAAGAAGCGCGAAGTTCCCGCGAAAACCCTAAACGGGACTGGTACGTGTGGAGTCAGACGGACCTGCGTTATGAGGGCGTGCCGATTATTTTTGTGGACACGGAAACGTCCAACTGGGCCTGGGACCCCGTTTCAAAGTCCTACTACTGGCACCGATTTTTCAGCCACCAACCGGATTTGAATTTCGACAATCCAGAAGTTCTGGAAGCGCTTTGGGGAATCATGCGTTTTTGGCTGGATCTGGGCATAGACGGGTTTCGATTTGATGCGGTGCCGTATCTCGTGGAGCGCGAGGGAACTCCGTGTGAAAACTTGCCCGAGACGCACGCAATCATCCGCGACCTTCGCAAACGCCTGGATCTGGCCTATCCCGGAAAGATGCTTCTAGCAGAAGCCAACAACTGGCCGGTCAACGTTCGCGCCTATTTTGGAAATGGCGACGAATTCCACACCGCCTTTCACTTCCCTCTGATGCCGCGGATGTTCATGTCGGTAAAACTGGAAGACCGCAAGCCGATCATCGACATCTTTGAACAGACGCCCGAAATACCCGACAACTGCCAATGGTGCATTTTCCTTCGCAACCACGATGAGCTCACGCTGGAGATGGTAACGGATATCGAACGCGATTATATGTATGACGAGTACGCAGTGGACAAGACGATGCGGATCAATCGAGGAATCCGCCGGCGCCTGGCGCCCATGATGGACAACGACAGACGTCGGATCGAACTGCTGAATGGATTACTAATGTCCATGCCGGGAACGCCTATCGTGTATTACGGAGACGAAATCGGTATGGGGGACAACATTTACCTGGGTGATCGCAATGGGGTCCGCACGCCCATGCAATGGGATGGCGATGCGAATGCGGGATTCTCGGCCGCGGATCCGGAACGCCTGTATTCGCCCGTAATTTCAAACGCCGTGTATGGCTATCAAGCGATTAACGTAGAATCGCAGAAACGATCGGAGCACTCGCTTCTCCGGTGGATGAAGTCTTTAATCAAGCTGCGAAATTCGTTCCAGGTATTTGGGCGCGGATCGATTCTCTTTTTGAAACCCGCGAACCACCGGGTTCTTGCCTACGTACGCCAATTCGGCGAGGAAACCGTGCTCATTGTGAATAACCTTTCAAGTTCCGCGCAAGCCGTGGAACTGGATATGCGGCGCTTTAAGGGCTATATACCGATCGAAATGTTTGGGAGAAACCTGTTTCCCCGGTTTGGAGAGGCGCCGTACTTGCTGACTCTGGGGCCGTATCAGTTTTTTTGGTTTCAGCTTCGCCGGATTTGATCGGCCGGCGGACGCGAACACGTCGCTGAAATTTTCGAGATACTGTAGGTTGAAAGCGAGATTCCAATCGCCTTGGCCGAAGATACGATACTTGCGGACGATCTGATTCGTCAGCTCATCAGCGTCGGTGAAGTGGACCTTCTTGTGGGGATCTCTTCGCAGAGCAATGCAATTGCAGCCAGCCACGCATTTCATGCCATCGAACAAAGTTTTCAGAAAAACTTTACCAGGCAACGAGCCGTCATCGTCAACGTGCGCGGAGGAGATGCCGACGGGAGCGACGCCTCGGGACCCGTGCTTGGCAGCTCGGAAGAAAAGAGCGCGCCGTTGGCCACGTCACTTCGCACGGTCCACCGAGTGACCGCGGACTTTTCTGTCCTGCCATCTCCAGGATTGGCTCTTCGCACGGTTCTCACAGCCGCGGACTTGTTGCGGGCGCGAGCGTGCGCCATGGTTTCGCCCGGCACATCTGACCTGACGCCTGACCGGATCGCCAATTTACTGACGCCTGTATTCCGCGAAAAGTTCGATTTTGTCGCGCCCCTTTACTCGCGTCACAAATTTCAAGGATTGCTGGCCCGGAATTTGCTTTATCCGATGAGCCGCGCTCTCTTCTGCTGCGGTATCCGCGAACTCTATTCGGATGAATGGGGATTTTCCGGCCGCCTGGCCTCAGCTTGCCTCAGTCAGGACGTGTGGCACGAAGAGTCGATTCAGACGAGGCCGGAAGCTTGGATGGCGATCTCCGCAATTTCCAACGATTTTCGCTGCTGCCAGGCGTTTCTCGGTCAGAGATTGCAGCCCGCGACAAGCCCCGGGCCGGACATTGTTGAAGTCTTTCGGCAAACCGTTGGAAATCTTTTCTGGTGCATGGAATCCCGGCAATCCACCTGGTTGGATTGCAAGAGATCGGAACCCGTCCAGACATTTGGGCCAGAGCATGAGCTCACTTCGGAGCNGACCGACTTGGACCCGCACAGAATCTTTGAGATGTTCCGGAACGGCGTGGCGGAATTGGGGCCGATTTTGAGCTCGATTCTGGATCCCGAAACCCACGCTGAGATTAACAGCATCGTTGCAAGTGAGGAAAGCACGTTCAGGTTTCGAACTGACCTCTGGGTGAGAACGCTCTATGATTTCGCCGCTTCCTACCACCATGCCGTCATCAATCGCGATCACCTGGTCCAGGCCCTGGTGCCCCTGTATCGCGGCATGACGTACTCCTTTCTTATGGAACATGCCGACTCTTCCGCCACGGAGTTGGAGGCGGTGAATGAAAGTCTCTGCGCCGAGTTCGAGCGCCAAAAACCATATCTGATGGAAAAGTGGAATGCAAAGATTGAGGTGAAATCATGAGACAAACGATCCTGCAAGGCTTAGAGCAGGCCTACGGCAATCTAGTCCACATGATCGCTGATTTTCTTCCTCGTTTCCTGGTGATGCTCATTATCATCGTGCTCGGGCTACTTGTAGCTTTCCTGCTCAAATACATTTTGCGCATCGTGCTGAGCGTCACGAAACTCGATCAAGTTTCCGAGCAGGCGGGGGCTTCGGGCATTCTTCGGGCCGCGCACCTCCCGTCGATGACAGCGCTGATCAGCCGCTCCATCTTTTGGCTGACGTGGATTGGATTTATCTTGCTGGGACTCAGCGTCCTCGGCGTTGCCAGTCTCCAGGAACAAATTTCGCGGCTATTTCAATTCCTGCCCGAAGTGTTCGTCGGGATGCTGATTTTGTTCGTGGGATTGATGACGGCGAACTTCTTATCCCGGGCAGCGCTGCTTGCCGGGGTCAATGCGGGGCACCGTTCCGCAAGAATCGTAAGCTGGTCGATCCGATTCCTGATCTGGATTTTGACGATTTCAATGACTTTGGAAGAGCTCGGCGTGGCCAGGCAGACCGTGATCTCCGCCTTTTCGATCATTTTTGGGGCGCTGATGTTCGGGTTGGCGATTGCCTTCGGGTTAGGCGGCCAAGATCTGGCTCGGAAAGCATTGGAAAAATATTTGGGGGATACACCGCAGAAGGAGAAGGATAAAGAACCACAACCGCTGTGAACCCTCCTCGATCAAAATCGATCGAGGGTTTCGCAGCGGTTGTGGCCTCTATTATGCTGTTCGAAAAGCAGGTCAGTGACTATCGACCAAACATCCCTACGTAAGTGGCCTTCCCGATCACATGGCCATCCATCGCCTTCAAAAGATCGGCGCGGGCCGATCCTGCCGGCAAGTCGAGCTTCGCATCCAGCGCGTAAATCTCGAAAATATAGTGGTGCGGAGTAGCGCCTGGAGGCGGGCACGGCGGCTGATATCCGTTCACTTTGCGGATATTCGAGCCCTGCATGATGCCGTCGGGCGAAGAATCCGGCTTGATCCCTGCCGCTACCGAAGTAGAGCTGGCGGGAATGCCCCAGAAGATCCAGTGCGTGACATCCATCGTCCCTTTCATCGGGGCGGCGTCGGTATCATGCATGATCATGGCGAAGCTCATAGTGTTATTGGGTGGATTGGTCCAGGAAAGGGCCGGCGAAGCCGCGTT
>JGI12269J14319_10002159_pt1 | contig 19174 bp, 18 predicted proteins | sample PeaSoiSIISIP2007_FD_14319 | JGI IMG/M metagenome (IMG submission 14319)
CGGCCCCGTGGCGGATCATCCCTCGCCACTCGATGTCCTTGCCGGGGAGGAACCCCGGCGTGTCGACCAGGGTGAGCAGGGGCAGGTTGAAGCTGTCGCAGAAATGGACGAAGCGCGCCGCCTTCTGCGAGGCCTGGATGTCGAGGGTGCCCGCCAGGGACCGGGGCTGGTTGGCCACCAGCCCGATCGGGGTGCCCCCCAGGGCCGCCAGCGCGGTGACGAGGTGCGGCGCCCAAGCGGCGCGCAGCTCGAGCAGGTCCCCGTCGTCGACGAAAGCCCGGGCCACGTCGCGCACGTCGTAGGACGCCGACGCAGCATCGGGTATCAGCGCGCCGAGCTCGGGCGTGGCCCGCTCGACGGGGTCGTCGGTGGCGACGCGTGCCGGTGCGGCGTCGGCGTGGTCGGGGAGGTAGGCGAGCACTGCCCCGACGAGCTCCTCGGCGGCGTCGGCGTCCTCGGCCAGCAACGCGCACAGGCCGCTGCGGGTGGCGTGCACGGATGCGCCCCCCAGGTCGGGCGGGCTGACCCGCTGCCCGGTGAACCCGGCCACGGCATCGGGGCCGGACACGAAGGCAAAGGCGCCGGGCGTCATGACGGTGAGATCGGCCAGCCCGAGGAGCAGCGCCGGTCCCGACAGGGCCGCGCCGGTGACGGCGGCCAGGACGGGCACCACCCCGGAGCAGGCGGCCATGGCGCGCGCCGCCTGGCCCCAGCCGTCGAGCGAGTCGATGCCCTCGGTGACCTCGGCACCCGACGACGACAGGACCACCACCAGCGGCAGACGCTCCTCCAGTGCCCGGCGGGCCGCCTGGGCGATGGTCACCCCGTCGGCACGGGTCAGCGCGCCGGCGTGGTGGTCGGAGACCGAGCGAGCCAGCACCACCGTCCGCCCCCCGACGGTCTCCACGCCGGCGCGCACTGTCCCCGGGACATGAGCGCGTAGCGTGAGGTGCGAAAGGGGAGGCGCGGGCGCAGTGGCCACTGCCGCTCATGCTACGGAGGGCGTCGCCCCGTGTCATGCCTGCGGGCGGGAAGGGTGGGGTCCATTGCGTGCGTGCGTCATGCGCCAAGGTCGCCTCGTGGTCGACGACGTGGCCGATCCTCGGCCCGAGGCGGGGCAGATGCTGGTGCGCACCGTGGCCTGCGGGATCTGCGGCTCGGATCTCCACTTCCTGCGCCACGGCCAGGCCATGGTGTCGATGACCGAGGAGATGGCGCACGCCCCGGGCGGATCGGGCATGGGCGGCGCGCCCATCGACCTGTCGAAGGACATCGTGATGGGACACGAGTTCTGTGCCGAGGTCGTCGAGCTCGGCCCCGACACCACCGGACCGGCGCCCGGGTCGCACGTCGTGTCGGTCCCCGTCCTGCTGGCCTCGACCGGCCTGCACCAGCTGGCGTACAACAACGACTACCCCGGGGGCTACGCCCAGTACATGGTGCTGTCCGCCGCGCTGGCGCTCGAGGTTCCCAACGGGCTCGATCCCCGGCACGCCGCCCTGACCGAGCCGTTGGCGGTGGGCATCCACGCCGTGGCGCGCTCGGGTGCCGTGCCCGGCGACGCGGCTGTGGTGGTGGGGTGCGGGCCGGTGGGGCTGGCCGTGGTGGCCGCCCTGCGCATGGCGGGGGTCGACTCCATCGTGGCGGCCGACCCGTCCCCGGTCCGGCGGGCCATGGCGCGCACCCTGGGGGCGGGCGAGGTCGTCGATCCGGGCGAGGAGGGCGCCGTGGAGGCGTGGCGACGCCTCGGCGGGCGCCGGCCGCTCGTGGCCTTCGAGGCGGTGGGCGTGCCCGGCATGCTCCAGCAGCTCCTGCGCGACGTGCCGACCGGCACGCGCCTGGCGGTGGTCGGCGTGTGCATGGAGCCCGACCGGATCCTGCCGTTCTTCGCCATCGCCAAGGAGCTGTCGCTGCAGTTCGTCCTGGCCTACGGCCCCGACGAGTTCGCCCGCGCCCTGCGGGCCATCGCCGAGGGCGAGGTCGACGTGTCGCCCATGATCACCGCCACGGTGGACATCGACGGCGTGCCCGCCGCCTTCGAGTCGCTCGGCCATCCCGACGAGCACGTCAAGATCCTGGTGGAGCCGTCGCCGACGTGACACCGTCGCCGGCGTGACCCAGGCTCCGCAGCGTCGCCCGCTGCAGCGCGCCTGGCCCTGGCTGAAGTACGTCGTCGGCCTGGCGCTGGCGGCGCTGGCCCTGTGGGCGCTCGCCGGTCGGCGCGGCGAGCTCGAAGGGGCGTCCACCTACTTCGAGCACATGCGATGGTGGTGGTTGGCGCTGGCGGCGGTGGCCGAGGGCGGATCGCTCGTGGCGTTCGCCCTGATCCAGAGGCGCCTGCTCGAGGCGGGAGGCGTGACGATGACCACGCGGCGGCTGACGGGCGTCACCCTGGCCTCCACGGCCATCGCCAACTCCATGCCCGCCGGGCCGGTGGTCTCCGCCGTGTTCGCCTTCCGCCAGTACCGGGCCAAGGGCGCCGACGAGGCCCTGGCCGGGTGGACGCTGGCGGCGGTGTTCGTGACGGCGTCGGTGAGCCTGGCTCTGGTGGCGGCGGTGGGTGTGGCGGTGGCGGGCGCCGAGGGAGCGGGTCTCGACCTCGTGGGCGTGACGGTGGCGGTGTTGGTCGGCGCCCTCGCCATGGGTGCCGTCTTCCTCCAGCGCCGTGCCCTCGTGTGGCTGGTGTCGGCCGTCGTGCGCACCACCCGCCGCCTGGTGCACTGGCCCCGGGGCGAGTTCGCCGCCCAGGTGGACGGCATCATCGCCCGCTTGACGGTGGTGAACCTGTCGGTCCGCCAGGTGGTGGCGGCGGTGGGGTGGGGCGTGGCCAACTGGGTCCTCGACTGCGGCTGTCTCGCCCTGTCGTTCACCGCCGTCGGGGTGGGTATCCCGTGGCGGGGCCTGCTGCTCGCCTACGGGGCCGGGCAGCTGGCCGCCAACCTCCCCGTCACCCCCGGGGGGCTGGGCGTGGTGGAAGGCAGCCTGACCATCGCCCTGGTGACGTTCGGGGGGGCCGAGCCCTCCACCGTGGCCGCCGTGTTCGTCTACCGGATCCTGAGCTTCTGGATCGAGCTGCCCGTGGGGTGGACAGCGTGGGGGGCGTACGCCTGGGCCCGCCGCCACACGGTCCCGGCCGGCCTGCCGGTCACCGGGCGGATGGCCGAGGAGGTGGCGTCGTGACGGTCGGCGGCGTGTTCAGCGGTGGCGCTGTGCGGGACTGCCGGGGGTGGCGCCGCCTCGTGCCGGCGGGCGCCGTCGTGGTGCTGGCGCTCGGTGCCGCTGCGGGGTGCGCCCGCAACACGCTGGGCACCACGTCGAGCCCCTGCTTCCAGGCGCTGGCGCTGGCCAAGGACGCGGTGCACGACCGGGGGTCGTTCGTGGGCGTGCGGCTGGTGTCGGCGGCGGAGCTGGCCAAGCTGCGCCGCCTCGACGGGGTGGTGGCGAAGCGCTCGCCCACGCCCGTCCACAACGTGTGCCTGGTGGGGTACAGCGGGAGCTTCCGGTCCGACCAGGTGACGCTGCCCGCGGGCCGGGTCCCGGCCTCGGGCGTGGGCCACTTCGCCGTGGTGGTGGTGTCCAACCCCCAGAACCGGCTGTTGGCCACCTTGGTGCTGGCACGCGAACCGGTGCGGTTCCGGCACCTGGCCCTGGGCGCCCCGGTCCGGTGGCGTGACCCGCCGGGGGTGTCAGGGACCGATTGACCCCGGCCCGTCGGCCGGGCTGCGGGGGGGCGGCGGGTCGGCCCACCCCCGCTCGTGGGCCGCCGCCGGCCCCGAACGCAACCGCTCCAGCAGACCGGGGTGGTGTTCCGCCCGGGCGGCCCGTTCCAGCTGCCGCTCGACCTCGGCCCAGGTGAGGGGTTCCTCGACGGCGTCGGCCTCCAGGCGCTGGGCCCGGGCCAGCGCCGCCCAGGCCGCGCTCCACAGCACCGGCAGGGTCGCCACCTTGGCCACGATGCCGGCCAGCTGCTGGTCCACGATGGGCGACATCCCGAACGCCTGGTGGACGCCGGCGAAGGCCGGATAGAGGGGATGGCGGGCGAAGACGTAGATGACGGCCGGAAAGGTCGGCACCACCGACTGGACGAACAGATAGGCGGCCAGCCCCACCGGGACGGTGCGGTGGGCGCCGGGCACGTGGCGCATGACGGGGCTCCACAGCACGAGCCCGGCGAGCAGCAGGGCCACGTCGGTCGCCCCCCGCCACCACCCCGACGAGGCCTGGGCGGCGACAGCGGGGGACAGGAGGGTCCCGACGGCCACGGCGGTGAAGGCGATCACCGCCACCACGGGCCGGGTGAGCACCTCCAGGGCGCGGTCGACAGGGGCGGGGCGGGTGACCATGGCCAGCAGCGGGGCGGGGGCGGCCAGCAGGAGGAGGGGGGCGGCGGCCAGGGTGAGCAACAGGCGCTGGACCACCAGGGCGGTGAGCGACCAGTGCGCGGCCAGGTCGGCGAGCGGCCACGTCAGGGCGACGAGCAGCGCCACCAGGGCCGCCGCCAGCTGCACGAGCTGCCGGTGGCCGGGACGGGCGGACAGGCCCGACGAGCGCATGGTGCGCCGGACGCCGACGGCGTAGCCGAGGGCGAGCGCACCGACGGCCAGCCATGCCACCCAGTGGAAGTGGAACGCCCACGGCGAAGCGTGCGCGGCGTGGGCGGCGGCGCGGTGCGCGGCCCCGTGGTGGGGGGCGGCCACGGCCGCCGGTCTCATGGCAGCGCTCCCCGCATCGCTTCCCGCATCGCGCCCCGCACCGCGCCGCCGAGGGCGTCGCGCCGCGGCCGCCGGTGGGCCGCGCCTGCCCGCCTACGCTCTGGGCCGTGGTTGACCGGCTGGAGCGTCTCACCGACCTCGTCCTCGTGCTGCTGCGCGACCAGCGACCCAAGTCGCTGCGCGAGATCGCGTCGGAAGTGCCCGGGTATCCCGCCCACGAGGGCGAGGCGCGTCGCCAGGCGTTCGAGCGTGACAAGCGCACGTTGCGCGACGGCGGCATCGAGGTGACGGCGGTGCCCATCGACGGCCGCGACCAGATCGGGTACGTCATCCGGCCCGAGGACTACTACCTGCCCGACCTCGACCTGGCGCCGGACGAACAAGCGGCCCTCAACCTCGCCGTGGCCGGAGTGCACCTCGGCGATCCTAGTGGTCGGGATGCGCTGTGGCGCCTGGGACTTCCCGCCACGGCGGGGGCGCGGCCGGTGGCCGACCTGCCGGCACTGCCGGCACTACCGGTGCTGCACGCCGCCTTGCGGGCCCGGGCCACCGTGACCTTCGGGTACCGGGGCGAGGAGCGCCACGTCGCCCCCGCCCTGCTGCGGTTCCTCGGCGGGTGGTGGTACCTGGTGGGCCACGACCGGGACCGCGGGGCGCCCCGCACCTTTCGCGTCGACCGCATGGAGGGGCCGCTGTCGGCCGGGGACGCGGGCAGCGCCGCGCTGCCCGACGGCTTCGATCCCGACGCCGCCCTCCCCGACGTGCCGTGGCGCATCGGCGACGGCGCTCCCGTGACGGTCGAGATACGGGTGGACGCCACGCTGGCCGGCCTGGTGGTCGACGAGGTGGGCCAGGGCGCGGTGGCGGATCGCCACGACGACGGGTCGGTGGTGCTGCACCTGGAGGTGACCAACGTCGCCGCCCTGCGGTCGTGGCTCCTCGAGCTGGGGGAGCACGCCGAGGTCCTCGCACCCGGGTCGGTGCGGGCCGACCTCGTGTCGTGGCTCGAGGCGGTGGCGGGGACGTGACGACCGGGCGCGTCGACGCCGGGTCCCGTCTGCTGCGCCTCCTGGCCGTGCTCACCTGGCTGGCGCGCCGCGGGCGGGCGCCGGTGGCCGAGCTGTCCGAGCGCTTCGGCCTCGAGCCGGAGGAGCTCATCGCCGACCTGGAGCTGGCCGCCTGCTGCGGCCTGCCGCCCTACACCCCCGACCAGCTCATGGAGATCGTCGTCGACGACCACGAGGTGGTGGCCAACCTGGGCGCCGAGCTGGCCCGGCCCCGTCGCCTCACCGCGGCGGAGGGATTCGCCCTGGCGACCTCGGCCCGCGCCATCGCGGCGGTGCCCGGTGCGGATCCCGACGGTGCCCTGCAGCGCGCCCTGGCCAAGCTCGACGCCGTCCTCGGCGACCGCGGTGCGCTACGCGTCGACCTACGCGAGCCCGCCCACCTGGCCGTGATCCGCCAGGCCGCGCAGGACGGTCGCCAGCTCGAGCTGCACTACTACTCGGCGTCGAGCGACCGCGAGTCGACCCGGGTGGTCGACCCGGTGGCGGTGCTGTCCATCGAGGGTCGCTGGTACCTCGACGGGTACTGCCACAACGTCGAGGGCATGCGGCGCTTCCGCGTCGACCGCGTCTCGGGCGCCCGCCCCACGGGCGCAGCCGCCTGTCACGGGGCGCCGCCGCCCCAGGGCCGATCGGGGCGCGCCGGCGACGCCTGGGCGGGGGCCGAGGCCTTCGTCCCCGGGCCCGAGGCCACCGTGGCCCGCCTGGCCGTGGACGCCGAGGCGGCCTGGATCATGGAGGCGCTGCCCACCCTGGGTTCCGAGCCCGGCCGCGACGGGCGCACGGTGGTGACCCTGGGCGTCGCCAGCACCGTGTGGTTCGGGCGGCTCCTGCTGCGGCTCGGCCCCCACGCCGAGGTCATCGACCCGCCCGAGCTGGCCGAGGCGGGACGCCAGGCGGCCCGCCAGCTCCTCGCCCGCTACCGCCGGGACGCGCCCGCCACGCACTGAGCAGTCCGTGACAGGACGTCGAGCCGTCCGGGGCGTGACCGTGGGCCGCCCGGGACAGGACCCCGGCCAGGTCGCCGGCACGGTCCCCGTCGAGGCGCCCGGGTGACCCTTCGCCCGGCGGGTGCCGGCACGGGGCCGGGTGCCGCGCCCCGGGAGGTCGGGTGCTGCGGGTGGCCAAGGTCCGCACCGGTGGGCACGCCTATTACCTCGAGGTGGCGGCGTCGCCGGGGGGGACCGGGATCGAGGCCCCCGGGCAATGGATGGGCCCGGGGTCGGCCGCGGTCGGGCTGCACGGCACGGTGGAGGCCGGTCCGCTGGCGGCGGTCCTCGGCGGCGACGACCCCGTCACGGGCCGGCGCCTCGGGCCGTCGCACCACCGGGTCACGGTGGCGGGCTTCGACCTGAGCTTCTGTGCGCCGAAGTCGGTGAGCCTGCTCCATGCGCTCGCCGCCCCCGACGTGGCGGACGAGGTGGGGGCGGCTCACGGGCGGGCCGTGGAGGCCGCCCTCGACTACGTCGAACGGCGGGCCGTGGCGGTGCGTCGCCCGGTGGGCGGCGTGCCGGTGCCGACGCCCGCCGACGGCGTCCCCGCCGCCGGGTTCCTCCACCGGACGAGCCGGGCGCTCGACCCCCACCTCCACACCCACGTGGTGATGGCCAACCTGGGCCGCGACACCGAGGGTCGGTTTTCGGCCCTCGACGGCCGGGGCCTGTACGCCCACGGCGCCGCGGCCGACGCGCTGTACCACGCCCAGCTCCGCGCCGAGCTCACCCACCGGCTCGGCGTGGCCTGGGAACCGTTGCGCGCCGGCCGTGCCGACGTGGCCGGGATCGGGGCCGAGGCCCGGCTGGCCTTCTCCCGGCGCGCCGCCGCCATCGCCGCCCACCTGGCGGAGCGGGGCCTCGTCGGGGGGCGCGCCACCGCCATCGCCGGCCACGCCACCCGGCCTGCCCGCGACCCCACCGTGTCGGCCGACGACCTGCGCCCGCAGTGGCGCCGCCGGGCCCGCGCCGCCGGGCTGGGCCCGGTGCGCCTCGAGGCCGTGCTCGACCGGGTGCCGCGGCGCGACGGGGCCGTCGAGCCGGCACTGGAGCCGGCCGTGGTCGAGGCGTTGGGCCGCCGGGGACCGACGGCCACCCGCCGGGACGCCATACGGGCGTGGTGCACCCATCTGCCGGCGGGGGCGGCGGCGCCGGCCGTGGAGGACGCCGCCGATCGCACCGTCGGTGCCCTGCCGCTGGCGCAGGCCCATGCCGACCGGGCCGAGCGGCCCGGCGTGGGGGAGCGGCGCCACGCCGTCGTGGGCCGGGAACTGAGGCCGCCGGGCGCGGCCGAAGAGGCGATGACGCCCGAACGCCGGAGCGAGCACCTCGGCGCCGAGCGCGATCTCCGGCGGCTGCTGGCCCGGCGCGCCATGGCGCCCGGCGGTCCACCGGGGCGCGAACAGGGGCGCGCCCGCGACGACGACCGGGGGATCGGTCTGGGCTGAGGCCGCCGGGCGGGCCGGGGTGCGACCCTGCTCAGGACCTGGGGGGGAGGATGGGCCCGGCGTCGCCGTAGCCCTGGCGCACACCCTGGCCGGCGCGTCGGACGAGCTGCTCGGGCTCGTAGAGCATCCAGTAGGCGTTGCGGGCGTGCTTGCGGGCCCGGTCCACGCACACCGCCGCCAGGCGTTCGGGGTCCTCCTCCTCGTTCTCGTGGACGAACACCTCGAGCACGTGGGTGGAGGTGAGCAGCTGGGCGAGCATGATCCCCTGCGACGCCTCGTGGGCGCACACCTGGTCGACGGCGGCCTTGCCGGGCATGCCCAGCGCCACCACGATGGCGCAGCCCTCCTGCTCCACGAGCCGCTTGCACGCCACCCCGAGATCCTTGAACCCCGGCACGGTGCGGCGCAGCACCTCGAAGCGCTCCCCGTAGCCGGGGCACTGCTTCAGCTCGTCCACGGCCTCGGCCCCCATGTCGTAGCGGGCGAACATGGTGTCGACGACGCCGATGCGGTCCATGACGCCATTGTCGCGCGGGACCTGTGGCCGGGCTCCCGGCGGTGGCCGGGCTCCCGGCGGTGGCCGGGCTCCCGGCGGTGGCCGCCCCGGTGAAGGTCCGGGCGGCCGCGACGGGGAACGCGCCGTGGTCGCTATCCGGCCGTGGTGCCGTGTTCCCGGCACCGGGCGCGGTACCCGGCGGGGGTCACGGACACGGCCATGCGCCGCCCGCAGTGCGCGCAGAACCGGGGTGGGTCGTACTGGCGGCCGCAGCCCCCGCACTCGGGCAGGGGCCGGCCGCAGGCCGTGCAGAACGGGGACGAGATGGTGGCAACCTATCCGACCATGCCCACGCCCAGCAGGCCCCGCCGGGCCCGGACCTTCCCCGCGGCGGCACGCCTGCTGGCCGAGCGCGACGCCGTGCTGGCCATGTTGGTGGACACCGTCGGCCTGCCCAAGCTGGGCACCCCGTTCGACTCCCACTTCGCCGCCCTCGTGCGCTCGATCGTGTACCAGCAGCTGGCGGGCAAGGCGGCCGCCACCATCCACGGCCGCCTGGTGGCCGCCCTGGACGACGACGTGTCGCCTCGGGCCGTGCTGGCGCTGGCGCCCGAGGAGCTGCGCGGGGCCGGCCTGTCGGGGAACAAGGCGGCATCGGTCACCGACCTGGCGGCCAAGGTCCTCGACGGGACCGTCGTGCTCGACCCCGCCGGTCTGGCGGCCGAGGACGACGAGGAGGTGGTCGAGCGCCTGACGACGGTACGGGGCATCGGCCGCTGGACGGCCGAGATGTTCCTGATGTTCCAGCTCCGCCGGCTGGACGTGTGGCCCACCGGCGACCTCGGTGTGCGCCGGGGGTTCGGGCTCGCCTGGGGCCTCCCCATGCCCACGCCCAAGCAGCTCGGCCCCCTCGGCGACCCGTTCCGGCCCTACCGCTCGGTGACGGCCTGGTACTGCTGGCGGGCGTGCGAGCTCCCGGGCCAGGCGTCGAGCCCGCTCACGCGGTAGACAGGCGGCAGGTCGTCCATGGAGGTCCGGTGCACGCTGGCGAGGCGGGCGCGTGGTGGCGCCACGGGGTCATCTACCAGGTCTACCTGCGGTCGTTCGCCGACAGCGACGGCGACGGGGTGGGTGACCTCGAGGGACTGCGCCGCCGCCTCGAGCACCTGGCCTGGCTGGGCGTGGACGCCCTGTGGCTGTCGCCCGTCGGGCCATCGCCCAACGCCGACTGGGGCTACGACGTGGCCGACTACTGCGACGTGCACCCCGAACTGGGGACGCTGGCGCAGCTCGATGGGCTGATCGAGCAGGCCGCGGCGTCGGGCATGCGCGTGCTGTTGGACCTCGTCCCCAACCACACCAGCGACCACCACCCGTGGTTCGTCGAGTCGCGCTCGTCGCGCACCTCGCCGCGCCGCGACTTCTACGTGTGGGCCGACGCCAAGGAGGACGGGTCGCCACCCAACAACTGGGTGAGCGCATTCGGCGGCGAGGCATGGACCCTCGACCCCACGACGGGCCAGTGCTACCTGCACAACTTCCTGCCCGGGCAACCCGACCTCAACTGGTGGTGCGAGGGCGTGCGCCACGCCTTCGACGACATCATGCGCTTCTGGTGGGACCGGGGCGTGGCCGGGTTCCGCATCGACGTGTGCAACATGATCGTCAAGGACGCGGCACTGCGCGACAACCCACCCGCCACCGAGGACGACCCGTTCATCATGCAGATGTTCGGGCAGCGCACCGTGTACAACGCCGACCGGCCCGAGGTCCACGACGTGCTGCGCCGGTGGCGGGCGCGGGCCGATGACGACGTCGAGCCCCGCCTGCTGCTGGGCGAGACGAACGTCGAGTCGCTCGACACGCTGGTCACGTACTACGGCAAGGGGGACGACGAGCTCCACCTCGCCTTCAACTTCCCGTTCATCGAGTCGCCCTTCGAGGCCGCCGCGCTGGCGGCGGTGGTCGAGGAGACCGAGGCGCGTCTGCCGGACGGTTCGTGGCCGGTGTGGACGGGCTCCAACCACGACGTGTCGCGCCTCGCCACCCGGTGGGCCGGGGGGGACCCGGCCAAGGTGCGCCTCGCCCTGGTCATGCTGCTCACCTTGCGGGGGACGCCCGTGCTGTCCATGGGCGACGAGATCGGGCTGGTGGACGGCGAGCTGGCGAAGGAGGACCTGCTCGACCCGGTGGGCCTGCGCTACTGGCCGCATTACAAGGGCCGCGACCCCGAGCGCACGCCCATGCCGTGGGACGGCGGGCCCGGCGGCGGCTTCAGCGTGCCGGGGGTGGCTCCGTGGCTGCCCATGGCCGACCCGGCGGCGTGCAACGTCGCCGCCCAGCGTGCCGACCCCGGCTCGGTCCTCTCGCTGGTCCGCGACGCCATCGCCCTGCGGCGGCGGCTTCCGGACCTGCACGCCGGGTCGTACCGGCGCCTGCCCGCCCCCGACGGGGTGTGGGCGTGGCGCCGGGGGGAGGCCACCGTTGTCGCCCTCAACCTGGCCGACGCTCCGGCCGACGTCGCCCTGCCCCCCGGCCCCCACCACGTGGTGCTCGGCACGGACCGCGCCCGAGAAGGCACGGTGGTGACCACGACGGTGCCGCTCGGTGGCTGGGAGGGCGTGGTGCTGCGCCCGGCGGACGAGCGGTAGACCTCACCACTCCGCATCGAGCATCTGGCGCATGGTGCGCTCGAAGGTCACGTCGTCCATGGTGGCACGCGCCGCCAGCACCATCTCGGCGTCGGTGCCGACCGGCACGCGCGGCCCGAGCGGCGGTGACTCGACGGCATCGGCGATGGCGGCCGCCACCACCTCGGGCCCCGGGGCCTGGGCGCGGCCCAGGCGCTGCTCCAACTCCTCGGTGACCCGGCGCAGCGCGTCGTAGGGGGGCGCGTCCACGCCGTAGTCGGTGTGCGACTCCGAGAGGTTGGTCCTGAAGAACCCGGGCTCAATGATCACCACCCGGATCCCGAAGTGGCCGACTTCGATGTGCAGGGCCTCGGACAGCGCCTCGAGGGCGAACTTCGACGCGGCGTAGAAGCCCGACAGGGGGGCGGCCACCCGTCCCGACACCGACGACAGGTTCACGACCGTCCCCGCCCCCCGGGCCCGCATCTGGGGGAGCACGGCCTGCATCATGCGCAGGGCGCCGAAGAAGTTGGTCTCGAACAGGCGGCGCACCTCGGCCATGGGCACGAGCTCGACGGGACCACCGATGCCGATGCCGGCGTTGTTGACGAGGACGTCGATCGGCCCGGCGGCACCGACGGCGGCGGCCACCGAGGCGTCGTCGGTGACGTCGAGGGCGAGGCGCTCGTCGACGTCCAGGTCGGCCAGGGTCTCGGGCCGGCGGGCGGTGGCCACGACCTCGTAGCCGCGCTTCTTCAGCTCGACGGCGGTCGCCCGCCCGAAGCCGCTGGAGCATCCCGTGATGAGCGCTCGAGCCATGTCCACCTCCCGGCCGGTGGCGGAGCACGTCCCCGCCGGGCCCCGACGATACGGGGTGTGGGCGAAGATGTCCCCATGCCTGGCAGCGACGCCGACGCCGACGCCGATGCCGATGCCGATGCCGACGCCGACGCCGANGCCGANGCCGACGCCGACGCCGACACGCACCTCGACGCCCACCTGGACGCGGTGCTGGTGGGCGGGCGCGAGCAGCGCGTGGTGGTGCTGGACGNTCCGGACCCGGGTTGGCCGGCGGTCTACGAGCACCACCGGGCGCAGTTGGCCCGGGCNCTCGGCGANCGGGCCCGCCGCATCGACCACGTGGGCTCGACGGCCGTCCCCGGGCTGGCGGCCAAACCGGTCGTCGACATCCAGGTGACGGTGGACGACCCCGACGACGAGCCCGCCTTCGGACCCCTGCTCGAGGCGGCCGGCTACGTGCTGCGCGTCCGGGAACCGCGTCACCGCATGTTCCGCACCCCCGACCGCGCCGTGCACGTGCACGTGTGGGCGGCGGGGTCGGCCGACGAACGGCGCCACGTCCTGTTCCGCGACTGGCTGCGCCGCGACGGCGCCGACCGGACCCGCTACGAGGAGGTCAAGCGCGCCCTGGCGGAACGCCGTTGGCGCGACACCAACTACTACGCCGAGGCCAAGGGACCGGTGATCGCCGACATCATGGGGCGGGCCGAGTCGTGGGCGACCCGGGTGGGCTGGCAGCTCGGCTGATCCCGCCGCGTCGGCACCCAACAGGGCGGCCGACAGCTACAGCGCGGCCGACAGCGCCCCCACCGGCATGCGGAGGTCCTCGAGCATGCGGAGGTCCTCGGCCGGCGACCGTCCCAGGGTGGTGAGGTAGTTGCCCACGATGAGGGCGTTGATCCCGGCCGTCATGCCCATGGCCTGGAGGTCCCGCAGCGTCACCTCGCGCCCCCCGGCGTAGCGCAGGATCACGCCCGGCAGCGCCAGCCGGAACAGGGCGATCCACCGCACCGCCTCCCAGGCGCCCACCACCGGCCGGTCGCCGAGAGGGGTGCCGGGCCGGGGGTTGAGGAAATTGACGGGCACCTCGGTCGGATCGAGGTCGCGCAGCTGCAGGAGCAGCTCCACGCGCTGGGCATCGGACTCGCCCATGCCCACCAGCGCGCCGCAACACAGCTCCATGCCGTGGGCGCGGACCAGCCGGCACGTGGCGACCCGCTCGTCGAAGCGGTGGGTGGACACCACGCGCGGGAAGTACGACCGGGCCGTTTCGAGGTTGTGGTTGTACCGGTGCACGCCCCCCTCGGCCAGCCGCCGGGCCTGGTCGTCGGTGAGGATGCCGGCCGACACCGCCACCTGGAGCCCGGTGTGGTGCCGGATGAGGGGGACCAGCTCGAGGATCCGTGCCAGGGTGCGATCGTCGGGGCCGCGCACCGCCAGCACGAGGCAGAACTCCGACGCGCCCAGGGCGGCCGTCTCCGCCGCCGCCGCCAGCACCTCGTCGGTGTCGAGGAAGGGGGTGGCCTTCACCGGCGTGTCGAAGCGCGAGGACTGGGCGCAGAAGTGGCAGTCCTCGGGGCACCCCCCCGTCTTGGCCGACAGAATGCCCTCGACCTCGACCGTGGGCCCGCACCACGCCAGCCGGACCTCGTGGGCGAGCGACGCCAGCGTCATCACCGACTCGTCGGGCACCACGGCCAGCGCACCCAGCTCGTCGGCGTCGAGGAACCGGCGCTCGTCGAGCAGCGCCACGGCGGCGGCGGCGATGGCGGCCCTTGCCCGGGTGACGTCGGGCGGAGCCGGCAGCTTGATCGGGCACGGCTCGATGGGCGCGGCGAGGGTGACGGTGCTACGCGTGGGGGCGGAGGAGGGATCCGAGGGCACCGGCACACGGTAGCGGGCCGCCCCCGGTTCTCCGAACGGGAGGAGCGCCACGTGGCGTGGGACTTCGAGACCGAGCCCGACTACCAGGCCAAGCTCGACTGGGCCCGCGCCTTCGTGGACGAGGAGGTCCTCCCGCTCGAAACCCTCGATCTCGAGGACGACGCGCTCGGCGCGGGGGTGGCACCTCTGCAGGAGGAGGTGCGGCGCCAGGGGCTGTGGGCCGCACACCTCCCTCCCGACCTCGGAGGCATGGGGTTCGGTCAGGTCCGGCTGGGTCTGCTGCACGAGGTGCTGGGCCGCTGCCACCTGGCCCCGTTCGTCTTCGGCAACAACGCCCCCGACTCCGGCAACGCCGAGCTGCTCGCCCTCGGCATCGAGGCCTCGGGGCGTGAAGACCAGCGCCCGCGGTGGCTGACGCCGCTGCTCGAGGGTCGCCTCTGCAGCGGCTTCTCCATGACCGAGCCCGGTGCGGGAGCCGACCCCACGCTCATCGCCACCACGGCCGTGCGTGACGGTGAGGAGTGGGTGGTCAACGGGCACAAGTGGTTCACCACCAACGGCTCGGTGGCCGACTTCCTCATCGTCATGTGCGTGACCAACCCCGACGTGCACCCCTACGTCGGGTGCTCGATGATCCTCGTCCCGGCCGACACGCCCGGCGTGGACATCGTGCGCGACGTCCCCACCATGGAGCACCCGTTCCCGCACGCGGCGCGGTTCGGTGCCCACGCCGAGATCCTCTACCGCGACGTGCGCGTCCCGGTCGACAACCTGGTGGGCAACGAGGGCGACGGATTCCGGCTGGCGCAGATGCGCCTGGGGCCGGGCCGCATCCACCACTGCATGCGCTGGCTGGGCCAGTCCCAGCGCGCCTTCGACATGCTGTGCGAGCGCGCCGTCTCCCGCACCCTGCACGGCTCGGTCCTGGCCGACAAGCAGATGGTGCAGGCCTGGGTGGCCGACTCCATGGCCGAGATGGCGGCGGCCCGCCTCATGACGCTGCAGGCGGCGTGGAAGATGGACCGCGACGGCGCGGCGGCGGCGCGCGTCGAGATCGCCATGATCAAGTACTACGGGGCCGGCGTGCTGTACAACGTCATCGACCGGGCGCTGCAGGCGCACGGGGCGCTGGGCTTCTCCACCGACCTGCCGCTCGAACACATGTACCGGGCAGCGCGCGCGGCGCGCATCTACGACGGGCCTGACGAAGTGCACAAGGTGACCGTTGCCCGCCAGGTGCTGAAGCGCTACACGCCCACCGACGTCCCCACCGAGCACGTTCCCACCCGGCGCGCCGCGGCGCGCCGCAAGTTCGCCGACCTGCTGGCCGAGGTGAGCGGCAACGACTGAGGCCGTCCCCGGGGGCCTGTACCCCCGCCGGGGGGTGGGCGACCACCCTTGACCGGCCCGGCCCGGTCATGGCCAAATCTGGCCATGACGTCCGGCTCCGCCCCGACGCGCGCCGGCGGCACGGGGGGGACCCGGTGCGCGTGACGGTGCTCGGAGCCCGGGGCTCGACGCCGGCCCCGGGGCCGGACCACGTCCGTTACGGCGGCCACACCTCGTGCGTGGCGCTCGCCCACGACGGAGATCCCCCGAGCCTCGTCCTCGACGCCGGCACCGGCATCCGGCGACTGACGCCGCTGCTCGGGGACCGTCCCTTCGCCGGGGCCATCCTCTTCGGGCACCTGCACTGGGACCACACCCAGGGGCTGCCCTTCTTCTCCGGCGCCGACCGTCCCGGGGGCATCACCGACGTGTACATGCCCGCCCAGGGCGATCCCGAGGAGGTGCTGCGCCGTACCATGTCGCCGCCGCACTTCCCCATCACCCCGGCACAGCTGCGCGGCACGTGGCGGTTCCACGCCCTCGAGCCGGGCACCCACGACATCGCCGGCTTCAACGTCCTCGCCCTGGAGATCCCGCACAAGGGGGGCAGGACCTATGGCTACCGCGTCTCCGATCGCACGGCCTCGGTGGCCTACCTGTCGGACCACTGTCCCACGTTCCTCGGGCCCGGGCCCGACGGCCTCGGGGAGTACCACGACAGCGCCGTCGCCCTGGCCCGGCACTGCGACGTGCTGCTGCACGACGCCCAATACCTCGACGACGAGCTCCCCGCCCGGGCCGACTTCGGCCACGCGTCGGTGGGGTACGCCGTCCGACTGGCGGAGCGGGCCTGTGCCCGTCGCCTGCTGCTGTTCCACCACGACCCGCCCCGGACCGACGACGACATCGACGCGGTGGTGGCCTCGCTGGCGGGCGGTGCCGTGCCGGTGGAGGGTGCGGTGGAGGGCATGGTCCTCGACCTGCCCGCCGCCCTCGCTCCGTGAGCGGGGCGCCCCGCCCTGCAGGCCCCGCCGCCGAATTCGACCGGGGACCGCCCTGGCCTAGGAGACTTTGGCGAAACGGATAGCCCCTGGTCAGAGGGGGGATTTCCGGGTTGCCTCACCGGGACCACCTACCGATCGGCCGATTCTTACCCTGGGGCCAAAACGGCCGATTTCGTTGGCGAAACCGAGGGCCGAGAAAGCCTCCGGGCAAGTCCGCGCCCGTGTCACGCCTGTCTGTCATCGTGGAGGGCCATGGCGCGAATGTTGGGCCAGCGTGATCCCGATATCCGCCATTTATTGAGAGTGGTGTGGTAATGGGCGAGGTTTGCGCCGCCCAGTCCGACAGGTATGCTCCCGAGCGTGAGGTGCCGGAAATAGCATCACCTGTCCCTTTAGCCACTCCATCCACAGGCCCTTTTTCCGCCCTCACACCGTTGGCCAAAAGTTGAGGTGCCATGGACGACGCCTTGAGGTCCACGGACTGGAGTTCTGACGTAGGAGTGCCGATCCCCTCATCGGGACTCTCCGCGCTTATATCACCTCGGAGGGAGAGATTTTGACCGATACCACACTCACGCCGGAGGTCAGCCCACCCGACGAGGAGGCTGCCGCCCCAGGATCGGACCGCGATGTCTCCCTGGAGATCGAGATGTCCCGCGAGGATTACCAAACTCTGATCGACGGAGCCCGAGAGGCCGGACTTCCTCCTGAAGAATTCCTCCTCAAGGCGATTGCAGAGGGTGCCTTCATCGCTCGGAACCGTCGCAAGGGCAATCGCATCCTGGTCCAAACACGCACAGGGCTGCGAGAACTCGTAGATTGAGCCCTGGTGACAGGGCCATCCGGACCTCAAGGACCCCAAGGCCCTCAGGGAGCAACGGGGCCGACCGGCCCGCCAGAACGGATCATCCTTCGGACCGCATCCATTCCTCAGCCCCCCCTGCATTGGTGGCAACGCGAGCGACGCAGCCCGCGGACGGTTCCCATGGAGAACGTTCGGGCACGGATTGCCTATGTCCTCCTCGCCATCTTCGCTGGGACGATCGGACTGACCTTCGGGGCGGCTGCGGGCCATTGGGCGGTGCCCAGCGACATTCGGCAGTTTGAGGCACCGATCATCTCGGCTGAAGTCAGCCTCCTCGGGGCGGTCATGGGCTTCTACTACGCCAGTCGCAAGGAACTCCCCCCGTTGGGGCCGCCGGTGACGCCATCGAAAGACGATCCCCCTGACAAGGACTGAAGGCTGGAGCCGGACCGAAAACCTGGCTTGAGCAGGGCTGACTGTTACACCCACCTGCGAGGATGAGGGTCGACAACCCATCCGAATAGAAGCCCCGGGCGGTGCGCAAACACCCCCGGGGCTGGACCAAGGAGATGCAACTCCGTGGCCGATCCCACCGTACCCGTACCCCGCGACGCCTCCCAGGTTGGGCGCCTGCTCGGCAGCCCCGAGATTCGGGGTCTCATCGCCACCTTGGAGGAGACCCGCTGGACGGGTCGCCCCGGTTTTCCCATCCGGGCGATGCTGGGCATGGCACTGGTCAAGTCCCTCTACACGCTCCCGACGTGGACGCGGGTGGTCCGGCTGGTCACCGACCACGCGGCTCTCCGTAAGGCCCTGGGGGTGCCTCAGGACGGCGTCCCGAGCCAGTGGGCGTGCTACCGCTTCGCCGCCAAGCTGCGGCAGTTCGGGTCCGCCCTGGCCGACTGCCTTGACGACGTGCTGGCGGGATTGGCCGAGGAGCACCCCGAGTTGGGGTCCACGGTCGCCATCGACGGCTCGGACCTCCCGGCCTTCGCCAATGGGCAGAAGTACGTCAGCAAGGGTGGCCGTGAGCGTGAGTGGTTCTCGGACCCCGACGCCACCTGGGGCCACCGCTCGGCCATCTCCACCCGCAAGGGCGGCGGGTACTACGGATTTAAGGTCCACGCGGCGGTGGACACCGCTACGGGCCTTCCGGTGGCCTGGCAGGTCGAGACCGCGTCGGCTCAGGAGACCTTGCAGGTTCCTTCCCTCCTGGACACCCTCGCCCGTCGTGGGATGGTCACAAAGCACTGCGTCATGGATAAGGGCTACGACGGCACGCCGATGTACGAGGAGTGCGAGCGTCGGGGTATCCGCCCGGTCATCCCCCTGAAGCAGACCGCCACGGTCGTGCGCGGCGAGGCCAAGCCGCCCGAGTGCGAACACGGGCCATGGACCTTCGCTGGCCATTGGGAGGCGCGCTCTGCCACAAAGTGGCGTTGCCCTACGGGCGAGTGCAAGCCCGCGTCGTGTTGGGTTCCGATCAGCCGCTTGCACACGTCGTTGCCGCGGTCCACGAAGCGATGGGGAAGGCTCTACAAGGAGCGCGTCGCCGTCGAGCGGGAGTTCGGTGTCCTGAAGCACGAATGGGCCATGCTCCCCCTGCGGGTGCGTCGCCTCCCCCGTGTGCGGTTGCACGTCGATCTGACGGTCCTGGCCCGGCTGGCGACGGCTCTGGACAAAGCTCGGACCGCTCACTCGGCCCCGTCCGAGGTTGCGGCATGACTCATGGAGCGTCCCGCCGTTCGACTGCATCCCGCTTCGTGGCGGGAAGGCGCTTATAGAGTTCGGCCACCAGCCTTGGCTGGGTAATCATGGTATCGACAGTGAGATTTACAAGGTCGAACAGGGCTAACGCCATGGCGGGATCGTCGTTTACGTCGATGGTGCCAGGGTGAACCGATTCGTTGCCGATCACTCTCACGGAATCCATCGCCTGCTGAATCCTTGGCGGCAGCCCCATTTTCACAAGCTCGCCAATCGCCGTGTTGAGGTCGTCGCTCTTAGCC
>JGI12269J14319_10002161_pt1 | contig 19145 bp, 21 predicted proteins | sample PeaSoiSIISIP2007_FD_14319 | JGI IMG/M metagenome (IMG submission 14319)
GCGGCGGGTGACATCACCGATGCCGTAACGGTCACGGGCAACTCGATCGGTGGAGCTCCGACGGGGAGCGTCGATTTCTACGTGTGTGGACCGCTGGTCTCACCTTCTGTGTGCGCGTCGACATCGACCTCAGAAGGCGTCCCGGCCCTCGTTCAGAATGGTGGGGACACCGCGGCGGCGACCTCGAACTCCTTCCGTGCGAGCACGCCCGGTATCTACTGCTTTGCCGCTGTCTACGTTCCATCACTCGGGGCCAATTACACAGGGTCCTCAGATAACAACTCGAGCACGATCGACGCCAACGAATGCAGCACTGTCGGCCCTGCCGCCGCATTCTCGTTCACCAACGCTAGTAGCGCTACAGCCATTGCCGGTCAATCTTTCTCATTCCCGGTTACCACCGTTGGCAGTCCGGTGCCGAAGATCAAAAAGAAGGGTGCGCTACCGAAGGCCCTTCATCTTGTAGACAACCACGACGGCACCGCCACCATTTCGGGGATACCAAGCGTCAAGAAGATCGGCATATATCACCTGACGCTCACGGCCACATTCGGAAAAGGTAAGACCAAGCACGTGACAATGCAGGTCTTCACCTTGAGCGTTGCCTAGCAGCACGACACCGGCGATCAAACCGAATGGTGCCCTGTTGCGGCGGTGGCGAGGCTGCCCAGAAGGGCTCGAGACCGGTCTGCCTCATCGGGTGTTCCGTACACCGCTCCCGAGAACTCCGTCGCACCACCTTCGGCGAATCGTCGGATCTGGGCGGTGACCTCTTCCTCGTTGCCGACCACCGCCACCTGCGCCGGTCCGGCCGCGCCTTCTCGGTCCAACATGGCCCGATACGACCGAAGCTGGCCGTACATGGCGAAGATCTTGTCGGCCCGGCTCCGCGCCGCGGCGGGATCATCGGTGACGCACACCGGAAGGGTGACCACCACCTGGGGAGGCGGACGGCCGGCGTCGGACGCAGCCGCCGCGATGGTGGGGACGATGTGTTGGGCCACCGTGTTGGGGCCCACCATCCACGTGACGGTACCGTCGGCCTGGGCGCCGGCCTGGCGCAACATGGTGGGGCCCAGCGCGGCGACCAGGACCGGAGGGGGCGTCGTCGGGGCCACGTCGAGGGGTCCGAAGGTGTTGGTCCGGATCACCTCGCCGTTGAATGACACCTGTTCGCCGTGCAACAGGGGCACCAGCACCGACAGGTACTCACGCATGTAGCGGGCGGGCTTGGCGAAGGAGCAGCCCCATGCCCCTTCGACCACGACCTGGTGGGAAAGGCCGATCCCGAGCACGAGACGTCCCCCGATGGCGGCCTGCACCGTGAGCGCCTGCTCGGCCAGCATCATGGGGTGCCGTGGGTGCACCGGGATCACCGCCGTTCCGAGGTCGACACCGGGCACCTCGCGACCCACGATGGCCAGGACGGTGAGGGTGTCCCATCCGAAGATCTGCGACGACCACAGCGAGACCACTCCGGTCGACGCCAGCAGGCGGGCGCGCGCCACGATCTCGTCGATCGTCCCGTTCATCTCGAGACCCAAGCCGATGCGCATGGCACTCCCTCTTCGTGGCGCCGCCGGCCGGGCGTGGGGCCCGACGTCGCTCGGCGCGACGTGTCGTCGTGAGGTTCCCATCGTGCCAGTACCGTTCTCAAGGTGCCTCTTCGCGGCGACGAGTACGATGCCCGGTTCTCCCGGTTCGAGGCCGAGGGGCACTATCTCCACGGCGAGGCCGATCTTGTGGCCGGTCTCCTCGGGGAGCCTCCGGCTCGTGTCCTCGACGCCGGTTGCGGTACCGGCCGTGTCGCCATCGAGCTCGCCCGGCGCGGCTACGACACGGTGGGCATCGATGCCGAGCCGTCCATGCTCGACGCGGCGCGCGCCAAGGCTCCGGAGCTCGAGTGGATCCTGGACGACCTCTCGAAGGCGCCGCTCCCCGAAGCCCACTTCGACCTCGTCGTGGCGGCGGGGAACGTGATGATCTTCCTCGAGCTCGGCACCGAAGCCGCCGTGGTGTCGAACCTGGCCCGGACCGTCGTACCCGGGGGTCTCGTCGTTGCCGGGTTCCAGATCGGGCGCCAACTCACCCTCGAGCGCTACGACGCGCTCAGCGCGTCAGCCGGGCTCGAGCTGGCGGACCGCTTCGCTACGTGGGAGCGCGCACCGTACGCAGGCGGCGACTATGCCGTCTCGGTCCACCGCCGCCGGGCCGAGACGTGAGCGGCCACGGTCCCCCCGTCACGGCGTCCCTGCACGACGCCGTCATCCCCCTTGCCTTCCTCCTCGGACGGTGGGCGGGTGAAGGCGAGGGCTCCTACCCGACCATCGATCCTTTCCGCTACGGCGAAGAGATCACGTTCTCGCATGTGGGAAAGCCGTTCCTCGCCTATGCCCAGCGCACGTGGAGCCTCGACGATGGTCGTCCCCTCCACGCCGAGACCGGCTATCTGCGCTGCTCCTCGCCCACCCATGTGGAGATCGTCGTGGCCCATCCCACCGGTGTGGTGGAGGTGAGCGAGGGTCCTCTCGTAGCGACGTCCGTCGTGCTGAGGTCGACGACCGTCGCCGGGACCGCGACCGCCAAGGAGGTCACCGCCGTGACGCGGCGCATCAACGTCGAGGACGAGCTCCTCGACTATGAGCTCGACATGGCGGCCGTCGGGGTCGTCCTGACCCGCCACCTGCGCGCCACGCTCCAGCGCGTCTCGGCTCCGTAGGCGCCGGCCGGGGTCTCCCAGGCGCGCTCCCAATCTCGACGGGGCCACCCGGGCCTGCGCAAGGCCGGATGTGAGGTCAGGGTCGCCAACAGAGCAGAATGTCGCGGTCGTAAGGCCGAGAACGACAGCACGACCGAGGAAGACGGGAGTCCGATGAAAACGGTTGGCGTGGTGATGGGAAGCGCGTCCGACGCGTCCGTGATGGAGGGCGCCATCGAGGCGCTGCGCGAGTTCGGTGTTCCCCTCGAAGTCCGGGTGCTCTCGGCCCACCGCACCCCCGATGACGCGTTGCGGTTCGCCCGGGAGGCGGCGGGTCGGGGCTTGGGGGTCCTGATCGCCGGCGCCGGCAAGGCCGCGCATCTCGCCGGCGTGCTGGCGGCGGTCACCTCGCTTCCGGTGATCGGGGTGCCGATCGAGTCAGGAGGCCTCGGAGGGCTCGACGCCCTGCTGGCGATGGCACAGATGCCCCCCGGAGTGCCCGTCGCCACCGTGGCCGTCGACGGTGCTCGCAACGCCGGCCTTCTCGCCGTCCGGATGCTCGCACTCTCCGACGAGGGGTTGTCCGATGCCTATGCGAAGTTCCGCGAGGCCATGGCGGCGAAGGTTCGCACCGCCGACGAAGAGATCAAGGCGCGCTACGGCGATGCCGGTGGCTCCTGACCCCACAGGTCCTCGGCGGTCGATCCGACCGAACCTCCTGCACCGCCCGGTGCACCGGGCGCCACGGCCGCCGTGCCCGCGTCACCGGTCCCGATCGACTGGCCGGTGGGAGCAGGGGGTCGAGGCGGGGCGGGAGGGATGACCGCTACGGGCGGCACGGCGTCCCCGGCGGCGCGGCCGTGGGTGACGAATCCCGCCAGCAGTTCGATCGGGATCGGGAACACCAGTGTCGAGTTGTGCTCGCTGGCCACCTCGGCCAGGGTCTGCAAGGCGCGCAGCTGGAGGGCGCCGGGCGACTCGTAGAGCTTGGCGGCGGCTTCGGACAGCTCCTTGCTCGCTTCGAGCTCACCGGTCGCCGCGATGACCTTGGCGCGGCGCTCGCGCTCGGCCTCGGCCTGACGAGCCATGGCCCGGAGCAATTCGGGCGGCAGCGTGATGTCGCGCAGCTCGACCTGCCGCACCTCCACACCCCAGTGTCCGGTGGACGCCGCGATGACGGTGCGCAACTCGTTGTTGACGTCCTCCCGGTGGGCGAGCAGGTTGTCGAGCTCGTGTCGGCCGATGATGGACCGCAGGCTGGTCATGGCGATGCGTTGGCTGGCGAAACGGAAGTTGTCCACGCCGAGGATGGCCTGGACCGGGTCGACGACTTGGAAGTAGACCACCGCGTCGACCTGGATCGTCACATTGTCCTTGGTGATCACCGCCTGGGGCGGGATGTCGACCACCTCGACCCGCAACGTCACCTTGACGAGGCGGTCCACGATCGGGAACCGAAAGATCACCCCGGGGCCCTTGGCCTCGGGCCGGACGTGGCCGAGGCGGAAGAACACCGACCGCTCGTACTCGGTCACCACCTTGATGGCAGACGACAGGAAGACGATGGCGACGAAGACCACGGCCACCACCGCCACGATGACGCCGACGAGCGCTCCCGACGTCGCCAGGACCGGGCCGACGAGTGACTCCACGTCCGCAGTCTCGCGCCTCGTCGCGCGGCCCGCTCGCCGGCCACTGCCAGCCGGGACGTGCCACGACAGGACCTCGCCGGACACGACGTAGCCTGACGCGGCGAGGTGGCCGCGACATCGCCGAGGCAGCGGAGCACACGGACCCCTGTCACCGGCGTCCGGAACGGAGAACGGGTATGCGAGTAGTGGTCTCGGGCTCGAGCGGGCTCATCGGTCGATCGCTGCTGGCCGGATTGCGGGCCCGGGGCGACGAAGTGACCGCTCTCGTGCGCCGGCCCCCAGCGGCCGGTGAGGCGCGGTGGGACCCCGCCACCGGGTCGATCGACGCCGGTGCGCTCGAAGGAGCCGACGCCGTCGTGAACCTCGCCGGGGCCGGCATCGGTGACAAACGCTGGTCGGCGGCACGCCGCCACGAGATCCTGTCGAGTCGCGTCCAGGGGACGACGCTGCTGGCCCGGACCGTGGCGGAGATCGCCCACCCCCCGACGGTTCTGGTCAACGCGTCCGCGGTGGGCTTCTACGGCGATCGCGGTGACGAAGAGCTCACCGAGGCGAGCACCCAGGGGCGGGGCTTTCTGGCCGAGGTCTGTGCAGCCTGGGAGGACGCCACCGAGCCCGCCGCCCAGGCAGGGGTGCGGGTCGTTCGGCTGCGCTCGGGGGTCGTGCTCTCGGCCCACGGGGGTGCCTTGGCGCGGCAGTTGCCGCTGTTCCGACTCGGCGTCGGGGGCAGACTCGGCACCGGTCGACAGTGGTTGAGCTGGATCTCGCTCTCCGACGAGGTCCGGGCCATTCTGCACGCGCTCGACGAGCCCGCCGTCGACGGCCCCGTCAACGCCACCGCACCGGAGCCGGTGACCAATCGTGTGTTCACCCATGCCCTCGGCCGGGCACTGCACCGCCCGTCGGTGTTCGCCGTCCCGGCCTTCGCGCTGCGCGTCGCGCTCGGGCCCGATTTCGCCTCGGAAATGGTGCTCGCCGGGCAACGGGTGCTGCCGACCAAGCTGACCGCAACCGGCTTCACCTTCGACCATGCCGGCATCGAGGCCGCCCTGGCCGAATTGGTCTCCGCCGCTTCCTAAGGGGTGCCCGGCCCCGCCCCGCGGTGACGCTGTTCAGGACGGGGCGGGGGCGAGGTTCTCGATCACCTTGCCGAGATCGTCACCGCCGGGCAGCACGGCCAGGACGGGAATGGTGACGCCGTTGTCGACATATCGCTGGACGTGGGCGCGGCACTCGTCGGGCGAGCCGTGCACGATCAGGGCGTCCACCACCTCGTCGGGGATGGCGGCCAGTGCCGCCTTGCGGTCCCCCGAACGCCACGCCGTCCACATCGCCTCGAGCAGCGGCCCTCGGCCCAACCACTGGTGGAAGGCGGCGTAGACGGCGACGTTCAGATAGGCGGCGACGGCGATGCGACCCACGGCCCGGGCCCGATCGGCGTCGTCGGTCGGGCACACGAAGATGCGGGCCACGATGGCCTTGCCCGGCCCGACCTCGGGGACGACCTTCGACACGTCCTGCGCCGACAGCCAATTGAGGATGGCGCCGTCGGCTTCGCGCCCCGCCAACCGCAACATGCCGGGCCGAAGAGCAGCGACATAGATCGGGGGGGGTTGCTCGAGACGGCGGCCAAGCCGAAAGCCGCGCACCGCGAACGTCTCGTACTCGGCGTCGACCTTCTCTCCGGTCAGCGCGGCACGGAGGAACCGGACGGTGTCACGGACGCGCTTGTAGGGCTCCACGAAGGGGACGGCGTTCCAACGCTCGACGATCACGTCTGACGACGAGCCCACCCCGAGGGCGAACCGACCCGGGGCCAGCTCGGCCATGGTGGCCGCCTGCATGGCGAGCAACCCCGGTCCGCGCGTGTACACGGGGACCACGGCCGTCCCGAGCTGCAGCCGGTCGTCGGCCACCGCTGCCAACGCCAGCGGTGTGAACCCGTCGGCACTGTTGGCCTCGCCCGTCCAGACGTCGGTGTAACCCAGCTCGGCCAGCCGTCCGTACCAGTCGCCGTGCTCGGCCAGGGGGACGTCGTCGAAGGGGACGGTGATGCCGTATCGGTCCACGCAGCGAAAGCTACTGCGTCAAAGCCCGACGTCGTGGCGCCGACCGATCCTCACAACAGCGGCCCGCACGGGGCGGGGGCAGTGGAGAGACGGCCCCGGAACGGGTCGCAGTACTCCCGGGGGGCCGGCAACCCCAGGTCCACAGCGAGCTGGTCCCAGAAGCTCTGATCCGCGTTGCGTGACGGGCCCAGACCCGTGAGGAACCTGCACCCTTCTGGATCGGCGGTGACGATGCCGACATCGGTGGCGCCGGCCAGAAAGGTCAGGGCGTAGCCGACACCGAGGTCCAAAGGGCAGTTGTATGCCCCGGGCGGGACGACAGGCAGTGCGCACGCGCCCCGGGCCACCGCCGCCACCGCGGTGGCGGCGGTGGACACAACACGGTCGGGAAAGACGAAGGTGACCTGGTCGACGGGACTCGGATCGGTCCTCGTGACCGACAACTCGGTCAGCGCCTGCGGCGTCATACAGATCCCGAACCGGGAGGCGGTGGGGCGCGGGACGGTGCTCGGCGGCGGAGCACCCTCTACCACCGGCGCTGGTTCCGTCGAGAGCCGGGCCGGGGCCCCGCACGCCGCCGCCACGACCGCACCGAGCACCGCGACCGACCCCCACACCCGCACCCGTGCACCAGACGCCACTGTCGCCTCCTGTCGTCCTCGTCTGTTGGACGGACCGGCACGGTCACCCGTTCCCGGCGAGCGGCAAGGGGTGACAACCTCCGAACAGGAGATTCGTGGCAGACCTCCCAGACTGTTACAGCCGGGTGCGACCCTGGGCGTCGTGGAGAACCAACTGCAACTGCCCCTGGTTGGCGACACGGCCGGACGACCGGCACGACCCGTTGGTGACAGCGACTGGCGGATCGACGAGCCCACTCGCCGTGTCGGCCGCCGCGGCCTGGCCGCAGCCCGGGCCGCCCTGGCTCGGGCATCTGCGCTCGAGGACACCCGGGCCGACGCCGCCTGAACGGCGAAGGGACGGGATCGCCGGGCCCGGCCCGGTCGGCGAGGGCGCTACCGTCGACGGTGTGCCATCACTCGCCGAACGACTCGGCTACCCCGACGACGCCAAGCTCCTGATCCTGAACTGTGACGACCTCGGCTTCTGCCACGCCGCCAATGTCGGGGTGTACCAGGCCCTGCGGGACGGCCTGGCATCGAGTGCGAGCCTGATGGTCCCCTGTCCCTGGGCCCGCGGCGCGGCGGCCGCCTACCGAGGCGACGACGTCGGGGTGCACCTCACCGTCAACGCCGAGTTCGACCTCTACCGGTGGGGGCCCATCACCCACGCCCCGTCACTGCTCGACGGTGACGGCGGGTTTCCCCGCACCGTCGAGGACGTGTGGGACCACGCCGATCTCGACGAGGTGCGTCGCGAGTGCCGGGCTCAGATCGAACGCGCCATCCTGTGGGGCTTCGACGTGAGCCACCTCGACGCCCACATGGGCACCATGCAGATCAAGTCGGAATTCTTCGACGTGTATCTCGACCTCGCCGTGGAGTTCAAGCTGCCGTTGCGACTCTCGGGCGCGGACACCGAAGGGCTCATCGGGTTCCCCTTCCGCTCCCTGGCCGCCGAAGAAGGGGTGGTCTTCCCCGACGAGTTCATCTACGTGCCCGGAGTCGGCAGCCGCCAGATCCTCCTCGACGCCATCGCCGGGCTCAAGCCGGGCGTCACCGAGGCTTACCTGCACCCGGCCGTTGACAGCCCCGAGCTCGAAGCCATGGCGACGGACTGGGAGGCCCGCGTCGACGACCATCGGCTCCTCGTGCACGACCGCGACCTGCGTGTCGCCCTCGACGAGGCGGGGGTCACCGTGGTCGGCTACCGGCCGCTGCGCGACCTCATGCGGTCGTCCTGAAGCACTCCGTCGGGGACGTCCCGACGAGCAGGGGCCCGCGATCAGAACTCGGTGATGGCGGCGATCTCGGTCTGGAGCTGCTTGTACTCCGGTGAGTTCGTGATGGGCAGCAGCGACATGACCTTGGCCATGTTCCCGGTCACCTTCACCTTTCCCTGCATGAACGCCGCGTTGGCGTCGAGCTCGCCCTTCTGGATCTTGAGGGCGTCGGGGTAGCCGGTGGTCAGTGTCACCTCGGCGTCGTCGAGGCGGCCGAGCTGGCTCTCGCTGATCTTGCCGTTCTCGAGGATCCAGTAGTACTCGATGTCCCCGTCAGGAGCGCCGGTGACGACGTACTGCATGCGGGCCGAGGCGCCGGCCCGCTCGGGCTGGCCTTCGGCCATCTTCCTCGTCTCGTCGAGCCACTCCTGGCTGAGCCACTTCGACATGTCGTCCTCCCTGGATCGTCGGCGTCAGATACGGGGTGGGCCGCCCGAGGACAGGGCACGCCGCATCGTCGGGGCATGTTACCGAGATGCGAGGTCCCGCACACCGGCGAAAAGATCGTCCTCGGCCACGCCGTCCCCGGTCGGACCCACCAAGCTACGGGCGAGGATGTACTCGTCGACGGGGTGGATGGTCCGGGCCACCTCGGGGGGCAGCCCGAACCAGAACGGTGACGTCGGGTCGACCTGGGTGGCATGGGCCAGCAGCGCCTGGCGGCGGACGTCGGCGTAGTCCGAGATGTCCACCGCCGTGGTATAGGTGCGGGTCATCTTGCTGGCCCGCGCCCGCCAGCCCTCGTCGAAGGGTGATTCGAGGCCGAGCTCGACGAACTTCTCGTGCATCGCCATCACGCGGGCTGCCGACCAGCCCACGTAGTAGAGCTTCAAGGGCTGAAAGGCTTCCCCGGACTCAGAGAAGGCGGAGGGATCGCCGGCGGCATCGAAGGCCAGCACGGAGATCTCGTGGTCGCGCAGGTGGTCGGGATGAGGATAGCCCTGCTGGTCGTCTTCGTAGGTCACGATCACCTGGGGTCGTTCCCGACGGATCACGGCCACGAGGCGGCCCACCGCCTCCTCGAGCGGCGCCTGGGCGAAAGAGTCGGGGTGGGCATTGGCAGGCGTGTCCTTCATGCCGGAGTCGCGGTAGCCGAGCATGACCAGATCGTCGTAGCCGATGAGCGCGGCCGCGGCCTCGAGCTCGCGCTGGCGGATGCCGGCGATGTCGGCGCGCACCTCGGGCGTGTCCATGGCGGGGTTGAGGATGTCGCCCTCCTCGCCCCCGGTGCAGCACACGAGCACGGTGTGGACGCCCTCGGCGTGGTAGCGGGCCACGGTCGCCGGCCCCTTCGATGCCTCGTCATCGGGGTGGGCGTGGACGGTCAGCAGACACAAACGCGTGCTCATTTCACTCACGGTATCCGGCCGCTGTGCCGGGCGGAACAAGGTCCGGACCAGCCTCGGGCTGCCCTGAGCGGAGGCCGCCGACCCGACGCGGACACCACGCCTCCCGCTCCACCCCGGTGGCCCGAGGCGTCGGGCGATCCGGGCGGAGGTCGTTCACACCCGTCCTCAGCTGGGGTTCGGCGCGGCAACCAGACGATGACCCTCCCCTATGCTCTTGGGTGCCATGGGTGTCTTCCAGCGATTTCTGAACATCTTCCGGGCCAAGACCAACAAGTTGCTCGACAAGGTCGAAGACCCCCGCGACACCCTCGACCTGTCCTACGAGAAGCAGCTCGAGAACATCCAGAGGATGCGCCGGAGCATCGCCGAGGTGGCGACGGCCAAGAAACGGATCGAGATCCAGGCCAACCAGCTCCTGCAGCAGTCGGCGAAGCTCCAGGAACAGGCCCGTCAGGCGCTCGGTCAGAACCGTGAGGACCTGGCCCGCGAGGCATTGAGCCGGCGGGCGACCATCGGCGCCGAGCTCACCGAGCTCGACAGCCAGCACACCCAGATCGCTGCGCAACAGGACAAGCTCGTCGAGACCTCCGACCGTCTCCAGGCCCAGGTGGCCGGGTTCCGGACGCGGAAGGAGACCTTGAAGGCGACCTACACCGCCGCGCAGGCCCAGACCCGGATCGGTGAGGCCGTGGCCGGCATCTCCGGGTCCATGAGCGACGCGGGCCAGACGATGCAGCGCGCCGAGGACAAGATCGCGCAGATGCAGGCGCGGGCCGGGGCCATCGACGAGCTCCTGGCGTCGGGCGCGCTGACCGACCTGAGCTCGAGCACCGACGACATCCAGGCCAAGCTCAACAAGGTGAGCGCCACGTCCCAGGTTGATCGGGAGCTCGCCGCGCTCAAGACCGAACTGGCCGTGACCCCTGCCCCCACTGCCGTGCTGCCCCCGGCGGCCCCGGCGGGGACCGGAGCAACTCCGGCGGCTCCCGGACACCCGGCTCCGTCTCCGACGACCCCACCCGATGCACAACCTGATGCCCAACCCGAGGTGAATTCCTGATGGCGATCAACCGCCGCATCCCCCCCGACCGCGGACTCACAGTCCGGATGTTCATCACCGGACTGCTGATGGTCCTTCTCTACGGCCTCGTCATCGGCATCCTCTTCGCCGTCGGCCTCAACCTCGGCGTGATCCTCGTCCTGGCCGCCGCGTTCTTGTTCTGCCAGTACTGGTTCTCGGACAAGATCGCCCTCTTCGGCATGCACGGGCACATCGTGACCCCCGAGCAGGAGCCCGAGCTCCACGGCATCGTCGACCGGCTGTGTGCCCTCGCCGACATGAAGAAGCCACGCGTGGCGGTCGCCGATGTCGACATGCCCAACGCCTTTGCCACGGGGCGCAACCCTTCGAACGCCGTGGTGTGCGCGACCCGGGGCATCATGCGGCGGCTCGACGAGCCCGAGCTCGAGGCCGTCCTGGCCCACGAGCTGTCGCACGTCGCCCATCGCGACGTGGCCGTCATGACCATCGCCAGCTTCCTCGGGATGGTGGCTGGGCTCATCACGCGGTTCACCATCTACGCCGGGCTCTTCGGCGGTTTCGGTGGCAGGAGCAACAACAGCAACAGCGGCGGACAGGCCGCCATGGTCGAGCTCGCCGTGATCGTGGTCTCGGCGATCATCTACGCCATCAGCTTCCTCCTCACCATGGCGCTGTCGCGCTATCGCGAGCTGGCCGCCGACCGCTCGGGAGCGATCCTGATCGGCCGGCCGTCGCTCCTCGCCTCCGCCCTCGTGAAGGTGACCGGGGAGATGTCGCGCATTCCCACCCGGGACCTGCGCGCCGCCGAGCACTTCAACGCCTTCTTCTTCACCCCGGCCCTGTCCCAGGGCACGAGCTTGTCGACGCTCTTCTCCACGCACCCGCCGCTCCAGAAGCGCCTCGACCAGTTGGCCAAGCTCGAAGCCGAGATGAACCAGCCCGGATGAGCACGCTTGGGCGCGACGGAGCCCGGCGCTCGCCGCGGACCGGGCCCTGATGGGACTGTTCGACACCTTGCTGGGCCGCACCAAGCCCGTGCGAGCCAACCTCGATGCCCTGTTCTCACTGCCCTCGGCTGCCATCACGCTGCAGGTGACAGCCGGGCTGGTCCCCACCGGTCGCGCCGGTGTGTGTTTCAAACCTCCGGCTGGACAACCCTTCGCCGAGATGGAGGCCGAGCTCGAACAGCTCCTGGCGACACCGGACGAGCCCGCTCCGGGGTCGGCCGCCCCGGCCGCCCCGGCTGCACCCGCCACACCGGGAAGCCCGGGAGGCGCGGGAGGCGCGACGAACACCGTCGTGCGCCACGTAGGCGACAAGTTCGGGTACCGGTGGATCATCGTCGAAGCGAGTGCCGTCGACGACCTCGTCACCCGCGTCCACATGGTGCATTCCTCGCTCCAGGACGCGGGCTGGAGCACACAGCTGCTGTGCTCGGTCTTCGGCTTCGCCCCCGGCCCGGCCCAGGGATCGGGAGACTCCGCCGACATGGGTGCTCCCGAAGCCAGCGGCGCCAGCGCCGACGCCATCACCCGGCCTCTCTATCTCGTGTACCTGGCCAAGCAGGGGACCTTCTATCCTTTCGCCCCCACCGGCCCCGAGCAACGGGACAACGAGCTCGAGCTCCGGCTCAAGGGCATGCTCAGCGAAGACCTGCCCATCGAGCCCGATCTGTCACGGTGGTTCCCGATGTGGGACCTCCCCATCGCCTGAGCGTCTCAGCCGCCCGAGCGTCTCAGCGCCGCACCGTCGACGAGGTCGACCCGCCGACAACGAGCGGTAGCGTTCGGGAGAGGGCGGGGCACCGTAGCGACCCTCCCTCGGGGTCATGCCGGTCGGACGGGCATCCCGTAGGGGTCCCACGCCGGGGGCCCGGCATCGAGGATCTCGAGGCGCAGACACACGAGCTCCACCACCTCCTCGGGATCGAGTGAGCTCTCCCCCCCGTCGGCCAGGCGCAGCGCGGCGGTGAGGGCGCCCGCCCCGTCGAACACCCAACGGGTGCCCGCCCCCTCCATGGTGATGAGCTCGGTCGCCACGGCGGCGAGGTCGACACGCCGCACCGGTCGGCGCGTCTCGAGCCTGACCCACGACTCGTAGCGGTAGCGGACCTCGACTCGACCCCCGGCGATGGTGGCCACCCGCAGGAGGTCGGTGCTCGAGTGCACCGCGGCGGGGTGCAACGGCGCCCCTCCCCACGCGGCGCGGGCGGCGTCGGGATGGGTGACGTCGACCCGGGCGATCGCCAGGTCGAGTGGGCGACGCTCCTCGATGCTCGCCCATCCTTCGGACAGGGCGCGCCTCGAGGCATCGAAGGCATCGGCCTCGTTTCCCCACAAGGTCCGGTAGGACTCGGGGTGAGCGGCGAGCGCGGGAAGGAGCCGTACCGCTTCGCGGGCGGCCCAGGCGGTGCGGTCGGTGCCCTCGCCGCCGGGGACCGGCACACCGAGGGCAGCCGCGGCGTGCTCCACGTCACCCAGCGCCCCGAGGGCGAACGCCACCAGCGCGGCGGGGCGGTCGGTGACCACGTCGAAATCGCCCACCCGGGCCGCCTCGACCAGAAGCGCTCCGTGCTCGTCGGCCAGGCCCTCGACACACAGGAGCCCGAGAGCGATCACCCCGTCGGCGTCGTAGTGGTCGATCGAGGCCACCGCCACCCCGTCGGGAAGGCCACCGGGGCGGGCCCGCGCCCGCAGGACGATCCCGGCCGAGACGTCGTGCCACAACGCCACCGGTGTGGGCGTTCCCGGCCAGTGCGACAGCGTGGCGACCGTCCCCGGGCGCGGCGCCCCGTCCACGATGACGTGGGGCCGGCCGTCGAGGTCGCCGGCTGGGACGTAGCGAAACGACGTCGGTCGGGACCGAGCCCTAGCCACCTGCGACGGGCAGGGCGTCGATCAACCGGGCGAGATCGAGGTCCAGGTGGGTGAGGCCGCCCGCGGAGTGCGTGGTCAGGCGAAGGATGACGGTATTCCAGCGGATGTCGATGTCGGGATGGTGGTCCATCTCCTCGGCCAGGGCACCCACGGCGTTCACGTACGCCAACGCGGCGGCGAAGTCCTTGCCATGACAAGTCTTCACGATTTCGTCTCCGTGACGCTCCCACGCCAGGCCGCCGGCCACCGCCGCGTCGACGACGGCGTGGTCGAGGAGCTCAAGCATGGCGACACGGGGAACGGCGTGCGGAGCAACTCGTCGGCATCGGTGCAGGGCCTCCCGCCTCAGGGGTGCGTCATGTCCTCGGGTCGCACCGCCTGGTCGAACTCCTCGGCGGTGAGGTACCCGAGCGCCACCGCCGCCTCCCGCAGCGTGATGCCCTCGGTGTGCGCCTTCTTGGCAACCTCGGCGGCCTTGTCGTACCCGATGAGCGGGTTGAGCGCGGTGACGAGCATGAGCGAGTTCTCGAGGTGGCGGTGGATCTGGGCGCGGTCGGGCTCGAGGCCCTCGACGGCGAATTCCCGGAACGCCTGGCACGCGTCCGACAGCAGGGTGATCGAATGCAGGATGTTGCGGATGATGACGGGCTTGCACACATTGAGCTCGAGATTGCCCCGACTCCCCGCCACCGCCACCGCCGTGTCGTTCCCCATGACCTGGATGCAGACCATGATCATGGCTTCGCACTGGGTGGGGTTGACCTTGCCCGGCATGATCGACGACCCGGGCTCGTTCGGAGGGAGCACGAGCTCGGCGAGCCCACTGCGCGGCCCGGACCCGAGCCACCGGATGTCGTCGGCGATCTTGGTGAGCGACACCGCCAGCGTCCGCAGCGTGGCACTCGCCTGCACCAGGGCGTCGTGGGCGGCGAGGGCGGCGAACTTGTTGGGGGCGGTGACGAAGGGAAGCGCGGTGATCTCGGCGATGTGGGCGGCGGCCCGGGCGCCGAACTCGGGGTGGGTGTTGAGGCCGGTTCCCACGGCGGTGCCCCCGAGCGCCAACTCGTAGAGGTCGGGCAGACACCCCTCGATCCTCTTGAGATCGGCGTCGAGTTGGGCCACGTACCCCGAGAACTCCTGGCCCAAGGTGAGCGGCACCGCGTCCATCAGGTGGGTGCGCCCGATCTTGACGATCGGTGCGAAGGCATCGGCCTTGACGGCCAGAGCGTCGCACAGTGCGCCCACCGCAGGCAGCAGGACGTGGGTGATCTGCTCGACCGCGGCGATATGCATCGCGGTGGGGAACGTGTCGTTCGACGACTGCGACATGTTGACGTCGTCGTTGGGATGCACCGGGGTCTTCGACCCCATGACCCCACCGGCGAGCTCGATGGCCCGGTTGGAGATGACCTCGTTGGCGTTCATGTTGGTCTGGGTGCCGCTGCCGGTCTGCCACACCCGCAGCGGGAAGTGGCTGTCGAGCAGGCCCGCGGTGACCTCGGAGGCTGCCACCTCGATCAGTTCGGCCAGCTTGGGATCGAGCATCCCGAGGTCGGCGTTGGTGCGTGCCGAGGCGTCCTTGAGGATCCCGATGGCGCGGATCATCGAACGCGGCATGACGTCGTCGCCAATCGAGAAATGCACGAGCGAGCGCGCCGTCTGGGCACCCCAGTACCGGTCGGCGGGCACCTCGATGGGGCCCATCGAATCGGTCTCTGTCCTTGTGGCCGTCACGAGATCACCTCCGGTTGCGAAACTACCGCTCCCCGGCGGTGGTCCGGGACGAGCATCGCTCGAGACGCCCGACCCGAGGGTCGGGTCATGGGTCTCGGGACCCGTGGCGGCGAGAATGCCGCATCGTCAAGAACGGGAATGCCTCGTCAAGAAATAGTCACTCATGCGGGCTTCCTCGTCCCCGCCCAGGATGTCGAGCAGACGGTGGAGGCTGTCGAGCGCCTCTTGCCCGAGCTCGGTGCGCAACTGTCGCTCGATGGACCGGGCCGCCTTGCGGTGCGCGGCGAGGTAGTCGTGGGCCCTCGCCGTGAGCCTCACGGTCTTCTCTCGGCCACTTGTCGGCGAACCCGTCACCTCCACGTAGCCGCGAGCACGAAGACCGCTCACGATCTTGCCCGCACCCTGGCGCGTGATCCCCAACTCCCGACCGATGTGCGAGGTCGTCGTCCCGGCCGGACCGGCGCACATGCGCAGGACCCGCCCGTCGGGCCGTCCCCGGTCGCCGAACCCGGCGCCGGCCATCGCCGTGTCCATCCGCCGCTGGTACCCGATCCAAGCGCGGCGCAGGGCGGCGCCGAGGCCCGGGTGGTCCCCCCGTCGCCCGGCAGCCGCTTGCCTCGTGGCGGTCCCGGGTCGTGGCGCACCGACGGTCATGACCGTCGCCCTCCAGAAATGACAACCATTGTTGACATTCTACCGGGGGGATCCCCGGAGGCCGGCACACCGCCATCACAGTGACCACCGCTACGACGGGATGTGGGGCTTACCCCCGCTCCACGTGGGCCCGGATCGCGGCCCCGTCATCGCTCAGCCACCCTTTGGACCGGGCGTAGCCGAGCATGGCCGCGAAGTCGGACTCCCAGGTCTCGTCCACCGAGCCCGCCGCCAGCCTTCGCACCGCGTCCACCTCGACCAGGGCCTCACCGTCACCGTCGAGGGTGCCGACGGCGTTGGTCCGCAGCGCCGCGTCGAGCGCCCCCGCGTCACCGCCGCCCCGGACGGCGACGTGGAAGCGCCCGCAGTCAGCGGGCTCCTCCAGTGCAACCGTGGCCGGCTCGTCCGTCATGTCCACTACCACCTGCATGTGCGCTCCTCCCTCACCACGGCATGGCCACGCCCCCGTTGGGGCGCACGATCTGTCCCGTGACGAACCGGGACGCGTCCGACGCCAGATACAGCACGGCGTGGGCGATGTCCTCGGGTCGACCCACGATGCGCAGCGGGGTCGTCCGGGCCACGGCGTCGAGCACAGCCTGGCGGTGCGGTTCGTCGACGATGCCGTCGGCCGACGTGAAGCGTCGGCGCGTCATGGCGGTTTCGACGAAGCCCGGAGCCACGGCGTTGACCCGGACTCCGAGGGGCCCCATCTCGGTGGCGAGCACCCGGGTGAGCTGGACCACGGCCGCCTTGGCCATGCCGTAGCCGGCGAGACCCGGCGACGGGGTGTCGATGGCGGCCGACGCCATGTTCACGATCGACCCCGATCCCTGTGCGCTCATGACGCGTGCCGCCGCCCGACAACCGCGGAAGACGCCGCGCAGGTTGACGGCCATGATGCGGTCGAAGGCGTCGTCGTCGAAGTCCACCACCGGCGCCTGGACGATGATGCCGGCCACATTGGCCATCACGTCGAGACGCCCGAGCTCTGCGACGGCCTCGGCGACGACGGCGTCCACCTCACCGGGCACCGTCACGTCGACCCGGCGGGCCAGGGCCCGGGACCCGGCCTCCTCGAGTTGTGCTGCGGTGGCTTCGGCGCCCGCCGCGTCGAGGTCCGCGCACAGGACCGCCGCCCCCGCCGCGCCGAGCAGCACCGCCGAGGCCCGCCCGATCCCCGACGCCGCCCCGGTGACAACGGCCACCCGCCCGCCAAGATCGAAAGCCGCCCACGCCTCGGGGTTCATGCCGGGATCCTCCCCTGGATCGACGCCGTCACGCGCCGCGCCGAACCGAGCAGGGCGTCGCCGAAACGCGGGATCTCCTCTCCCGTCAGTTTCTCGGGGAGCCCGACGACGGTGAGCGCCAACGCCACCGCGCCGTCGGACCCGAACACCGGGGCCGAAATCTGGCTGAGCCGGTAGGTGGCTGCTTCCTCGAGCTCCTGGAGGAGGTACTCCTCGTGGGCGAGGTCCTCCACGGCAACGGCCAGGGCCCGGCGCCGGCTGTCGCGCCCCGACAGGGCCCGACTCAGTTTCAGGTTCGCCACGGCCTCGAGATTGAGCGCGTACCCCCGCCCCCGCACCACGGCCAGGGCCGACCGCAACCGCTCCTTGTCCGCGAGCGTGGCCCCCGGGCCCAACCGGTCCAGCCAGTGCTCGACGGCGCTGGCCCCGGCCCACGCCAGGAACACGGTCCCGAGGGGCGGGGCCAGAGGGACCCGCTGGCCCACGGTGAAGGTGAGCCACATCGGTCCGGGGCGACCGGCGGTGGCGAGGAGCACCATCTCGTCCCCGACGGTGCTCGAGGCCACGACCTGGGCGCCCAGATGGGCGGCGAGCTCCTCCATCTCGGGCCGGGCGTGGTCGACGAGGTCGAGCTGGCGCGCCCCGGCGGCGTGCCCGGCGGCGATGAGGGCGGGCCCCAACGTGTAGGTCTTGTCGACCGGATGGCGCAGTAGCCACCCCGCCCCGGTCAACGTGGTGCACACCCCGTGCGTGGTGGCCTTGGACATGCCGAGCGTCCGGGCCAGCTCCGACAGTCCGAAGGATTCGCCGGGGCGTGATGCCAGGAAGTCGATGACCGTCACCACCCGCTCGACCGACGGGGACCCGGCCACGCTTCAGCCCCCCGGCCCGGCGCGGCCCGCCGGACCCGTGGTCATGGCGCCGGCCGCCGCCGCCACGGCAGCGCCGATGACCTCGGCCAGGCGCGCCTGGCCCTCGTCGCCGGGATGGATGCCGTCGGGCAGTTGTGCGGCCGTGATGAGGTCGGCGCCGGGGATGAGCACGATGGTGGCGTCACCGGCGTCGATGCGGGCGCGCACCGCCTCTTCCATCGCGGCGCGCAGGTCCACGAGCGTCGCACCCAGTCGGTTGGGCGTAGTCTCGGCGTCGGGGCGGAGCACCGGGCTCGCCACGACCATCGGCGTGTCGGGGTGGCCCTGGCGCACGATGTCGAGGAACGCCCGCGTCGTCTCGAGCATCATGCCGGCACTGTGGGGTGTGCGCGTCCAGCAATTGGTCCCGTGCGAGATCGAGATGACATCCGCCTCCAATCCGGCGATCGCCTCTGCGCATGGGATCTCGCCGCGTGCCGAGCCCGCATAGCCCAGGTTGACGAGATCGAGATGGTGTCGCCGGGCGGCTGTCACTCCCCATGCCAGCGCGGGTGCGCTCGCCACCCAGCCTTCGAGGAGCGAGTCGCCGTACGCGACCCAGCGAGCGCCACGCGGGGCGGGCTCGATCGATCCCCCGTGGGCGCGCAGTGCCAGGACCTCGGGGCGCATGCCCTCGGGCAGGTACACCACGGCGGGGTCGTCGGCGGCCCCGTCCATCGAGAGCGTCACGGTGCCGGCGCCGAGCACGGCCGGTTGCTCGTCGACCTGCTGGCCGCCCCGCCACAGTGCGAAAGTCGTCCCCGCCCCCGCGCCCCGGTAGCCAAGGTCGTCGGTGGCCGTGGCGTAGTCGAGGGTGACGGCGGTGGCGTCGCCCACAAGCTCGAGGCGCACCCCGGCCGGGATGTGCGCGCACTGCCACGTGTCGGCGGGGATGCGGGTGGCGTCGCGGGGATCGAAGCGCGGGTAGGGCACACCCGGCGCCGCCCGCCACGCGCAGCCACGGAGGAACGGCTCGACCTCCCCCGACCGGCCACCGGCCTTGGCGT
>JGI12269J14319_10002163_pt1 | contig 19125 bp, 20 predicted proteins | sample PeaSoiSIISIP2007_FD_14319 | JGI IMG/M metagenome (IMG submission 14319)
CCGCGTGCCCGCCCCCCACGACGATGACGTCATAGCGCGATGATGCCGTGCTCGCCTGCATGGCGCGGAATTTAGCGGCGCGCGCGCCGCGCGTCAAAGGACCGCCGTCCCCTCCTTCTTGAAATTTCACGAATCCTCTGCGAATCGACCGGGTTAGGCGCTGCTGCGCATGTTTCACGTGAAACGCCGGGTGGGAGGCTCATGTGCCAGTGCTATCTAGCGCGCCGTGCTAAGCCGAACCTTGCCCACCATCTCATGAAGAGGCATTGAGACCGATGTCCTATGCGGCGCCGATCGGACTCGCCTATCTCGTTGGAAACGAGTAGAATTATCGCACGTCTGAACTACCAATAATTGCGTCTTGGCCGGCGCCAGCACCATTCTATAAAGGGAGGAGATCATGACACTCAACCGGTTCTGCTTGCTCGTCGCGATCGCCGCAGGGGTCGCGGCGCTGCAAGGCGCGCCGCTTCATGCCCAGACCTGCGCCAAGGCCACGGGCAGCAATACCTGCGTCTACGCGGTGAAGTACATCTGTGGCTACCAGGCCCCGTCAGACATCGAAGCGCCGCGCGAGCCGCCGGTCAAGCCCGGCAACTACGCCACGGCGGTCAACATCCAGAACTTCCACGATAGGCCGGTCCCCATCGAGGTGCGCGCGGTCATCGCCAACCTCGGCGGCACCGGCAAGATCGGCCCGCTCGTGAAGTTCACCCTCAAACCGCTCGAGGCGCTCGAGTTCGACTGCACGGAAATCGCCAAGAATCTCGAGCAGACGGCGCCCTTCATCAAGGGCTTCGTGGACATCATCAGTCCCGCAATCCTGAGCGTCGTCGCTGTCTACACGGCCGAGCAGCGCGGTGGCCCTGCACCGGTCAGCATCGACGTCGTGCCGCAGCAACCCTTCGCTCCTTGATGGGCGCCTGAGCGGGCCGTCTCAGCAGCGTCGCCGGCCGGCCCCTTGCTGCGGTTGAGCAAGGTGGCGATAATCTTTCGCACTTTAGGGTGGCGGCTGATCGGGCATCACTGCCACATCGCGGGCGTCTATCTTGTCGGTTTGGCCCAAGGGAGCGCGTGGCGCGACGATCGCCGGCGGACAAGCAATGGCGATCAGATCACTGCCGTCGCTCGGCTCGCCATGCGCAACAAGCCCGCGGTCGATTTCTGCGACTACTGGCAGCGGCAGCTAGGCGCCTAACGCCAGAACCCCACCACGCGGACTGCTCATTGAGCCCGTTATTCGAAAGGATCCTCAGAGCGAGGCCGCGTTCGAGAGCTCCCCGGCGATCGTGTTGAAGGTCAAGCCCAGGTCCGTGCCGAGCAGCGTTACGGCTGCGATGATCGCGACGGCGATCAGCCCCGCAATCAGGCCATACTCGATCGCGGTCACGGCCTCCTTCGAGCGAAGCGCGAAGACGGACTTCAGAATTGTCTCGAGCTTTTGCACGGCCAATCCCCCCGGCTGGTTTTGGCTCATACCTCTCATTTGGTGCGCTTATAGCTCGCCGGCAAGAAACAGCGCAGTGAGCGCAGTCACTGGCGCGCGGGGTCAAAGCACCGACCCGCGGGTCGGCGTAGTCTCCCAATGGGCGATACCGGCGGTGCCCTCCCGCCTCGCCTGCGGCTTACTTGCGGTAATAGTCGCAGCCGAGCGAGCCGCCCGCTTGCTGAAAGCGGAGCTAAAGCGCGCGGACACCACCTAGCAGGGCAAACCGCCCCGTTCCGTATTGCAATGAAACCGAAGGCACGTCCGCCAGTCCAGCGAGGGTACGCGCATGGAACAGGACGAAGTAGCGAGGTTGCGGCAGGAGCTTCGGCGCTGGTCCGAACTCTTGAAGGGAGAAAGCAACCGCGGCACCCGCAAGATACTGGAAGAACTGATATCCAACACCCAAGAACGATTGGCGCGCATTCGACACCCCACGCGAAAACCGTGAGGGGATTTTGACAAGGAGTTTGTGTGAATAGGCGTGCCCGCCTTGTGGCGTTTGCTAGATAATACGCCTTACTTCCCGATGCAGAAGTCGCGGAAGATCACGTCGAGCAAATCCTCGACGTCGACGCGGCCGGTGATGCGGCCGATCTCGCGTAGGGCCAGGCGTAGATCCTCGACCGCCAACTCCGGCAGTGCCGCCGACAAGGAGCGTTGCAGCGCCTCGACACAGCTCTCGAGCGCCTGGCGATGGCGCAGCCGTGTCAGGCTCGGCGCCTCCGCGAGGGCGAGACGCTCGTGGGCCAGGCGCGCGAGCGCACGCACGAGCTCGTCCATCCCCTCGCCGGTGAGTGCCGAGACCGGGTGGAGCGGGTGGCCCGAGACCTCCAGCCTCCCCGTGGGCCGGCGCTTGTCGATCTTGTTGAGGACCAGGAGGCTCGTGGGACCGAAGAGCGGCGCCACATGTGCCGGAATTTTCGGCCACGAGGTGGCATCCAAGAGGACGATGCGCAGGTCGGCATGCTCGGCCCGCGCCCGCGCCCGCTTGACCCCTTCGAGCTCGATCTCGTCGCCGGTCTCGCGCAATCCCGCCGTATCCGCGATGACGACCGGATAGCCGGCGAGATCGAGATGCACCTCGATCACGTCGCGCGTGGTGCCGGCGCGCTCCGAGACGATCGCCACGTCGCGCCGCGCGAGCACGTTCATCAGGCTCGACTTTCCGACATTGGGGGCGCCGAGGATGACGAGGGAGAGCCCGTCTCGCAAGAGCTCGCCGCGCCGATTGTCTCCCAGATGTTGCGAAATTTCCTTAATCAGCCCCAATATATTGTGGCTTCGATCGCGCTCGATGCCCTCCTCCGCCGTCTCGTCGGGAAAGTCGATGGCGGCCTCGCCGTGCGCCAAGAGGCGCAGCAGCCGCGCGCGCCAGCCCTCGTAGAGCTGCCCGAGCTCGCCGCGGAGCTGACGCAACGCCTGCCGCCGCTGTGCCTCGGTCTCGGCATTGACGAGATCGGCCAGGCCCTCGACGGCGGTCAAGTCGAGCTTGCCGTTAGCGAAGGCGCGCCGGGTGAACTCGCCAGGGGCCGCGGGGCGCAGGCCCGCGAGCTTGCCGAGCGCCTCCAGCACGCTCGCGACCGTCGCCCGCCCGCCGTGGATTTGAAACTCCGCCATGTCCTCGCCGGTCTCGCTCGCCGGGCCGGGAAACCACAAGACGAGGCCGTCGTCGAGCCCTGCCCCGCTCAGCGGATCGGCGAGCCGGGCGTAAGCCGCTTGGCGCGGCTTGGGTAGGGCGCGGCCGCGCCTCAGGCGCAGGAGCGCCTCGCCGGCTTGCGGGCCGCTCACGCGGATGACGGCGATCGCCGCCCGACCGGGGGCGGAGGAGAGGGCGAAGATGGTGTCGCGCGAAGGCGCCATTCAGCACTACCCGAGCTCGGAGCCGCTCACTTCTCCTTGCCCTTGCGCTCCTCTTTCCCCTTGTGCTCCGCCCCGCCCCCACCCGCCACCTGAGCCCAGAACATCTTCTGCAGCTGCTCCCACCCTTGCATGCCGCCGGGGAACCACAGCTTCATCAGGGCGTCGGGGTCCATGGAGGCGAGGGCCGCGCGCATGCGCGCCTCCACGTCGGAGAGGAGGGCTGTTTGCAGCGGCTCGAGATCGGGCAGGCCGAGGAAGCTGCGCGCCTCTTGCGGCGTGCAATCGATGTCGATCGTGATCTTCATGACGGCGCCCCCTGACTCTTGCCATGGCGAAAGCGGGCGCCGCGGCGGCCCCGCACGGCCAAGGCTACGCCGCTCGCCCCTTCCCGGCAAATCGGGCCGCGGCAGTTGCCGAAGGCGGAGCGAGGCCGTATCTCCATCCCGCCATGAGCGAAAACCAACTCGCCCGCGAGACCAGCCCCTATCTCCTCCAGCATCGCGACAATCCGGTCAATTGGCGCGCCTGGGGGGCTGAGGCCCTTGCCGAGGCCCAGCGCCTCGACCGTCCGATCCTGCTCTCGATCGGCTATGCCGCCTGCCACTGGTGCCACGTCATGGCGCACGAGAGCTTCGAGGACCCTGCTACGGCCGCCGCGATGAACGAGCTTTTCGTCAACATCAAGGTCGACCGCGAGGAGCGCCCCGACATCGACACCATCTACCAGCACGCGCTCGCGCTGATGAGCGAGCACGGCGGCTGGCCGCTCACCATGTTCTGCACGCCCAAGGGCGAGCCGTTCTGGGGCGGCACCTATTTCCCGCCCGAGCCGCGTTACGGCCGCCCCGGCTTCAAGGACCTGCTGCGGCGCGTTTCCGAGATCTACCATCAGGAAAAAGACGCGGTCGTCCGCAACGTGGATGCGTTGCGCCAAGGCTTGGCACAGCTGGGCCGCTCCTCGCCCGGCGAGCTCGATGCCGCCGCCGTCCTCGTCCAGGCCGCGAGCGAGCTCGTGCGCCACGCCGACATGGCGGAGGGCGGCATCGGCCCCGCGCCCAAGTTCCCGCAAGCCCCGCTCCTCAAGCTCTTCTGGCGCGCCGAGCAACGCACCGGCCAAGCGAGCTTCCGGGATGCCGTGCTCCTCACCTTGACGCGCATGTGCCAAGGCGGCATCTACGACCATCTGGGCGGCGGTTTCGCGCGCTACTCGACCGACGCGCATTGGCTGGTGCCGCATTTCGAGAAGATGCTCTACGACAACGCGCAGCTCGTCGAGCTCCTCACCGCCGCGTGGCTCGCCACCAAGGAGCCGCTCTTCGAGACGCGCATCCGCGAGACGGTCGGCTGGGTCTTGCGCGAGATGGTCGCCGGCTGCGGCGCCTTCGCGGCCACGCAAGACGCCGACAGCGAAGGCCACGAGGGCCGCTTCTACGTCTGGTCCGCGAGGGAGATCGACGAGGTCCTCGGCGCCGACGCGGAACTCTTCAAGCGCGTCTACGATGTGAGGCCCGAAGGGAACTGGGAAGGCAGCACCATCCTCAACCGCAGCGCCAGCCCGGCCCTCCTCGATGCCGCAAGCGAGGCAGCACTCGCGCGCTCGCGCCGGCTGCTCTTCGCGGCGCGCGAGCTGAGGGTCAAGCCGGGCTGGGACGACAAGGTCCTCGCCGACTGGAACGGGCTCATGATCGCCTGCCTGGCCGAGGCCGCCGCGGTCTTCGCCGAGGCGCCGTGGCTTGCCGCGGCCGAGCGCGCCTTCGCCTTCGTGCGCCATGAGATGAGCCGCGACGGCCGCCTCTGCCACAGCTTTCGCGCAGGCCAGCTCAAGCACAAGGGCGGGCTCGACGATTACGCGCTCATGATCCGCGCAGCACTTGCGCTTAACGAGGCGACCGGCGATGCGGCCTATCTCGCTCAAGCGGAGGCCTGGGCAGCGACCCTCGAGCGCCATTTCCGGGATAAAGAGGAGGGCGGCTATTTCGCCACCGCCGACGATGTCGACGACGTCATCGTGCGCGCCAAGTCGGCCAACGACAACGCGACCCCTGCCGGCAACGGCGTCATCGTCGAGGCGCTCGCCCGCCTCTATTACCTCACGGCGAAGCCCGTCTATCGCGAGCGCGCGGAAGCGACCTTGCGCGCCTTTGCGGGCCAGCTCGAGGGCAACGTCTTTCCCTTGGCGACCCTCTTGAATGCCGCCGATTTTCTCGCCCATGCCGTGCAGGTGGTGCTCATCGGCCGGTGCGAAGACGCGGAGCTCGAGGCCTTGCGGCAAGCCGCCTATGGCACCGCACAGCCCAATCGCCTGCTGCAGACGATCGCACCCGACGAGCGCCTCGCAGAAGGCCATCCGGCCCACGGCAAGACGCAAGCCGGCGGCGTTGCCACGGCCTATGTCTGCACCGGCATGACCTGCTCCTTGCCCATCACCAGTACCGCGGCACTTCGCTCGGCGCTGCAACCCTTGCCGCTCGCGCGCCATGCCCAGCCTCTCGCTCGCTAGCCCGCTTGGCGCCCTCACCCTCGGCGAGGAGGGCGGCGCCCTCGTCTCGCTCGCCTTCGGCGGCAGGCGCGGGCAAGACGAGACCCCACTCCTCTCAAAGGCCAGGACGCAGCTTCTGGAGTATTTCGCCGCGCGCCGACGGGAGTTCGCGCTGCCGCTGGCGCCAAACGGCACGCCCTTCCAGCAGGCGCTCTGGCAGGCCCTTCTCGCCATCCCCTATGGCGAGCTCAGCACCTACGGCGAGCTCGCGGCCGCGCTCAAGAGCGCGCCGCGCGCCGTCGGCGGCGCCTGCGGGCGCAATCCCATCCCCATCATCATCCCCTGCCACCGCGTCGTCGCCGCGGGCTCGCTCGGCGGCTATTCGGGCGGCCAAGGCCTCGCCACCAAACGCAAGCTCTTGGCGCTCGAGCGGAGCGACCCCTTCGCCGGGTAGCCTGTGAGAGACCTGAAACGGGCCGACCTCCCTCTCCTCCTTCAGGAGGAGAGGGTCGGGGTGAGGAGGCGTTTGTGCGAGACACGCCATCCGCGGCAGAAGCCCGCTGCGCTCGCCCTCCTCACCTTCCCATCGCTACGCCCGGCGCGCGTAGCGCGCCTCTTATGCATGATGCAGAAGAAGCGGGCCTTCGGCCCGCGGGGGCCCCTCCTCTCCTCCTCAAGGAGGAGAGGAAAAGCGCGGCACCTCCGCTTGCGCATATTCAACCCTTCGCCGCGCGGTGGTGACAAGGCTTGCCTCCCGCGCTACTCTCGGCTCCGAGCATTACCCGCGAAATTCCGAAGAAACGGCTTCAGAGAGGAGAGCGTCATGCCCGACGTAAGAATTTCCGCCACCGACGGCGGCCAGTTTTCCGCCTATCTTGCCAAGCCCGCCTCCGGCAAAGGCCCCGCGATCGTCGTGTGCCAGGAGATTTTCGGCGTCAACAAAGTGATGCGCGACGTGTGCGACCGCCTCGCCGCCGAGGGCTCGTTTGCCATCTGCCCCGACATCTTCTGGCGCCAGTCCCCGGGCATCCAGCTCACCGACCAAAGCGAGGCCGAGTGGCAGAAGGCCTTCGAGCTCTACAAGGGCTTCGACGAGAAGAAGGGGACAGACGACCTCAAGGCGACCCTCGCCTATGCGCGCAAGATTCCCGGTGCCTCCGGCAAGGCCGGCTCGGTCGGTTTCTGCCTCGGCGGCAAGCTCGCCTATCTCATGGCGACCCGCAGCGACGCCGACGCCAATGTCGGCTATTACGGCGTCGGTATCGAGGCGGCACTCGACGAGGCCAAGAACATTAAGAAGCCGCTCATGCTCCACATCGCGGCCAAGGATTCCTATTGCCCGCCCGAGGCCCAGGCGAAGATCAAAAGCGGGCTCGGCGGCAACGCCAAGGTGACGCTCCACGTTTACGAAGGCCAGGAGCATGCCTTCGCCCGTCCGGGCGGCGAGCACTACAACAAGCAAGCCGCCGATCTCGCCAACAAGCGCAGCGCCGAATTCTTCAAGAAGAACCTCGGCTGAGCCGAGAGCGAAAGGAAACCCCACCATGGTCAAAGCCATCCGCATCAGCCAGCCCGGCGGGCCCGAAGTCCTGCGCATGGAGAATGTGTCACTGCCCGAGCCTGGTCCCGGCGAGGCCCTCGTGCGCCATCACGCGGTCGGCCTCAACTACGTCGACGTCTATTACCGCATCGGCCTCTACAAGCAGCCGAGCTATCCCTGCGGCATCGGCTTCGAGGGTGCAGGCGTGGTCGAGAAGGTCGGCCCCAAGGTCAAGGAGATCAAGCCGGGCGACCGGGTCGCCTACGGCCAGAGCCCGCTCGGCGCCTACGCCGAGGCGCGCGTGATGCCGGCCGAGCGTCTGGTCAAACTGCCCAAGGAGATCGACTTCAAGACCGGGGCCGCGATGATGCTGCAAGGCATGACCGTGCAGTACCTCATCCGCCGCACCTACCGCATCAAGAAGGGCGAAACCATCCTGCTCCATGCCGCAGCAGGCGGGGTCGGGCTCATCCTCTGCCAGTGGGCGAAGTCGCTGGGCGTCACCGTGATCGGAACGGTGGGCTCGGACGAGAAGGCGAAGCTCGCCAAGGCGCACGGCTGCAAGCATCCGATCGTCTATACCCGCGACGATTTCGTGGCGGCGGTGAAGAAGATCACCAAGGGCGAGGGCGTCCCCGTCGTCTATGATTCGATCGGCAAGGACACCTTCGAGCGCTCGCTCAACTGCTTGAGCCCGCGCGGCCTGATGGTCACCTTCGGCAACGCCTCGGGCCCCGTGCCCCCCTTCGAGCTCGGCACCCTCGCCGCCAAGGGCTCGCTCTACATCACGCGCCCCACGCTCGGGACCTACGTGGCCAAGCACGAGGACCTGCTCGCGACCGCGCGCGATCTCTTCAGCGTGGTGCGTTCGGGCAAGGTCAAGATCCGCGTCAACCAGACCTATCCGCTCGCGCAAGCGGCCCAGGCGCACCGCGATCTCGAGGCGCGCAAAACGACCGGCTCGACGGTACTGATACCTTAGGGACAGCGCCTGGCACACCCCCCACCCTAACCCTCCCCCTCAAGGGGGGAGGGATTATGTCGGGGACTCCAACAGATTCCCCCTCCCCCTCGAAGGGGGAGGGTGGGGAGGGGGTGACGCTCGAATTTGCGAGAGGTGGCGCTGCGCCGCGCGCGTTACTGATTCATCGAGGCGAAGAACTCGGCGTTCGACTTGGTGTGGCGCAGCTTGTCGAGGAGGAACTCCATCGCGTCGTTCATGCCCATCGGCATGAGGATGCGGCGCAGCACCCACATCTTCGCCAGCACGTCGCGCTCGACGAGGAGCTCCTCCTTGCGCGTGCCCGAGCGCGTGATGTCGATCGAGGGGAAGACCCGCTTGTCGGAGAGCTTGCGGTCGAGAATGATCTCGGAGTTGCCGGTGCCCTTGAACTCCTCGAAGATGACCTCGTCCATGCGCGAGCCGGTATCGATGAGTGCCGTGGCGATGATGGTGAGCGAGCCGCCCTCCTCGATGTTGCGCGCGGCGCCGAAGAAGCGCTTCGGGCGCTGCAGCGCGTTGGCGTCCACCCCACCCGTGAGCACCTTGCCCGAGGACGGCACTACGGTGTTGTAGGCGCGCGCGAGGCGCGTGATCGAATCGAGCAGGATCACCACGTCGCGCTTGTACTCGACGAGACGCTTCGCCTTCTCGATCACCATCTCCGCCACTTGCACGTGGCGCGCCGCCGGCTCGTCGAAAGTCGAGCTGATCACCTCGCCCTTGACCGAGCGCTGCATGTCCGTCACCTCCTCCGGCCGCTCGTCGATGAGCAGCACGATGAGGTAGGCCTCCGGATGGTTCGCCGCGACCGAGTGGGCGATGTTCTGCAGCATCACCGTCTTGCCGGTGCGCGGGGGCGACACGATGAGGCCGCGCTGGCCCTTGCCGAGCGGGCTGATGAGATCGATGACGCGGGTCGTGTAGTCGCGCCGCGACACATCGCGCGTGTCGCCTTCCCTGGCACTCGCCCCGCGGCGCGGCGGCGGTGCCGCGGCAGCACCCGCCGCCGCCGCCTCGGGCTCGAGCTCGAGCACGAAGCGCTCGTCCGGATAGAGCGGGGTCAGGTTGTCGAAGTTGATGCGGTGGCGAACTTTCTCGGGATCCTCGAAATTGATCTCGCTGACCTTGAGGAGGGCGAAATAGCGCTCGCCGTCCTTGGGCGCCCTGATCTGACCCTGGACCGTGTCGCCGGTGCGCAAGCCGAAACGACGCACCTGGCTCGGCGAGACATAGATGTCGTCCGGGCCGGGCAGATAATTCGCCTCGGGCGAGCGCAAGAAGCCGAAGCCGTCCTGCAGGACTTCGAGCACGCCGTCGCCGAAGATCGCGATGTCGCGCTCGGCGAGCACCTTGAGGATCGCGAACATGAGCTCCTGCTTGCGCAGGTTGCTCGCGTTCTCGACCTGCAGCTCCTCGGCATAGGTCAAGAGATCGGCGGGAGTCTTGGACTTGAGCTCTTGGAGATTCATGCACGCCTACTTCGCGTCAAAGCGGGAAAAAGGGGGGGCGCTCAAGCGCCTTGCGTCAGGCCAGATAAACGGTGCAAGGGCCGCCGAGGCGGCGGAGCCAACAAGGGCAGACTCTTGGAGGAACGCAGGCCTGAGTCGCTGAAGGAAATCTACCTGATAGATTGCTCAAACGCGCCCTGTCGTCAAGAAAAATAGGGTGCCAGGCCGAAAAAGCCAGTGCCAGCTTGCGGATAGCTCAAGCGCGGCCCAGGCGCGCAGCACCTCGGCGCTCAAAACGGCTTCACGATCACCATGATCACGATCGCGATCATGGCGAGCGTCGGCACCTCGTTCATCGCGCGATAGAAGCGCTGCGGCCGCTTGTTGCGCCCGGCCGCGAAGTCCTTGCGCCAGCGTCCCATGGCATGGTGCGCCCCCGTGAGCACGAGGATTCCCGCGAGCTTCACGTAGACCCAGCCTTGCGACCAGTCCACCAGCCCCGGTGTGGCGGCTAACAGCACGCCGAAGACGTAAGCCGCGATCATGGCCGGGTTCATGATCTGGCGCAGGAGCCGGCGTTCCATGAGCTGGAAGCGCCGGTCTCCCTCGCTGCCCGGCTCCGTCTCGCAGTGATAGACGAAGAGGCGCGGCAGGTACAAGAGCCCCGCCATCCACGCGATCACGGCGATGACGTGGAGCGCCTTCACCCAGAGATAGAGCGGCACCATCCAGCTCACGGCTCCGGCCCTCCCGTTGCCATCGGGCACTTGCCCCATGCCGCCGGGCAGAGCCGCGCCCCGCCGTCGGGACAGATGCCACCGCCGCCCTCGAGCGCCTCGCGCACGAGGGCCGCGAGGCCTCCGATGAAGTGCGGCGAAATCGACACCGTCGGCACGCGAACATAACCCGGCACGCCCACCCGCCGCGCCAGCGCTTCGTACTCGATGTCGAGCTCCACGAGCGTCTCCGAATGCTCCGAGACGAAGGCGATCGGCACCACCACGAGGCGCACCCTCTCGCGCCCGGCGCGTTCGACCTCCTTCTCGGTCGACGGTCCGATCCATTCGAGCGGTCCCACACGGCTTTGATAGCAAACCTGCCAGTCGAGGATGCGCGGCCCGAGCGCCTCTATCACTGCGGCACAGGTTTGCTCGACCTGCCATTGATAGGGATCGCCGCCCGCCACGATCGTCTGCGGCAGACCATGCGCCGAGAAGAGAACACGCGGCCGCGCGCGGGCCTTGCCGACTTGCTCCGCCTGCGCCAGGCCGGCGCTCACCAGCTCGGCTACGGCCTTCACGAAGCCCGCCTGCCGCGGATAGCAGCACACGAGCGTGGTGGGTACTTGCAGTTTGACGCGCGCCGCCGCCTGGCGCCAGGCCGCCCAGGAGGACGCCGTCGTGGTCGTCGAGAACTGCGGATAGAGCGGCAGCAGCACGATGCGCTCGGCATCCCACGATTTCACGGCCGCCGCCGCCTCGTCGGAGAAGGGTGCCCAGTAGCGCATCGCGACGAAGGCTTTCACCGACCCGAAATCGCGGAGCGCTGCCTCAAGCGCCCGCGCTTGCACCTCCGTGTTAGGGAGAAGCGGCGAGCCTCCACCCATCTTGCGGTAGATCTCGCGCGCCACGGGCGCGCGACGCCGCGAGATCAGCTTGGCGACCGCCCAGCGAAGCAGCGTCGGCAGCGCGATGATGGCCCCGTCGTTGAACAGATTGAAGAGGAAAGGCTGGACGGACTCGAGCTTGTCGGGCCCGCCGAGATTGAAGAGCACGATGGCAGTCCGTTTGGGCTCAGCCATGGTCGCTTGCCTGCGGCGGGAGCGAGACCGTCATGCCCGCCAGCCTCGCACGATCTCGACCAGTGTCGCCACATGCTCGGGTGGGGTCGTCTGCACCACGCCGTGCCCGAGATTGAAGATGAAGGGTCCGACGCCCCAGCTTCGAAGGATACGTTCGGAAGCTTGCCGCATGGCCTCGCCTCCTGCCACCAGAAGCAAGGGGTCCAGGTTTCCTTGCAATGCCGCATACGGTTGGAGCTCGCGCGCGGCCCAGTCGAGCGGCACGGCGGGATCGAGGCCGATGGCATCTACCCCTGTCCGCTCGACAAAGCGCTTGTAGCCGAGACCGGCTCCGCGCGGAAAGCCGATGATCGGCACTTGCGGGCAAGCCGCCTTGACCTTGAGGACGATGCGCCGGACCGGCTCGATGCACCACGCGTCGAACTCGCGCTCGCCGAGTACTGCCGCCCAGCTCTCGAAAATCTGCAGCACTTCCGCGCCCGCCGCGACTTGGCGGATGAGATGGGTGGCACTCGCCTCTACCAGTAGGTCGAGCAGGCCTGCGAACTCGCCCGGTTCCCTGAAGGCGAAAAGCTTGACCGCGGCAAAGTCCCGGCTCGTATGGCCTTCGACCATGTAGCTTGCCACCGTCCACGGACCGCCCACGAAACCGATCAGTGCCGTCTCCGGCCCCAGCGAGAGCCTGACGCGCTCGATCGCCTCATAGACCGGCGCCAAGCGCTCAGGAAGCCGCCCCAAGTCGAGCTGTGCGCTCACCCTGCCGCCGACGGGCTCCAGGAGCGGCCCCTCGTTTTCCGAGAAACGCACGTCTTGACCAAGCGCAAAGGGCACCATCAAGATATCTGAGAACAGAATCGCCGCGTCGAGCGCAAAACGCCGCACAGGCTGAAGCGTCGCCTCGGCAGCAAGCTCGGGCGTGAGACAAAGCTCGAGGAAGCCGCCGGCGCGGGCACGCAAGGCGCGATACTCCGGGAGATAGCGTCCCGCTTGCCGCATGAGCCAGAGCGGCGGCCGCTCGAGCTCCTCGCGCGCAAGCGCACGCAAGAGACGCTTCCGCGGGGTCTCTTTGCTGCTGCGCTTTTGGCTCGTCGAGCTCTGAGCCATCAATCTCCTCTTCCTTAAAGACTCTTTAAGAGAAGACTTTAGAGGTAGTAGTGGATGGCTGTGAAGGGCGGGGATTAAAACTTACCCCCGATTTCACCCCCTTCTCGTATCGCTTGGCGCCCAGGCAGCCGCCGACTGTGGACCATCTGTGATTATCGCTCGGGACATGGCAAGATTGCTGACCGAAAGGTCGGTTTGAAAGAAGGCGAAAAAGGAGGATAAAGGATTCCTCGGCGCTCTCCAGCACGGGATTCACGCTTACGGGCGTGCTCGGGCGCTTGGAGCACAAATGGGGCGCGATGTGCTAAGGGAGCGGGAGCGCTTTCGGCGCATGAGAGGCCAAGCGGCCAGTTATCCCCGGTGAGCGCCTTTTTCCCCCAACGCACCGGATAATGCGGGAGCCAGCTTAGAGCCGTGAAGAAGCAGCATCTTCATCTGGTTTCGGATGCGACCGGCGAGACGGTGCATAGCGTCGTTCGCGCTTGCCTGGTGCAGTTCGAGGGCATCGACGTGGACGAGCACATGTGGCCGCTCGTGCGTACCAAGGGTCAGCTCGAGAAGGTTCTCTCCGAGATCGCCGAGCAGCCGGGCCTCGTGGTCTATACGCTGGTCGACAAAACGCTACATCATGTCCTCGTCACCGGCCTGAGGAAACTCAAGGTCCCCCATATCTCGGTGCTCGATCCGATCATGGGCTCCTTGGCAAGCTATCTGGGCCTGCAAAGCCGGAATCTGCCGGGCCGCCAGCACGAGCTCGACGCCGAGTACTTCAGCCGCATCGACGCCATGCAGTTCGTGCTGACCCACGACGACGGACAAGCGGCTTGGAACCTCGACCACGCCGACGTGGTCCTCGTCGGCGTCTCGCGTACGTCGAAGACGCCCACCTGCATCTATCTCGCGAACCGCGGCATCAAGGCGGCGAACGTCCCCATCGTACCCGGGGTCCCCATTCCCCACGAGCTGCTTGACGCACGGCATCCTCTCGTCATCGGCCTCACCAAAGACCCCGTTCGCCTCGTGCAGATCCGGCGCAACCGTCTGCGCACGCTCAACCAGTCGGAGGACACCGACTATACGGACCTCGAGACGGTCAAACGTGAGCTTGCCGCGGCGCGCCGTGTCTTCGCCGAGCAGGGCTGGCCGGTGATCGACGTGACGCGGCGCTCGATCGAGGAGACCGCTGCGGCGATCATGCAGCTCTATGGCGACCGGCGAAAGCAGATGCAGTGAGCGGCGCTGCGACGACCGCGGCCGGAAGCGAGCACGCGCCAGTCGGGGGAGCGCCGGCCGTGGTGCTGGCTTCCGCCAGCAGCACCCGCGCGATGCTTTTGCGCAATGCGGGCGTCCCTTGCCTTGCCGACGCGGCCGCCATCGACGAAGAGGAAGCGAAGGGCGCGCTCAAGGCCACGGGGGCTGAGACCGGCTCGGCAGCGGAGGCACTCGCCGAGCTCAAGGCGCAAAAGGTCTCCCGGCGGCACGGCGGCGCCTTGGTGGTCGGCGCCGACCAGATCCTCGAATGCGCCGGGACCTGGTTCGACAAGCCCGCCGGGCTCGACGAGGCGAGGGCCCATCTCAAGGCCTTGCGCGGCCGCGAGCATGAGCTCGTCTCGGCCCTCGCGGTGGTGCGCGACGGTGCGCGGCTGTGGCACCATGTCGATCGGGCCCGTCTCAAGATGCGCGCCTTCAGCGATGCCTTCATCGAGAGCTATCTCGCAGCACTCGGTCCGCGCGCTTGCGGCTCCGTCGGCGCCTATCAGCTCGAGGGCCTGGGCGCGCAGCTTTTCGAGCGCGTCGAGGGCGACTATTTCACCATTCTTGGCCTGCCGCTCCTGCCGCTCCTCGCTTTCCTGCGCAATCACGGCGTGGTGCCGGCATGAGCGACAATGATAGTGGGCGCTAGCCCGTGGTCATTCTCGGCCTGACCGGCTCGATCGCGATGGGCAAGAGCACCGCGGCGGCGAGCTTTCGCCGCCTCGGCGTTCCCGTCTACGACGCCGACAGCGCCGTGCANCGGCTTCTTGCCANGGGCGGTCAAGCGGTCCCTCTCATCGCCGCGGGCTTTCCCGGCACGGTCGCGGATGGCGTCGTCGATCGCCAGGCACTCGGCAGCATCGTCTTCAAGGACCGTTCAGCGCTCGCGCGGCTCGAACGCATCGTTCACCCCCTCGTGCGCGCGGGCGAAGGGCGCTTCCTCCGCCGCCAGGCGGCACGCCGCGCGCGGCTCGTCGTGCTCGACATCCCGCTTCTCTTCGAGGACGGGGGCGAGGGGCGCTGCGATGCCGTGGTGGTGGTGTCGGCACCCGCCTTTGTCCAGGCCCAGCGCGTGTTGTCGCGCCCGGGCATGACGCTCGAGCGTTTTGAGGGCATCCTCAAGCGTCAAATGCCGGACCGCGAGAAGCGCCGGCGCGCGCATTTCGTGGTCGAAACCGGGCTCGGCAAGCGACACGGCTTGCGCCGGATCGCGCATATCGTCAAAGTGATGCGCGGCAAGCGCGGGCGAAACTGGCCCGCGCGCATGCGCCTCACTAGGTAGACAGGGAAGTAGTATGCGCGAGATCGTGCTCGACACCGAGACGACGGGGCTCGATCCGGCTGACGGCCATCGCATCGTCGAGATCGCCTGCCTCGAGCTCGTCAATCATTTGCCGACCGGTACCAGCTTTCAGCGCTACCTCAATCCGGAGCGCGACATGCCCGAGGACGCCCAGGCGGTGCACGGGCTCAATGCCGATTTTCTCGGCCGTCAGCAGAAGTTCGCGGAGATCGTGGACGAGCTTCTCGCGTTTCTCGGCGATGCGCCTCTGGTCATCCATAATGCCGAATTCGATATCGCCTTCTTGAACGCCGAGCTCGCGCGCCTGGGCCGCCCGGCGCTGCCGCCCGAGCGCGCGGTCGACACGCTGGCGTTGGCACGGCGCAAGTTTCCCGGCGCCCAGGCGAGCCTCGATGCGCTCTGCCGCCGCTTCGAGATCGACGCGAGCGCGCGCACCTACCACGGCGCGCTGGTCGACTGCGACCTCCTCTCCAAGGTCTATCTCGAGCTCATCGGGGGGCGCCAGGCGACCCTCGAGCTCGCGGCCGGGCTCGGCGCCACCGCAGGCCAGCACGCTGGCGAGCGCCCGTTCCGGCCGCCGCGCCCGCATGCGCCGAGCGAGGACGAGCTCGCGGCGCACCAGGCCCTCGTCGCTAGGCTCAAGGGTGCCGTCTGGCTCGCTTGAGGATCCGCATCAGCGCGCTCACGCGGAGCGCGGCTGCTGCTGCGCGAGCTCGCGGCGATAGAGCTCGACGAAGTCGATCGGCTGCAGGAGGAGCGGGGGGAAGCCGCCCTCGCGCGTGGCGTCCGCCACGATGTTGCGCGCGAAGGGGAAGAGCAGCCGCGGCGCCTCGATGAGGAGGAGCGGGCGCATGTGCTCCTGCGGCACCTGGCCAAGCGTCACCACCCCGCCATAAGTGAGCTCGACCATGAAGAGAGGCTCGCTGCCGGTCTTGGCCGAGGCGCTGATCACGAGCGTCACCTCGTAATCCTGCTCGGCCAAGTGCTGCGCGCCGACATTCACCGTAACCTCGATCGTGGGCGGGCTTTGCAGCGTCTGAAAGCTCGCGGGCGCGCGCGGGTTCTCGAAGGAGAGGTCCTTGATGTATTGCGACTTGACGGCGATGGGGATCTGGCCCGCCTGGGGCGTCTGGGACGGGGCCTGAGCCGGGCCGGGCGCGCTGCCATTGCCGTTCGGCGCGGGGGGCTGGTCTGACATCGGGAGCTCCTTCAGGGGATCGAGCGCGCGCGGCATGGGGCGACCGCTCGTTGGCTATCACGGAATATGCGCGCGGGCAATCGCGTGGGCGGATCACAGCGCCGCCGGCAGCGTCGGGTCGAAGGCGAGATAAGCGCCATTCAAAAGGGTCTCGCCGGTGAGCGCGCGGATGAAGCCCCAATGGCTGATGACGGCCACCTCGGGCCAGTCGGGCGACGCCGCCATGCGTGCGCGGAAGCGCAGGCAGCGCTCATGAAGCGAAGCCTCGCTTTCTTCGCCGTGGCCCCACCAGCGCTCCTCGAGATGATGGAAGGAGAGCCGGGGCCAGCGCCGGGCGAGCTCGGCCGGCGGCGTGCCGATGTCGCAGGTGAAGGCGGCGCGCTCGCGCACGAGCGGCTCGACCGAGATGGGAAGGCCCAAGGCGCCGGCGATGATGTGCGCGGTCTCGAGCGCGCGCGTGTAGGGGCTGGCGATGACGCGCTTGACGGCGCGCGGCCGCAGCGTCTCGAGGGCCGCGAGCGCCTGCTGCCGTCCGGCTTCGGTGAGCTCGGGATCCGGGATGCCCGGATCGACGCGCGTGGCGCCGTAATGCAGATTGAAATAGGACTGTCCGTGACGGATCAGGATCATCGCTTCCCTCTCTCGTCGTGCGGAAGGCGCCGGCTTTCCTCCGATACGGGCGGCTTCCCCCGCTCGACGACGGTATATTCGGCGTCGATGATCATGCCGTGGCTGCGCCGCTCGCGCACCTCGAAGGTGCGCCAAATCCGCCGCCGCAGCCCCCGTCTCACCCACGGCACGAAGAGGAGGAGGCCAAGCACGTCGGTGATGAAGCCTGGGACGATGAGCAGCGCGCCTGCGAGGAGGATGGCAAGGCCGTCGAGCATCTCATCGAGTGGGGGCTGATTGTCGAGGGCCGCTTGGCGCGCGCGCGCGAGCGTCGCCAGGCCTTGCGCGCGCATGAGCGCCAAGCCGGCGAAGCTGCCAAGGAGGGTCAGCCCGATCGTGGGCCACACCCCGATGAGCTCCCCCACCTTGATGAAGACCGCGATCTCAAGGAAGGGCAGCGCCANGAGCGCCAAGAGGGCTAAGGGTGCCATGGGCTANGGGNGCCATGCTTGCAGGAGAGNGGCGGAGGGCCTATTTCTAGGTAAGCGCCAGGGCGGGCGGCTCCTGCANGGGCAGGGAGGCTGTACCCGGGGGCCCCGTTCGAGTANTCTCATGGGGTCTATTTAGCCCAAGCGNTCTGGCCGGTCCAGCNCANGCCGGCGGACTGGAAGCAATGGACGTGCANTTCATCGACATCATCTTCTTCGCCATGGTCGCGGCCTTCCTGATCCTGCGGCTGAGGAGCGTGCTCGGCCGGCGTACCGGCGAGGAGCGCGAGCGCCCCGATCCGTTCCATCCGAAGCCCGCGGAGGGTGGGGGCGACAAGATCATCCCGCTTCCCGACCACACCCAACGTAACGCCGGCGCGCCAGTCGAGTTGCCGCCTGCGACCACGGGCACGCCGCTCGAGGCGGGGCTGACCCAGATCGCGGTGGCCGACCCCGGCTTTGCGCCGGAGCACTTCGTCGAGGGTGCCAAGGCCGCCTTCGAGATGATCGTCACCGCCTTCGCGAAAGGCGAGCGCGAGACGCTGCGTCCGCTCCTCAACGACGGGGTGTTCGAGAATTTTGCCAGCGCGATCAAGGCGCGCGAGGACGCCCGGCAGACGCACGAGACCACGCTCGTCGGGATCAAGTCGGTGGACATCCTCGAGGCGCAAATGGACGGCCGCACCGCCTTCGTGACCGTCAAATTCGTTTCCGAGCAGATCAACGTCACGCGCGACAAGGACGGCAATGTGGTCGAGGGAGATCCGGGCCATGCGGCCGAGATCACCGATATCTGGACCTTCGCGCGCAACACGCGCTCGCGCGATCCCAACTGGGCGCTCGTCGAGACCCGCAGCCCGCACTGAAGCTCCCCCTCTAGCTCCCCGCAACGCGCCTTCGCTTGCCTTGCCCGCCGCCGCAGCCCTTCGCATAGGCGCTAGCACCCCGTTTCATCTTTGCGTGCTGATGATTCTCTCGGCCCTTGCCGCGTGCGAGGTACGGCCACCCCCCGCCCACGAGCGCCTCACCCTCGAGCGCGCCGCATTCGCCGATCTACCCGGCTGGCGCGAGGACAAAGTCGCAGATGCGCTGCCCGCCCTCCGCCGCTCTTGCGCCAAGCTCTTGGCGCAGCCGGAGGCTGCCGTCCCCGGCCCGGAGGATGCCCCGACCTGGCTGCCTCGCCTGCGTGCGGCCTGTGCCGCATTGCCCGCGGTCGCAGAGGGCGACGAAAATGCGGCGCGCAGCTTCCTCGAGCGCTGGTTTCTCCCCTATCGCGCCTCGACCGCTTCAGGCCCGGAGGGCCTTTTCACCGGTTATTACGAGCCCGAGCTAAAGGGCTCGCGCCAGCGAGGCGGGGACTACACCGTGCCCCTTTACGGCGAGCCCAAGGACCTGGTCACGGTCGACCTTGGCGCCTTCGACGACAGCCTCAAGGGCAAGCACGTGACCGGCCGGGTCGTCGGCCACGCGCTCCAACCCTACCCGACGCGGGTCGAGATCGAGGCGGGAGCGCTCGACGACAAGGCCAAGGAGCTCCTCTGGCTCGCCG
>JGI12269J14319_10002164_pt1 | contig 19117 bp, 13 predicted proteins | sample PeaSoiSIISIP2007_FD_14319 | JGI IMG/M metagenome (IMG submission 14319)
TCCCGACTCCCGCAAACAATCCCGCCACAAAAACAATAATCAATCCCACCAGTGCAAACACAAAAGCATCCGGAAACCACTTCTGAGACCAGTCGGCCAGCCCCATCCCCAGGCGCGCAAACACCCCCGCGGAATCTTCGCCGGCTTCCTGCATCGCATTTCCCTTTGGAATCGACTCCATGCGTCCTTTCCAAACCGGACAGGTTGCAAGGCTGGACAGTCCAGACCATATTCCTCACCAAAAAATCAGAAATTGGCAACCACACCACTACACGAATCCATTCGTTCCGCTGAGTTGTGGCGCACGCGAGACGCCGGCGCCACGTAACACGCGTTTGGCGCTTAACTTGTCAAAGCAGGCACCAGCTTGCTCATATCGGACAGGCTCTCGAGTGATTTCACGGAGGCGATGACGGATTCCGCCTTTGCGGTGGGCCACTTCGCAAATTCGGCGCACCCTCTGAATTTGTCGGCCACCTCGTCATAGCTCATTGGATTGGACGGGCTGCCCTTGGCAAATTCGGCGCGCCCCGAAAACACCTTTCCGTCTTTCATCGTGATTTTGAGGAGGCTCGTCATTTTGTCGAGGCCGGCGTTTTCCGCCACCGGGTCGATATAGAAATGCACGCGCTTGATCATCTCCTGCACATCGGGTCGCTGCACAACCTTATCCTGGAACTCAACAAGGCCCGCTTTGCGATCAAGCAGAAGAATGCTCATGCAAAATTCCATGCTGAATTTGCCTTGCAGGCCCGTCATAGGATCGTGATGCAGCAGCGAAGTCGTCATGGCGTGGTTCGCTCCGACGTCCACTTTTTCCACGTCCGCAGCCTTGATGTCATGCTCGTGAATCAGCCGAAGCATTTCCCCCATGGCGGGGTGAGACAGCGAGCCGGACGGATGCGGCTTGATCGAAACGCCCGGCGAGGCAAGCGTCCACGGCTTGCCGAAGCGGCCCACGATCGCATCGGGGTCGAATCCGCCGCCTTCGGCTTGAAAGAATCCGAGCGGCGCCTCCAAAATATCGACGGCGGCGGTCCATCCGAGAGCGGCAAGATCGGCGGCGACGGTCCCGTTTTCCGCGGCGTGTCCCGCCTGAAATGGTTTGGTCATGGAACCGAAATTGTCGCGGAAGCCTCCGCCTTCGGTGGCCCCGATACCCAGGGCGTAGACCGTTTTCTGCACGTCCAGCCCGCGAAGTCTGGCGCACGCCGCGGTGCTGCCGAAGGTGCCGCACGTTCCGGTCGAATGAAAACCCTCGTCGTAGTGGCGCGGAGAAATGGCTTCGTTAATCTTGGTCTCGACTTCGACGCCCATGTGATACGCCACCATGAAATCCTTGCCGGAACGGTGTCCCAACTCGCAAAGAGCAAACGCCGGAGGAAGAACGCTGACCGTTGGGTGCGTCAGAAGGCCATAGATACGGTCTTTTGCCGCGGAGAGTTGCGTGTCGTCGTAATCGTCTGCGTGGATGGACACTCCGTTCACGAAGGCTGCCAGACGCGGATGGGCCTTCATCCCGGTGCCGATCACGCTGGCGCGCATCTCACCCGCCCCAAAAGTTTCCGCATATTTCCGCGCAATCGGCCCCATCACCGACGCCGATCCCGCGAGCGCCAATCCGAATCCATCGAGGATCGATTTCTTGCCCAGTTCGACCACGTCCGGCGGAATGTCCTCGTACTTCGTGTTGACGATAAATTCCGCAACGGATTTGGTGAGCCCGGGGGCTTTCGGAAATTCCGCGGCGGGCGCTGGAGAAGCGTTCACGCGCCCGCTGGTCAGCGCAAGCGCCGATACGGCCAGTGAATTCTTGAACAAATCGCGGCGATTCATGAGTCGCGTCCTCGTTTCTTTCCAGGATTCAGTTCTTCGCGGCACGCAAAAACGATGCCACGGAATTTCCGTAAATGGCGGCGACGTTCTCCGTCCCAATTTTCTTTCGCACGTCGGCGGGCAGTTGGTTGAACAAAAGAATGGTCTCCTGCCATCTCTTGTCCGCGTCTTTCGGCTCCGGGTAGTGCTGGTCGCTGCCAATAACAAAGCGATCCGGAAAATCCGTGAAGAGCTTCAGCCAGTCGGATTTGATTTTCCCGTCGAATCCCAGCGGGTACGTCTTTCCATGAGCGTCCGGATCGGTCTTGATCTCCATATACAGATTGGGGTGCCCCAGGAGCAGACGGCGGTCGAGTTCCACCGTTCGAAAACCCGTGAAGTCCGAACCCAAATGCGCCCAGATAACCTTGGCGCGCGGATTGTGCGCCAAAAGTCGTTCGAACGCCGCGATATTGGCGTGCAATCGCGACGCATTCGGCGGCGACTTCAGGTCCGCGGGCAGCGGCATGTCCTGCGGGACGGCTTCCATGTGCAGGTCGATGGGCACGTTGTGCTCCGCCGCCAGATCGGCCAGCAGCAGAAAGAGCGGATGGTCCGGAGGCGCAGCCTGGTACGGCGTGAAGCCGTCGAAATGCTCCGCGGTCATTTCGCCGAATCCGATTACGCCTTCCCGCAAAAGTTCTTCCGCGCGCGCCTTGAACTCCTTCCGGACTTCCGGGCCCGCATCGCCAGTGGCCACGGATTTCATGATCATGGCGTTCAGCGACCCGCCGCCGCCCGTAATCGCGAGCTTTCCGGGATGCTTCTTGACCTCAGAGAGGATAATTTCCGTGTCATAGCGGCCGGGGTGTTCGAATGTGTCCGGTGAAATCTGAAATACAATCATGGACGCGTTTTCGCGGCCCAGGGCGGCGACCGCCGAACGGACCGCTCCGGTGGGGTCCTTCTCGTCAAAGTGCGCGTGCTCTTCCACAAAAGAAGTTACGGCCGGCACGGGCTCCATTGCGGCAGGCAGCTTTGCGGCTTGCGAGGAGGACTGCCGCGCGAGCGAAACGTGCGCCACGAGCACCAGCGCGGCAATGGCGATAGCGGAAAGCGACAGAGTCGTCAGAAGCTTCCCCGGCAATCGCTTCATTGCGGGACTCCCATTTTCTGGCCCATTTTCATTTCCGTTTTTTGAATGATCGCGTCCAAGAGCGCTTTCCGTTCATGAGATTCTGTCCGTGGATCGCTTCCGAACGCAAGCGATTTCTTCCGTATTCCGCTCAATGTTAAGATGTTTCGGCGAGGGTTGAAATGAGCGAAAAAATTCGCAAGAGCGAAGCGGAGTGGCGCAAGATTCTGACGCCCCAGCAATATCATGTGACCCGGCAAAAAGGCACAGAGCCTCCTGGGACAGGAGAATACGAAGACGTGGAGGAGCCCGGCGTATATGTCTGCGTGTGCTGCGGGCAGCCGCTGTTCAGCTCGGAAACGAAGTTTCATTCCGGTTCCGGATGGCCGAGTTTCTATGCGCCGGTCGATGATACAAAGGTCGAGGTCGACCGGGACACCAGCCACGGGATGACGCGCGAGGAAGTGTTGTGCAGCCGCTGCGACGCTCACCTTGGCCACGTTTTTCCCGACGGCCCGCGCCCGACGGGCCAGCGCTACTGCATCAATTCCGCGTCCCTAAAATTGGTCGAAAAGGACGAATGATGGCGAGCGGCACAATACCTCCCTATACCTTTTTGCTTGCTCTGCTGCGCGGCAATTCTTTGCCGCGCCAAACCCTGCGCGCCGCAATTCTTGCGTGCCTTCTGTTTTTCGCCCTCGTGAGTCTGCCTGCACCCGCGCGCGCTTGGGGCTGCGAAGGGCACCAGGTGGTTGCCCTGCTGGCCGAAAAGCATCTCACCCCGCACGCGCTTGCGATGACGAAAAAAATCCTGGCCGAGGGCCCGATCGATCCGAGCCTTAGCCGGTACTGCAGGCCGGGCGCAGTCGACGCCCTGGGGGACGCCTCCACATGGCCCGATGACATCCGCGCATTGCGCCCCGAAGCCTCGCCGTGGCACTACGTCGATATTCCGCTCGGCACGAAACACCCGAATGTCGAGAAATATTGCGATCCAAAAGAGGGCTGCGTGACTCGCGCCATCACGGATCAACTCGCCATCCTGCGCTCCGCCGATGCAGATCCCCAGAAAAAGGCCGACGCTCTGCGGTTTGTGATTCATTTTGTGGGCGATTTGCACCAACCCCTGCACACCACGACGAATAACGATCAAGGCGGCAATTGCGTTCCCGTGGCGTTCTTTGACCTTTTGCCCCAATTGAGAAATCCGCAAACGGAAAGCTACGCTCCCAATCTGCACGGCGTCTGGGACACAAATATTCTCGAAAAGGCGACAACGGGAAAAACCGCGGATCAAGTCGCAGCGGAGCTGGACGAATCGTTCAGCAGAAAAATTGCCCGCTGGCAAAAGGGCCCGGCAAACGTGGATGCCTGGGCTTTGGAAAGCTATCGACTCGCGGAGAAAGAGGCGTACGGTAAATTGCCAGTCCGCATCGCGGTGGAAACTCCGCAACCGATCGCGTCCTGCGCGGATGATAATCACATCTCAGCGCGGATGCTAAAGCTGGATGAGCGCCTGACGGATCCGTACCAGAACATGGCGTTTCCCATCGTCCGGGAACGGTTGGCTCAAGCGGGGGCGCGGCTCGCCCTGCTGCTCAATCAGCTTTGGCCATAGTCTCACCCCGCCTCGTCCGCGCGTCTATTCCAACGTGACGTTTATGGGCATCGAATGCGTGAGCGAGTTCGTTGCGCCTTGCACGAAGACTACAGTCAGACCGGTGATCGCTACATTGATGGACCCACTTGTCTTGGAGGGCTGATTGTTCGCGTCACCGGAGTAATCCGCACTGATAACATGGGTGCCAACTTGCAGATAATTAATGTGAATCGTAGCCGATCCATTCACAACAAACGCGGAGGCCAAGCCGGCACCAGTGCTCACGCTTGTATCCCAGAGATCTATGGTTCCCGAGAGCGCCTTGGACGAATTGACTGTCACAGTGAATACAACGTCCGTACCGTTTGGGGCTTTCACCGAAGACGTCGAAAGCGTAACGGATGTAGGCGAAAGACCTACGCCGCCTCCACCGCCACCTCCCCCACCTGCGCCGCTATTGCCTGCCCCGCATCCCAAAACCACGCAAAGCAGGCAAATCATGCTTAGATTCGCCGCAAGATGGCGAGCTTTTTGATTGGGCGAAACGGAGAGAACTAAAATGGCAAGCCCAACCATCAACGTGCCGAGCCACCAGCTTCCCGGCGCAATCTGCTTCTTGTCAACCCCCCGGTTTGCAACAAATTGTGTCATTTGACTGGAGGAGGGCGGCAGAGTCGCGATCGAGAGTGTCGCCGATGCTGCGGCACTGTTCTGCAGGTCCAAAGGCGTAGCGGGATTGAACGAGCACGATGCGCCCACAATATCCATCAAATTACAAGAGAGCGCTACGGTGCTAGACATGTTGCTTAGAGGAGTCACCGTCAACATTGACGTTCCAGTTTGCCCCGCAGTGATTGTAAGATTTGGCGAATTCGCCGCCAGGTTGAAATCCGGAATGATCACATTTACAAACACGTTGGAACTCGTCGCTTCGAAATTCATGTCTCCCGAATAGCTGACTTGCACGAAATCCGACGACTGTGGAGTGATTGTCACGGAAGCCGTCAGCACCTGATTGCCGCTGTTGTCCGTCGTGAGTGTGGGCGTCACCGTTCCCGGGAGAGCGGGATCGCCGGTAAACTGAAAGTGACCCGTGATTTGCGGGCTCTTGTTAACTGCCGTCGTTGTTGCTGTAATGGTGACGCTCTGCCCAAGATTGATGTTCGTGGAATTTGCAGTCACCGCTGTCGTGGTCGGATAGAAAACCGTGGTGCTGGCGGAAGAAGTAGACCCCGCATAATTTGCATCGCCGCTGTATGTAGCCATAATTTGGTGCGGCCCGCTCGTGGCAAGAGTCGTTACAAAAGACGCCTGAAGGCTCGCACCCGCCCCAAAAATTCCAGGCATTCCTTGCAAGGTCAGCGTACCGGAAAGCGGAATATTTCCATCGTTAAACGTGATCGTTCCGGTCGGGGCGACGCCTGAAAATAGGCCTGTGACTACGTCAGTGAAAATGTTGACTTGAGTCCCGGCGATATAAACATTTGAAAGACTAAGTGCCGCCAATTGGGTAGACGCTGGCGTCACCGTCAAGGAAAACGTTCCGGAGCTTGGGCCATAACTGTTGTCTCCCGCGTAGCTCGAGGCCAATTGGTGCGACCCGCCCAAAAGCGGAACTCCGTCTTTCTCCACATTCCCGCCGGAGTTCAGAGCGAACAGGGCCGTTGCGCCAATGGTTATCGCGGCGCCAGCATTCAGCGAATCGGTAATCGTGACATTTCCTGTGGGACACGTCAGCTGCGCGCAGACCTGTTGCGACGGGAACGATATGCTTGCGTTGGCGTTTCCGACATCGACCCGCACGCCCAACGGAGTCCCGTAAGCGACCGACGTCGGTGTATTGCCGGTTTCTTTCCCCGTGTTGGGATCAAAAACGGGAACTGTGATCAGCGTCTTGCTCGGTTCCGGTACGACCGTTACCGTCACCAGGCTGGAATCACTGGGAGCGTAGGTTCCATTCCCGGAATAATGCGCCTTCAATGAATAAGAATTGCCCCCAGCGAGCGAAGCGGTACTGCCGCTGGCCGAGCCGTTTTGCAGCGGAAACGACGCCATGGATATTGAGCCGCCGCCAGTCGGCGTGCCTTCGAGCGACACTAATCCCGTCGCAGCGCTCGGCGATACAGAAATGTCGAAACTCACACTCTGCCCGTGTGTAATGGAAACCGGATTGCCGCTATTGAGCGAAAGTGTCGTGCTCGACGAATTTGTGGGCTGAATCCAGTTGTGAACCAGGTTCGCGGCGTTCACCGAGCCCAAGCCGGTCGTCAAATCATAGCCTGTCGCCGTGTTGTACCCCGAAAGCACCCCATAAAGGTCCAATTGATTTGAAACACTACAATTGGGGCTGCCCTTAGTGCAGGGCACGGCGTTGGTGCCTGAAATCACGTCATAGAAAATGCAGACGGGCGATGGATTCGCGGTCGCGCCGCACGCGTGCGAAGTCTGGGCGGAAGACGCCGCCATTTTATACATGACATAGTTCGCGTTTCCCTGCCCTGAGGAATTCGTAAATTGATTGACCAGGGCCATGATTCCGGCGAAGGAAGGCGCGGAAGCAGAGGTTCCTCCAATCCCCAAAAACGTATTAAAAGCGCTATTAAGGCTGCAGGTTTGCGGAAAGGGGAGCCCGTCAGCCTCGCAAACAATGTAAGCGCTGTCCATAAATCCATTGCCAGCAAATAAGGAAACGTCCGGGATGTCTCTTGCGCCATCCTGAGGAACTCCGGGCGCGACTTGCCAGGCCGGTTTGAGGTACCCGCCAGAGCAACTAGAGGGATTGGTACCGTCCGATGTCGTGCAACTGCTCTTGCCGCCTCCACCGGCAATCGTATCCACCGTGTTTGCCAGCTGTGAATTGTTACAGCTCGCCTCCGGATTCGCGCCGGCCTTTAAGAATACGAACACATTGTTGGTGCACGTGTCATTCCAGGTGGTCTCCGGAACGTAGCCTAGCGCCGAGGCCTGATGCTGCGGGTCATTTGTGGAGTTCCAATACGGGCTTGCGGAATTCAAGTTGTAGTTCGAACCAAAATTCAGAAAATCCGTGCCGCCCACAGCCACGCCGTAGGGCGAGGAGGCCAAACCGCTGATGGCTAGACCGTGAGTCGCTGGGTCCGGGGGATTGCCGTTCGAAGGGTCGCAGCGCGCGGATCCTTCATCGCCCCCGGAGTTGATGTAGGTAATCCCCTGCGCCGCCGCTTGCTGCCGGATGCTGCTCTGAAAAATATTTCCTGCGTTCCCAAGGAAAAGCTCACACTCCCCAAAACTTTCGCTAATTACCGGCGCGACATTGTTCTCGACCGCGTAGACGGCGGAAAGATCCACGCCGCTCGTCGAATTCGTCGGAGCCGTCACGATCAATTTGATCGTGGCGCCCTTTGCGACGGCGCCGGACCACTCGACGTCCAGGTCCGCTTCACTTTCCACTCCCTGGACGAGACCAGGATCGGGCCCATTCAAGATGACCTGAGGATCATTCGCGGGCAGGCCGAACATGCTCCGAAAATCGCGCACGTCCTGAATGTTGATATTGCTCTCGTTTAGGATGGCGATTGCTTGGCCCGTACCATCGATCGGGGCCGTCGCGTTCCACAGAGGCAGCACATTGTAAATCGCGGCGAAATCATAGGGACCTACAAAGTAACAATTGTCCGCGCCGCCGCACATGGGCAGATTTGTGGTGAAGTCTGGGCCATACGCCATCACACCACTTCGGAGGGAGACGCCCGCTAGCCGGTACATAGGCTTCTTCGGAAAATTGTGCAGAGAATTCACACCGGCGACCACGGGCGCGAGCGCTACAGGAATTTGCGGGTCGCTGGCATTCGCCCAATGCTCCTCCCCGTTCACGGTGTATTTGTGGATCTCTGTGTGAAACGCTTGCTGCACTTGTGCCGCCGTCCCGGAAAACTCTATCAACGTGCGGCCCCTGCCGATCGCTCCAATTTGAAAACCGTGCGACCGGAGCCATGCGGCAACCGTCTGGACGTCCTGATCGCTGGGGCCAAACTGCTGCCCGAATTCATCCGGCGTGAGCCACTGGTGATAGCTCGGCGAGTTGCGGTCTTGCTGGCCGTCGAGCAAGTTTTGCAGCGCGGATTCCTGGGCGTCGCTGCGCTTCAGAACGAGCAGCATGCGCGCCATTGGAAGGTCGGGAGGCGCAGCTCCTTGATCAAATTGAGGCTGTGCCAACGGGTGGGTGTTTCCGCGAAGCGTGACCAGGGCGCTCTCGTTCACTCGTTCCACGATGCGGGATTGAGGGGGAGGCGTCTGCGCCCAAGCCACAAACGGAATAAGAAATAGGCAGAAGTGAAGCAGCGCCAACCTGGGCAGGGACAGGTTTCTCATGCGAATCAGGCCACCCTTTTAGGACTCCGAGATGGTCAATTATTATCATAAATGCAATAACTTGTGAAAGCAATTCCTTGTTATAAATCTTCAGTTACGAGAAGTTTCTGCGGGCGGCCCGGTACTTCCAGGACCGGACAAAATAGCAATCTACAATATTTTCTTTTACTTATCGCGCATAGTACCAACGGAAATTTATTCCGCCGAGAAAGCTAGCAGCACGTTGCCGGGCAGCCCATTGCTGACTCCGACGTATCCCGAACCCACGTAGAGCGTGCCGCCCACAACCGTCGGCCCTGGCGCTCCCATCGATCCGCCTTTCCCCGGCACGCCGTTCACGGTGGTGTAATCGCGGACCGTGTTATATTCCCAGATGACGCTGCCATTTCCACTGGCGACGGCGCGGAGCCTGCCGTCCCATCCGCCCGAAAAAACCACTCCGGGAATCGCCGTCACGGCCGCGGATTGTCCGGGGCGCGGCGGTTCTCCGGGGATGGCCGCCGGGGCGAGCGGCGTGAACCACTTGCGCTCTCCGGTCACCATATCGACCGCGGCAATGCCGCCGACTTGGTTCAGCGCAAAATATGCGTCTTGCTCGTCGGAGGCGCCACCGAAAACAATCAGACCTGAAAAGGCTGGCGGCTTTTCGAAGAGAGGCGTCTTCCACAATACGGCGCCCTTCTTGTCAGGATCAAGCGCGAGAACATAGCCGCTCTTTCCCGACACCACCAGAAATTGCCGGCCATTTGGCAATGTCCGGAGCATCGGAGAAACCGAAAAGTCATAATCCGGCCCAAGTTCCTCCGGACAGTTGCCGACGACATGCTTGCCGTCGCAGCCCACCATCCAAGAATCATTTCGGATGTCCTGGAAGGACCAGAGCATCTTGCCGGAATCGAGATCCATGGCGAGGATCGCATCCGAATTTTTCGCGGCGGGCTCGGTGTAGGAGTCCCCTGTGCCGACATAGAGGGCGTTGCGCTTGGCATCAATCGTCGGCGAATTCCAGATCGCCGCGCCGGCCGGGGCGGATAATTGCGCGCCTGCGGAATTTTTCTTGGTCGGCTTGGGAGCTTCTGGAACGGAGTAGGTCTTCCAGATTTGCTTCCCGGTTTCCGCATCCAGCGCTACGACGCTGCCGCGAAACGTGCAGCACGGATAGCTGGAATTCGCGGAAATGCCCTCTTCGCCGGAAGACACGGGCACGTACAATTTTCCGTTGTAAAGTTTTGGAGCGCCCACGATTCGAGCGAGCGGATGATCTTCGACGCGCTGCTTCCACAGCAATTCGCCTGTCGCGGCATCGACGGCATACTCATTGGCGCGCTGGTCGCCGAAATAGACCGCATACTTCGCCGAGCCATGCGTTTTCACGGCGCCAATACTCGGGGCCGTGCGCACTCCGGCCTGCGCCAGGAAGGACCAGTAAACGCATCCAGTGGCGGCGTCGAGGGAATACACGTAGCCCGAATCGCCGCCAAGGAAAATGCGCCCGCTCACAACCGTCGGCTGGCTGTACATTTCGGTGGCATAGGGAATTCCGAATGCCCACTTCAATTTCAAATGAGGCACCTGGTCCGCGGTCAGGCCCGCGGCTTGCGCGGACTGGTAGCGAGTGTTGACGGCGTCGTTGCTCCAGCCATTCCATGCAGCGCCTGTCGAGGGATCTCCCAGCGGGGGATTTGTCGAGCAACGGTTGGACATCGCTTTTACGTCGCCCGCGGCAGCAACGCCGAAAGGCCGCCCACCGAGATGCTGGGCGATCAACCGCTTTTGTTCATCGGTCAAATCCTTGGCCTGGACGCTCATGGAGCCGCTCGTGATGGACGCATAGATCGCCTCAGGCGACAACTTCATCAGCGCTTCGCGTGACGAGGCGTGCGCCTGGGAATTGCCATTGCCGTGGCACTTCGAGCAGTTCTTCTCAAATTGAATCTGCGCCGCGACCCAGCCCTTGGGTTGCGCTTGTTCTTGCGCGGAGGCCACGCCTGCCAGCGGCAACAGCAGGAGCATAACAACCAACCAAATAAGTCCGAGTGTTCGATTCAAAGCGAGTTCCTTTCGTCGATGCAACAGTTGCGATTTTGACCCTGCGCTCAAATTAAACTGAGTTTTGTCAGACGTTAGGCCAGCCCACGCCGAGTGTCAAGGCAAGACCTTCAACCCGGATTCACGCAAGGTTGCATGTGTCATTTCAGCCTCACGAATCAACAATTACAGAAGTATTACAAAGCGTTTCGCACCCTCATGCTACGTTTAATTCACGCGGCAATGAGTGGAAACACTAGAAACAATCGGCCGCTGACAAAGGGGACCGGGCCATGGCCAGCAATGGGAAACGCGACAAGACATTTACTCAGCCAGTGAATTGGATTACGACTTTTTTCATGGTCGCGTTCCATATTGGCGCCGTAGTGGCACTTTTCTATTTTGCGTGGAAGCCGTTCTTAGTGGCAATTTTGCTCTGGTGGGTTGCGGGAAGCCTGGGAATTGGGATGGCCTATCACCGGCTGCTCACGCATCGCGGCTACAAGACTCCGAAATGGCTCGAATATTTTTTGACCACTTGCGGAACGCTCGCGCTCGAAGGCGGACCGATCTTCTGGGTCGCCACGCATCGCAAGCATCACCAGAATACGGATAAAGAAGGCGACCCGCACTCGCCTCGCGACGGCGGATTCTGGGCCCACATGGGATGGATCCTGACCGGCAAGGCCATGCACAACAAGATTGATTCGCTCCTGCCCTATGTCCCCGATCTTCGCAAAGACAAATTTCATTCCTGGATCAGCGAGTGGCACTGGGTTCCTGAAGTCGTCGTGGGCGTCCTCCTGCTCGTCTTCGGCGGCCTGCCCTACTTGCTTTGGGGCACCTTTGTCCGCACCGTGTTTGGACTCCACTCCACCTGGCTTGTGAACTCCGCGACGCACATGTGGGGATCGCAGCGCTTCATGACCGGAGACGATTCCACGAACAGTTTCTGGGTGGCGATCCTTACGTTCGGCGAGGGCTGGCACAACAATCATCACGCATACCCTCAAATGGCTCGGCATGGTATGGCGTGGTATGAGGTCGATCTGAATTGGTACGGGATCAGCGCCCTGCGCATGGTTGGCCTGGCCTGGGACATTTCCCTGCCAAAATTAGGACGCGAGAAAGCAATCCATCCGGCGGCTGCACCGGAATCGCCGGCTGTCCTCGTGTCTCCAGCACCGGAAGCTCTGCCGCAAGAAGCGGCGATGGGAGACTAGACCGAAGCCCGGAAGTTACGACGGGTTGAACACTTTCCGCCGCGGGGCCTTCCCCCCGCGGTTTTTTTTTGTGCGCGTCTCGTTTAGTATGGTCAGATAGAGACCTGTGATGCGCCTTACCAGACGTGCCAAAAAAATCGCGTTCTTCGTGACGCTGGCCGCCTTCCTGATTGGACTGGCGGTGGCGCTGAATGTTACCTGGATTGTCCTCAACTGGCGGGAAGTCGTTCCCCTGGTCCTCGGCGTCATCTTTTTCACCCTGATCATCGCGGGGCTGGTGGTCTACACCGTTTTTCTGGTTCGCGAAATTCACAAGAACGAGCAGCAGGATAGTTTTCTCAACGCGGTCACCCACGAACTCAAAACTCCGATTGCCTCGATTCGACTGTACCTGGAAACGCTTCAGACACGCCAACTCTCCAAGGCGCAGCACCAGGATTTCTATCGCATCATGCTCGAGGATACGGACCGGCTTCTGGGAACGGTCGAGCAAATTCTGAAGGCCGGCGAGGCGCGCCACGCGAGCAGCAAAAAGAATTGGGAGAAAGTCGATTTCTCCGCGATCGTGGCGGAGACGGTGGAGCTCACGCGGCTGCGCCATCACTTGCCGGCCGAGGTCCTCCAATTCGCGGGCTCTGCCGATGAAAAAATCTACCTGCGTGGGAATCCCCAGGAATTGCGCACCGCCGTGTTCAATCTTGTTGAAAACGCGGTGAAATATTCCGGCGAAAAAAAGGAAATCGAGGTCGACCTGCTGTCTCCTGACATCGACACGATTTTGCTGCGCGTGCGTGACAAAGGAGTCGGAATCCCTCATCCGGAACTGAAACGCATCTTCAAGCGATTCTACCGAGTGGCAAGTTCCGCCACCGGCCGCGTCAAAGGAACCGGCCTCGGCCTGTTCATCGTGCGCTCGATCGCGCGGCGGCATGGAGGCGATGCGTTCGCCGAGAGCGAAGGTACGGGGCGCGGAAGCACGTTCACGCTTCGGCTCCCGAGGGTCTATCCCGTATGAGCCGAATTCTCGTCGTGGAAGATGAAGCCCACCTGGCGGAGGGCCTTCGTTTCAACTTGGAGCAGGAGGGCTATTCCGTCCAGGTGGTGGGCAATGGCGAAGATGCTCTCGAGCGTCTCTTGAAGAGCAACGAAGATTTCGACGCGCTGGTGCTGGACGTGATGCTTCCCGGCAAGGACGGCTTCACTGTGGCGCGTACCTTGCGTGAAACGAAGAATTACATTCCCCTGCTGATGCTGACCGCACGCTCTCGCCCGGAGGACGTCCTCCAGGGCTTTGAATCCGGGGCCGACGATTATTTGCCCAAGCCGTTCAACCTTTCCATCCTCATTGCGCGCGTGGGAAGCCTGCTGCGGCGCAAGACCTGGGAGCACCGCGCAGGCGAGGCTCCGGCCAAGCCCGCCGTGCGCAGCGCGGGCCCACCGGACACATTTCGATTTGGCGATATTGTCGTCGACTTTCAAAACCTGCTCTTGCGGGCCGGGAAAGAAACCGTGCAATTGACCTTGATGGAATCGGAGTTACTCCGCTACCTGGTCCAAAACGCGGGGCATCCCGTTTCCCGAAAAGCGATCCTGGAAAATGTGTGGGACCTGCAAGAGGATACCGACACGCGCGCGATCGACAACTTCATCGTGCGCTTGAGAAAATATATCGAGGACGAGCCGTCCAATCCCCGCCACCTCGTGACGGTCCGCGGACTCGGCTACAAATTCATTCCCTTCCCGGACAAAAAAGCTAAGAAATGAGCCTGGCTAAAAAAATTAATCACCAGATCTGACACCGGATCGCAGAGGGCCTTGCCATCGCGTCTCCTTCCTTGCAATCAAACGCGCGGGTGAACTCCGGCATGTTAGACGGCGCGGCGATGGCACGGAAGCGCGCCAGCGGATGAGGATTCGTATTCACCATGAGGCGCTCGAATTCTGGACGGTCGTTGGACGCCCAGATTTGCGCGAAGGATAGAAAAAAGCGCTGGTCCGCCGTCAATCCGCCGATCAGCGCGGGCTTTTTGCCCTTCTCCGCTTTCTGCAGCGCGCGGTAGGCGAGGTTCAGTCCGCCGAGGTCCGCAATGCTCTCGCCCAGGACCAGCTTGCCGTTTTCATGGATATCGTCCTGAACGACGTAGCTGTCGAATTGCTTTTCCACGCAGGCAGCCCGCTCGTTGAAATTCTTTTCGTCCTCGGGCGTCCACCAATCGCGCAAGTTCCCCTGCGCGTCGAATTTTCTGCCTTCATCGTCGAAGCCATGGGTCATTTCGTGGCCGATCACGGCGCCCATCGCGCCGTAGTTGGAAGCGTCATCGGCATTCATATCGAAAAACGGCGGCTGCAGAATTCCAGCGGGAAAAACGATCTCGTTCATTTCCGGATTGTAGTAGGCGTTCACCGTGGGAGGAGTCATGCCCCACTCGGTGCGGTCCACCGGCTTTCCGATTTTGTTCAGATCGCGCTTGAATTCAAATTGGCCGCCGCGGATCTGATTGAGCGCGTACGGGCCGCGATCGACGGCATAGGAGGAATAGTCGCGCCATTTGTCCGGATAGCCGATCTTGCGCGCGAACGTGCCGAGCTTCGCGAGCGCCTGCTTGCGGGTAGCGGGGCTCATCCACGGCAGCGTTTGCAGATCGTCGTGCAGGGCGCCGATCAGGTGATTCACCATTTCCAGCGCGCGGGCCTTGGCCTCGGGAGGAAAATATTTCTGCGTATAAATTTGTCCGAGCGCCTCGCCGAGCTGGCGGTCCGTGGCAGAAACGCAGCGCTTCCAGCGCGGCAACAATTCCTGCGTGCCCTGTAAGACGCGCCCTTTGAAATTGAAATCCTGGTCCACAAACGGATCGGACAAGTACGGCGCGGTCGAATTCACCAGATGCCAGCGGAGATATGTTTTCCAGGTTTCGAGAGGCGTTTCCCTGAGCGCCTGGCTCATCGTCTCAAAAAATTTAGGAGCGGATACGTCCACGGAATCGATATTGGTGTAGCCGATTTCCTGAAAATAATTTTCCCAGGACCAGTTGGGAGTGAGCGTCCGCAGGTCGGAGCGGCTCATTTTGTGATAGGTCTTTTCCGGGTCGCGCCGCTCGACGCGGGTCAAGGAAGCATCTGCCAGCTTGGTTTCGAGTTCCACGATAGCCTTCGCGTCTGTGGCTGCTTTGGCGCCATCGTCGCCCGCAAGCGCGAGCATCTTGGCGACGTGCTCTTCATACTGCTGGCGGATTTGCTTCGATTTGTCGTCGGTCTTCGTGTAGTAATCGCGGTCGGGCAAACCGAGGCCGCCCTGGTCCGCGCTGCCAATCACTTGTGAACTATTCTTTTCATCCTGCGTGGAACCGAAGTTAAAGAGCGCGCGGACGCCCATGCCCTGCAGCCGCGCGATTTCCTCCTGGAGTCCCCCTGCGCTCCGAACGGCCTCAATCCCCGCCAATTCCACGTCGAGTGGTTTAGTCCCCGCCGCATTGATCTGTTTTTCGTCCATGCAGCTCGCGTAAAAATCCCCGATTTTCTGCTCATTCGAGCCGGGCGTCGCCTTGGTATTTGCCGCCGCCCCCTCCAAAATCTGGTGCAGCAGTTCGCGATTCCTTTCGGCCAGCTCGTTGAAGCGTCCCCAACTCGGGTACGCGGGAGGTACAGGATTCTTGGCCAGCCACTCGCCGCTGGCGTAGTGGTAGAAGTCCTCGCACGGCTTGCATGTCTTATTCAGAATTGTAAGTTCAACGCCGTGAGCGGCAGGACCGGAAGGTTTGGCGCTGTCCGCCCCTTGCCCGGCGCGCAGGATTCCGATGGAAGCGCAGGCAAGGAGAACAAAAACCGCGACGACCCCAATTTGCCAAAGCGTGGAAGCCTTTCCCAGGATGAATCTCCGCGAACGGGTCCGAATTGTTAGGAAGGGCAGCACGGTATGATCCTCCGTTCTTACAAGTGCAGCACATTCTAGGTCTACGACGGCGCCGCACCAGAGTCAAGCCGCCCGAACCGCTAAGCAAGTTCCTAGGATTTGGGAGCGCTATCACCGGTGGGCATGGAGCGGATATAATTGACGATCTGCCAGACCTGCTCGGGAGTTTCCCGGCCATCATAGGCTGGCATGCGGCCCTTGCCCTTCAGAATGAGATAGGAAAGTTCACCATCCGTGAAGTGCGCCAGGGATTCGGCCTTCCTCCAATCGTGGACGTTCATGTTGATGTCCTTGGCCAGCACTCCTTTGCCGTCTCCGTCCTTCCCGTGGCAAAGGGCGCAATCCGTCGCGCCGTACAGCCGCTTCCCTTCCGCGATAGAAGCGGGATTCGATTCGATTGGATTCTTGCGGTCAACTTCTTCCTGGGGAATCTTGGATTCGGCAACCGATTTTGCCTTGCAGCCAAATAATCCCAAACATAAAAGAGCGCACAGGACCGACCATCGCCTCGCCATCACGTCCACCTCGAACTTGGAATAGCACGAGGATTTATTGCATCCGAACTGCTCCCTGTGCTTTCGCTCAAGACGAAGCTTATAGTTTTTCCGCATGTCCGTACAGCAGATCCGAAGACGCCACTCGGCCATTATTCCGTGGAATAGAGAATTCGCTTGCGTGAACAAGCTGCCGCAAGTAGGCCTGGAATACCGCTTGGCGTGTAGTCTTACATTGCGAATCAGGTTAAGATAAATGAACCGTTCAAACACGTAAGCGGTATGCGTGTGTCGAGCGTTTGCATGCAAAACGGCGAAAATGCGCCGCGCGTCAAAAGGGAACGCTAATCAGCGGCTGAAAATTCACACATCACGAGCTGTATGCAATACCGGTTGTGCGTTTTGACCGCGGCTTTAACAGGCTCGAACTATCCGATCATCTGTGAGGGCGAGAGAAATGCATTTTATTTTTGCGATTTGTCAGTGGCTGGAGCAGACGGCGGTGGGCACGACCATTCGGGAGTCCCTTTGGCTTTTTCCGGTCATAGAAACGGTTCATATTTTCGGCATCATCTTGCTCGTAGGCGCCACTTCGATTTTGGATCTGCGCCTGATGGGATTGACGTTTCGAGACGAGCCGGTTTCCAAGCTGGCGCAGCGGTTTCTGCCCTGGGCCTGGGCAGGCTTCCTCATTCAGGTCATCACGGGACTCCTGCTTTTTTCCTCCGAGGCCACCAAAATGTATGGGAATCTCGGGTTCGACATCAAAATGCTGCTGATCCTCGTCGCGGGAATCAATGCATTCGTATTCCACGAGATCGCCTATCAGAGCGTGGGCAAGTGGGAAAACGATCCAGTGGCGCCGCTCAGCGCCCGCGCGGCAGGATTGATTTCGATTCTGTTGTGGTTCGGGATCGTTGCCGCGGGCCGCTGGATCGCCTACGTATAAAGTAGGGGCATCCGCCGCGGCGGATCGTGCCCCAACGATGGACCTATGGAATAACTTCTCCAAGGACAATCGCGATACCGTTTCAAAAAATTGGCTCCTTACCTGTGAGGAGGATGTCTTAGCACCCTCACTGCGAGGACACACTGGCTTCGAGTTCCGTCAATACAGCTCGATGCTGGCCGCCAGCCAGCGCCGCGACGAGTCCGCACACGGCCGCGAAGGACAGCCACAGCGCCGGCATGGCCCGGTTTCCGGTCTCGTGGATGAGGTAGGTGCAAACGAACGGGGTAAACCCTCCGAAGATCGCCGTTGCCAAACTGAACGCCAACGAAAAGCCGGAGGTGCGAATCTCCGGCGGCATGATTTCCGCAAGGTGCGGGATCATTGCGCCGTTGTACACGCCGAAAAACATCGACAGCCACAATTCCACGATCAGCAGGCGAGCGGTCGACGGGTCGCTGACGAGCCACAGCATCGCGGGGTAGGAGGTCACGATCGCGGCGACCGTAATCAGAATCAGCAATGGCCGCCTTCCGAACTTGTCGGAGATCGCCCCGCCCGTCGGCAGCCAGAAAAAATTCGACATGCCCACGCAGAACGTGACCATCAAGCTTTGGCGGCTGGTCAGGTGCAGTACTTCAATCCCGTAGGTCGGCGTATACGCGGTGATGAGGTAGAAACTCACCGTCGTCATGGTGGAAAGCAACACGCCGATGCCGACAATTTTCCAGTTGGTTGCAAGCGAGGAGAGTACTTCCGAAATTCCGGGATGATGTTTTTGCGCCAGAAACGCTTCCGTCTCGTCCAGAGATTTGCGCAGCCAGAACAGCAGCGGCACAATCAAACAGCCGATGAAAAATGGAACGCGCCAACCCCACTGCGCCATCCCCGCGGGCGGCACAGCAATACTGAGCGCGACTCCCAGAAGCGCCGCGAAAACGACAGCCACCTGCTGGCTCGCTGACTGCCAGGCGCAATAAAATCCGCGATGCCCGGGCGTCGCCATTTCCGAAAGGTACACCGACGCGCCGCCCACTCCGACTCCGGCCGAAAACCCCTGCAACAGTCGGCCAATCACCACCACAATGGGCGCGACGATCCCGATGGTCCTGTAAGCAGGCGTGCAGGCGATCACGAGCGTGCCGATCGCCATCAATAGTAAAGTGAGGATGAGCCCGGAGCGCCTGCCGTGCCGGTCCACATATGCGCCGAGGACAACGGCGCCGAGGGGCCGCATCAAGTAGCCCGCGCCAAAAGTTCCCAGCGTCATCATCAGCGAAGCGTAGGCGCTGTTCGACGGAAAGATTTCGTGCGCGATGTACGACGCGTAGTACGCGTACACCATGAAGTCGTACATCTCCAGAAAATTGCCGCTGGAGATTCGCACTACGTTGCCCAATTTGGAGTTGTTCGCCTGAGTGCTCATAGGACCCGAATGATTTCTATTTTAGCGCTCTTTCCAAGCGCACGGCAGCCGCTTGTCCTGTCACTTACTTCCCTGCCGGCACGGATGCGCCCGTCAAATAAAAATAGCCAACCTTGTTGTTCGATGGCGAGCCGTACCACATCCGGCCCTCGGAATCGCGGAAGAATTCCCGGATGGTATTCTCCGA
>JGI12269J14319_10002169_pt1 | contig 19088 bp, 17 predicted proteins | sample PeaSoiSIISIP2007_FD_14319 | JGI IMG/M metagenome (IMG submission 14319)
CGGTCCCCGGAGATCTCCGGGGACCGAGAGAAAGGGTTGGTTCGAGGGGGTCGCGAAAGGCTCAGTCTTCCCCGAAGTCGCCGCCGCCCATTCCGCCCATGCCGCCCATCCCACCCATGCCGCCGCCGGGGCCGCCCGGGCCACCAGAGGGCGGGGGGCTCGACTTGGACGCGATGACGTCGTCGATCCGCAGGATCATCACTGCGGCGTCGGTCGCGCTCTCGATCGCCTGGCGTCCGACCCGGATCGGCTCGATGACGTGGAGTTCGCCCATGTCCGCGATCTTTCCGGTCGTGAGATTGACCCCGGCGCGCTGTTGGCCGTTCTTGTGCGCCTTCCGCAGCTCGATCAGCATGTCGATCGGGTCGAGGCCCGCGTTCTCGGCGAGGGTTCGCGGGATCGTCTCCAGCGCGTCCGAGAAGCTCTCGAACGCGATCTGCTCGCGTCCGCCGATCTTCGCGGCGTGGTCGCGCAAGCGCATCGCGAGCTCCTCCGCGGTCGCTCCGCCTCCGAAGACATACTTTCCGTCCTCGACAGCTACGGCGACCACGTTGAGCGCGTCGTCCAGCGACCGCTCGATCTCATCGATGACGTGCTCGGTTCCTCCGCGAATGAGGATCGAAACGGCCTTCGCGTTCTTCGCTCCCGTCACGAACGTGAGGGAGTCGTCCCCGATCTTCCGCTCCTCGACGAGGCCCGCGTGCCCGACGTCCTCGGGAGTGAGCTCGCTGACCTTCGAGATGATGTTCGCTCCGGTCGCCTTGCCGAGCTTCTCCATGTCGGACTTCTTCACGCGACGGACGGCGTAGATGCCCTCCTTCGCGAGGAAGTGCTGGGCGAGGTCGTCAATGCCCTTCTGGCAGAGGAGGACGTTCGCGCCGGACTTCTTGACCTGCTCGACCATCCGTCGCAGCATGTTCTCTTCCTCCTGGAGGAAGGCGTTCAGTTGAGAGGGGTCGTTGATCTCGATCTTGGCGTCGATCTCCGTCTTTTTGATCTCGAGGGCCGCGTCCAGGAGGGCGATCTTCGGGTTCTCGACGCGCGTGGGCATCCCCGAGTGCACCTTCTCCTTGTCGACGATGACCCCTTCGATGAGTTGAGTGTCCGCCATCGACCCGCCCTGCTTCTTGATGAGCTGGATGTTGTCGAGGTCGACGTCGTAGCCGCCGGTTCCCTTCGCGGTGGCCACGGCCGTCACGGCCTTCACCGCGATCTCGCCCATGTGGTCCCGGTCGAACGAGACCGACTTCGAGGCCATGGACGTCACCGCGATGCGGGTCAGGAGCTCGTGGTCGTTGATCGTGACGGGCTGGCTGACCTCTAGGAGCACCTCGAGCGCCTTGTTCGACGCGAGGCGGTACCCCTGCGAGATGATCGTCGGGTGAATGTTCTGGTCGATCAGGCCTTCGGCTCGCTTCAATAGCTCGCCGGCGAGGACCACCGCGGTGGTCGTCCCGTCCCCGGCTTCCTGGTCCTGGGTCTTCGCGACCTCGACCAGCATCTTGGCAGCGGGGTGGTCGACGTCCATCTCCTTGAGGATCGTGACGCCATCGTTCGTGACGACAACGTCGCCCATCGAATCGACCAGCATCTTGTCGAGGCCGCGCGGGCCGAGCGTTGAGCGCACGGCGTCCGCAATAGCCTTCGCGGCGGCGATGTTGTTCCCCAGGGCACCCTTGCCCTTCTCGCGCTTCGTTCCTTCCCGTAGCACCAGGATCGGCGTCTGTCCGGTTAGCATCGTTCTTTCCTCCGAGATTACTCTCGGCTGTCGAGTTTGGTAGAAAAGCGGTTCTATTTAAAACAATCTATCTCTCCCGAGAGCGCGCTCGAAGCGCGGGCTCCGATGGGCCGCGACTTAAGCGACCCGTTCTCCTGCCGAGAAGGACCCCTCATGAACGCGCTTCCCGCTCCCCGCTCGGCGTACGGGCGCTTGCTCGCCAACCGTGGGTACGCCCGAGTACTCTTCGCGGGCCTCGGGTCGACGGCCGGTTCGGCCATCTCTGCGGTCTGCCTCGTGTGGATCGTCTTCGCGGCGACCGGTTCTCCACTCGACGTCGGACTCCTCGGGGCCGCGTGGCTCATCGCCGGCGTACTCTTCAGCGTCTTCGGTGGAACGCTCGTCGACCGGTACGATCGTCGACGGCTGATGATCGGGACCGACCTGGCGCGTGCGGCCGCGATGGCCAGCGTGGCGGTGGTCCTCGCGTTCCATGGATTCGACCTGGTCACCGTCCTCGCGGCCTACTTCCTGGTCGGCGCCTTCACGACCGTCTTCAATCCCGCCGAACAATCGATCATCCCCTCCTTGGTCGAGGCCCCCCTGGTCGCGGACGCGAACGGTCTCGTTCGCTCGAGCCGGTCCGGACTCGCATTCCTCGGGTTCGCGGTCGGCGGAATCCTCATTGTGAGCGTAGGAGCCGTGTGGGGCGTCGCCCTCAACGCCGCGACGTTCGCGCTTTCGGCGATCCTGTTGTTCGGGATGACCGTCCGCTCCTCGCCGGACGTGACGGACCGATCGAAGCCGAGCTACCTCGCGGACGTGCGAGAAGGGTTCCGGTGGTTGGGGAAGGCTCGCGGGTTCCTCGAACTGACCCTGTCCGCCACGTTCTTCAATTTCTCCGCGAGCCTCATCGCCACCTTCATCGTGGTGTTCGCGACCGTGCTGCTCCACGGGTCCGCGCTCGTCTTCGCCTTGCTCCTCGCGCTCGAGGTCGCGGGGAACGCGATCGGATCGCTCCTCGTAAGCCGAACGAGCGCCGTACGCTGGGCCGGGCGGGCATGGACGATCGGGGCAGGCGTCGCGGCCGGCGGTGGGGCCGTCGTCCTCGCGTTATTCCCATCGGTCCCGATCGCTGCCATTTGTCTGTTCGCGATGGGAACCTTCCAGGGATTCGCGGGGACCGCTTGGTTGACCGCGGCACAGCTCCTCGTGCCGCCCGAAATGCAGGGCCGATACTTCGGGATCGATGCGTTGGGCAGCATCGCCATCATCCCCGCGGCCCAGATTGGCGGAGCGTTCCTGATCGAGGGGTACGGGGTGCGCTCGACCTATCTCGGAGTGGCGATCTTTTGGGTCATCGCGGGGGTCATTTTCCTCCTCCCGCGGGCGCTCGCGACCCTGGGGTATCCCCCGCCCGGGGCCCGAGTTCCTACTCCCCGTAGCGACGTCGCCGCAATTGGTACGACCGGATCGCCCGAAGGAAATCGAGCCGCGTGAGCCCGGGCCAAAGGACGTCCGAGAAGTACAGCTCGCTGTAGGCGGCCTGCCACAGGAGAAAGTTCGAGATGCGTTCCTCTCCGCTCGTTCGGAAGATCAGGTCCGGGTCGGGCAGGTCGGCGGTGTAGAGGTGCCGGGAGACGGCGTCGGAATCGATCTGCTCGGGGGTGAGGCGGCCATCCCGCACTTCCCTCGCGAGGGTCCGGATCGCCTCGACGATCTCGTCCCGACCTCCATAGGCGAGCGCCACATTGAACCGGTACCGCGAGTATCCCTCGGTGGCCTTCTCGGCGAGGTCGATCGCCTGTTGGACGCGGGCGGGCAGCAAGGCCCGGTTCCCGATCATTCGAACCCGGATCTGGTTTCGGTGGACCCGCTCGTCCACCGCGATGTCCCTCAACGCCCGTTCGTAGAGGTCCATCAGGGCCTCCAGCTCCTCGGGCGATCGCGAGAAGTTCTCCGTGGAGAGGGCGTAGATCGTGAGGATGTTGACCCCGACCTCGAGACACCAATCGAGGAGCAGCTCGGCCGTATCGCGACCCTTGGCGTGACCCTTCGACACATCGAGCCCCTGGGCCGCCGCGAACCGCCGATTCCCGTCCATGATGATCGCGAGATGGTTCGGAACCGGCTCGGACCGGACCAGCTCGAGCAGGCGTTTCTCCGTCAGGTCGCGGATCGCATCGCCGACCGCATGCGAAAGGTACGGCGACGGACGGGCGCGTTTCGAGGGGTCCGGCTCCGTCACGCGAAAGAGAGAACGCGCCCGAGGATAAGGGGGCGGGGCTCCGGCGCGGAGGCCCCGGGCCCGTGGTCGGCCCGGGGCGGGGAGCGCCCTGGTCGGGAGTTCCGGTCCGGGGGCGTTGGACCCCCGGCGCCTTCGAACCCGAGTCGCAGGCTCGACAGACCTACATCCTAGACCACTAGACTACCAGGGCAACCCCGAGGCGCTAACCACTCTCCGCTATGAACCTTACCTGCGGTGCGGACGTTCGCGCCAACAGGCCCCGCGCGCCCTCGTACCGCATGGGGAGGGAAGTTCGATCGCGCTCACCCGCGTGGGCGCACGCGCGCGCGTTCGGTGATCGGGGGAGGGTGGTAGGGGACTACCCGCGTTGCGAGTCGAAGTTGCGATTTATGTAGAGTGAGCGGCCGTTTCCTCCTCTACCGCGAGGTTGGTACATGACGGCAGTGACGAGTTGGGCGCTTTCGCTTCTCGGCGTTTTGGGATTGGTCCTCGCTCTCCACCATCTGGGTCTCGACGTGACCGCGAGCCTCGGCTCGATGCTCCGCGGAACCGAGCACTTCCTGGCGCAGCCGCTTCTGTAGGTTCCCAGGCCGCTCCCTACGGAGTGCGCGCCGCCCGCCGGGAGAGAATCTTCGCGAGGCGTACGGGACGGACCACTCCGTTCGGCGTGACGAACGCCGTGACGTACTTCGCGGGAGTCACGTCGAACGCCGGATTCCGGGCCCGGCTCGATCGGGGAGCCATGCGACGACCCGCGAGCTCGAGCACCTCCTCTTCTGAGCGCTCTTCCACCGGGATCGACCGTCCGCTCGCTCGGTCCGCGTCGAACGTGCTCCAGGGCGCGGCCACGTAGAACGGGACCCGATTCTCCCGGGCAACGACGGCCTTTTCGTACGTTCCGATCTTGTTCGCGAAATCCCCGTTGCGGGCGATGCGGTCCGCGCCCACGATCACCGCGTCGACCTGGCCGGTCCGCATGTAGGCACCCGCCGCGTTGTCGACGATCACCGCATGCGGGATCTTTTCGCGGGCAAGTTCCCAGGCGGTGAGGCGGGACCCCTGCAGGAGCGGTCGCGTCTCGTCGACCCAGACGAACAGATCGGCCCCTCGGTCCCGAGCGACGCGGATGGGGGCCAGGGCCGTTCCCCATTCCACGGTCGCGAGCGCTCCTGCGTTACAGTGGGTGAGGACCCGGCGCGCATGGGAGAGTAGGGGAGCCCCGGCGATACCGATCCGGTGGCACTCGTCCACGATCTCGGCCCGATAGCGATCCGCGGCCGCCCGAACATCACCGCCCGAGGCCCAGACCTCGCGCAGCGTTTCGATGCCCACGAACAGGTCGTGGGCGGTGGGCCGGGTCGCTCGCAATAGCTGGGCCGCTCGACCCGGGGTGAACCCGCCCTCGTCGTGCGCCAGGACCATCCCGTACGCCGCGGCGGCCCCGATCGCCGGTGCCCCGCGCACCACCATCCTGCGGATCGCGTCCGCGACCTCGCGGACGTGACGAAGGTGGCGGACGACCAGTCGACCCGGAAGTTCCCGCTGATCGATGAGGTGGAGAGTTCCGTTCCGATACCAGAGAGCCCGGACCGCCATGGTTCTCCCTCAGGCGTCGAACGTGTGCATCAGGTCGAGCCAATCCGGCGTGACCGTCTTCGAGGTCCCGACGGCCTCCGCGAGCGGGATGCCGGTCACGACCGGCCCTCGGAGGACCGCGACCTCACCAAATCGACCGGCGATCGCGAGGTCGACCGCGCAGGCCCCGAGACGGGTCGCGAGGATCCGGTCGAACAACACGGGCGGACCGCCGCGTTGGATGTGGCCGATCTGGGCGCTGCGGGCCTCGACCCCGGTCGCGTGCTGGATTCGTCGCGCGAGTTCGGCGCCCACGTCCCTCTCTCCGAGGAGCTCGTGGCCGAACTCGTCCTTCGCTCCCGCCGATCCTCGACGCGCCCCGAGGTCGATCCCCTCGCTCGTGACGATGAGGGCGTACCCTCGGGCCGCGACGGCCGCCCGGACGTGCTTCAGGAGCTCATTCTCGTCGTACGGCTCTTCGGGCAGGAGCGTGACATCGGCTCCGCCGGCCAGACCGGTCGCGAGCGCGACCCAGCCGGCGTGGCGGCCCATGACCTCGAGGACGATCGCCCGATGGTGGCTTCCGGCCGTGTCCCGGAGTCGTTCGAGGGCGTCGACCGCCACCGCCGTGGCCGAGTGGAATCCGAACGTCCAGTCCGTTCCCGAGACATCGTTGTCCATCGTCTTCGGAACGCCGACCACATGTCCTCCGCGTCGGTGGAGGTCGCGAGCGGCGGAAAGCGTGTCGTCCCCTCCGATGGCGACGAGCGCGTCCACGTGATTTCGGGCGAGCGTCTCGAGGACCTTCGCGGCATCGGCTTCCTTCGCGAACGGGTTGGTCCGCGAGCTCCCGAGGATCGTACCCCCTTTGCCGAGGAGGTCCGCCACGTCCGCGACCGAAAGAGTGCGGCGGGCGTCGTCCCGCACCCCTTTCCATCCGTCCAAGAAGCCGACCGTTTCGTGGCCGAACTTGGCCGCGCGGCGGACCACCGCCCGGATCGCGGGATTCAGACCGGGACAGTCGCCCCCACCCGTGAGGACCCCGAACTTCACGCGGGAACCTCGAGGTACGAGCGGGGCGCGGTCGTGAGGAACTCGTAACCGTTCTTGGTCACGACGATATCGTCCTCGATCCGGACCCCGCCTTTTCCCGGCAGATAGATGCCGGGCTCGACCGTGAACGCCATCCCTTCCTCGATCGGGTCGGTCACTTTCGGGCCGTAGCCCCAGCCGTCGTGGACCGCGAGCCCGATGGAGTGGCCAACGCCGTGGGTCAGTCGACCTTTCCAGGGAGAGGCGTTGATGACCGCTTCCGCCGCCAGGTGGATCTCGCGCGCCGCGACCCCCGGCCGGATCGCCGCCAGCGCCGCGGCCTGCGCGGCTTCGACGGTCTCATGGACGGCCTTCATCTCGACGTCGAGCGGGCCGAAATGGAACGACCGGGTGATGTCGCTCACATAGCGCCGATGGATCGCTCCGAAGTCGCACACGATCGATTCGCCCGGCTTCAGCCGGGTCCCCGCCGGTTCGTAATGAGGTTCGGCACCGTGCGGACCGAAGGCCACGATCGTGGCGAACGAGCGACCGCTCGCCCCGTGAAGGTTCATTCGGTGTTCCATCTCCGCGGCGAGCTCGAGCTCCGTGATGCCGGTCTTGAGGAGGGAGGGAATCTCCCGTCCCACCTGGGAGCCGATCTCGGCCGCCTTGCGAAGTCGTTCCACCTCGGCGGGTTCTTTGAGGAGCCGGGTGTTGCGGATCGCGGCGGACGCATCGACCCACCGGATCCCCGGCGCGGTCTTCTCGAGACGGAGGAACCATTCGTGGGTGAGCTCGGTGTAGTTGAGCGCGACCGTCCCGACGCCCTGCAGCATCTTCTTGATCAGCGGGTCGGATTCATCCCGGTCGACCACGTGCACCCGGACATGGGGGTCCGACTTAGCGGCCTGGTGGGCGGTCTCGGCCTCGAGGGGGGAGCTCAGTACGTCGAGCTCGCCGTCCGGATGGGCGATCGCGACCGATTTCTCGAATAGTCCCGCCGGCACATCGAACAGGTAGAAGAACGACTGGTCGAGGTGCGGCTCCGTGGCATTCGCGAGGAGGAGAGCGTCCGGCTTCGGGTCGAGCCGGCCGAACACGTTCTGGACGCGGGCCTTCATCGCCCGTCCCAGCCGTTAGGGGGTTTCAACTTTTGCGCCCGTGGCGCGGAGATCCTTCCACGAGAGGAGGGGCTCTCGGGCCGCACGGACCTCGTCGACCCGGGTGACCGACAGCGAACGTGGTGCGGCGTGCAGGTTCTCGGTGGTGTCGGAGAGCGCGCGTTCGACCGCAGCCACATAGCCATCCAGCTCGCGCTTGCTTTCGGTCTCCGGAAGTTCGACCATGAGCGACTCTTCGACGAGGGACGGGAAGTAGATGGTCGGCGCATGAACCCCCTCGTCCAGCAGCCGCTTTGCGAGGTCGAGCGTCCGCAGCCCCCGTTCTTTGAGCGGAGCGCCGGAGAGGACGAACTCGTGCTTGACCAGGGTCCGGAACGGCCGAGGCAGATGCTTGCCGAGGCGGGCCGCGACGTAGTTCGAGTTAAGGACCGCGCGTCGCGAAATGTGGCGGAGCCCCTCCTCCCCGTGGGAGAGGATGAACGCGTACGCGCGCAGGTCGAGGCCGAAGTTTCCGTAGGCCGTCTTGATCTTCCCGATCGAATGGGGACGGTCGTAGTCGAGGGAAAATCGTCGTCCTTTCTTCACGACCCGGGGGACGGGGAGGTACGGGCCGAGCTTCTCGTTCGCCGCGAGCACTCCGGCGCCCGGCCCTCCCCCGCCGTGCGGCGTGGCGAACGTCTTGTGGAGGTTGAGGTGCGCGACGTCAAATCCCATCCGTCCCGGGTGGGTGATGCCCAGGATCGCGTTGAGGTTCGCCCCATCGTAGTACAGCATCGCTCCGCTCCCGTGAACGATCTCGGCGATCTCGAGGATGTCGCTTTCGAAGAGGCCCGCCGTGTTCGGGTTCGTGAGCATGAAGCACGCGGTCTTCTTCGAGACCGCCCGGCGCAGCTCCTCGAGGTCGACGCACCCGTCTTTCGAGGGGATCTCCCGGGTGGTGAACCCCGCCATCGCAGCGGAGGCCGGGTTGGTTCCGTGGGCCGTGTCGGGAAGGAGGACCTCCGTGCGTTCCGCGATCTCTCCGAGGTCCCGGAAGTACGCCCGGACCATCAGCATCGCCGCGTACTCGCCATGGGCCCCCGCGGCCGGTTGCAACGATATCTCCGGTAGGCCCGTGACCCGCGCCAGGATCCGCTCGAGTCGCCAGAGGATCTCGAGCGAGCCTTGGACCGTTTCTTCGGGTTGGTACGGATGGACCTCGGCAGCCCCCTTGCGTCGCGCGAGGAGCTCGGAGACTTTGGGGTTGTACTTCATGGTGCACGAACCGAGCGGGTAGGGGGAAGTGTCGATCCCGAAGTTCATCTGCGAAAGCCGGGTGTAGTGGCGGACGACCTCGAGCTCGGAGAGCTCCGGCCACCGAACCGCTTCCTTGCGTCGAAGCTTCTCCGGGATCCCAGAGATCTCGGGGGGACGGTCCGCCCCTCGCGGAGGGGCGAGGTCCCAGACCGCGGGTTCGTCCCAGCGCGCCTGCCGGAACGTCATGCGGACCTCCCGACGGCCTCGACGGCCGCCCGCGCGGCCCGGACGTACTTCTGGATGTCCTTCTCGGTGGTCGATTCGGAGATTCCGACGAGGATCTGTTCCGGGCCACCCGTTCCCCCCGGCCTCGGGTCCTTCAGCGGATGCCCTCCGAGGACCTTGCGACGGCGCAGGCGGTCGAGGAACTCCTCGCCGGTGCCGCGACGTAGTTCCAGCGTGAAATCCCCGAGGTACGGCGCGTCGAACCGAGGCGCCTGAAGGCCCTCAATGGCTCCGAGTCCGCTCGCCAGGGTCCGCGCCTTCTCGGCGAGAGCGGCCTGGAGCTTCGCGAGACCCCGCGGGCCGACCACGGTCGCGTACACCACGAACGCGAGGGCCATCAGGGATTCGTTCGTGCAGATGTTCGAAGTGGCCCTCGAGCGGCGGATGTGCTGCTCGCGAGTGACAAGCGTGAGGGCGAACGCCCTCCGTCCCTCCGTGTCGACCGTCGCGCCCACGATCCTCCCCGGAGCTGACCGGACGTGCTCCTTGCGGCAGGCGAACAGCCCGAGGAGCGGCCCGCCGAAGGACGGCGAGATCCCGAAGCCTTGGCCCTCTCCTATGACCACGTCGGCGCCGTAGTTCCCGGGCGCCTCGAGGACGGAGAGCGAGAGGGGGTCGGCCGCGACGACGAGCGGGACATCGCCCAGGATCGATTTCAGGTCGGGCACGCCCTCATCGACGTGACCGAACCCGTTCGGCACGTCGGCGAGCACCCCAAACACATCCTTCTTCGCGACGGCCGCGCGCACGAAATCGAGATCGAGCCGACCGGTCCGGTCGTCGAACGGGATGCCCTCGACCCGGAGACCGGGCCCGCTCGCGTAGTTCTCGAGGACGCTCCGCTCCTCCCAGGGGAGGCTCGTGGGAACGAGGAAACGAGTTCCCTCGTGAAGTCGACGACAGAATAGAAGAGCCTCGCCCGCGGCGGTCGCGCCGTCGTAGAGCGAGGCGTTCGCCACGTCGAGCCCCGTCATCTCTACCCACAGACTCTGAAACTCGAACAGCGTGCGGAGCATCCCTTGGCTCGCCTCGGCCTGGTAGGGTGTATACGCCGTGTAGAACTCGGAGCGAGAAACGATCGAATCCACGGCGGCCGGCGAGTACCGTGCCCCGAGACGACCTCCGAGGAAGCTCGAGAACTTCGAGAGCGGCTTGTTCTTGTCGAGGAGTCGGTCGATGTCGCCGACCACGTCCGGTTCGTCCCGGGCCGCCCCCACTCCCATGCGGCCGATCCGGGCCCGTTTCGGAATGTCCGTGAACAGCGCGTCCGTCGAGGCAATCCCCAGGGCTTCGAGCAGAGCGCTCTCTTCCCCCGGCTCGTCCGGAATCCACCGTGGCATCGAGATTCTCCGGGACCGTGGGAACTTCGGTGCCCATAAATCGCTTCGTGTGGCCGGCCCCACCGACCGCGGGGCCCCAGGTGCCTTCGAGACGTCGGGAGAAGAGCAAAGGTATTCGGGACGACGGGCTGCCCCGGGGGATCATGACCCAGGTCCAACGCCGCGGCGGCAAACATCGGAAGCCTCGTCCAGTCCCTCCTCCCTCGGTCTCGATCCTCGACATCGCGTTCCACCGGGCGTCGCTCGCGACCCCTCGGGGAGATACCAAGGCGGCGCGCGACCGACTGCGAGCGGAGCTGAAGATCGTGCGCAGCTCAGCAACGGTCGCGCGCCACCTCCGACTGGAGACGCGACGGTTCCTGCGGAGCCCGCCCACTCCCTTCGAATCCACGCTGCTCGCCCAGACGTTCGGCTCCGGTAGTCTGGAGCGGTCCCTCACCCGGGTGCGCCGGGCCGAGGAGCGGATCCGAGGGCTCGCACAGGCGGCGGAGCGATCGTCCAAGGGCGCGTCCGGCTCCGAAGAGCTCGGCGACCAGATCCGGGCGTTCTACGGGCGCCTCTCCAGCTTTGTTCGCGAGGTCGACCCGGACATCTTGCGCCTCCGCGCGATGGCCCAGCACCTCGACGACCGACCCCACCTCGACCCGGCAACCCCGACACTGGTGGTGGCCGGATTCCCGAACGTCGGGAAGTCCTCCCTTGTCGCCCGCCTCTCCTCCGCGCACCCGAAGGTCGCGGACTATCCGTTCACCACCCTCTCGATCGCGGTCGGTCACGCCGACCTCGGATTCGACCGGCTCCAGGTGCTCGATACCCCGGGAGTTCTCGGTCGCTCCGGGCAGGCGAATCCCGCTGAGTCCGAGGCCAAGAGCGCGGTGAAGGGAGCGGCGACCGTTGTCCTGTTCGTGATCGACCCGTCCGGGAAGTCCGGCTACCCCATCGAGGAGCAGGAACGCCTGCTCGCCCGGTGGAAGGAGGAGTTCCCCCAACTTCCCATCATCGAGGTGGAGACGAAGTGCGACCTCGTGCGTCGGCCGACGGGCCGCTTGCAGGTCTCTGCCACGACGGGAGAAGGGCTCGAGACGCTCGAGTCCCGAGTCCGAGCGCTTGTTCGCCCGCAGGGAGAGCTTCCGCCGATCCAGGAGTCCCTCACCGAGGAAACGCCTTCGTTCTCCGAGTTCGAAGAGCGAGAGGAGGCGAGGACGGGCGGGGGTCGTACACGAAAAGGCGGTCGCCGTTCCTCGCACGGCCCATGACGTGGAGAACGACCGGCGTCACAGCCGACTCGTTACGCCCGGGCGTGATGCGAGAGGTCATGGTGGAGTCAAAGTCCGTCCTGATGGCTCGGGTCGGCCCCCTCGTGTTCGCGGTGGATGCGGTATGTCCCCACATCGGCGGGTTGCTGCCGGATGGGAAGCTCGCCGGTCGCCGTCTGACATGCCCGCTCCACGGAGCGGTATTCGACGTCGGGACCGGTGCCGTGCTCGCCGACCCGTTCGGTGTCGAGCCTCCCGAGGGAGGGGTAGAACCGGTCGCGAGCTACCCGACTCGCGTCGAGGCCGGGGTCATCGAGGTCGACCTTCCCTAGCCCGGTATTGTCCTAGATCGCGAACGGTTTCCCGTTCTCGGGAAGGACCACGCGGCAGGTCGGCTCGAGCGCGTCTCGCAGCGCCTCGCGCTGATCGCCGTGCATGAGCACGACAGTCTCGGCGCGAGATTCTTTCGCGACGCGCACGAGGTCGGAGTGACCCGCGTGCGCGGAGAAGTCGAACTTCATGATCTCGCACGACGGGTGGATCACGGTGTCGTCGATCGTCAGGGTCCCCTCGTCGAGCAGCTGTCGGCCGTTCGACCCGTCGACCTGGAATCCGGTCAGCAGGATCGAGCTCCTCGCGTCCTTGTACATTTCGCCGATGTAATAGAGCACCGGTCCGCCGTCGAGCATCCCTCCGGTGGTGACGATCACTTCGGCCTCTCGGAGCGCCTTGCGGCGGTCGCCGGGATGCTCGACCACGTGGACTCCCTCGAGCGCCCGTCGGAAGCGGCGCGCGTCCGCAAGGTACTCGGGGGCGGCCTCGTAGATCTCGTTCACCTTTCGGGCCATCCCGTCCAGATACGTCTCGAATCCCGCGGAAGCGAGCGACATGAGGACCTCTTGGGCCCGACCCACCGCGAAGGCGGGGACGATGGCCTTTCCTCCCCGCTGGATCGTTTCATCGACCTTGTCACGGAACCGGCGTTCCGTCTCTCGGCGGTCCGGATGCTCCCGCCCGGAATACGTCGACTCCATGACGAGCACGTCGCACTCGACCGGTTCCGCGCCGCCGACCAGGTGGGTCGGGATCGTCTGCAGGTCGCCGGTGAATAGGATGTCTTTCGCCCCACGATAGAGGATCATCGAGGCCCCGGGAATGTGTCCCGCCGGCGTGAACTCGACCTCGATCCCGTGATGGCGGAACGTCCCGTGACGGTCGACCGCGGTGAAGCGGGAGTGGAGAGCGTGGATGTCCGAGGGAGTGTACGGAGCGAGGTACCCTTCGAGCCGCGCGATCTTGAGGGCGTCCTTCGTGAGGAGGTCCGCGACCGCGATCGTCACCGGGGTAGCAATGAGCCGCGCCTTCGGCAGCCGGCTGAGGAGCGGAGTCATGCCGGAGTGGTCGAGATGGGCGTGCGAGAGAAACGCGAGGTCGACGTTGGTCGGAGCGGGGCGCGGATAGGTCGGCGGGTCGGTGGGCGTGAGGCCGTAGTCGAACAGCAGCGTTCGGCCCTGGTCCCGGACCACTAGTCCGAGCGAACCGATCTCCGACGCGCCGCCCAGGAATTGAAGTTCCATCGGCGGGCCGAGCGGTTCGGCCTCTTAACGTACCACGGACGACTGGCGAGAGAAGTCATCTTTAACGGCCCCCTCGTGCGGGAGCCGTGACCGGAGGGACGCGGGCGGAGCTCGAGGTCCTCTATCGCATCAGCGTCGCGGTCCACCAAGTGGTCCGGGACGCGGAGGGGTCCCCGCACCGCGCGGACGTCGTCGCGATGGGTGCGGACGGGACACCGACCGAAGAGCTCGACCGTCTGGCCGAGGCCGAGATCTTGAAGGTGCTCGACGCGGAAGGGGTGAACTGGAACCTGCTTTCCGAGGAGATCGGGAAGGTGGACCGGGGAGGAACGAGCACGCTCGTCGTGGACCCGATCGACGGGACCTCGAACGCGCTGCGGAACCTTCCCTTCTCCACGGTCTCGCTTGCCCTCGGCGACCGCGACCTGTCGGGGATCGAGGTCGGGCTGGTCCGTGACCTCCACCGTGGAACGACGTACTGGGCGGCCCGCGGAGAAGGCGCGTTCCGGGACGGACGCCCGATCCACACCCGCAGCTGGAACCCGCGCAGCGAGATCTTCTTCGTGAACCTGGGCCGACCCGCGACCGAGCGCGCGGCCCGGCTCGCGGTGAAATCGCGCCGGATCCGTTCCCTGGGATGTGCCTCCTTCGAAATGCTCATGGTCGCCCAGGGGAGCGCGGACGGCTACTTCTTCGAGAACTCGCCGGAGACCCGCAACCTGCGGGCGACCGACGTCGCTGCGGCGTACCGGATCCTTCTCGAGGCCGGCGGCGGCATGAACGACGCAAAGGGTCAGCCGGTGGAAGGGTTCCCGCTCACGGTCGAGCAGCGAACGAGCGTCTTCGCCTGGGGCGACCCGAAGTTCCGGGCGCGGGCCGAGGAGGACGGGTACCTGTGAAGATCGGCCTGACGGCGAACCCGCACAAGCCCGAGGCCCTCGGGCTCGCGAAGCGGGCCGTCGCGCTGATCGGGGACCGCGCCGAAGTGGTGGTCAGCGACGAAGCAGCCGGGGTCGCGCCGAGCCTCGTGCACCGACCCATCGAGGAACTGAACCCGGATGTCCTGATCGCGATCGGGGGAGATGGCACTTTTCTCTACGCCCTCCGACGCTCGGATGCGCCCTTGCTCCCGATCAACGCCGGCACCGTGGGCGTTCTCGCCGAGGTCGAGGCGCATCGCCCCAACGAGTTCGAGGGCGCGATCGAACGGCTGTTGAAAGGATTCTACTTCCTCGAGGAACGGATGAAGCTCGCTGCCATGGTCGGCACCGTTCCCGTCCCGGACGCGACCAACGATTTTGTCCTGCACTCCTCCCAGGTCGGCAAGATGGGGCTCTTCGAGATCGCGTTCGACGGTCATGTGGCGGGCGAGATCCGCGCGGACGGGCTCATCGTGGCGAGCCCGACGGGCTCGACCGCGTACTCGCTGAGCTCCCTAGGTCCGATCGTCGACCCGGGGCTCGATGCGATCGTGCTCACGTCCATCGCCCCATTCCGGGTGGAGGCCCGCGCGCTCGTCATCGAGCCGCTTCGGACGGTCCGTCTTCGCCCGATCGAGGCCGGTCGGGGCGCGGTGGTCATCGCCGACGGCCAAGACGAGTACCCGCTCGCGGCGGGTTCGGCGGTGACGGTCTACCGCTCTCCACGCCGAGCGACCCTGGTCCGGTTCGGGTCGCGATTCTATCAGCGACTTCGCGGGAAGCGCATCCTACCGTGGACCGAGGATGGGTCGGAGGGGGGACTCCCGGGTGCCGATCTTCCGCCCCACCCGTAAACGGCCCCCGGGGTCGGCTCGCCTCGGCGAGACTCCGCGCTCGATCACGCGGAGGGCGCTCTCGAGCGCCCTCGCGAGCGCGCGCTCCTCCTACCCGAACGAGTTCGGGGGCGTCCTTCGGGCCGACCCGCCGGGGGTCGTGAGCGAACTTCTTCTGCTGCCCGGAACGACCGCCGGTCGACGGCACGCGAACTTCCAGCTCTACATGCTCCCCGCGGACCTGACCGTGGTCGGCACGGTCCATTCGCATCCGTCCGGCGCCCTCCACCCTTCGGATGCGGACCTGCGTCTGTTCCGGAGCTGGGGACGTCGCCACCTCATCCTCGGGTCGCCGTTCGGTCCGGGCTCCTGGCGCGCCTACGACAGCAATGGTGACGAGACTCGGTTGCAAGTGATCGAGACTCCCGCGGACGTCGCGCACGACGGCGACCTACCCGAATACCGGCCCCGCGCGGTCCACCGACCGGAACCGGACGACGCCTTGGAATTCCCCGAGGACGAGGCGTAGGGGCCTGCGCTATTCGCGCACGGGGATCGTGGGGACCGGCAAGCGGTCGGGCGTGCGGTTCGGGTCGACGATCTCGCGTCCGGGCCGGCGGGGAGGGCTCGTCAGCCCGTGCATCTTCGCGAGCATGTCGAGGAATCCGATGAAGCCGCGGAACGCGCCGCGGTAGAGCTTCGTGTGGTTGCCCTCCCAATCGAAGAAGTCGTGCAGCATCGACTTCGATTGGCGGAGCCCGTGCGTGAGGGCGCGCTTCAGCAACTCCTGCTGGAGAGGGCTCAATCGGTCCCGGCGGAACCAGTCGCGAGACTTGAGGTGGCCGAGCGGCACGAAGAACATCGGAACGAGGATCGCCTTGAACTCCCAGAGGTCGTCGATGAGGTCGATCGTTCGCTGAACGTCGTCCTCGGTCTCCTGGGGGAGGCCTACGATGAACGTGCAGGCCGGGAAGACGTGGTTGTCGTTCATGAGACCGGCCGCCTGCACGACGAGCTCGGGCCATTGCGATGCCTTGAACGGAGCGACCTTGCCCGGCATCGCCGCGGTGATCATCCGCGGGGAACCGGTCTCGACCCCGACCTCGACGCCCCACCAATCCTGCCGTTCGTCGATGAGGACCTCGGCGCATTTCGAGAGGAGCTTCGGCTTGGTCATGAGCGACGCGATCGCGACGTGGCTCCATCCGACCTGCGGATAGTACTGCTTCGCGAGTTTGAGAAGGGGGATCAGCTTGTCTTCGTGGGGCATGACGTTCGGGCTGCCGTAGAAGTAGACGTCATCGGAGTGGAGCAGCCCCTTGCGAACGCCGAACTTGGCGTTGACCTTGAGCTCCTCCTCGATCTTGGAGAGCGGGTACCATCGGGTGGGCCGGGTCGTTACCGAGCAGAACGAGCAGCCGCGGCAGCAACCCCGACCGATCTCGATGAGGCCATTGACGCTGGGGAACCGGATGGAGGAGATCTGCTCGACCTTCGGTGCCTCCTTCGCGGAGAGCACCACGTGGGGCGGGAGGAACTCGTCGCGCAGGGCTTTTCCGACGATGTCGCGGACGAAGATGTCCGCCTCCCCTTCGACGACCGAGTCGATGCCGCCGAACGAATCGACGAACTCCTGGATCCAGGGAAGCTTCAGCCGAGTGGCCGGCGAGAGCTGCCAGGCGCATGGGCCCCCCGCGATGATCTTGAGGCCCCGCTTACGGGCCTCCACGACCGCCGGCTGGGAGAGCATCCGCTTGAAGTTGACCGAGTTGAGCGTCTCCTTCTTCATCACGCCCCCGAACGTCGAGCTCGGAGGGTTGAGCCCAAAATAATCGTGGCCGGAGATCAGGAGGACCTTCGCCTCCCCCGGCATGTACTTGTCGAGATGGGCCGGGTGGACGATGCGCGCGTCGAACCCCGCGTCCATGAGCGACGCCTCGATCTTGCGCATGCCGTACGGGGCCTGGACCGGGTAGCCGTGCTCATCGACGGGCATCTCCGGGAAGAAAAGTCGCTTGTAGACCCCTTCGGGGAGGATGTACGCCGGGGTAGTGGTCCCAAAGCCTAGGAATTCCTTCCCGTGGTGGTTGCTCATCATCGTCCAGTCGCAGGTGATGACAACTTCCGGCATGTTCAGTCCTTATCCCGAGCGGCGGGACAGGTTGTCCACGAGAAAGCCCTTCTTATGCGTTGCGAAGCCCTCGAAGCGACATCCCGACCGGCGGGAGGGCACCGAACGGAGGGGACCCGGTCAGTCGAAATCGGTCTCGTCGTCGTCGCGCGGAAGGACCCCATCCAACGGGTCTCCCATCTCCTCGGCGGGTTCCTCCGCGTCGCCCGACTCCCGGAACGCAGGGTCTCGCTGCAAGAGATGGATCCGAACACAGTCGCGATGTGCCGGGTTCCCGTTCCAGGAACTCGTCTCCGATGGGTTACCGAGCGGCTCCTTGCAGAGCGAGCAGATCTCCGGGGGAGCGCTGATCCAGGAAATCCGCCGGGGGGGAGACTCCATCGGCCTCTTCGTTTCGACAGGACGGGGAGGTCCTTTACCTTTCGGAACGAACCGTTTCGCAACGAGGACGGCGTCGGCAAAGACCCTTAACCCGGGCGGACGCTCGACCCCAACGTGGACACCCTTACCGAAATCCGTCGCCGGAGGATCGCGCTCGGGATCTCCCTCGGGGAGCTGGCCCGGGCGATCGGCCGGAGCGACGCCACCCTTTCCCGCATCGAACGCGGGCAGATCCGCCCCTCCTACGAGCTCGTCCAGCGAATCTTCGCCTACTTGGAGACGCAGGAAGGTCTGACCGCGCCTCGACTCACCGTGGGGGAACTGATGCACCGCCCGCTCGCGAGCGTCGAGTCCAAGGCATCGCTCGCGATCGCCGCGCAGAGGATGGAGAGCGGGGCGTACTCACAACTGCCGGTGGTCGACGACGGCCGCGCGGTGGGATCCCTCTCGGAATCGGCCCTGCTGCGGGCCTTGGCCGGGCCGAACTCCCACCGAGTGCGCGTGCGAGATGTCCTGGAGCGCGCGTACCCCGTCGTGGACGAGGGGTTCCCGGCTGACCTGTTACCTCCGTTGCTGGGTCGCTATCCCGCCATCCTGGTCGCACGCCGCGGGGAGCTCGAAGGGATCGTCACCAAGGCCGACCTCATCCGCGGTCTTCGTGGCGCGTCGCTGCGCCGGAATCCCGGGGCTGCCTAGGGTTCGGCGTTCGCGGCTCGAGCGCCACTGAGCGAGGCCTGCACCGCCAGCGCGGCAGCGAGGACGCCCAGCCGGTCCGCGGTGCCTCCCGCGCGACTCTCCGACGGAGGAGCGCCGGCCGAACCCGTCGACGCCCCAAAGAGAACGTCGCCATCGGTCGCACTGTGGAACGGGGTGATGACGGAAGCGAGGCCGGCGTGAGCCATCGCGACCACCCGGGAGAGCGTCGGTCGGTCGACCTCCAGGTCGGTCACCACGAGACCGAGGGTCGTGCTGTGGGTCGAACCCGGGGGAGAACTCGCGGACGTCGGCGGCACAATCCGGCCGCGGAGGTCTCGGGCGCCGGCGACCCAGCGCGCGGTGTTGGGGTCTCGGACCGCCCCTACGGCGTTGACGACGACCAGGACTCCGAGCACTCCGCGGCGTCCCAAGCGGGCTGCCGCGACGCCGACGCCGCCGTGCATCGCCCGGTCTCGCCCCAGGTATTTTCCTACCGTGGCCCCCGCGCCCGCTCCGACGCGGCCCACGGCCACGTCCTCCCGGCTGGCCCGTCTCGCCGCCTCGTACCCCAAGGGAAGGTAGTCGGGAATCGGGCCGGATCTCCTCGGAAGGTCGAACAGGGCGGCCCCCGACACGGGCGCGACCAGATTGGGATTGCCGAACGCCGCGTGCCCGCCGCCCCGCTCCAGGACCCGAAGCCGTACCCCACGGGCCGCGTCCAAGCCGTAGAGGCTGCC
>JGI12269J14319_10002170_pt1 | contig 19088 bp, 18 predicted proteins | sample PeaSoiSIISIP2007_FD_14319 | JGI IMG/M metagenome (IMG submission 14319)
CCCGGCGATCGAGGCCCTCGCGGCCGCCATCAAGATGGCCCGGTCGGGGCTGGGCAAGCCGGAAAAGCCGATCGGTGCGTTCCTGTTCTCCGGCCCCACGGGCGTGGGCAAGACCGAGGTCGCCAAGCAGCTCGCCTTCACGCTGGGCATCGAGCTCCTTCGCTTTGACATGTCCGAATACATGGAGCGGCACGCCGTCAGCCGCCTGATCGGCGCCCCGCCGGGATACGTGGGCTTCGACCAAGGCGGACTGCTGACCGAGGCAATTGCCAAGAAGCCCCACGCGGTCCTGCTGCTCGATGAGATCGAGAAGGCCCACCCGGACATCTTCAACATCCTGCTGCAGGTCATGGACCACGGGACGCTGACCGACAACAACGGGCGCAAGGCCGATTTCCGCAACGTCATCGTCATCATGACGACCAACGCCGGGGCCGAGACGCTGCAACGGCGCGCGATCGGCTTTGGCAACAGCCGCGAGGCCGGCGACGAGATGGCGGAGATCCGGCGCATGTTCTCGCCGGAGTTCCGCAACCGGCTCGACGCCACGATCAGCTTTGCCGCGCTGGACCGCGATGTCATTCTGCGCGTGGTCGACAAGTTCCTCATGCAGCTCGAAGAGCAGCTGCACGAGAAGAAGGTCGACATCGTGTTCAGCGACGCGCTGCGCGCGCACCTGGCCCGGAAGGGTTTTGACCCGGTGATGGGTGCGCGGCCAATGGCGCGCCTGATCCAGGACACGGTGCGCAAGGCCCTGGCCGACGAGCTGCTGTTCGGCCGGCTGGTCAACGGCGGCAAGGTCGAGGTTGACGTCGACGAGGAGGACAAGGTCAAGCTCGACTTTCCGCCCGCCGACAGCGGCGATGCCCCGCAGCCCGAACGTGGCGAACCGGTGCTATCGGAGTAATGGCACCGGTGTTGCCCAAGTCCTAGCGATGTCGACGGCGCCGCGGTGCGCCCTGCGGCGCGCGCTGCTGCGCACCGGCGCGCTGGCGCTCGTCCTGACCCTGGCGCTGCCGCTGGCGGCGCAGGAGCTCACGCCGGCCGGCCTGTGGCAGTCGGTGAGCGACGTCGATGGCAAGCCCAAGGCCCTGGTCCGCATCCACGAAGTGCAGGGCGAGTTCGTCGGGGTCATCGAGCAGGTACTCAACCCCGAGAAGCGCGACGCGCTTTGCAAGGACTGCCCCGGCGAGCGGCACAACCAGCCGGTGATGGGCCTGACCATCATCACCGGCGTGCACCGCGACGGCGAGCACTTCGGCGGCGGCCAGATCCTGGACCCGGACAACGGCAAGGTCTACTCGTGCAAGCTCACGCTCGTCGATGGCGGCAAGCGCCTCGAGGTGCGCGGCTTCTTGGGCTTTTCGCTGTTCGGGCGAAGCCAGACCTGGCTGCGCCAGGAGTAACGCGCGTCAGCCGCTGCCGGTGCTGCCGAAGCCGCCGCTGCCGCGGCTGCTCTGGACAAATGCCTCCACCTGGCGCAGCCGTACTTGCCGCACGGCGATGATCACCAGTTGCGCGATGCGCTCCAGCGGTTCAATGCGGTACGCCTCGCCGCTGCGGTTCCAGAGCGACACCATGATCTGGCCCTGGTAGTCGGAGTCGATCAGGCCGACGAGGTTTCCCAGCACGATGCCGTTGCGGTGACCCAGGCCCGAGCGCGGCAAGATGACTGCCGCCAGCGATGGGTCGCCCAGGTGGATGGCGATTCCGGCCGGCACCAGGACGCTGGCCCCCGGTGCCAGCGTCAGCGCTTGCGGCACGCAGGCACGCAGGTCGATCCCCGCGGAGCCGGCCGTGGCGTAGGCCGGCGGCGCGGCGTGCAGGCGCTCGTCGAGGATGCGAATCTGCAGTTCCGGGCTCTGGCTCATCGCTGCAGCGGCGCGCTCAGGCGCTCGGCGATCGCCGCCACCAGCCGGCGCGCCTGCACGAGCTTGGGAGCGCGCGGCAGGGTGCGCGCCTGCGCGGCCTCGACCAGGACCAGTTCGACCTCATCGCTGCCAAGGGCCTCCTGCACCAGGTTGCCCACCACCATCGCCACGCCCTTGGTGGCCAGCTTGCCGCGCGCATGCTCGAGCAGCCGCTCGCTCTCGGCGGCAAAGCCCACGCACAGCGGCGCCGAGGGCAGGGCTGCCACCGCAGCCAGGATGTCGGGGTTGTTGGCCAGCTGCAGGGGCGGGGGCTCGGCCAAGGCGTGTCGTTTGAGCTTGGACGGGCTAAATGCGGCCGCGCGCCAGTCGGCGACCGCGGCCACGGCGACGAACACGTCGGCCTGGCGGACGTGGGCCAGCACCTGCTCGAGCATCTGCGCCGCGCTCTCGACCCCGATCCGGTGCACGCCAAAGGGCGCGGGCAGCGCCGTGGGCCCGCTGACCAGCGTGACCTGCGCGCCCGCCTCACAGGCCGCGCGCGCCAGCGCGTAGCCCATCTTGCCGGAGGAGCGGTTGGTGATGGCGCGCACCGGGTCGATCGCCTCGAAGGTCGGCCCTGCCGTCACGAGCACACGGCGCCCGCGCAGGCACTTGTCTTGAAAGGCCGCGATGAGCGCGGCCAGGAGCTCGTCGGGCTCGAGCATGCGCCCGGCACCGGTTTCCCCGCACGCCTGCTCGCCGTGGGCCGGTCCCAGGAGCAGCGCCCCGTCCAGGCGCAGGCGCTCGACGTTGCGCTGCGTCGCGGGCTGCTCCCACATCTCGACATTCATGGCCGGGGCCAACAGCAGCCGGCACTGCTCTGGCCGGCGCGCCAGCACGAGCGAGGAGAGCAGGTCGTCGCACAGCCCGTTGGCGAGCTTGGCCAGAAAGTTCGCCGTCGCCGGGGCCACGAGGATCGCGTCGGCGTCGCGCGAGAGCGCGATGTGCGCCATGCCGTCGGCGACGCGCTCGTCCCACAGGTCATCGAACACCGGCTCACCGGTGAGGGCCTGCAGGCTCGCCGGCGCCAGGAACCGGTGCGCCGAGCGCGTCATGACCGCCTGCACGCGAGCGCCCTGGTCGCGCATTCGCCGCACCAGCTCGCAGCACTTGTAGGCGGCGATGCCGCCGGTGACGCCGAGCACGATTTTTCGGTTGGCAAGATCCATCGGGACGGTCCCCTCACGGTCCCGGGAGCACGCGCAGCCGCGTCCGCAGGACCTCATCGAGAATCAACAAGGCGGCGCCGCAGCAGATCGCGCTGTCGGCAACATTGAAGGCGGGAAAATGCCCGCCGGGGAACAGCGCTGCGAGCCAGGCCCAGTGAAAATCCAGGAAGTCGATGACGTGCCCGTACCGTACCCGGTCGACGACGTTGCCCAGGGCCCCGCCCAGGATCAGCCCTAGCGCCGCGGCGAACAGCCGCCGCTGTCCATGGCCCACGAGCAGCCAGACGAGGAAGGCGCTGGCGCCGATCCCGATGACCGTGAACAGCTGGCCGGCCCAGCCGCTGGCCTCGTTGAGAAGGGAAAAGGCCGCGCCCCGGTTGTAGGCCAGGACCAGGTTGAAGTAGCCCGTCACCGCCAGCGCGTGGCCGGGCTCGAGCGCCTGCTGGACCTGCGCCTTGGTCACCTGGTCGGCGATGAGCACCAGCGCCGCCAGCGCCAGCCAAGGGGTTGCGGCGGCCAGGGCGCCGCGGCGCGGGATTGCCATCACACGAAGAGTCGCGCCTCGCCCGCGCCAAACAGGTTGTCGGCGCAGCGGCCGCAGATGCCGGGGTGCGCGGGCTCGGCGCCGACGTCCTCGCAGTAGTGCCAGCAGCGCTCGCACTTGGCGTGCGCGCTCGGGACCACGTCGATGCGCTCGTCCTGCGCGCTGGCCACGCGGTGCAGGCCCGCCCGGCTGGTGACGGTCAGGAACTTGAGCTCCTCGCCCAGCGATTGGAGCAGGCCGTAGCGCGGCGCGTGGGCATGCACGTCGATCTCGGCCTGCAGCGAGGAGCCGACCTTGCCCTGCTCGCGCAGCTCCTCGATGCGCTTGAGCACCTCGGCGCGAAAGGCGCGGATGCCCGACCACTTGGCCAGCAGCGCATCGTGGCCCGGGACGGGCGGGGGCTCGTGGAAGAGCTGCGTGAAGACCGTTTGCGCGTCGTTGCGCTGGAAGATCCGGAAGGCCTCGTCGGCGGTGAAGGACAGAAACGGCGCCATCAGCCGCAGCAAGGTGGCGCTGATGTGCCAGAGCACGGTCTGCGCCGAACGCCGGGCGGCCGAATCGGCCGCATTGGTGTAGAGGCGGTCCTTGAGCACGTCGAGGTAGAAGGAGCCCAGGTCCTCGGAACAAAACGTCTGCAGCTTGGCGACCACCGGGTGAAACTCAAAGCGCTCGTAGTGCGCTCGCGCATCGGCCTGGAACTGGCCGATCAGCGCCAGGGCGTAGCGGTCGATCTCCAGCAGGTTCTCCACGGCAACGGCCTGCGTGCTGATGTCAAAGTCGCTGGTGTTGGCCAGCAGGAAGCGCAGGGTGTTGCGGATGCGCCGATAGGACTCGACCACGCGCTTGAGAATTTCCTCGCCGATGGACATTTCGCCGGAGTAGTCCGTTGCCGCCACCCACAGGCGGATGATCTCGGCGCCCAGCTTGCCGGCCAGCTGCTGCGGGTCGATGCCGTTGCCCAGGCTCTTGCTCATCTTGCGGCCCTGGGCGTCGACCGTGAAGCCGTGCGTGAGCAGCGCGCGATAGGGTGCGCGCCCGTCGATCGCCGAGCCGATCAGCAGCGAGGAATGAAACCAGCCGCGGTGCTGGTCCGATCCCTCCAGGTACAGGTCGGCCGGATAGGCGAGCTTGTCGGCGTGCGAGCCGCGCATCACGGTCCGGTGGGTCGATCCCGAATCGAACCAGACGTCGAGTATGTCGTTGACTTTTTCATACTCGTCGGCCTCGTCGGCCGGCAGCACGTCCTGGGTGCGCAGGCGCGACCAGGCCTCGATCCCGCCCTGCTCGACGCGCTGCGCGGCGAGCTCGAGCAGTTCCAGGGTTCGCGGGTGCAGTTCGCCGCTCACCCGGTGCAGAAAGAAGGGCAGCGGGACGCCCCAGTTGCGCTGGCGCGAGATGCACCAGTCGGGGCGGTTGGCGATCATGCTGTGCAGCCGCGCCTTGCCCCAGGCCGGATAAAAGTCGGTGGCCTCGATGGCGCGCAGCGCGCTCTGGCGCAAGGTCTCGCCCACGGTCTCGGTCTGGAACAGCCCGCGCGTGTCGGCCGTGGCCCCGTCCATGCGCACGAACCATTGCGGCGCGGCTCGGTAGATGAGCGGGCTCTTGTGGCGCCAGCAATGCATGTAGCTGTGGCTTTGCTGGGACGAGTGCAGCAAGTTGCCGGCCTGGCGCAGTGCGTCGATCACCTTGGCGTTGGCGTCCCAGATCCGCAGGCCACCGAACAGCGGCAGCTCGGCCGCGTAGTAGCCGTCGCCCTGCACCGGGTTGAGGATCTGGTCGTTGGCCATGCCGTACTGCTTGCACGACTGGAAATCCTCGATCCCGTAGGCCGGGGCCGAGTGCACGATGCCCGTTCCCTCCTCGGCGCTGATGTAGGTGCCCAGGTACACGGGGGCCAAGCGCGCGTAGCCCGGGTGCCGCGTGGCCAGCGGGTGGACGAAGGCGACGCGATCGAATGCGGCCCCGCGCGCCGTGGCCACGACCTGGCCCGCCAGGCCGTAGCGCTGCAGGCAGGTGGCCACCAGCGACGCGCCCAGGATCAGCGCTCGGTCGCCGCAGTCGACCAGTGCGTAGTCCAGGTCCGGATGGAAGTTGAGCGCCTGGTTGGCGGGCAGGGTCCAGGGCGTGGTGGTCCATATCACCGTCGAGCAGGGCTTGTCGATGCTCGCCACGCCGAAGATTGCCGCAACGCGGCCGTATTCCTCGGGGGCCAGGGGAAAGCCGACGTCGACCGTGGGCGAGACCCGATCGGCGTACTCAACTTCGGCCTCGGCCAGTGCCGAGCCGCAATCGAAGCACCAATTGACGGGCTTGAGCCCGCGGTACACGAAGCCGCGCTCCATCATCCGCCCGAGGGTGCGGATCTCGTCGGCCTCGGCCTTGAAGGTCATGGTGCGGTACGGGTCGGCCCAGTCGCCCAGCACGCCCAGCCGCTGGAACCCCTGCATCTGCAGCGCGATCTGCTCGGTCGCGTGGGCGCGCGCCTTCTCCTGCACCGCGGTGCGGTCCAGGTCCTTGCCGAACTTGCGCTCGATGTGGATCTCGATGGGCATGCCGTGACAGTCCCAGCCGGGCACGTAGACGGCGTCGAAGCCGGCCAGCGACTTGGACTTGACGACGATGTCCTTGAGGATCTTGTTGGCCGCGGTGCCCAGGTGGATCTCGCTGTTGGCGTACGGCGGGCCGTCGTGCAGGATGAAACGTGGCGCACCCCGGCGCGCTGCCCGAATCGCCTCGTACACCTGCGCCTGCTCCCAGGCCTGGACCCACTGTGGCTCGCGCTTGGGCAGGTCGCCGCGCATGGGGAAGGGCGTATCGGGCAGGTTCAGCGGATAGCGCGTGGCTGGCTTGGAATCGTCGGCGTTGGCCATGGGAATAGGGTTCGGATCTAGGCGTTTCGTTCAGTTTGGTGCGGGCGACTGCGGGTTAGCGAAGACCTCGCGGGCGCGTTGCGAGTCGGAGCGGATGGCGGCGGTTAGCTCTTCGATCGAATCGAACTTCTCCTCGTCGCGCAGCTTCTGCAGGAACTCGACGCGTACCAGTCGACCGTAGACCTCGTCGGCAAAATCGAACAGGTGCACTTCGAGCAGCCAGCGCCCGCTCTGGTCGACCGTGGGACGCAGGCCGACGCTGGCCACGCCGGGTCGCGGGGCCCCGATGCCGTGCACCCGCACGGCGAAGATGCCGTGCACCGCCGAGCGCCGGTGCGCCAGGCGCAGGTTGAGCGTCGGGAAACCGATCTGCCGGCCGAGCTTGGCGCCGTGCAGCACGCGCCCGGTGATGTGGTACGGATGCCCGAGCAGGCGTGCGGCGCGCGCCAGGTCGCCGGCGGCCAGCGCGCTGCGCACCGCCGAGCTCGATACCCGCTCCTGGTCCAGTTGCACCGGCGCCAGCTGCTCGACCTCGTAGCCGCGCAGCGCAGCGCGTGCCCGCAGCAGCGCGATGTCGCCGCCGCGGCGGGCGCCGAAGCGAAAATCGTCGCCGACGATGAGCCAGCGCAGGGCGCAGCCCGCCGCCAGGACCTGGTCGATGAACGATTCGGCGCTTAGTTCGGCAAGGTGCCAATGAAAGTGCAGCACGAACACGCGCTCGATGCCGCAGGCGCGCAGGCCCTCGATCTTGTCGCGCAGGTTGGCGACCCGTGCGGGGGCCGCATCGGGCGCGAAGAACTCGCGCGGATGCGGTTCGAAGGTCATCGCCGCGGGCACGAGCTGGCGCGCCCTGGCCTCGGCCACGACCCGCAGCAGCAGCGCGCGGTGGCCGCAGTGCACGCCGTCGAAGTTGCCGATCGCCAGGGCGCAGGGCGCCCGCTTGGCCGGGGGCGGCAAGCCGCGGAACACCTGGATCGATGGAGCGGGGCGCAATTGCGGGCTCGCGGGGCATCTCGGATGGCAACCAGGAAGTATACCGACCGCATGCGGAACACATTGATTTTCCGGCGCTTTCCCAAAGGGCTGCGAGCCCTTGCCGGTACAATCGATGCCGTCATGAAAAGCCTCGTGTGCTTGATCTCCGGTCGCGGCAGCAATCTGCAGGCGATTTTGCAGGCGCAGCGCGACCAGCGGTGGGAGCAGACGCTGGACGCGCGCGTGGCGGCCGTGATCTCCAACCGGGCGCAGGCGCCGGGGCTGGCCATTGCCCGGGACCACGGCGTCGAGGCGCACGTCGTCGCCCACGATGCCTTTGGCTCGCGTTCGGCATTCGATGCGGCGCTCGCGCAGCTCATCGATCGCTACGAACCGGCGCTGGTGGTGCTGGCCGGATTCTTGCGCGTGCTCACGCCCGATTTCGTCGCCCGCTACCCGGGGCGCCTGATCAACATTCACCCCTCGCTGCTGCCGGCCTTTGCGGGGCTGCAGACGCACCGGCGCGCGCTCGATGCCGGCGTGCGCGTGCACGGCACGACCGTGCATTTCGTCTCGGGGGAGCTCGATGCCGGTCCGATCATCGCGCAGGCGGCCCTGGCCGTTGCGCCGGGTGAGTCGGAAGCTTCCCTGGCCGCGCGCGTGCTCGCGCTCGAACACGTACTGCTGCCGCGCTGCATCGCCTGGATCCTGGCGGGCACCGTGCGCCTCGAGGGCCGGCGCGTGGCCGTCGACGGCCTGGCTGCCGCTGATCTATTGACCTTCGCGGCATGAGCGCCACGGCTGCGCCCGGCACCCGCGTAACCTCGCAGGTCGTCGACAGCCTGGCGGCGTTGCTGGCGCAGCTGCTGCGCTTCGAGGGTCCGGCCGACGCGATCATGTCGCGCCATTTCAAGGCCGACCGGCAGCTCGGCGGCCGCGACCGCAGCCTGGTGGCCGAGGCCGCCTTCGATGCCCTGCGGCGCCTGGCGAGCCTGCGCTGGATCATGCAGACCGCCGATCCGCTGCGCGCGCCGCGCCTGGCGGCGCTCATCGTGCTGGCGCGCCAGCACGGCCTGGCGGCCCTGGCGCCGCGCTCGCTGCGCGGCGACGAGCGCGCCGTCAAGGGCGCACTGGAAATCAAGCTGCGGCACGCCCCGGCCGCGGTGCAGGCCGAGGTTCCGCCGTGGCTGCTGCGCCTGGCCAGTGAGCAGTATGCCGACGCCAAGGAGCTGCTCGCGGCCCTGGCGCTGCCGGCGCCGCTGGACCTGCGCGTGAACACCCTCAAGACCGATCGGGACACCGTGCTCGCCGAGCTGCGCAGCGCCACGCGCAGCCACGCGCCGCTGCCGGCGCAGGCCACCCGCTTCGGACCCGACGCCATCCGCCTGCAGGAAAAGCCCGCCCTGACCCGCTGGCCGCTGTACCAGGACGGGCTGATCGAGGTGCAGGACGAGGGCAGCCAGCTCGTGGCGCGGCTGGTGGCGCCGCGCCGCAGCGAAATGGTGGTCGATTTTTGCGCCGGGGCCGGCGGCAAGACGCTGGCGCTCGGGGCCCTGATGCGCTCGACGGGGCGCCTGTACGCCTTCGACGTCCATGCCCGGCGCCTGGCGGGGCTCACGCCGCGCCTGGCGCGCAGCGGCCTGTCCAACGTGCACCCGGCCGCCATCGGCAGCGAAAACGATGCGCGCGTCAAGCGGCTCGCGGGCAAGATCGACCGGGTGCTGGTCGATGCGCCGTGCTCGGGGACCGGCACGCTGCGCCGCAATCCGGACCTGAAGTGGCGTTTCGACGAGCAGGAGCTGGTGCGCTTGAACGGCGTTCAGCGCGCGGTCCTGGCCGGCGCGGCCCGGCTGGTCAAGCCCGGCGGGCGCCTGGTCTACTCGACCTGCTCGATCCTGGCGCAGGAGAACCAACAGCTGGTGGAGGCCTTCGTTGCCGAGCACCCGCAGTTCGCGGTGCTCGACTGCGCGCCCATCCTGGCGGCGCAGGACATCTCGATCGACTTTGCTGCGCGCTTTTCGCCCTGGTTCGTGATGCTGCCGCACCTGCACGGCTGCGACGGCTTCTTCGGCGCGATCCTGGAGCGCAGCAAGTGAACGTCCAAACGCCGCTGGGCGAGCTGCTGCAAGCGATCACCGAGGGCCAAGCGCGTCCCCGCCACGCCTGGGAGGCGCTGGTGATCGCCCTGGCGCTGGTCGTCGGAGCAATCCTGGCGCGGGCCGGCGCCTACCTGCTGGCGCGCGGCTACCGGGAGCGCTTGGCGCCCAAGCTCGGTGCCGGTGCCACAGCGGCGGCCCCACCGGCCTCGTCGGCGACCTTGGCGCACCTGCTGTTTCCCTTCCTTGGCCTGCTCTTGCTGTGGCTGGGGGAATGGGTGCTGCGCATCGAGCACGTGGTGGCCGACACGGCCGAGGCGCGGCTGCTGCGCCTGGCGGCGTGGCTGCTCGGCACGCTCGCGGTGGTGCGCGTGCTGTTTCGGCTGCTGCAGCGGGTCTTTCGCAGCGCGGCCCTGATCGCCCGCTTCGAGCGCGCCATCGTGGCGGTCGCGGTTCTGGGCGTCGGACTCTATGCCACCGGTGCACTGGAGGACGTGGTCGCTTGGCTGACCTCCACCGCGGTCCCCTTGGGCAGCGCGACGCGGGTATCGCTGTGGTCGATTCTGGTGGGCAGCGCGACCACGCTCGGGTCGCTGCTCTCGGCGATGTGGCTCGGTTCGCACATCGAGGAGCGCCTCGACGCCGAGGCGGGCATCGATCCGAACCTGCGCACGGTGCTGGCGCGCATCGTGCGTGCGCTGCTGCTGGTTGTCGGGGTCTTGCTCGCCCTGGCATTTTCGGGGATTGATCTGACCATCCTGTCGGTCTTTGGCGGCGCGCTGGGCGTGGGCCTGGGCCTGGGCCTGCAGCGCATCGCCAGCAACTACGTGAGCGGCTTCATCTTGCTGCTCGAGCGGCGCACGCGGATCGGCGACATGATCACCGTCGACAAGTTCTACGGCCGCGTGACGCAGATCAGCTCGCGCTATACGGCGCTGCGCACCGCCGACGGCGTCGAAGTGATCGTCCCCAACGAGATGCTGGTGTCCCTGCCGGTGGTCAACTCCACCGTCGGCGATCGCAAGACGGTGCTGGCCGTGCCGGTGGAGATCGGACCGCGCACCGACCTTGCCCTGGCGCTGCGCCTGCTGCGCGAGGCCGCGCAGGGCCAGCCGCGCGTGCTGGCCGACCCGGCCCCGGTGGCCCTGCTGACGGCATTTCGGGGCGGCAACTTGGTGCTGGAGGTCGATTTTGCGATCGCCGATCCGGAGAACGGCCGCCAGAACGTACAGTCGGACGTGGCCATTGCGGTGTACCAGCGGTTTCGTGCCAACGACATCGAGCTTGCCGTCCCGCGCGAGGATGTGCTGTTCGCCCAGGACGCGGACACTGCCAAAAGCGCTCTGGCGGGCGTGCCGGCGCCGGCCGCCAAGCCCGACGCATCGGCCTGATTTCATCCCGCTTTCGTGCGCCGATTCGCCTGGCTAGGGGCCCGCTACCCGGCTATAATGCCGCTCGACGATGGGACATCGTCCGATTAGCGCCACCCAGCTCGCTTTCACGGCGCCCCCGGGGCAGCTTTCCCCGGTCCTCAACGGGTCGCCCAAGGCGGCCTGATCTTGGAGTCTGAATGGATCTTGTGCTCAACTTTCTCAACTATGGTCTGCTCGGCCTGCGCACCTGGCAGCTGCTGCTCGTGACGCTGGCCCTGACGCACGTCACCATTGCCGCGGTAACCATCTTCCTGCATCGCGCGCAGGCCCATCGCGCGCTCGACCTGCACCCGCTGGTGAGCCACTTCTTCCGTCTCTGGCTGTGGCTCACGACGGGCATGCAGACGCGCGACTGGGTCGCGGTGCACCGCAAGCACCATGCCAAGTGCGAGACGGCCGAAGATCCGCACAGCCCGCAAACGCGCGGACTGCGCACGGTGGTGCTGCGCGGCGCCGAGCTCTACATAGCCGAGCGCAAGAACACCGACACGCTGCAGCGATACGGCCGCGGCACCCCGGACGACTGGATGGAGCGCAACGTCTATTCCCGCTGGATCTGGCACGGCTGCGCCCTGATGCTCATCACGGACTTTTTGCTGTTCGGGGTCGCCGGCGTCGCGATGTGGGCGGTGCAGATGATCTGGATTCCGTTCTTCGCGGCCGGAATCATCAACGGCGTCGGGCACTTCTGGGGCTATCGCAACTACGACTGTCCCGATGCCAGCACCAACATCTTACCGTGGGGGATCTTGATCGGTGGCGAGGAGCTGCACAACAACCACCACACGTACCCGACCTCGGCCAAGCTCTCGGCCAAGTGGTTCGAATTGGATCTGGGCTGGTGCTACATCCGCGCCCTGGAGGCGCTGGGGCTGGCCAAGGTGCTGCGCCGCGCTCCCGTGGCACGCGTGCGCGCCGAGGCCGGCGCCGCGCCGGCACAGGTCGACCTGCGCACGCTGCAGACCCTGATCAACAACCGCTATGACCTGCTGGCCAAGTTCGCCCGCGAAGCGCAGCGCGATTTCCGCGAGGAGCTGGCCAAGCTGCGCCTGTCGGCGGCCGATCGGCAGCGCTTTGCCGCGCTCAAGCGCTGGCTGCGCAAGGACGTTGCGGCGATCCCGGCGCCACAGAAGGACACCTTGCAGGATCTGCTGGCGCGCAGCCGCATGCTCCAGACCCTGGTCGACATGCGCACCGAACTTGCCGGTATCTGGCAGCAAAGCAGCGTGTCGCGCGAGCAGATGCTGGTGCGCCTGCAGGACTGGATCGCGCGCGCCGAGGCCAGCGGCATCCGCACGCTGCAGGAGATCGCGGCGCGCATCCGCGGGTACGCGCCGACTGCCGCGTAGCCGCCGCCCGGTAGATCGCTCAAAAAAATCCCGGTTCTGTGCCGGGATTTTTTATGCCCTGCGCCCTTGCGGCGGCAGGCAGGTGTCCAAGACTACTTGAGCTTGGTTTCCTTGTAGTTCACATGCTTTCGCGCCACCGGGTCGAACTTCATGAGCTCGAGCTTTTCCGGCTTGGTGCGCTTGTTCTTGCTGGTCGTGTAGAAGTGACCGGTGCCGGCCGAGGATTCCAGCTTGATCTTTTCCCGTGCTCCCTTTGCCATTGGCGCTACTCCCTTTGCCCGCGTCGGTGTCGATGAACGGCGAGCGGTTTACAGCTCGCCCTTGGCGTGCAGGTCGGCCAGCACGGTCTCGATGCCGAGCTTGTCGATCGTGCGCAGGGCAGCGTTGGTGATGCGCAGGCGCACCCAGCGCTTCTGCTCTTCGAGCCAGAACCGGCGGTACTGCAGATTCGGCAGGAAACGACGCTTGGTCTTGTTATTCGCGTGCGAGACGCGATTGCCAACCATCGGTCGCTTCTTCGTGACAATACAAACGCGAGCCATGTTCCATTCCTTCGGGGCGTCCAGTGCCCAGACCGCACAAAGCCGCAAATTGTAACCCAAGCCAGGACCGGTTTCCTCGGGCCGCTGCCCGCCCAGGGCGCCGGCGCTGCTCGCCGGGGCGGACCCTTGGTGCTCCTACAGCAAGCCGCGCTCGGCGAAGGAGACGCTGCAGTTGCCGGCCACGACGATGTGATCGAGCACCCGCACGTCGATGAGCGCCAGGGCGCTTTGCAGGGTGCGCGTGAGCGCCTCGTCGGCGGCGCTGGGCTCGGCCACGCCCGAGGGGTGGTTGTGCGCCAGGATGACGGCGGCGCAGTTGTGCCGCAGGGCCTGCTTGACGATCTCGCGCGGATAGACCGAGGTCTGCGTCAGCGTCCCGCGAAACATCTCGTCGCAGGCGATCAGGCGGTGCTGCGCATCGAGAAACAGCACGGCGAAGATCTCGTGGCCCAGCTTGGCCAGGGACAGGCTCAGGTAGCTGCGGACCTTTTGCGAGGAGACCAGCGGCTCGGCGCGCCGCGTCTCCTCGCAAAGCATTCGCTTGCTCAGTTCCACCGCGGCCTGCAGCCGCGAGTAGCCCGCCCGGCCCCAGCCGGGCACTTCCTCGATGGCCGCCACGGGCGCCGTCAGCAGGGCTCCGAGGCCGCCCAGGCGCTGCAGCGCGTCGCGGGCCCGGTCGAGCGCCGAGGCACCGGCACCGCCGCTGCCCAGCAGTATTGCCAGCAGCTCGGCGTCGCTGAGCGCGCCCGGACCCTTTGCCAGCAGGCGTTCGCGCGGACGCTCCGAAGCGGGCCAGTCTTTGATCGCCATAACGGATTCGTGTCCGCGCTTGTTTGCCCGCCGTTGCCGTTGGATAGAATCGGGCCTGCCCTTGCGAAAGCGCACCGATGAGCAGCATTGCCCCGACGTCGCACGTCACTCTTCACTACCGCATGGCGGTGCTCGTCGACGACACCGAGCGGGAGCTAGTCAACACCTTTTCCGCCGCCCCCGCAACGCTGCAGATGGGAGTGGGACAGTGGGCGCCGACGGTCGAGGAGCATCTGGTCGGCCTGGCCGAGGGCCAATCGGCGCAGTTCGAGCTCGCGGCCGACCAGGCCTACGGCGAGCACAATCCGGACCTGGTGCGCACCATCAGCTGGGTGCAGCTCGAAGCGCAGTGCGAGCCAGGCCTGGTCTTCGAGGTCGGGGAAACCGTCGAGTTTCGCGGCGTCGGCGGCGAGACGTACCGCGGCGCCTTGGTGCAGTGCGACGAGGACACCGCGGTGGTGGACTTCAACCACCCCCTGGCGGGGATGCCGATGCGCATTCGCGTGCAAGTGATCGGAGTGCTGTGATGGAAGTGTTGCTCGCTCAGCCGCGCGGCTTCTGCGCGGGCGTGGACCGGGCCATCGAGATCGTTGATCGGGCGCTGCGCATCCACGGCGCGCCCATCTACGTGCGCCACGAGATCGTGCACAACACCTACGTCGTCGAGGACCTGCGCACCAGGGGGGCGGTCTTCATCGAGGATCTGGACGAGGTGCCGGCCGGGGCAACCGTGGTCTTTTCGGCGCACGGCGTCTCGCGCGCGGTGCAGCAGCAGGCGCAGCGCCGCGGCCTGCGCGTGTTCGACGCGACCTGTCCGCTGGTGACCAAGGTGCACGTCGAAGTTGCCAAGATGCGCGCCCAGGGGCGCGATATCGTGATGATCGGGCACAAGGGCCACCCCGAGGTCGAGGGCACCATGGGGCAGGCCCAGGACGGCATGCATCTGGTCGAAACCGTGGAGGACGTTGCGCGGCTCAGCGTGCGCGACCCGCACGCGCTGGCTTATGTGACCCAGACCACCTTGTCCCTGGACGACGCCGCATCGATCGTGGCCGCGCTCAAGGCGCGATTTCCGGCCATCGCCGAGCCCAAGCGCGCCGACATCTGCTATGCGACCCAGAACCGCCAGGATGCGGTCAAGTTCCTCGCGCCCCAGGTCGACGTGCTGATCGTCGTCGGCAGCCGCGCCAGCTCCAATTCCAATCGCCTGCGCGAGGTGGCGCAGCGCATGGGCGTTCCTGCATACCTGGTCGACGGGGCCGCTGACGTCGACCCCGCGTGGCTGCGCGATCACAAGCGCGTTGGCCTGACCGCCGGGGCGTCGGCGCCCGAGGTGCTGGTGCACCAGGTCTGCGATCGGCTGCGGGAGCTGGGCGCGGGCTCGGTGCGCACGATGGCGGGCGTCGTCGAGGACGTCGTCTTCCCCCTTCCCAAGGGCCTGGCCGCCGCGCCCTCAGAGCGGCGCGGGAACGGCGCGTGAATTTTCCGGCGCTTGCGCTGCCGGTTTTGCTGGGCGCGTACCTGCTGGGGTCCATCCCCTTTGCCGTAGTGGTGAGCCGCGCCTTCGGTCTGGCCGATCCGCGCAGTTTCGGCTCGGGCAACCCCGGTGCGACCAACGTCTTGCGCAGCGGCAACCGCCTCGCGGCAGCGCTGACCTTGGTGGGCGACGCGGCCAAGGGGGCCGTCGCGGTGCTTCTGTGCCGCGCCCTGGCCGAGCCCTTGTCGCTGGGGCCGGCCGTCCCGGCCTGGGCCGGTGCAGCGGCCTTCCTGGGCCATCTGTACCCGGTGTTCCTGCGCTTTCACGGCGGCAAGGGCGTGGCCACCTTTCTCGGGACGCTGCTGGCGCTCGTGCCGCTGGTGGGCGTGGCCACCTGCCTGCTGTGGCTCGTGATCGCGGCGCTGTTTCGCTACTCCTCGGCCGCCTCGGTCGCTTGCGCGCTCTCGGCGGCCCTGGCCCTGACGGGCATCGCATCTGCGCCGGGGACGCTGGCCGCTGTTTGCCTGATGAGCGCTTTACTCCTCTGGCGGCATCGGCGCAATATCGCGCAGCTGTTCGCGGGAACCGAGTCCAAGATCGGCCAGCGCACGCCGACCAACCCAGCACCTCCGCCTTAGAAGACGTGCTTTGCTGACCTTATGCATCCAACAAGCATTCCCCCATACAGCGCTCGCCAATCCCGACTGCTGTCTACTTGCGGCGCGTTTTCGGCACGGTCAACCTGGTGCTGGCGCAAGTAGCCCGCGGACGCCAACGTAGCGCAACTGCCTGCGGTCGGTCCGCACCGCGATCGGCCCGTTGCCGACATTCCTGGCTCGTGGCGGCGCCCGCTCGCCAAGCCCGCGATACTCCCCGACTCCGCGAGCAGTGCGCATGCCGTTGCGGCCGCGCGGTGCGCAGCTCGCCGGCAACGCGGGTGGCGCTTTCGACTGCGGGGGCTTGGCAACTGCCCACGATGGTTTGCAGGATCAAGCGCGGAGGACAATGACGATTCGAACCCCGGTGGGGGGGCCAGGCAGGGCAGTTGTCTCATGATGCGAAGCTCATCGAGGATGCGCGCGGCAGCTCCCATCGCGCTGGCGATTTGCCTGATGATGTGGTCTGCCATGGCCACGGCCCAGGAGGCCGCCGAAGACGACCACAGTGCCGTTCTCGAGGCGGGCGCGGCGGGCGAGCACAGCGTTTCGGGGGGAAGTTCGCGCTTCGGCGCAGCGGTGGGCGTCGAGGTCACTCCCATCGAGAACTGGCTCGAAGTCGAGTTCGGCGTGGCGGCGTTGCGCGGCTCCGGGGCCACGGAGATTTCGAGCGATCTGGTTTTCAAGGTGCCCTACCGGCTGTCTCCCACGGCGGAATTCATGATCGGTCTGGGTCCCTTCGTTTCCCGGACGGTCAACAGCCCGGATGCCAGTACCGCGCACGGCATCGAGGTGGCATTGGATTTCATGTTCTGGCCGCACAAGGAGTTTGGGTGGTATCTCGAGCCGAGCTGGAGCAGGGCCGCAGGAAGCGGCGAGAGAACGATCGGCGTAACCATCGGGCTTCTTTTCGGGTTGCACTAGGCGCCGTGGGCGGCTGCGCCTGGTCGACCGTCAACACGGTGCCGCACCGCGCCCTTGAGACGGGCAAGCGTCTGCTGCCGGTGCTTGGGCCGGCCGCTGCCAGCGCAAGGCATGACGATCGTCAGAGGACGTACGTCGGCGTCCATTCACGCTTGACATGCGAATCCCGCAAAGCGGACAATCGCGCCACTGCAACAGCGGAGCAATCCATGGAACCTGGCCCTAGTACCTATTCGCCACTGGCGAGCTGAGCAGCGAGTACTTCGGCAGCGTTCCACTCTGTCCCCGTCTCGCTGGTCACAGCGGGACGGTGCGATGCAAGCAGTTCTTCCGGGTGTCGGTCATGGCACCCGGGCAAACACCTCCCTGAATTTGTCGCGCTGGTCGCGACGCGCGCGCTCTAGCGGCCTGATCCGAGATCTGCGGCTCTTTTTTGCCGCCAATCGTGGATCTGGCATTGCCTGGGCTCGCCGTTGCCCTTGCGCACCGGCAACCAGCCGCCCACGACCATGGGCGGCGCAGGATAAAAAGATGAGGTGCAATCATGACCTTCAAGACTTTTGACCGGACCGCAGCGCTCCTTCGCCGCGGCTTGCTTCTCGCCCATGCCGTGCTTGGCGCGCGCCAAGCGCGCCGCGCCGCGCTCCTGAGGGCCCAAGGCCGTTTCGACCCCAGCGGCCAGGCGCTGTCGGGCCGCTACTTTGGTTTGCTGGTCCGCGTGGGCGGGCCTAACCGCTGACATCCAAAGAACAAGCTGCGCCGCCGCGCGCCAGCGCACGGGAGATCCCCATGACCATGCAAAGCACAACGCTCGGGCTCGCGCAGCCGCGAGTTGACGGCACGGCCGTGCTCGAGGCGGCGCATATCGGCGACATCCGCGGCGCCTTGGGCACTATTCGCCACGGCGATACCCGGCCTCGAGAAGGCTTGCGCCACCGCTGGCAGACCTTGCTGGCCATCCTCGGCCCGGGCCTGATCGTCATGGTTGGGGACAACGATGCCGGAGCCTTCGGCACCTATACGCAGGCAGGGCAGAACTACGGCACCTCGCTGCTGTGGACCTTGCTGCTGCTGATCCCGGTTCTTTACGTGAACCAGGAGATGGTGCTGCGCCTGGGCGCCGTCACCGGCGTGGGCCATGCGCGGCTGATCTTCGAGCGCTTTGGCAATTTTTGGGGCGCGTTTAGCCTCATCGACCTGTTCGTGCTCAACGCGCTCACGATCGTCACCGAATTCATCGGCATCAGTCTGGGCCTGGATTACCTCGGCGTATCGAAGTTCTGGGGCGTAGGCCTCTCGGCGCTGGTCACCATCGCCGCGGCCAGTACCGGGGACTTTCGTCGTTTCGAGCGATTTTCGCTGGTGCTCGTGTTCGCCAGCCTGCTGCTTGTACCGGTGTTCGTGATGATCCACCCGCCGCTGGGCCAGGTTGCCCACGACTTGCTGGTTCACCAGCTGCCGCAAGGCGGCAAGCTCAATGAGGTCATACTGCTGACCATTGCAATCGTCGGCACGACGATCGCCCCCTGGCAGTTGTTCTTCCAGCAAAGCTACGTGATCGACAAGCGCATCACCCCGCGCTTCATCCGCTACGAGCGGCTGGATCTGTGGCTGGCCATCGCGCTGGTGATCGTCGGCGCGGTGGCCATGATGGCGTTCACCTCGGCGACCTTCGCCGGGCGCCCGGAATGGGGCAATTTCATCGATGCAGCGGCGGTTGCTGGCGGCATCGAGAAGTATTTCGGCCGTCTGCCGGGCACCTTGTTCGCGATCGCGCTGATCGATGCCTCGATCATCGGCGCCTGTGCCGTCTCGCTGTCCACGGCCTATGCGATCGGCGACGTGTTGACTGCGCGTCATTCGCTGCACCGCAAGCCGGGCGAAGCCAAGGCGTTTTACGTCGTCTACGCCGGCCTCATCGTTCTCGGCGCGGCTCTCGTGCTCTCCCCGGGAACACCCTTGGGCCTGCTTACCAACCTGGTGCAGACGCTGGCGGGCGTGCTCCTGCCCAGCGCGACGGTGTTTCTGCTGCTGTTGTGCAACGACCGTGCGGTGCTCGGCCCCTGGGTCAACTCGCGATGGCTCAACGCCTTTACCGTGGCGGTGATCGCGACGCTGGTGATGCTGTCGGTAATCCTGACCGCGTCGGTGCTTTTCCCGCAAATCAGCGGCCAACAGATGCTTGGCGTCTTGCTTGGCGCCAGCTTGCTGGCCGCTGCAGTGGCCGTGGGCACCAAGGCCCATGAGCGCCGCAAACGCCGGGCGCCGCCAGCGATCGTGCGCTACGACCCGCGGTTGTGCGACGAGTGGCGCATGCCGCCACTTGATTCGCT
>JGI12269J14319_10002180_pt1 | contig 19041 bp, 16 predicted proteins | sample PeaSoiSIISIP2007_FD_14319 | JGI IMG/M metagenome (IMG submission 14319)
CCCGAGCCAACGCGCGGCATCACCGGCCTCGTCTACCGTGGCATCGGCGGCGGCCTTCGCCTCGTCGGCCGGGGCATCGATGCCGGTCTCGCGGCGCTCGTGCCGTTGCTACCGGAAGGCGAGACCACGCCGGCGCACGACGCGTTTCTGGCCGCGGTAAACGGCGTATACGGCGACTATCTCGTCCGCACCGCCAACCCACTCGCGATCGAGATGAGCCTGCGTCATCGCGGGCGCGAGGTCGATGTGGCGGATCCGGCGAGCGTGTGGAGCGGCGAACCGGATGCGGCGCCGACCGCCAAACTGCTCCTACTCTTGCACGGCCTGTGCCTGAACGACCGGCAATGGGCCCGCGAGGGCCACGACCACGGAGCGGCACTCGCCGAGGAGCTCGGATACACGCCGCTCTACCTGCGTTACAACAGTGGCCTGCACGTCGCGAGCAACGGGCGCACATTGGCTGAGGCGCTCGAGCCGCTGATCGCGCATTGGCCGCAGCCGGTGAAGGACGTGACGATGATCGGGCACAGCATGGGCGGCCTCGTCGCGCGCAGCGCCGTGCACTACGCTCGCGAAGCGGGGCACCTCTGGCCAGAGCGCGTTCGCAAACTCGTCTTTCTCGGCACGCCACACCATGGCGCGCCGCTCGAACGCAGCGGTCACTGGCTGGATTCGACGCTGGAATTAAGCCCGTATTCGGCGCCGCTCACACGCATCGGCAAGATGCGCAGCGCCGGCATCACCGACTTGCGCCATGGCAGCATCACTACCGGTGCCCACGAGTTCGTGCCGCTGCCCGCCGGCGTGAAATGCTATGCGGCCGCCGCGCTCATCGGAACGCGGCGTAGCACGCTGAGTGAGCGTCTGGTCGGAGACGGGCTCGTGCCGCTCGACAGTGCGCTCGGTCGACATTCCGATGCCTCGCAATCGTTGGCGATTGCGCGCAACCGCCAATGGATCGGCTACGGAATGGGACACCTTGAACTGCTGAATCGCCCCGACGTGTATGCACGGCTGCGCACGTGGCTGCGGGAAGCAGCCTGACGCAGGCGCGTGTTTTCGGAAATCCCCTGCTGGCGCCGGACTTTACGGTTAGCGTCTGGCGGAAAACCGGACGCGATGCGCGAGGCCGATGCCGCTCCGGCCCCGGTCATCTAGCTTTCTTGTGATCCTTCGAACCAAACACTCCGCGGATTCCACCGAGCAGTGACGTGCTGCGGTCGATGGACTCAAGGTGCGCAAGAATGTCGCGCAACGCACTGGTGTTGTCTGCAATCGCATGAACCGCGCGCTCTAGTGCCGCGAGGCGCGCAGATATCCAAATTACCCAGGCGACAACAACAGCGATCGCTCCGCCGGCGGCGGCATAGATGAACGTCGAATCATATCCGAGCATGATGCGATGCCTTTCTCGCCTCAGGCAACATCGGGCCGCGGCCGCGCGCAACGCTGGATGCGCGAGCCAAACAACGCCCGCAGCGTTCGCTGCGACGGTTCAGACGGTGGCCCGGCGCGTGCACAGGCCGCGAGTGCGGAGAACTCAAGCGGCGAACAAAACCCCGGCGCCGAGCTGGGGTTTCGATCCGCTCGCTCCACAGAAGGCAGCGATTGCCAGCGTCCTATTTGGCGTGCGCCTTGCCTGCATCAGCAACCATCTGGTGCAGCTTCACCATCGCCTTGTCCGCCGCCATCTTCGCGCACGCCGCATCGCCCGGCGTTGCGTCCGGATAGCTGCGACCGATCTCCTTGCACGCGGCCATGGCTGCGTCATTGACGCGTTTCTCGGCCGCGGCAGACCCCGCGGCCATCGCGAGATCGAGGCCCTTGAGGCTCACAGTGTAAGAGAGCGTCACGTCGACAATTGGTATGCCGCTCGTCGTACGCCCAACAGTCTCTGCACTCATGATGCGCGTCGCCTGGACAGAGACCTCCGTCTGGGCAGTTGCAACACCGCAGAGCAACGCGGACGCGAGCACTCCGACCGCGGTTCCGATCAGTATCTTTCTCATGACCTCACTCCTTGTTCCCATCGTCGGCGCTATGCGCACCGGGATCGATGCGGCGCCTTTTCCACCGATATGGAACGATAGGCTCCTGCCCCGTATCCGCAATCCGCAGTTACAACCAGCACATCGTGGAAATCTGGTAGCACTCGCAGCCATGGCCCAGCGCGCTGCCGTATCCGCGTCGGTCATGGGCTGTGCCGCGCTGTGTCTTGTCATTCGGCCGGCGTTGCACTGCTGTGGAATTCTCGTCGCTGTGGCCGCGCTCTGGTCCGCGCCACGCCCCATCCGCTTCGCGATCACCCGCGGCGCAGCCTCGGACCTTGCAGGCCGACCGCTGCAGCCCCTAGGATGACCGTCGCGAGCCGCACCCACCCATTCCCGGAATGCCGGTTGCCCGCGCCGCGAGTTCGGCGCCGACGACCGCCCGCGACGCTCCCGGCGGTCCCGGCGGTAGCCCGCGTGGGGTGCTCCTGGCCACAACGGGAGAAGGCACCGTGATCGACCGAATCGTCCGACGCCTCACCTTGAGCGCGGTGCTCGTCGGCGCGACCGCGACTGCGGTCGCTGCGCCTGCATTCGACCTGATCATCGCAAACGGACGCGTCATCGATGGCACCGGCTCGCCGTGGTACGCGGCCGATGTCGGCATCCGGGCCGGGCGGATTGCTGCGATCGGAAAGCTCGACAGTGCCCCGGCGAAGCGCCGCATCGATGCCGGCGGCAGAGTCGTCGCACCGGGCTTCATCGACATGCTCGGGCAATCTCAGTACACGATTCTGGTCGACCCGCGCGTCCCGTCAAAGATCTTCCAGGGCATCACGACCGAGATCACCGGCGAGGGGACCTCTCCGGGACCCCTGACCGGGCATGCGCGCGTCGAGGCCGGCCCGGCGCTCGAGCATTACGGGCTCACGGCCGACTGGCAGACGCTCGGTGAGTACTTCGCGCGGCTCGAGCGCCACGGGATCGGCATCAACCTNGCCTCCTACGTCGGTGCGACCACGGTCCGCGAGATTGTGATCGGCGGCGAGAACCGGCCGGCGTCGCCTGCCGAGCTCGCACGCATGCGAACCATCGTGCGCGAAGCGATGCGACAGGGGGCGATGGGCCTCTCGACCTCGCTCGAGTACGCGCCCGCACCGTATGCGAGCACTGAGGAGCTCATCGCACTCGCCTCGGAGGCCGCGCGCTACGGCGGTATCTACGCGACGCACATGCGCTCCGAGGGCGACGCAATCGGCGCAGCGCTCGACGAGACGTTTCGGATTGCGCGTGAAGCGCACGTTGCGGTGGAGATCTGGCACCTCAAGATTGCCGGTAAGAGCAACTGGGGCCGGATGCCCGAGATCGTCGCGCGCATCGAGGCGGCCCGTGCCAGCGGCCTCGACATCGCCGCCGACACCTACGCTTACTCCGCCTGGTTCAACAGCATGTCGGCCTTCGTGCCGCCGTGGGCGCACGACGGCGGCACGGCGAAGCTGCTCGAGCGCCTCCAGGACCCGGCCCTGCGCGCCCGCATCCGCGACGACATGGAAACCCCGACCGATGCGTGGGACAACGAGTGGTCCGAGATTGCCGGGCCCGAGTCGATCGTGGTCGGCGTCGTCAAGAACCCGGCGCTGCGCCCGCTGCAGGGCCAGACGATCGCAGCCATCGCTGTCGCGCGTGGCGCGGACCCGCTCGAGACGCTGCTCGACATCCTGGTCGAGGACCACGGTTTCACCAAGTGCGCGGTATTCGGAATGGACGAGGATGACATTGCGCTTGCCCTCGTCCAGCCCTGGACCTCGGTCGACAACGACAGCTCGGGCACGGCGCCCGAAGGCCGGCTCGCCGATGAGCACCCGCATCCAAGGGCATATGGCGCTTTCCCACGCATCCTGCGCAAGTACGTCAGAGAAGAGCATCGGCTGACGCTCGAGGAGGCGATCCGCAAGTTCACCGGATTACCGGCTGGCCGGATGCGCCTCGCGGACCGCGGAGTTGTGAAGGAAGGACTGTGGGCCGACCTCGTTGTGTTCGACCCCGATACGGTCACGGACCGCTCGACGTTCAGCTCGCCCCATCAGCTCGCCGTCGGGATGCAGTGGGTACTGGTGAACGGCGTACCTGTCATTGCCGATGGTGTCGCGACCGGCGCGCGACCCGGCAAGGTCCTGCGCGGACCGGGCTATCGCCCTGCCGCACAGCGTTGATCGCGGCATGCGTGATCAGGCCCTGCGCCTGCACGCGCGAGTAGCGTCGCCGATTGGAGTCAGCCTGCGAAGTTCGGGCCCGTCGCGGCAGCCTCGTCGCCGCTGCGCGGCCCGTGTACGAAAGCCGGTCCGGTGCCGAGGTCGCGCGGCTGCCGCCGGGCCAGTATCGGCTGCGCCTCTTTGGGCGCAGACTTATTCCAGTCAACCTGACGGAGACCTGACCATGACGACCGCTTTCTGGTGCGTGTTGGTGGCCGGCCTTCTGCCGTACGCGGGCACGATTGCGGCCAAGGGCGGCCGCCGCTTTGACAATAACAATCCGCGGGCCTGGCTCGCCGACCAGACCGGTTGGCGGGCGCGGGCCAACGCCGCGCAGCTGAACGGATTCGAGGCGTTTCCGCTGTTCGCGGCCGCAGTCGTCGTGGCGCACCTGACCGGCGCGGCACAGGCCCGGGTGGATCTGCTGGCGCTCCTGTTTGTTGCGGCGCGAATCGCCTACCTTGCCGCGTACCTTGCCGACCTCGCGTGGCTGCGCACCGTCCTGTGGTTTGTCGGTATTGGCAGCGCCGTGGCCATTTTCGTCGCCGGGCACTGATCGGTAGCGGTTGCGTCGCGTTTTGGCTAGGGTGCCGGTGATCGTCTAAAGGGGCGGGCCCGCGACATGAACCCGGCCGAGCAGCGCGTCCTGGAACTTCTGGACAAGTGGCTTCAGAGCCTCGAGCTGCATCTGAAGTACACGGCCTTGACCGACGAGGCCTACTGGCAGGTGCAGCCGTGGCCCCGGCACCAACGCCCGGTGCGCTGGGTCCTCGACCTAGCCCAGTCCCGCGCCCGGGAGCTCAAGCGTCACCTCGAATCGCGCATGGCGAGCGGCGACGCTGGCTTTGCCGAGGCGCTCGAGCTGATGGCGTTCGTCGCGAACCTGGTCGGTGCGCAGAACATCGAGCGCTTCATCCCGCTCGCCGAGCCCGAACGCGAGAACCCGGAGGTTCTCGGCAATACCCAGTCGACGCTGCGCCCGTTGAAGTCGGGGTCGACCTCGACCCAGACACGCGCGCTGATCGAGCCGACGCGCGAGATGCCGATGCCCGTCGTCCCGGCCCAGTCTGCGCCGCCCGTCGCCGCGGCCGCGCCACCCGTCGCTGCCCCGGTGCCCAGTGCGCCACCCCCGCCGCCCTCGCGGCCCGTGAAGCAGCCCCCGCCGGCACCGTCGGCACCGCCGGCAACAGCCGCGGGGTCACCGGCCACCGCGCGACCCGCCGCCAAACGCGACGCTCGCGCCGGATCCGGCAAGCATCCAAAGCCGGTTCTTCCCGGAAGCAGCGAGTCCCAGGTCATCGCCGACGCCGTGCGCCTCATCAAGTGGGGCCGCGAGTGGCACGAGCTCGCCGAGGCGATCGCCCGCATCGCCGGGCGCCCGGGCGTGGTCGAGGTCCGCAAATGCCTGCGTACGCACAAGGCCGAGATCGAACGCGCCGCGCGCGAGTGACTGGTTCTGCAACCACCGCAACCGGGGCGCGAGCCTTGGCCGCCGCACTGCGTTTGCGTAGGCGTGGCACGCCGCGTTCCGGCGGCATCGGACCGACGGGATTCCCGAATGCGTAACCACTGGCTCGGGCCGCTCGTCGCGCTGGCCACCCTCATCGGCTTCACCGCGTGCGCCGTCGCCGCACCGCCCAGCGCCGGGGAGCAGGCCATCGAGTACCGGCACTCGGTCTACCACGTGATCGCCTGGAACGTCGGTCCGATGAGCGCGGTGATCAAGGGCAAGATCCCCTACGACGCGGCCGCGTTTGCGAGCCACGCCGCCCGGGTCGCGATGATGACGCCGATGCTGCTCGAGGGATTCACACCGGATTCCAACATCGCGGGCAAGACCCACGCGAAGCCGGCGGGCTGGACCGACCGGGCCACATTCGAGAACTTGCTCAAGAAGCTCGNGGCCCGCAGCGCGACGCTTGCGGATGTGGCCCAGGGTGGGGACCTGGCGACGATCAAGCCGGCGTTCAACGATCTCGTGCAGGTCTGCAAGGACTCGCACGATAAATTCCGGGAGAAGGATGNGGACTGACGACCGGAACGCCTAGAGCATCAGATCGGGCGGCTCCGGCGCGGTGTATACGATCCACAACACCAACGCCGCCGCACCGAGCAGCGTCACGAGGGCAATCAGGAGCCGCTGGCTGCCGATCCCGCTGCCGGGCGGGAGATCGTGCTTGTAGCCGGTGATCAGCGGGCTGACCAAATCGTCCCCGAGCACCCTCCGGTAGTACCCGGCGGCCGCCACGTGCAGCGCGACGGCGCCGAGGATCACGTCCGACAGGTACTCGTGCCAGGCGCTGATCCGGTTGCTGGTGGCGTGGCTGACGTACCCGGCCAGCGGCCCCGTGTTGATGATCTCGTCGTTGGCAAACCGGCCGGTCAGTGCCTGCGCGAGCAGCAGCGCGAGCAGCAGCAGAATCATCCAGACACCGAGCGGCGTGTGGCCCGCCGCGCGGCGGTAGCCACCCCCGCGCAGCGTCCTAAAGTGTGCAATGACGGCCGCGGGGCTGCTGACGAAGCTCACGAATCGCGCAAAGCGCGGACCGATGCAGCCCCACACGAGCCGGAAGCCGACTAGCGTCAGCGTCGAGTACCCGCACCACACGTCCCAGCGAAAGGCCGCGGTGCCGATGTAATGCGTCACGAACGAGCCGGTCACGCCGAGCGCCAATCCCCAGTGGCTGACCCGCAGCGGCAGATCCCACACGAGTTGCCGATCGGCCGCGTCCCTGGGTAAGGCCGCCGTGCTGGTCGATCGCGCCTGCTCCGCCACCGGGTCCTCCGATTCCGATACGCAGGCCTCATCATGCCCGTAGACTGGCTCTGCGTGCGCGGGGTTCGCGTCGGCCGGGCGAGCCTCAGGCGTTGCATGGCCGCGGCGACTTTTGCAAAATCGCGCTCCGCACCGCCCGACTCGGGAACCCGGCGGCGCCGTTCCGGGTCATAGGCGACCAAATGATCGAAGTTAGCGGGCTCACCAAGCGCTACGGCGACGTCGTCGCCATCAGCGATCTCAGCTTCCGCGTCGTCGCCGGCGAAATCCTCGGCTTTCTGGGTCCGAACGGGGCCGGCAAGACGACCACGATGCGGATCATCGCCGGATTCATCGCTCCGACCGCGGGCACCGCGGCGGTGCTCGGCCACGACGTGGCCCGCGAGCCGCTGGCGGCGCGCCAGGCGCTCGGCTACCTGCCGGAGGGGGCACCGAGCTGGCCGGAGATGACCCCGCGGTCGTTCCTCGCGTTCATTGCGGACGTCCGCGGCCTCAAGGGCGACCGGCGCCGCCGGCGGCTCACGGACACGATCGACCGGCTCGGGCTCGGGCCCGTGCTCGATCAGACGATCGATACGCTATCGAAGGGATTCAAGCGCCGGGTCGGGCTCGCCCAGGCGATCGTGCATGACCCGCCGGTGCTGGTGCTCGACGAGCCGACGGACGGACTCGACCCGAACCAGAAACACGAGGTCCGCACGCTGATCAGCGAGATGGCGCCGGGCAAGACCATCGTGATCTCGACCCACATCCTCGAGGAGGTCGATGCGGTGTGCACCCGGGCGATCATCGTGGCACGCGGGCGCCTGCTCGTGGACGAGCGGCCGGCCACCCTGCAGGCGCGCTCCCGCTACCACAATGCCGTGACCCTGACGGTCGCCGAGCCCGCGGACCTGCCGCACATCGCCGCGGCACTGCGCGCCGCGCCGGGCGTCGGCGACGTCGAGGTTGACCTGCGTGACGGGCGGCTGACGGCACTGCCCGCGCCCGGCCAGCTGCCGCTGGCCGCGATCAGCGAGCTCGCGACCCGTGAGCACTGGAATCTGCATGAACTGCGGCTCGAAGCCGGCCGGCTCGACGAGGTGTTCCGCACCGTGACCAGCGCCGCGGAGCAGATGCCGTGAACGGTCTGCGCGCAATCTACCAGCGCGAGCTCGCGAGTTATTTTGCGACGCCGCTGGCATACGTGTTCATCGTGATCTTCCTGCTGCTCGCCGGCGCCGTGACGTTCTCGCTCGGCGGCTTCTACGAGCGCGGTCAGGCGGACCTCGCGCCGTTCTTCAATTTCCACCCGTGGCTGTACCTGTTTCTGGTGCCGGCGGTGGCGATGCGGCTGTGGGCCGAGGAGCGCCGCAGCGGCAGCGTCGAGCTGCTGCTGACGCTGCCCGTGCGGCCGGGCGTCGCGGTGGTCGCGAAGTTCCTCGCCGGACTCACGTTCGTGGGGCTTGCGCTCGTGCTGACGTTTCCGATCTGGATCACCGTCAATTACCTCGGCTCGCCGGACAACGGCGCGATCCTCGCCGGCTACGTCGGCAGCCTGCTGATGGCCGGCGGGTTCCTCGCGGTCGGGAGCGCCCTGTCGGCGGCCACCCGCAGCCAGGTCATCGCCTTCATCCTCACGGTCGTGGTCTGCTTCCTGCTGCTGCTTGCCGGCTTCCCGCTGGTGCTCGATGTGTTCCGCGGCTGGGCGCCGGCCCCGCTGCTCGATGCGGTCGCATCGCTCAGCTTCCTGACCCACTTCCAGGCGATCTCGAAGGGCGTACTGGATCTGCGCGACCTGCTGTATTTCATCATGACGATCGGCGTGTGGCTCTATGCGACGACGCTCGTCCTTGAGCTTCGCAAGGCCGACTAGCCCCATGGGACCTTTCAAGAACCGCAGCCTCGGCGCCGCCACATTCCTCGTGCTGGCCGTGCTGTTCGTGGGGCTGACGATCCTGATCAACGACACGCTGACCGGCGCGCGCCTCGACCTGACGGAGAACCGCCTCTACACGCTCTCACCGGGAACGGATCGCCTCATCGGCGCCATCAAGGAACCGATCAACCTGTATTTCTTCTTCTCGCAGCAGGCATCCGCGACAGCGCCGCCGCTGCGCGCCTACGCCGTCCGGGTGCGCGAGCTGCTCGAGGAGATCACGGCGCGATCCCGCGGACGGATTCACCTGCACGTGATCGATCCGCAGCCGTATTCGGACGACGAGGACCGGGCGGGCGAGCTCGGCCTCAGGCCCGTTCCGATCGGCAACGGCACGGACACGATCTACTTCGGGCTCGCCGGCTCCAACTCGACCGACGGGCGCGCCGTGATCGAGTTCTTCCAGCCGCAGCGCGAGGAGTTTCTCGAATACGACGTTGCGCGCTTGGTGCACCAGCTGGCCGAACCGACGCGNAAGGTCGTGGGGCTGGTGAGCTCGCTGCCGATGTCCGGCGGCTTCGATCCGGCGAGCGGCGGCTTGCGCCAGCCGTGGGTCGTCGAGTCCGAGCTCGCGGAGCTGTTCGATATCCGGCCGATCGCGGCGACGGCCACCGAACTCCCCGCCGGACTCGATGCGCTGATCGTCGTCCACCCCAAGGGCCTCACACCCGCGCTCAACTATGCGATCGACCAGTACGTCGTCGGTGGCGGCCACCTGTTCCTGTGCGTGGATCCGGATGCGCAGCTCGACGGCGGTGCCGGGGCGGGCTCCGACTACGCCGGCGGCGACCGCAGCTCGACCTTCGAGCCGATGCTCGCGGCGTGGGGCGTCGGGTTCGACCCGCGCCAGGCCTTCGGTGACCTTGAGCACGCGCTCCTCGTCGGCAATCCCGGTGGCGGGGAACCGGTGCGACATCTCGGCTTCGCCGGTTTCGGCGCCGACAATCTGGCCAAGGGCGACGTCATCACCGCCTCGCTCGATACGATCAACTTCGGGACACCCGGATTTTTCATCGCGCACGCGATGCCTGGCGTGACCTTCGAGCCGCTGATCACCTCTGGCACGGCGGCGGCGCCGATCCCGGTCGAGCGGCTCGCATTCGCCGCGACTCCCGACAGCCTGCGACAGGGATTCAAGGCGACGGGCGAGCGGTACGTGGTGGCGGCGCGGATCTCGGGCCTGTTGCCGAGCGCGTATCCGGCGGGCCCGCCGGCCGGCGTCACGGCGAGCGCGCCGCACAGCGCGCGCGGCACCAAGGCCGCGAACCTGGTGGTGGTCGCCGACACCGACTTCCTCGTCGACATGCTCTGGGTGCGCGCTGGCAACCTGCTCGGCCAGCGCTTCGTCGAACCCTGGGCGAGCAACGGTGATTTCGTGCTCAATGCCATCGACAACCTCACCGGCAACGCCGACCTGATCGGCATCCGTGGCCGGGCGAGTTATTCCCGGCCGTTCACGCGCGTCGACCAGCTGCGGGCCCGCGCCGACGAGCGGCTCAGAGCCAAGGAGGTCGAGCTCGAGCGCGAGCTGGCGACCACCGAGAGCAAGCTCACCGAACTGCAGACCCGCCGTAGCGATCGCGCATCGCTGGTGCTGACTCCCGAGCAGCGCGGCGAGCTCGAGCGCTTCCAGAGCGAGAAGCTCCGGGTCCGCAAGGAGCTCAGGGGCGTCCGCCACGGGCTCGAGCAGGAGATCGAGCGCCTCGGGACCGTGCTGAAGATCGTCAACATCGTCGCCGTGCCGCTGCTGCTGTCGGTCGCGGCGCTGGTCATGACGTGGCTGCGGCGGCGACGCCGGAGCCGGCGCGGGGCGGCGGCGTGAGCGCGCGGCGGCTCGCGATACTCCTGGTGCTCGCGCTTGCCGTCGTCGGTGGCGCGTTCTGGCTGAGCGCACGCCGCACGCCGCCGCGCGATCCGGCGCTTGGAACGTCCGTGCTGGCCGGCCTCGCGGCGCACCTCGATGCGGTCGACGCCGTGAAGCTGATCGGGCCCGGTGAGAAGACGCTCGTCACGCTCGAGCGGCGCGACAGCCACTGGCAGGTCGCGGAGGCGGCATACCCGGCCGACGCGGCCCGCGTGCGCCGCCTGCTGCTCGCGCTCGGGGACCTCCATGTGATCGAGGCCAAGACCGCGGACCCTGCGCGCCACGCGGCGCTCGGCGTCGAGGACCCGTCGGACCCGAAGGCCCAGTCAGTGCGGCTCGAGCTGCACGGCCTCGCGGCGCCGACCGCGCTGATCGTCGGGCGCGCGGCCGGCACGCAAGGCAGCTACGTGCGCATTCCGGGCACCTCCCAGGCACTCGAGGCGCGCCCGGCCATCGACCTCGCCCGCAGCCCGCACGACTGGCTCGCCCGCGGCGTCCTCGACATCGCCGCCGCCCGGGTGGCCGCGGTCGAGTTCGCGCGTGCCGACGGAGCGCCCTGGCGGGCCGAGCGCAAGAGTCGCGACGCCGCGCATTTCGAGGTTCCCGACCTGCCCCGCGGGCGGGAACTGACCAGTGCCGGAGCGGCCGATCCAGCCGGCAACGCCTTCGGCAATCTCGAGTTCGACGACGTCCGCCCGGCCGTCGCGCCAGTACCGGGAGAGAAGCGGCACCGGACCGTCGTGCGGTGCTTCGACGGACTCGTCGTGACGCTCGAGGCGCCGGCCGCCGGCACCGAACACTGGCTGGTGGTGAACGCGCGCTTCGATCCGGAACTCGCGGCGCGGTTTCCGGCGGCCGCGGGGCAGCAGGCCGTAGATGCCGCGCAGGTCAAGAGCGAGGCCGCGCGNCTCNCGGCNACGACCAGCGGATTCGAGTACCGGGTTCCGGCGTATCGCTTTGATGCAATCTTTCGGCGGCGCGACGAGATCCTCCGGCACTGACGTGAGAGCGGCCGGCGCAGGCACATTCCGCCAGCTCGCCGCGGCGACCTACGACGGGCTGCTGCTGGTGGCGGTGCTGATGCTGCTGACGGCGCTGCTGCAGGCGCTGACGCACGGCGAGGCCATCACGCACGCAACTGTCGGCGGCTTCGAGTACCTGTACAGGGCGGTACTCGCGCTGTGCGTGGTGGCGTATTTCGGCAGCAGCTGGACGCGCAGCGGCCAGACACTCGGCATGAAAGCCTGGGGCATGCGCCTCGAGACCGCGACCGGTGGCGTGCCTCGCTGGCGCGACGCGGCGCTGCGCCTCGCAGTCGCCTCGCCGCTCTACCTGCTCGCCATCGCCGGGGTGCTGCTGCTCGCATCGCACCGCGGCGGCTGGCTGCTGCTGCTCGCGTGCCTGCTGCCGCTCGCATTCAGCTTCGGCTGGAACGCCGCGACCGGCGCCGGCACGCTGCACGACCGGTTGTCGCGCACGCAGATGGTGCGCGTGCCCCCCGGACGCGCGGCCGCCTAGCGGACGCGGGCGATCGCGATCCCGGTGGCCGCCGCGAGCAGTACTGCCGGAACCCAGGCGACGAGGAGCGGGTTGAGGCCGTAGACATCCCCGCTGTTCTCGAGCGTGCGGTTGATCAGGAAGTAGACGACGCCAACGATGATGCCGATCACGGTGCGCGAGCCGGCCCCCGCGGAGCGCAGCGGCCCGAACACGAATGGCACTGCCAGCATGCACATCAGCACCGTCGACAGGCTGCGCGCGATGCGCGCCCACAGAGCCACCTCCCACGACCGCGACTCGAGGCCATTCGCCTTCAGGTGCTGCACGTAGCGGTACAGCCCCCGCACCGGCAGTGCATCGGGATTGACGATCGCGGCGCCGAGGAACTCGGGGTTGATGCCGGTCTCGACGTCGAACGCGGCGAGGTGGCGCGTGGCCACGCCGTCGTCGCCGAGCAGCGAGTCCTGGTAGTTGCTCAGCCGCCATTTTCGGCCCGCGACCAGTTGTGCACGATCCGCCCGAGCGAGCGCGACCAGTCGCTGACGGCCGTCGGCGCCGACACTGACGACATAGACGTAGACGCCGCCGAAGACGTTGTCGGCGGACTGCTGCTGGATGCTGACGATGCGCTCGCCGTCCTTGACCCAGATCCCGGCACGGCCCGCGAAACTGAGGTTGCTGTACTTGGCGAAGGTCCTGACCTGGTCCGCGTAGGCCTCGAGCGGCGGTGCCAGCACCTCGCCGAGCAACGCCCCACCTGCGAACATCAGCAATCCGGCCCCGGCCGCCGCGAGCGCCACCCGCGCGACGGACACTCCCGCCGCGCGAATGACGACCAGCTCGCTGCCGCGCGCGAGATTGCCAAGGCCGATGAGCGCGCCGATCAGGGCCGCGACGGGCAGCAGCTGGAACGCCAGCTGCGGCATGCGGAGGAGCGTCACGAACACTGCTTCGAACATCCCGTAGGAACCGACGCCGACGTCGCTCTGCTGGTCGATGAACACAAACAGCGCGGCGAGGCACACCAGCACACCCATCACGAGCAGGGTGAACCACAGGATTTGGCGGGCGAGGTAGCGGTCGAGCAGCCTCACCATGCGGCCCTCCGCGGCAGCGCCCGCCGCCACCAGAGAAAGAGCGCGAGCGCCAGCACCAGCACGTGGACCCACCACAGACCGACGCTCGTGGCGAGCCAGCCCTTCACGATCCAGGTGCGTGCCGCCGACAGCACGTTGACGTAGATGAAGAACACGAGGATCACGACCCCGATGCGCGCATAACGGCCCTGCCGCGGACGCAGCTCGGCGAGCGGAATTGCGAGCAGCGCCAGAATCAGCACCATCAACGGCAACGACACCCGCCACTGGAACTCGGCCTGCGCATCCGGCGCCGGGTCTGCCCACAGCTCGAGCGTCGGGCGCGTCTCGACCCGGGCGGGCCCGGTGTCCGGCGCGCCAAGACGCACTGGAATGCCGTGCTCGGCGAACCGCACGCGTCGAAGTACGGGTAACCCCGCCCCGCCGTCGTACCGCTCGCCGTCGTAGAGGACGATCAGGTGGAGCGCACCGTCCTCCCGTACCAAGTGGCGCGCCCGGTCGGCGAGCACGACCTCGACCCCGTCCGCTTCCCGCCGCTCCAGGAACACGTGCCGCAGCGTGCCGTCCGGGTCACTCGACTCGGCATAGAAGACGGCACTGCCGCCGGCGAAGGTGTGGAACTTGCCCGGCTCCAGGGTCCCGAACTCGGCGGTCCGCAGCGCCTCGCGCTTGATGTCCTGCGCCCGGGCGAAAGCCTGCGGCGCAGCGCTGAGTGCGATCCAGCTCAACAGCACCGTGACGCCCGCCGCCAGCAGCCCGATCGGGCGCAGCAGCCGGGCCGGCCCGACTCCGCAGGCCCGGATCGCGGCCATCTCGCTCTCGTGATAGAGCCGCCCCAGCGCCAGCACGATGCCAATCAGCATCGCGACCGGGATCAGCACCGTCAGGTTCTGGATCGAGGTCAGCCCGATCAGATCGAGGATGATCGCGCGCGGGTAGCCGCGCTCCGCGGCCATGCCGAGGATCTGGGCCAGCTCGTTGCTGACCAGGACCACGAGCAGCACGCCGGTGACCGCAAGCCACGCCTGGGCCACCTCGCGCAGCACGTACCGGTCCAGCGTCCCCAACCAGCCTCCAACGGGGCACGCCGGCGCGTCTGCACCCGCGGCGGCGAGCCCATGAAGTACACTCCCGCCATGGACGCGAGCGGCGGCCGCAACGTGCAGCCACGCCCGTAACTTAAACCCAAAGCCGCGCGCTTAGAAGGGCAGGCGGCCGACCCGCCCCGGTTGCTGCACAATCACGCGTAATGGAGATAGGCATGGAATTTGTGGCCGAGGGACGCATCGCCCGCCGTGCACGCACGGATTGCGCGGTCGTCGGGGTGCACGAGCGGGGCGAGCTCGAGCCCCACGCCAAGGCTCTCGACCGGGCGCTCGGCGGGAGGCTCACGCGCATCGTGCGGGGCGGTGATTTCGCCGGCCGCGGCGGCGAGACCCTGCTGGTTCCGGACCTCGGGCCGGGCCCGGCGGCGCGCGTGCTGCTCGTCGGCCTCGGGCCCCGCAAATCGTGGAACCGCCGCGCGTACCGGCGGGCGGCGCTCGCGGCCGCGCAGGCCCTGCTCAAGTGTGGCGCCCGCGATGCGCGCGTGTTTCTCGCCGCCGAGCCGGTGCCCGAGGTCGACCCTTACTACCGTGCGCGGTTCGTGGTCGAGGCGGTCAGCCAGGCCCGCTACAGGATTCCCGACCTCAAGTCGGGACGCAAACCTGCGCGGCCGCGGCTGGCCGTGGTCCGCGTCGTCGCCGCAGACCGCGCCGTCCTCGCGGCGACGAGGCGCGGCCTCGCGCACGGCGCGGCGATCGCCGCGGGCAGCGCCCTGACCCGCGACCTCGCGAATCTCCCGGCCAACGTGTGCACCCCGAGCTATCTCGCAACGGTCGCGCGCCGCCTGGCGCGCGAGCATCGTACGCTGCGCACGCGCGTGCTCGCGGAACCCGAGCTCCGGCGCCTCGGGATGGGCTCGTTCCTGTCGGTCACCCGCGGCACGCACGAGCCGCCGCGCCTGATCGTCGTCGAGTATCGCGGTGGCACGCGGGGCGCGGCACCGGTCGCGCTGGTCGGCAAGGGCGTTACCTTCGACTCCGGCGGCATTTCGCTGAAGGACCCGCCCGGCATGGACGAGATGAAGTTCGACATGACCGGTGCCGCCTCCGTGCTCGGCACGCTCAAGGCGCTCGCCGTGCTCGGCGCGCCCATCAATGCCGTGGCCGTGGTTCCGGCCTGCGAGAACATGCCGAGCGGCCATGCAACCAAGCCCGGCGACGTCGTGACCTCGATGTCGGGCCAGACGGTCGAGATCCTGAACACCGACGCCGAAGGCCGGCTGATCCTGTGCGATGCGCTGACTTACACGCGGCGCTTCAGGCCGGCAGTCGTGATTGACGTCGCGACCTTGACCGGAGCGTGCGTCGTCGCTCTCGGCCCGCACATGAGCGGACTGATGAGCAATGACGAGACGCTGGCGGCGGGGCTGCTCGCCGCGGGACGGCGCGCGGCGGACCCGTGCTGGCAGATGCCGCTCGCCGAGGAGTACCAGGAGCAGCTGAAGAGCAACTTCGCGGACTTCGCCAACGTCGCCGGCCGCGAGGGAGGCGCGATCACCGCAGCCTGCTTCCTGTGGAAGTTCGTCGCTGGCCTCAAGTGGGCCCACCTCGACATCGCCGGGACCGCGTACCTGTCCGGTGCCAACAAGGGCAGCACCGGTCGGCCGGTGCCGCTGCTCGTCGACTACTTGCTGTCCCGGACCTGATGCCACCGCGGATCGACTTCTACGTGCTCGAGGGGACGGAGGACCGGGCGCGGCTGGTGTACGCCTGCCGCGTCATTGAAAAGGCCTTCCTGCAGAACCTCACCGTGTGCGCGAGCTTAGCCTCGCCCGCGGAGGCCGAGAGCTTCGACACGCTGTTGTGGACCTTCGCGGACCGGAGCTTCGTGCCGCACGGACTCGCCCGCGACGCGCAGCGCATCGCCGCCCCGGCGCCCGGAACACCCGTCTGGGTCGGCTGTCTCGCGCCGGTCGCGGCTGACCTGCTCGTCAACCTCTCGCCCGATGTGCCGGACTTCTACGCCGGCTATGCACGGGTCGCCGAGTTCGTGGACCGCGAGCCCGGGCGCCGCGACGCCGGCCGGCGTCGTTTCGCCGTCTACCGCGAGCGCGGCCATACGCCCGAGACGCACAAGGTGGCGGGCTGAGCGCGCATGGACAAGACCTACGCACCGCAGCAGATCGAGGCGCGGCTGTACGCGCGCTGGGAAGCGGCCGGCTGGTTCGCCGCGCGCGGTGAGGGCGCCCCGTACGCGATCGTGATTCCGCCGCCGAACGTCACCGGCACGCTGCACATGGGGCACGCATTCCAGGACACGATCATGGACGCGCTCACCCGCTACCACCGGATGCTCGGCGAGCACACGCTGTGGCAGCCGGGGACCGATCATGCCGGCATCGCGACCCAGATGGTCGTCGAGCGGCAGCTCAACCTCGAGCACAAGACGCGTCACGATCTGGGGCGCGAGGCCTTCGTCGCCCGGGTCTGGCACTGGAAGGAGGAGTCGGGCGGGACAATCGCCCGGCAGATGCGCCGGCTCGGGGCCAGCGTCGACTGGTCCCGCGACCGGTTCACGATGGACCCGGGACTCAGCCGCGCGGTGATCGAAACCTTCGTGCGGCTCTATGACGAACAGCTGATCTACCGCGGCAAGCGGCTCGTCAACTGGGATCCGGTCCTGCACACGGCCTTGTCCGACCTCGAGGTGCTGGCGCAGGAGGAGGCCGGGAGCCTGTGGCACATCCGCTATCCGCTCGCCGACGGCAGCGGGCATCTCGTGGTCGCGACCACCCGACCGGAGACGATGCTGGGCGATACGGCCGTCGCCGTGCATCCGGAGGACGAGCGCTACCAGCACCTGATCGGCCGGCGCGTGCGACTGCCGCTCGCCTCCCGGGACATCCCGATCGTCGCCGACAGCTACGTCGATCGCGAGTTCGGGACCGGCTGCGTCAAGATCACCCCGGCGCACGACTTCAACGACTACGAGGTCGCGCAGCGCCACGGGCTGCCGCTGCACAACATTTTCGATGCAAGCGCGGCGCTGAATGACAACGTGCCGATAGCCTACCGCGGACTCGACCGCTTCGAGGCGCGCCGTCGCGTCGTGGCGGACCTCGCCGCGCTCGGTCTCGTCGAGAAGATCGAGGCGCATCAGCTCACGATCCCGCGTGGCGACCGAAGCAATGCAGTCATCGAGCCGTGGCTGACGGACCAGTGGTACGTGCGCATCGCGCCGCTCGCCGGGCCCGCGATCGAAGCGGTCGAGAGCGGGCGGGTCCGTTTCGTCCCGGACAGCTGGGACCGGACGTATTTTGAGTGGATGCGCAACATCAAGGACTGGTGCATCAGCCGCCAGCTGTGGTGGGGACACCGGATTCCGGCGTGGTACGCCCCCGACGGCTCGATCTACGTCGGCCGCGACGAGGCTGAGGTCCGCGCCAGGCACGGCCTCGGTACGACGCCGCTGCGCCAGGACGAGGACGTGCTCGACACCTGGTTTTCCTCGGCCCTCTGGCCGTTCTCGACGCTCGGCTGGCCGGAGCGCACGCCCGAGCTCGCGAAGTTCTATCCGACTTCGGTGCTGGTCACGGGCTTCGACATCATCTTCTTCTGGGTCGCGCGGATGATCATGATGGGAATGAAGTTCATGGGCGAGGTCCCGTTCCGCGAGGTGTACGTCCACGGACTCATACGCGATGCCGAAGGCCAGAAGATGTCGAAGTCGAAGGGCAACGTGCTCGATCCGCTCGACCTGATTGACGGCATCGGGCTCGAGGAGCTCCTCACCAAGCGCACCTCGGGCCTGATGCAGCCGCACCTCGCGGCGTCGATCGAGCAGGCGACGCGCAAGCAGTTCCCGTCCGGCATCGCGGCCCACGGTACCGATGCGCTGCGCTTCACGTTTGCATCGCTCGCGACCCTGTCCCGCGACATCCGCTTCGACGTCGGCCGGATCGAGGGCTACCGCAACTTCTGCAACAAGCTGTGGAACGCGGCACGCTTCGTGCTGCTGAGCGTGGAGGGCCGGGATCCGGGCCCGGGCGAGGAAACAGCGTCGCTCGCCGACCGCTGGATCCGCTCGCGCGCTGCTGCCGCCGTCGAGGCGACGCGCGCCGCCTTCGCCGGCTACCGCTTCGACCTCGCGAGCCAGGCGCTCTACGAGTTCACCTGGTACGAGTTCTGCGACTGGTACCTGGAGCTCAGCAAGGCGGTGCTGAACTCCGACCGGGCCGATGACGCGGCGCGCCGCGCCGCCCGCCGCACGCTGCTCGAGACCCTCGAGACGCTGCTGCGGGCGCTGCACCCGCTGATGCCGTTCATCACGGAGGAGATCTGGCAGCAGGTCGGCAGGCGCGCCGGCCGCACCGGCCCGACGATCATGCTTGAGCCGTGGCCGGTCGATGCCGCGGCGTGGCGCGATCCCGCGGCCGAGACCGAGATGCGCTGGGTCATGGACTTCATCCTCGGCGTCCGGCAGATCCGCGGCGAGATGGACATCGCGCCGGCGCGACGCATCGAGGTCCTGCTCGCGAATGCCTCGGACGCCGACCTCGCGCGCCTCGCGCGCACCCGCCACTGGCTCGAGCGCCTGGCGGGG
>JGI12269J14319_10002188_pt1 | contig 19013 bp, 19 predicted proteins | sample PeaSoiSIISIP2007_FD_14319 | JGI IMG/M metagenome (IMG submission 14319)
CTCCCGGTCGTCGCTGTATCTGCCGAAGAGGCGGGTAACCATTTCAGTTGGTTCACGCCGTTCGCCACCATCGACATCTCAGCATCAAGCGCTCTGACTCGGGAACAGCTCGAGTGGCAGCCTGTTCAGCCGGCACTGATTCCGGATATCGATCGGGAGCAGTACTTCGCAATCTAACGATTTCGGCTGATATCACGTTCAGCTAACAAACACTTATGTTTCGGAAAATGGATTTTTTGTCAAGCCTTGGATTATGGGTACGTAAAAACCTAAAACCCTCATAAAATCGTGTTTGATTTTATGAGGGTTTTAATCTTTGGCAACGGAAGCGAAAGTCCCATTTCAATATTTCCAATTTAAGCTTAAATCTTTGATTGATATATTTTTTAGAGTGATAAACGTATTGAAGCGGCAAAATTTGCAGCTGGTGAGGGTCAGCCTTTGCTAAACTCCGATCGTCCTATTCAATAGATAAGCAAAGTGTCAGCACTTTAGCCTCTACCACAACCAAACCTTTGATATCACAGGTGTTTTTACCAATTTCAAGAGTGTATCAAATTTGGAGTTTCAAAAGTATAAAATAATCAGAGCACGTTGGGATATCAGAAACTCGATTTTTAATAATTTGAAACGTAAATGCGGCTTAGAGCATTGCTTTATACATGGAGGAAATGCCGTAGAAGCTGTGCTTTATTTGATCTTTATTGCTTCTAATATCCTGCAATTATTTTTAGTTAGACGACTGAAACTACAATTTACAACTCAACAATAAGTTATTCTCGCGTTTTTCTTCATAAGCTTGTCTTCTTTGCTCATTAATAATTTCTATGGCATTAGGAGCCTCATACATTTCAATCTTAAAATCAACTATTCCTAGATTTTTATTGAGATCGTCCATTTGTTTCATAATTTCTTTACGGTGTTCCAAAAGTAATTTTTTTCGCGCATCTATAGTACTGGCACCTTCCATACAGAAATCAATATATTTTTTAATATCTTTAATTTGCATTCCTGAATTCTTTAAACAACAAATCACCTTTAATAAATCTAAATCTGATTCAGTAAACTCTCTATTTCCAGATTTATTTCTTGAGACAAATGGTAAAAGTCCTTCTTTGTCATAAAAACGAATTGTATATATAGAAAGCCCAAATATCTTTGATACATCTTTTATTGAATATGTCAATTATAAAATCCCCTTTAAAATTTATTTTTTAAAAAAGCTTGACCTCGATATAGCTCTAGGTATTAACATGAGTATAAATCATAAGAAATTAATTTTCTAGTGATTATTAAATATTTAAAGGAGAGGTTTTTTATGAACAAAAATAGCAAAGTTGCATTAGTTACAGGTGGAAGCCGTGGAATTGGTAGAAATTCTGCAATATCGTTATCTAAAAAGGGAATAGATGTAATTATCACTTACAATAATCAAAAGGAAAAGGCAGATGAGGTTGTTAGAGAAATTGAAGCTAACGGTGCCAGAGCTGTTGCTATCCAACTTGATGTGAGTGATGTATCTTCCTTTGATTCCTTCGTATCTAAGTTATCAGATGTTTTAAAGGTTAAATGGAATCAGGAGTATTTTGATTTTTTAATTAATAATGCAGGAATTTCAAACCATACTCCTATTTTAAAAGTTACAGAAGAAGAGTTTGACAACTTGATGAATATACACTTTAAAGGGGTTTTCTTTTTGACACAGAAACTGATTCCATTTATTGCTGACAACGGTGGAATTGTGAACACTTCAACAGGAATGACTCGCTTTACGATTCCAGGTTCTGGTGTTTATTCAGCAATGAAAGGTGCAGTAGAAGTTTTGACTAGATATTTGGCTAAAGAATTAGGAGCTAGAGGTATAAGAGTGAATACTATAGCCCCTGGAGCTATTAATACAGAATTCAGCGGAAGTGCTTATATGGAAAATCCTGGATTGAAAGATTTTATCGGGTCTCAGACTGCATTAGGCAGAATTGGAGAAGCTTCTGATATTGGTGGGATTGTGGCTAATCTATGCACAGATGAAATGGGATGGGTTACCGGCCAATGTATTGAAGCATCTGGCGGTATGTTCCTATAGTTATAATCTAAAGTGCATAAGTCGATCCTTTTTAGGATAAGAAACCTATATTTACCCATTGGTATCCGTTTTATCTAATAATGATGCAAAAGTTACAGAGACTAATACTATTAGTGGTCTTAAATCTATATTATAAGACCTTAGAGAAGAGGAGAAATATGCTTTGACTAATCTGAAAAATAAAGTGGCACTGGTAACCGGATCAGGGCGTGGTATTGGAAAAGCTATTGCCGAACGGTATGCCTCTTTGGGTGCCGATATTATAGTCAATTACACAAATAACAAAGAATCAGCTGAAATAACAGTATCTAATATATTGAAATATGGTGTTAAGGCGATAGCAATCCAAGCAGATATTTCTAAGACGAAAGAGGTACACGATTTGTTTATTACCGCATTAGAGGAATTTGGCAAGATTGATATCGTAGTAGCGAACGCAGGTATTGAAGTAGTTAACCTTCCAACACTTGATATTACGGAAGAACAATTTGATAAATTGTTTGCGATTAACACGAAAGGTGCGTTCTTCACTATGCAAGAAGCGGCAAAACATGTTTCTGATAACGGACGGATCATTTATATTTCTTCAAGTACTACGACTAGTGCCCTTCCAGGCTATTCATTGTATGGTAGCAGCAAATTGGGTCCCATGTATCAAGTAGAGGTACTTGCAAAAGAAATCGGACACAGAGGTGTGACTGTAAATGCCATTGTTCCGACTGCTATTGAAGGTGCAGGAGTGTGGACGAACCCGGAAGATAGAGCAGACTTTAAAGATAAGTTCATCCAAACGCATCCGATGAAGCGATTCGGGACTTTGGACGATGTTGCCAATGTCGCAGAATTTTTTGCTGGCGATTTGTCATCTTTTGTTAGTGGCCAGCGTTTATTAATTAGTGGGGGAGCTCTTCAATAAAAATATTCATTTTCACAGGTGACGTGATCTTGGTCATGGTTTACTACGGCAATATATGGCTACTTTCCAGAGGTGGTTCTAGCCGACCGAATCTACAGAAATTGAGAAAACTTGGTTTTTGCAAAATCTAATTACCGCCAATGGCGACAACTCCAATCATAACAGTGGGTTTGTTTCGAGTTTTCTTTTCGTTATCCTGGATGAGTGGACACCAGCCATTCTTCTTTCCTCACATACAAATCACTTACTTCCAGGACTATACCCTTCAGTCCTGTCTTAGTAATGAATGCTCTTAATAAAGCGCGCGCCATGTTTTGTTGATCCATATAATAATAAAATTGTCAACCGTTTTCTTTAGAGCCAATGCGGGGTCACAACGTGCTTTCTATCAAGCCGATGTGGGGTGTCCATGCACGCGGGCGATACTTCATTGAAAGTTTATTTATCGTATATGTTTCCGTGAGTGGGGCATGTTGAGACGGTGGTTCTGATGACGAAATGTGGTTTGGAGGGTAAATAACGCGGATCAACCACTACATGTAGTGGTTTTTGAACAAAAAAGGGCAAAAAACAGGCTAAAAAAGTTTGTTTTTTGCCCTTTTTTTTTAGGCATTTTATAGATGATATTCGGTATTTTTAAGGATGGCGTTGCACGTTAGCGTTACTTGATTGTAGTTTTTTAAGGGCTATATGTTTGCTTGGATAGAGCAGATGAACGAATATTTTATGTGATGGTTGAGATAGAAATTCTCACACCAACGCATTTTGCTTTTTGAGTTTAAGGGTAGGATGAGGGTAGATGAAATATCAACTGTTGGTCGCTGCAGGCCTGAAGCCTATCGAGGCTCTGCGTGCAGCCACCTCCACCCCCGCACGCCGGTTTGGGCTCACCGACCGGGGTCGGATCGTCCCTGGAGCACTCGCTGATTTGCTGCTAGTAGACGGCGACCCGCTGACCAACATCGCCGACACACTATCCATCCGCACCGTGTGGCATCGGGGTGTCCAGCTCACAACCCAAGAGTAGACACTGGAACAAAAAAGAAAATTGCTGAAAAAGAAATCAAGCGGCTACGTTCATTAGATTTCTACAGGCTACTTTCTTACGGATGGCGGATCAATTCCTTGGTGAGCATTATTGATTTAAGGCACACACTAAATTCGATGGATGGAATCACCAGTTATTTTAATTTTCACTACATCCCGCAAGGGAGGGTTGCCGAACATGCGTGAATACTCTCGACTAAATTGTGATGCGCTATTGTACCCCACCTTAAAGGCTGAACCTTCAGCGGTTTCACCGTCATCGGTCATCAGGCGCCGTGCCTCTAGTAAACGGAGGCGCTTCTGATACTGAATTGGGCTCATTGCCGTCACTTCTTTAAAGTGCTTAAAAAAGGCAGAACGGCTCATATTCGCAGCTTTTGCCAAAGAGGTTACATCCACATCTTTACTGAGTTCTGCTCTTAGCGTATAAATTGCCTTGGATACTTTGTACATTTTACTTCCGGAGCAGACGAACTGCCGGAGCGCCGGTCCATCTGGTCCTTTCAAGAGATGATAAAGTATTTCTTTGATCACCAAAGGCCCTAATACAGGCGCGTCTTCGGAAACTTGAAAAAGCTTTCCCAATCGAATTGTAGCCTCCAGCATTTGATTACTCGCTTTTCCGATGAACATTGCGCGCAGAGGATTTTCAGTCTCCTTCGGAAAATCTTTTTCGATCTGAGCCGCGACTTCGCTCATATACAGCGAATTGAACTCTATTTTTAGGCATAAAAAAGGTTGCTCTGGCGTCGCAGCAAAGAGCCGACTGGTAACGGGCAAATCAATCGGAGTGGCGATGTAATGAGCTCCATCGCATCGATAGACTTCGCGGTCCAGAATGATTTTCACACAGCCCTGAGCGACGATACATAAAGATGCGTGCCAATGTTGCTTCATGCGACGACCTAGGTGAGAGAATTTTATACAATGAGCGCCAGGAAGGGGCGATTCGTTTACACCATCTCCGGGAGAGGAATGATTGATTATTTTTGCTAACTCAAACCGCAAGTCCATCATAAAACCTCCAAAAACATGGTCTGTCTCTATTATTGCCCAACGTGGACTATTGGGCAATAAATATGGACGTTTGTGAATTTACCTAATCAAAGCGCAACGGTATACTAAATCTATAAGGATAACTTTATCATTATAAGAGGAGGATCAGAATATGCGTGTTTTCGTTACTGGCGCTACAGGTTTCATCGGCTCTGCCATCGTTCAGGAGCTCATCATCACAGGCCATCACGTGGTCGGGCTCAGCCGTTCGGAGGCGGGCGCCCAGGCGCTCACCCGTGCCGGGGCGGAGGTCTTCCGCGGAGACGTGAACGACCTGGACCGCCTGCGCACCGCCGTAGAGACGGCCGACGGCGTCATCCACGTGGCCTTCAACCACGATTTTTCCAACCTAAAGCAGCACAGCGAGAACGACCGCAAGGTCATCGAGACGCTCGGCGAGGTGCTGGCCGGCTCGGACCGGCCGCTCGTCATCGCCTCCGGCACAGGCCTCGTCGCCCGGTCAAAGACTGGCGACGCGGCGGTAGAGACCGACGATCACATCACGTCGGTCGAGTTTCCGCGCGCAGCTACAGAGGAGGCGGTCGATGCCCTCATCGCTAAGGGCGTGCGCGTGATGGTGATGCGGCTGTCGCAGGTGCACGACACGCGCCATCAGGGCCGGATCGCACAGCATATCCAGTTGGCGCGTCAAAAGGGCCGGGTGGCATATGTCGGCGAAGGTAATAACCGTTTGGCGGCCGTGCACGTCTCCGATGCCGTCCGGCTTTTCCGGCTGGCGCTTGAAAAGGGCCAGGCAGGCGCACACTACCACGCCGTAGGCGAGGAAGGGGTTGCCATGCGCGACATTGCCGAGGTGATCGGTGCGGGATTAAAGATGTCGGTCGATTCGATCACACCGGAGGAGGCGACAGAGTACTTCGGCTGGTTGGCGAACCTCGCCACGATCGATCTTGCGGCCTCCAGCACGCTGACGCGCCAACAGTTAGGCTGGAACCCCACCGGGCCGGACCTGCTGACCGACCTGCGCAACATGGATCACAGCGTGACCTAGGGTCAGCCGCCTTAGAGCTGTTTCCGAGCAGGTTAGACAAACGTGAGTAAAATATGATTACCTTGTTCGCGAGGTCAAAGCTATAGCCACAAAAAGACAAACTTATTCAGTTTGTCTTTTTGTGGCTATTATATTAGTTATAAGGGGTAGGGATAACATTTTAAACTTTTATTATAGTACCGTACCGGATGCTTCAATACATTGACCAGTAACCCATCCCATTTCATCTGTGCATAGACTAGCAACAACACCTCCAATATCAGAAGCTTCTCCCATTCTTCCCAATGCAGTCTGAGAAGCAATCATATCTTTCAAACCGGGATTTTTAATATAAGTATCTCCACTAAATTCAGTGTTAACAGCTCCAGGCGCTATAGTATTCGCTCTTATACCTCTTGCTCCTAATTCTTTAGCCAAATATCTAGTAAAAACTTCTACTGCACCTTTCGCAGCAGCATAAAGTCCAGAACCTGGATAGGTAACATGAGTTAACATTGTTGAAGTGTTCACAATTCCACCTTTGTCAGCAATAAGCGGAATTAGTTTCTGTGTCAAAAAGAAAACTCCTTTAAAGTGTGTATTAACTATTTTGTCAAACTCTTCTTCTGTAACTTCTAAAGTAGGAGTATGGTTTGAAATTCCTGCATTATTAATTAAAAAATCAAAATGCTCCTGATTCCATTTATCCTTTAAAACATCTGATAACATAGATACAAAGGAATCAAAGGTAGATACATCACTCACATCAAGCTGAAGAGCAACCGCTTTAGCACCATTAGCTTCAATTTCTTTGACAACTTGATCTGCCTTTTCTTTTTGATTATTGTAAGTGATAATTACATCTATTCCCTTTTTAGATAATGTTATTGCAGAATTTCTACCAATTCCACGACTTCCACCTGTAACTAATGCAATTTTACTATTTCTGTCCATAAAAAACCTCTCCTTTAAAATTTATTAACCACTTGAAAATGAGTTGCGCATGATTTATACTCATGGCACATTGTAATACCTAGAGTTATATCTAGGTCAAGCTTTTTCGAAAATATATTTTAAAGGAGATTTTAAACTCGGGTTATACTATAAAAGATGTAGCGAAAATTTTGGGACTTTCCATATATACAATTCGTTTTTATGACAAAGAAGGGCTTCTACCATTTGTCTCAAGAAATAAATCAGGAAACAGAGAGTTTACTGAATCAGATTTGAATCTTTTTAAGATGATTTGTTGCCTAAAGAAAACAGGCGTGCAAATTAAAGATATTAAAAAATATATTGATTTATGTATGAAAGGGGCTGGTACTAACCAAGTAAAAGCATTGACATTAATTGAACGTTCATTTATTATTGAATACATGAGATATAAAGATGATAATAAAAAAGAAAAGATTATTATGGTGGCAATACAGCTTATAAATGAGGTTGGTTTGGCAGAAATTTCAATGTCAAAGATTGCTAAAAAAGCTGGTGTTTCTGCGGGAACTATTTATGAACACATCGTCGTGGGTCGTCCTGATAGACCTTGTCAACAGCCACAAACTGACTAGCTCTGGTAGGCAATCGGTCTCTTCCGGTCTGGACTTTTTGCCTAATGCACAGGCCCCCAACTTATACTGCAACAAAAGCCGCGATCCATTCTTATACTCAAAGTCTGCGCTATCAACTCAAAGACACCGCCGTAGAGGTCATTGAACTCCCTCCTCCCTATATGCAAACGAATTTGCTAGGTGAACACTCAGCTAATGACCCTCATGCCATGCCACTTAAGGATTTCATTTTCGAAGTAATGCAGATATTGAAAGAACAACCCCGAATCAAAGAGGTTTTGGTGAATTGGGTTCGTGAGTTGCGTTTCTCTGCTGAGGAAGGAAACGAGAAGTACGAGACCCTCTTTAAGAAATACAATGATCAAATGGCGCCGGCTCACGTTATATCACCGCTACTTTTTTAGAGTTCTAAATTATAAAGGAGGTTAACTACTTTGAAAGTAATAGCAATTAACGGGAGTCCGAGGAAAAAGTGGAATACTGATATTTTACTTAATAAAGCACTTGAGGGTGCAGCTTCACAGGGAGCAGAGACCGAACTCATCCATCTGTATGACCTTAATTACAAAGGCTGCATCAGTTGTTTTGCCTGCAAATTAAAAGACGGTAAGAGTTATGGCAAGTGCGCCGTAAATGATGATTTAACGCCAGTCTTCAAGAAAGTGGAAGAAGCCGATGCTATTATCTTAGGTTCACCTATATACATGGGAGCGGCTACTGGTGAGATGAGATCATTCATGGAAAGGCTGATATTTCAGTACCTAGTGTATGATGAGAGCCGGTCCACTCTTTTTAAAAGAAAGATATCGACAAGTTTGATTTATACTATGGGTGCACCTGAGAGTCAGATAAAACTGATGGGATATGAGCAGAATCTAAAAGTTCTCGAAATGGGAATGAAGAGGACTTTTGGAGCGTCAGAATCGCTACTTGTTACAGATACCTACCAGTTTGACGATTATTCCAAGTATGTTGCACCAGTATTTAATCCAGAAGAAAAAGCAAAAAGAAGAAAAGAAGAATTTCCGAATGATTGTCAAAAAGCATTTGACATGGGTGTTAGATTTGCTCAACAAACTAATATTTGTTAGCCTTACTACAGACTTCGTGGTGCCGCCGGCTTTCCAGTACGCCTTGGAATTATCAAGGTGGGATTTCTGCTTGCTTTGAAATCAAACGAGGGCCGTATCTCGGAGAGAATATCAATGTACTCTTGCTTCATGCGGTTTTGAGGATTTGATTATAGCTCTTTCATCGTGACAGGGCACATAGGTGTTACTTCATTGAAAGTTCTGGGCATAGAATTTAATGAAGAAATATTTTAATGCGTTGGTTGAGAAGATAGGAATTCTCACACCAACGCATTTTGTTTTGTTTTTGAGTTGAAGAGCGGGATGAGGGAATCGAGGTTGGAAGATCGGCGAGGACACCGCGCCAGAACACTGCCGAGTCAGCACTTTAGCCTCTATCACAGTCAACCTGTTGATTTCGCTGGTATTTTTATCGTTTTTAAAAGTGTATCAAATCCGGATTTTTTGAATGCTTTGTCACACCTTTCATTCTGCTAAAATCAGAGAGAGGATGAAATGCGGAAAAATTACTTTGAAAAGTTAGTAAGATATATGAAAAATGTCTACCACTTTGAGCGTGGTTTGAATAAACTGTCTGACGGAAGAACTAACCCGACTTACACCACAGGCCAAGTTATACTGCCTGTGCCTTTTGGTTTTTTGATTAGGATAAAGAGCTTCAATGAGCTAAATTTCATGATAAAGAATAATGAGTTTAGTAAACTGTTTCCCCGAGGAATGAAGCTACCCCAGGTTGATACGATCAGAGATACACTTAAAGTAGTTGATATCGAAGGACTAAAACAAATCAATCTTTACATAATCAAAAAGGCAGTTGAAAATAAGGTTTTCTAAAAACGGAACGATCGACGGATATATGGAAATAACGCTCAAAACAGTGTTTAAGATAATAAGATCTCGATGGGATATTGAAAACTCAATCTTCAATAACTTGAAAAATGAATGTGGTTTAGAGCATTGCTTCGTGTATGGCGGGAAGGCCGTAGAAGCTGTGCTTTATTTTAAATTTATTGCTTTAAACATCGTGCAATTATTTTTATTAAGACGACTGAAAAAGCACATTAAAACCCAAGGGGAAATGGTAAGGCTTTTATATAAGGGACTTAGGCCAAAAGGCAGCAGTTGGAGAGATACAATTCTAGTGTGATTTATCTCACACCAAAATACACTTTATGATCACGGTATTACACTCGGAAATGATCTAAACTAAGTGTAGTTAACGGTGAGTAAAACAAATTTAAATAAAATTTAGGGGGAAACATTAATGAGCATGTTTTGTTATCAATGTCAGGAAACAGCCAAAGGAACCGGTTGCACGATCAGTGGAGTTTGTGGGAAACCCGAAAATGTGGCTAAATTGCAAGACCTTCTAATCTACACACTCAAGGGGATTGCAATTTATGCAGTTCAAGCGCGTCAACGCTTTCTCGTTCGCCATGATGTAGACAAATTCATCATGGAAAGTCTCTTTAGCACGATTACCAATGCTAACTTCGATAAGAATCGTTTTGTAGAACGAATTCAAGATGGCCTCACCCTTCGTGAAGATCTTAAGCAAGCAATTATTAGAGTGGGTGGCACGATTCCGTCGAACTTGCACGATGCAGCGACTTGGACGGTACCTGCCGATGAGTTTGAAGCAAAAGCAGCGTTGGTTGGAGTCTTAGCGACTGAAAATGAAGATGTTCGTTCACTCAGAGAGTTACTCACCTATGGTTTGAAGGGGATCGCCGCTTATGCCGAGCATGCCTATACTTTAGAGTATAAAGAAGCAGGTATCTTTGGGTTTATTGAAAAAGCCTTAGTAGCCACACTGGATGATACGCTCGTCGCGGGTGACCTTGTGGCTCTGGTCTTAGAAGCAGGAAAATTCGGGGTTGATGTCATGGCACTTTTGGATAAAGCCAACACCACCTCGTATGGCAATCCAGAGCTCACCAAAGTAAACATTGGAGTTAGAAATAACCCAGCCATTCTCATCAGCGGTCATGACCTCAAGGACCTCGAAGAATTGCTCATCCAAACGCAAGGTTCGGGTGTGGATGTCTATACTCACGGTGAAATGCTCCCAGCCCACTACTACCCAGCGTTTAAAAAATATGACAACTTTGTCGGCAACTATGGAAATGCTTGGCATAAACAAATCAAAGAATTTGAATCCTTCAACGGTCCAATCTTCTTAACCACGAACTGTCTTGTTCCGCCGAAAGATTCCTACAAAGATCGCGTCTACACCACCGGAGTTGTCGGCTTCGAAGGACTTAAGCACATCGCTGATCGCGCTGACGGCAAAGCAAAGGATTTCACGGCCTTAATAGAGCATGCTAAGAAATGTAAAGCACCGACAGAAATAGAAAAAGGGGAGATCGTGGGAGGATTTGCCCACAATCAAGTCATGGCTCTAGCCGACAAAGTTGTCGATGCAGTGAAAACCGGGGCCATTAAGCGCTTCTTCGTCATGGCTGGTTGTGATGGTCGTATGAAGAGCCGCAGCTATTATGCCGACTTCGCAAAAGCACTGCCTAAAGACACGGTGATCCTAACGGCAGGGTGCGCTAAATATCAATATAATAAACTGAACCTAGGTGATATTGGCGGTATTCCAAGAGTTCTTGATGCTGGACAATGTAACGACTCTTATTCCTTAGCAGTGATCGCCCTAAAACTCAAGGAAGTTTTCGGACTGGATGATATCAACGAACTTCCAATCTCCTATAACATTTCTTGGTATGAACAAAAAGCCGTTATCGTCTTACTGGCCCTTCTCTACTTGGGCGTGAAAAACATTCACTTAGGACCGACGCTTCCAGCTTTCTTATCCCCGAATGTGGTTAATGTCTTGGTTGAAAACTTTGGGATTGCTGGTATCACGAACGTAGAAGCCGACCTTAAAATGTTCATGGCGTAATAACCGCATTTACCAGGTGGCACCCGACCTTCAGCTCATTGTGGAAAATGGAGCGTTAAAGGTATCAGCGAATTTACAAATTGCTGATACCTTTAACTTTCAGCATCTAGCGGTATGTGATAACAATCACAGTCACAATCACAATTAGAATACTATTATGCTATCCTGAAGTAGCCAAAATGGATAATGGAAGCGAGGTCTCTTTAATGAACCTGCACTCAACAATTATAAATAATGACTTAAAATTATAATGTGAGCTAAATCACATACTGAATAAGGAGAAGGTGCGATTCACTGCGTTCCTTGATATGCCAAGAATTTGCTATTGAACGCTGGGATACTTCCTAAAGCATAGATTTAAGCACAAAAACAGCAGATTGAACATCTGCTGTTTTTGATAGGCGGGGAGTCGGTTAGCGCCGTCTGTGGAGAAATGCTTGGGTTCAACCGCTTGGGCAATTGGCAGGTGTTGCCCCAAAGTGGATCAAAGGTTTTAAATTAATTGTAAATACTGTGATTCAAGCCACACCAAATAAATAGCATTTCTGCTAAACTACCCACAGACGATTATAATCTTTGGGGGAATTTATATGCAACAGACAGGCTTTCACCTCGAACATTGTCGCCCAAATTGTCCTAAAGCAGCACATAACTGGCAAAATCTTTATGATATGTTGACAACAACTCTGACTGCACTCAACTTACCTCAAACACTTGGTGATAAATTTGATCCTGTTCTCCATCACCATCTTCCAAAAGTTTGCCTAGCAGGATGCCCCAATGGATGTTCTAGGCCTAAGATTAAAGATTTTGGCGTTATCGGATATGTAACTCCTCAGATTACCACTGCGCCGTGTTCAGGATGTAACGCTTGTGTCCAAGCTTGCTTGGAAAACGCCATAACCTGGCAGCCAAGCGGGATCGTCATCGACCAGACCAGATGTCTTTCTTGTGGGGAATGTCTACGTACTTGCCCTACAGGGACATTGACTGCAGGGGAAAACGGTTGGGAATTATATTTGGGTGGTCGAGTAGGGCGACATCCTCAATTTGCCAAGCTAGCGGGGCATGTTCCGGCCGATGAGGAAGTGGTAGCATGGATTTCTGAAACAATGCTTCACTATCTAGAGAATGGACGACCTCAAGAGCGATTAACTCATTTTCTTGATCGAACCACAGAAAGCCTTAGCCAATTAACGAGCTTGAATGAGCAGCGAGTTTATGAAATTGGAATCCCAAGGATCATTTCAAGGATTAAGGAGGAAGTTGGATGGTAACAACCCGTCGGGTTCCAGGGCGATTTCCGGACACTGCACCTGTGCCAGAAGTTCGTTATGTACGCACGGTCGACTCGCCTAATTGTACGGGTGCGTGTGGTTGGATCGCCACTGTTAAAGAAGACATCATCATAGATCTCAAACCTGCTGCTGATTATCCTGACCCAGAATACAACCCCCGTGGATGTCTTCGGGGCATGGCTTCAACATCCTTGATCTACCATCCTGATCGAATTCAAACCCCACTGATCCGTGTCGGTCAGCGAGGAGAAGGACTTTGGCGAGAGTCTAGTTGGGATGAAGCGATGGATCTTTTGGCTGAGAAATTTAAGGACATCTCTGCTAAGTATGGTCCAGAATCTATCGTCTTCTTCAACCAAGTTATTGGTACCGGAAATGTCCAAAAGGGAGCTCAAGTTCGCCTTGCCAGTTTATTCGGGGCCTCATACGCCACAGGCTATGATTACAATGGGGACATCAGCATGGGGTACACCGAAACAGTAGGGATTGATTCTCTAGAAAGCGAGTCCGCCGCCTGGGCTGAAGCCAAGACCCTTATTCTGTGGGGGGCAAATGTTTTGCAGACTCGGATGCCGGATGCTAAGTTTGTTCTGAAAGTACAAGAAAACGGGGGCAAAGTGATCGTTATTGATCCTAGAGCCAGCCAATCAGTGAAAGCAGCCGATCTATGGCTACCACTCATTCCGGGCACTGATGGAATCTTAGCTCTGGGGGTCGCTCGAATTATCCTGGCAAACGGTTGGATTGATTCTTCCTTCATACGTTCATTCACTGACCTGCCGTTGCTTGTTCGGATGGACACTGGAGAACGATTACGCGCCTCCGACCTTCACTTAGGCAAACCAGACGAATTTGTCGCAGTTCTTCCTACATCTCTGGCCAGAGGTGAATTGGATAAAACGTTGCGCGATGCGGCGCAACCCTTTCGTTTTGTTCCTGTTTCTCCAGAATCACTCGATATTGAGGGGGTAGAGCAACTCGCTCTTGATGGTATATATAACGTAGAAATTGAGGGAAAGCCTGTCACTGTTCGCCCGGCAATGGCTCTCTTACGCGAACATCTCCAGCAGGAACAATACTCTCTCAATAATGTCTCTCAAAAAACAGGGCTCACTCCGGACAGTATTCTTGAACTGGCCCGCAGTTACGCTCAAAACCGCCCCGCCCAAATCATCATTGGCATGGGCGTGAACCATCGCTTCCACGGAGACCTTGTCATTCGGTCCATCCTTTTGTTGGGAGCACTTACAGGAGGATTTGGCAAACCAGGGCAAAGTGTCGATATCTATTCCGGTCAACATCACGTTCGCTTTGATATTTCTCCCTGGTGGTATCCCGACGGGAAACGGCCCAATGTCGTGTCCATGCATTACGTCATTATGCCGGAAAAAAGCCCCACAATGAATCCCAAAATTCATCTACCCAAAGATGGGTTTCACGCCCTCTTTTTCTCCCATGCCAACATCTTTACGACCTCCCATGTCAATGAGTGGCGGAAAATCCGAGATAAATTAGAGTTCATCGTGGCTGTGGACTACATGAAAACTCCGTCGACTGAACTAGCAGACCTAGTACTTCCTGCCCCAACGTTTTGGGAGAAGCATGAACTGGTCGTCACAGGACCACACCCTTACATTCAAATTCAACAACCCGTTATCCCACCACGCTATCAGGCAAGAAGTGAACTTTGGATGATGAAAGAACTTGCCAAACGCTTGAACCCAGAATGGGAAGCCTACTTTGAGATGAGTGCTGAGGAAGTCATCGATTATTTATTAGCCAATGGCGGCCCAGTTTCGGCAGGGATTACGCTCGAAGCTCTTAAAAAAGGTCCAGTCCGTTTAAATCTGCCCTCTCCAGACGTTCCACTGGTGGAAAATATTGAGCAGCGTCTGCCTCTTCCTCCGCGAGCTTATCCTCATAAAGAAGGGGCTCAGCGCGAATTTCTAAAGACGGGAAGGATGGAGTTTTATAAAGAGGAAGAAAGTTTCCGTACCTCCGGTGAAGCACTTCCTACCTACAAAGAGGCTTATAGTCACCTAAGTCCCGAAGAACTCCGTTTCCCGTTGACGTTTATGACGCCCCATGCTAAATGGCGAGTTCACTCTACCCATGTCAACAACCCCTGGTTGCAAAATCTAAATCGTAAACCCGTCGTAGAAATCCATCCTCAAGATGCTCAGACTCGACAAATCAAGGATGGTGATTTAGTCGAATTATTTAATCTCTATGGCAGTTTTCAGCTTTGGGCACGAGTCACCCAAACGATTCGCTCAGGAGCCTTATCCGTCGATCACGGTTGGTGGAGCCGGTATTTAGCCAAAGGAGATTATAACAACGTATTGCTTCCGGAACGGGTCAAAACCCTCCAAGAAACCTATTTTCTGCCCGCTGTTTATGCCCCAGGGCAATTATGGAAAGACCCCCGCGTTGAGATAAGGAAGGTGAAATAATGCGCCTAGGCTTATTAGTCGATCTACAACGTTGTATTGGTTGTGACACCTGTACCCTGGCTTGCAAGCAAGAAAACGGAACGCCTAAAGATTTCTTTTTCGCCCGAGTGCTCAACATGGAAACAGGAGAATTTCCGCAAGTTAAGCGTTCCTACCTCCCCGTTCTCTGCAACCACTGTTCTGATGCCCCCTGTATAAGGGCCTGCCCGAACAAATCAATCTTTAAACGCCCCGATGGAATCGTCATCATCGACCAAGAACGGTGCAATGGAACCGGAGCGTGTGTCTCAGCCTGCCCGTATGGCAATATTTATCTCAACTCTGAAGAACAATGGTACTTTCCTGACGATTCTCCCCATGAGCACTACGCCAAGAGCCGTCTTGAAAACGGAAAATCGAAGAAATGTACCTATTGTGCTCATCGCTTAGATCAAGCTCTTGAACCGGCTTGCGTCGTGTCTTGCCCTGCGGGTGCTCGTATCTTCGGTGATTTTGACGACCCAAACAGTAAAGTTGCTCAACATTTGTTGGTGCAAAAAGAACAGACCCGACGTGAGCCCTTTCAGCTTCTGGCAGAATTGGGAACAGACCCCTCGACGCGCTATCTTAGACCTCTAAGCCAGATGCACAGCGGGGGAAGGGGGAATGCGAAATGATTTGGGCTTTAATAGCTACTTTACTTACGGTGGGAATATCCCTATACCTAATTTTATTGCTCTTGGCTGCTTTAGGAGGATTGACGACCGTCCCATTTCTGATCCCTTTGGGGACATCCATAGACTTAGGACAATGGGCAAAGCCTGAATTAATCGATTTAGGTGCCGCAATCATCGGAACGATAGTTTTAATCTTACTATTTCGTTTCTTCCAGCGCTGGATTCGTTATAGTGCATTAACTGTAAACTGGAAGTACATCCGTTCACTGGGCTGGCGCAGAATTGCCCTGGATACCTGGACAGCCCTCTTTCAAGATTCCCTTCTCCTTTCCTCAGTTCAAAAACGATCTAAAAAACGATGGCTTGTCCATGGTCTTGTGCTTTACGGCTTTATCTTCATGTTGCTCGCTACAACAATGTCAGCTGTTCTCAACTACACCAATGCGCCCCATGGATTTTGGTGGCCCCCACGCATCATTGGAAACTTAGGCGGGCTTTCCTCCCTGATTGGTTTAAGTATCATAGGATGGAGATTGGTACGTGATCCCTATGAAGATAATGGAAAAACTTACTTAGCGGATATCGCGTTTGTCTTTCTCCTTTTTTTGACGATCTTTACAGGCTTGGCCACTGAATTCATTATGTATGGCTTAAATGCCACCCTCGCCCATGGAAGTTTCCTCTTGCACATGCTTTTGGTCAGCGGGCTTTTTCTAGCCCTGCCCTATACTCGTTTCAATCATGTTCTGTTAACTCCTTTTCTTCTGATTCTGACTCGTCTTAACCGAACCCTCGTTGAGGAGAAAATCGTGCCAGGAATCTTAGAAGAACCAGCGCCAGGACGACATCATAAAACTGAACGGCTGGCCGTCGATTGCCAAAAGCAGATCTTTCCTCAAGACGGAGAATCTCCCGTAATTCTCCGTTACTACCCTTAAAGAATAATAACAAGAGAGGAGTTGGCAGTAAATGGGCGAATATATCGAAAACTTACATCCTGCTTCTTTTGCGGCAGTTATGGCGACTGGAATAATTTCAATTGCCTTTAAAGGACTGGGCTATAATTTTATAGCCATGCCACTTTTGGCGCTTAACTTGGTTCTTTATCCTGTTTTGCTTTGTTTACTGCTAGCTAGAGTATTGTTGTATCCGACCGCTCTATTAAATGACCTTAAACACCCTAAGAAAGGAATTGCCTTATTAACCTTTGTCGCTGGAACGAATACTTTTGGCATGCAACTATTCTCTGTTAATTTTGTGGGCTTGACCAAAATCCTCTGGTTTATGGGCTTAGTTTGCTGGATAATTCTAATCTATTTCATTCTTATTAATTTAATCGCCTTCAAGAGTGAGCCAATTGAAAAGGTAGTGGATGGAGCTACATTGCTAATCATTGTAAGCACCCAGTCCATCGCCTTGTTGGGCAGTACCTTAGCCAGTACTTTTGGTCTTAACTTCGAAATTGTTTTGTTTCTTGCTTGGGTTTTTTGGGCCTCAGGATTTATTTTGTACCTAGTTGTTATCACCTTAGTTATTTATCGATTAATTTTCAAAACCTTAGAACCTAAGGATTGGACAGGTCCGTATTGGATATGCATGGGAGCTATGGCCATTACAACGTTGGCAGGTGCAACTATAGTGTCTAAATTGAGTCTATCTGCCAATTTGAAGGATCTAATTCTTTTTACCAAGGCTATTACTTTAATGACCTGGTCAATAGGGACTTGGTGGATACCGATTTTACTTTTTATGGATATATGGAAATTTACTCAAATAGATATTTCGGATAAAGCTCCCATGTGGATAAAAGTTTTTCCTTGGCTTAGACTTGGCTTGGGGCGTAAACTTAATATTTATGAAATACCTTCTTGGGGTCGAGTCTTTCCGTTAGGAATGTACACAGTTTGTACAATTGCTCTGATGAAAATTATGCCTTTGAGTTTTTTATGGCCAGTTATAAAATATTGGGGTTGGTTTGCCTTTATTATATGGATGTTAACTTTCATAGGCGCTATGAGATCAATCGCGGTATTTGTTATTGAAAGAAAGGAGTTAGTAAAATGACAACTTTTATCAGATGTAAAGCCAAATGAAACCCCTTAATATTGGTAGTTGGTATTATTTAATGAAGATAATGTAAAACACAACAGGTGGATAGATGCTTGACTAAGCTGTTCTATCCACCTGCCTTTGTGCCGTCTCGCTGAAATTAATCTTCTAAAATGTTTCCATCTGTGGAGATTGTTACAACATTCCAGGGAATCATTTTTCCGCTGTTCGACAAGGCTTTTTTAACGGCTTGAAGAATTCCTCCACAGCAGGGAACCTCCATTTTTAAAATTGAAACACTTTTGATTTCGTTCTGCTTCAGTATTGCTGTCAGCTTTTCCGAATAGTCAATGTCATCAAGTTTTGGGCAGGCTATCAGCGTAATTTTATTGCGCATAAACTTTTGGTGAATGTTCGGGTATGCAAAAGCTGTGCAGTCGGCTGCAATTAATAAGTGAGCGTTATCAAAGTAAGGTGCATTTACCGGCACTAGTTTTAATTGGCAGGGCCACTGACCCAGTTGGGATTGTAAGTTTTCAGAAGCTAAACTAGGTTCGACTACCGGTCGTCTATTGGCGAGAAGTTTAGCTTGAGAACCTGGACAACCACAGGGTAGCGTCTCCTTAGGCGGTTGTAACTCGTTTTTGCTCATGTGCTTTTTAACAGCCTCTTCGTCATAAACGGCAGATTCGCGCTCTTCAATAACGATAGCTCCGGTCGGGCACTCGGGCAAGCAATCACCTAGACCGTCACAATAGCTTTCAGAAACAAGCCGGGCTTTTCCGTCAATTAGTTGTAAGGCCCCTTCGTGACAGGCACTGACACAAAGACCACATCCGTTACATTTTTCCTCATCTATTTTGATAATGTTTCGTTTCATTTTAATAACCCCTTTCA
>JGI12269J14319_10002192_pt1 | contig 18996 bp, 15 predicted proteins | sample PeaSoiSIISIP2007_FD_14319 | JGI IMG/M metagenome (IMG submission 14319)
GACAACAGCACCCAGGTGGGCGCGGGCGGGACGGTGATCGGCGGAGCCCCGGCGCAGAACGACTCGAGCCACGTGATGGCGGTCTACCTGCGGCTGAACCGACCCGTGAGCGGGGAGCTGTACATCTACGACAACATCGGGATCAGCGTGTTGCACGAGGACCTGTCGGCCCTGGCGAGCCTCTGGCCCAAGGGAGACGAGGACGCGATGCGGGAGGTGAGGATCACCTGGAACGGCACCGATGCCAAGCGCAAGTTCGTGGCCACGGGCGTGTACCTGATGCGGGTGGTGGTGAAGGTCGACGACGGCGTGGGCCACATCTACTACAAGAACCTGCTCTGGAAGTACGGCTGGCTCCACGGAGCGAATTGAGGCCCAACCCACCTCACCCCTACCATGCCCACCTCACCCCTCCCTCGCCATGGGCGAGGGTGTCCCCTCTCCAACAAGTGGAGAGGGGAGATGAAGTGCGCCCCCTCTCCACTTGTTGGAGAGGGGGAATGGGGGTGAGGTGTGAGGAATGACGGCGCGAGCGGGAGTCGCTCACCCCGGCTCCACGGCCCTCGTCAGCGCTCGATGCCCCTTGGTGGTTTCCGCCTCGGCACGCAGATAGAGGGCGCCCGAAGGTGCGTCCAACCGATGGGACCATTCCCCGGCATCGGGTGAGGCGCTCAGGAGGAGGTCTTCCTTGGCGCTTCCCTTGAGGTGCGCATAGACCCGCACCTCGCGGATCCTCCCGAATTCGACGGGCGAGCTCGCGCGCAGTTCGATTCCCGAGCCGCATCGCTCCTGGGTTTGGCCTGCGCCGGACACGCGCAGGGACAGGAAGGGTCCGTCGGAGAGGATGGTGGGAGTGTCGCCGGCCAGGGCGTTGCGGATGGAGTTCCTCGAGGGTTCCTCGTCCAGGTGGACCCAGGTGCGTGCGTGGCCGAAGCGGTGGCTCCGGGTCTGGCGCAACCCGAAAAGAGGTGTGGAGACCTGGGTGGCGCGGTTGAGGTCGCCATGGGCGTCGTTGCCCGCGATGGGCAGGCGGCGGTTCCCCCGCAGCAGGTCGGAGATCCAAAGGGCCCGGCCGTGACGGAAATCGTCGCCTGGTTTGCCGTTCCAGAACTGCAGACCGTGGAGCGGGGGAACGAGGTCGGGAAGGTCCCAGTCGCCGCGCCGGAACACCAGTCGCTGCACGACGCCGATCCCCGGCTTGGGATGGGCTGCGATCGCAGGGGCTCCGCTCTTCGCCGTTTCCGCCAGAACCTGACCGATGGACAGGTCGGGCCGGTTTCGGAAACCGCGTCGCCCTCCGTCGCCCTGGCCGAACAGGTATTCGGGATGGTCCACCACGATCAGGTGGACGTTCCGTCCGTCGCGGTTCCCGCAACTGACCTCCTCCGCGGGAAGTACCACGGAACGCCCGGGCGCGTCTGCCGGGAGGGAGGCGCGGAAGGCGCGGAAGCGCTCAACAGGATCTGTCTGCACCAGCCAGTTCCCGTGTTCCCAGGCGAAGTCGTAGGAGTGGTCGGTGGCCGCCCAGAATCCCATGCCCTGGCAGTCGGCGGCGCGGCGCATGACCTCGGGGTCACCGCCCCATTCCACCGGATCCTCGCTCCAGGAGGTGTGGCAATGCAGGTCCCCCGAGATCCAACCCTCGGGGAACGGAAGCGGCTTGGACAGGCGCAGCACCGATAGGCTCGTGGGGGCCAGGGTGGGCAGGTTGTGGTTCACGAATTTCCGTCGCCGCCCCTTGGGCGTCTCGATCTCGAAAAGGACATCCACCAGGTTCTCTCCCAGGTCCTGGGTGCCGGTCCAGGGGAGGTCGATCCAGTGGAAGGGCTGGTCCAGCCGCAGATCGAAGGTCTTTTCCACCTTCCGCATCTCGCCCCCCGCCCGCACCACGACTCGGGCTGCGCGCAAGGTGACGGGGAAGAGATGGGCATCGTGCACGCAAAGGAACAGCGGAACGTCCCGTCCGGGCAGGGCCATCCACGGGGCGTCCACGATCATTTCCGGCAAGCGGCGGTGCAGGGGCGACCAAGGCAGCCGGAACTTGTAGTGGGTCTCGGCGTAGCCGTTCACGGCATCAAGCTAGGAACCGGTCCGCTTCCAGGCGCATCAGCGCAGGGACTGGAGGAAATCCTCCACCGTGTCGCAGCGGCCGAGCTCGTCGTGGAGCTCGATCAATTCGTCTGCGCCCACCGGGTGGTCCAGGACGGGATCGCCCGCGGAATGGACGGCTGGCGGGAGGGAAAGGACGGCGCCTTCCCTCATGCGAACGGCTCCCGTGGCCTCGCGCATCCCGCCGCGCTGGCGCAGGTAGCGGAATTCGGAAGGTTCCACCTGGAAGGTCTGTCCGTAGTAGGAGACCAAGGGGCTTCCGCAGGACGGGCAGCTCAACAGGACGACATTGGTCTCGTCTTCCAGCCGCAGGTCGCACCCGCAGCCGCATCGAGGACAATCGACATCCAGGGTCTTCATACCTCTAGGATACCTTCCCCACCGCCGACCGGTCAAGCGCTCGGGCGCTTCCATCCCCCCTCGATCTCCTACTTTTCCCAACCATGACGGATCCCCTGGACTTGGAGGCGGAACTCGATCTGGCCCGCCGCCTAGTCGCCGAGGCGGAAGGACCCATCCTTTCGCGGTTCCAGCGCAAGATCGAAGTGGTGAAAAAGCGCGACAACACCCCGGTGACGGAGGCCGACCGCGAGGCGGAGGCCATGGTGCGGCGTCGACTGGAAGAATTGCGTCCGGAACACGGAGTGATCGGGGAGGAATTCGGGGTGCATCTGCCCCAGGCCCGTTTCAAGTGGGTGGTGGATCCCATCGACGGAACCAAGGCCTTCATCCACGGTGTTCCACTCTTTGGCACCCTTCTGGCGCTCCTGGACGGGGATGTTCCCGTCGTGGGCGTGATCCATCTTCCCGCTTTGGGAGAATCCCTGTGGGCTTTCAAGGGCGGCGGGGCATGGCTGAACGGATCCCCGGCCCGGGTCTCCGAGGTTTCCGAGTTGTCCGACGCGCTGCTGTGCGACGGATCCGCGCTCACGGTCTCCCGAAGCCCCTGGGGAAAGGCCTGGATGGGACTGCGCGGGGAAGCTGGACTTTCCAGGGGTTGGGGCGACTGTTATGGGCACTTCCTGGTGGCCTGCGGCCGCGCCGAAGCCATGCTCGACCCGGTCGTGTCCATCTGGGACGTGGCCCCGATGGGCGTGATCCTTCCCGAAGCGGGGGGATCCTTCACTTCCGTCGCCGGGGAACAACGGATCGACGCCGGAACCGGGCTCTCCACGAACAGGCGGTTGCACAGCGAGATCGTCGCGCGACTCGACGCGGTTTGAGCACCTCCCCCGGGCATTCTCCGTCGGGCGTCTTCCCGATCGTTGGTACATTCCAGCCCACAATGTCCGTCCAGAACATCGTGCTCCTCGGAGCCACGGGCTCCATCGGGGCGAGCACCCTGTCCGTCCTGCGCGAACACCCCGAACGCTTCCGCATCTCGGGGCTGGCGGCGCATTCCAAGGTCGCGGACTTCTGCCGCCTGGCCCACGAATTTCCCGATGCACGCCTGGCCCTGTTCGATGCCGTGGCCGCCCGCTCGGCGCAGATGGAACTCGGGAGGCCCGTGGGATCCGGCATGGAAGGCTTGCTGGATCTGGTGGCGGATCCGGAGGCCACGACCCTCGTGAACGGCCTGGTGGGGTCCATCGGGTGCCGGCCCACCATGGAGGCGATCCGGCGCGGGATGCGGGTCTGCCTGGCCAACAAGGAAACCCTGGTCATGGCCGGGGAGATCATCCGGGACCTCCTGGATCGCCATCCGGAATCTTGCCTGGTTCCCATCGATTCCGAACACTCCGCCCTGCACCAGTGCCTGGGTGGGCGGCCGACCGCCGAGGTCGAAAGGATGGTCCTCACCGCCTCCGGAGGGCCGTTCCGCGACCTCCCCGCCTCGGAATTCCAGGACATCACCCTGGAGCGGGCGCTCAAGCACCCCACCTGGAACATGGGTCCCAAGATCACGGTGGACAGCTCCACCCTCTTCAACAAGGGACTGGAGGTGATCGAAGCCCACCACCTGTTCGGGATCGACTTCGACCGCATCCAGGTCCTGGTCCATCCCGGGAGCCACGTCCATTCCCTGGTGCAGTTCAGGGACGGCGCGCTGATGGCGCAGTTGGGCACTCCGGACATGCGCCTGCCCATCCTCTATTCGCTGGTGGCCCCCGAGCGGGTGTCCCTCAGCGGAGACCGGCTGGACCTGGCCCAGGTGGGAGAGCTGCGTTTCCAGCCCCCGGACCACGCCCGGTTTCCCGCCCTGGGTTTGGCCTACGCCGCAGGACGAGCCGGAGGCGCCCTGCCGGCGGTCCTCAACGCGGCCAACGAGGCCGCGGTGTCGCTGTTCCTGGATCGGCGCATCGGCTACCTCGACATCGCGCATCTGGTGGAATCCTGTCTGACCTCGGCGGATTTCTCCCGCCATCCCGACTTCGATGAACTGCTCTCGGCCGATGCGTGGGCCCGCGGGCGTGTGCTGGAATTGGCCCGCGCGGAGACCGTTCCGTGAACCACCTCGTGTCCACCCTGCTCTGGCAGGTCCCCATCGGCCTGTGCGTCCTCTCCTTCCTGGTGCTCATCCACGAGGGAGGACATTTTCTGGCGGCTCGCCGCGCCGGAGTCGCGGTGGACGCCTTCTCCATCGGGTTCGGTCCGCGGCTGGTGGGATTGAAGGTGGGGGAGACCGAGTACCGCATCTGCGCCGTTCCGTTCGGCGGGTACGTGGCCATGCGCGGCGAGCAACCGGGAGACGTCGCGGGCGCCGCCGAGCCCGGGAGCTTCGAATCGGTGAGCCTGGGCTGGCGCGCCGTCATCGTGGCCGCCGGACCGCTGGTCAACATCCTGTTCGCCGTGGTGGTCCTCTGGGTCGCGGGCATGGTCGGGGTGCGGGAGCCAGCCAAGGGGTTGGTGGTCGGGAGCGTCGCCGCGGGCAGCCCCGCGGAACTCGCCGGAATCCGCTTCGGGGATTCGCTGGTCTCCATGGATGGCAAGCCGCCCACGGACGAAATGGGCTTTCTGGAGCATGTCGCCTTGAACAAGGGGCACGCCGTGCACATGGTCGTGCGGCGAGGTGGCGTGGAGATGCCGTTCGGATTCGTGCCGGTCCGCTGTCCCGAACCACAGCTCGATGTGGGCTGGTCCGGCATCCAGTTCGGTGGCAGGATCCTGGTGGAGAACGTGCTTCCATCCGGCGCGGCGGAACAGGCCGGCATCCGGGCCGGCGACACCCTGCTGGGCATGGACGGCAAATCCCTCACCAGCCCCGAGCAATTGCCCGACCTCGTGAACGCGACTGCGGGCAAACCGGCGCGGATCACCCTCGCCCGACCTGGCGCGAGATTGGCCTTGAACGTGACCGCTCGTTGGAGCGCGGACGCCAAGCGGTGGATGATCGGGGTGGTGCCCGGGCCGGTGGTTCCGCTGGAACTGCACCGGTATGGTCCAGTGGCGGCGCTGACGCGGTCGCTCGGGGAGTGCTGGAGCAAGGGAACGGCCATCTTCCGCTTCCTGGGGGCGCTGTTCACAGGACGCCTCGCGGTCAAGAACCTGGCGGGCCCGGTGGGGATCGTCCAGATGTCGGGAGCCGCCGCCGCCGAGGGATGGCAGAAACTGGTCGAACTGATGGCCATGATCTCGATCAACCTGGGCGTGCTGAACTTCCTGCCCCTGGTGGTCACCGACGGCGGCCGCCTGGTGGAGCTGGCGGTGGAGAAGGTCCGCGGACGCCGGGCCAACCGGCGCTTCATGGAGGTCCTGACGAACGTGGTGGTGTACCTGTTCCTCGCGCTGGCGGCGTACGTGACGTTCCACGACCTGCTGCGGGCGAAGATGTTCCTGCGCTGATGCGACCCTCCGCCGACATCCTGGGCGGCGAAAGGGTCCTGCTGGCCTGTCCCGACGCGGCCTTCCGTCGGAGGGCCGCCAAATCGCTCCAGGAGGAGCTGGGACTTTCGGTGGAGATCGCCGAGGACGGGGGAACGGCCCTGGAGATGATCCAGAACCGTTCCTTCCGTCTCCTGGTGGCCGACACGTCGCTTTCCGGCATCCCCTGGTTCGACCTGGTCCAGTTCCTGCGCGAGCTGAGACCTTCCACGCGCTACGTCCTGTTGACCTCCACCCCGCCCGAGGAACATTTCCGGCTCGCGCTGGAGTACGACGTGGGCGCCATCCTTCCCCGCGCCGGAACCCGGCCCCTGCGGGACCTGGTGGAGACGGCCGAGAGCTTGTTGACGGAAAACGTCTTCGGACTGGAACGATGGCTGGGAGCCTCCCCCGAGGTCCACGGTCGCCAGATCGGAAACGCGTCCGAGATCGACCAGGTGGTGAAGGACGTGTCCGAATGGTTCCCCGAAGGCGACGCTCGCCGGTCCTTCCGCAGGGCCTTGTCGGAGATGGTGGTGAACGCGGTGTTCTACGGATCGCTGCGGGAGGACGGGTCCAGCAAGGCGGATTGGAACCTTGACGCCCCGTTGAACCGCGACCAGGCGGTGTACGTGTTCTTCGGGCGCGGCGACGACGCCTCGGGGTGCTCCGTCGTGGACAGGGGCGGGCGCCTGACGAAGGCGCAGATCCTCACCTGGCTGGAGAGCAACCGGGTCCAGGGCGCGCAGCGAATCCTTTCCAACGACCAGAACCACGGGCGGGGATTGCACATCACCCGTCGCTCCCTGGACCGGATCGTCCTGAACATCCGGGCCAACGACCGCACCGAGGCGATCCTCCTCCAGGAGACGGGTGTCAACCGTTCGCCCCAGCGCCCGCTGCTGATCCACGAGTTCTGAGCGAAACGTCCTCGGATCTTTTCCGGGGATCCGATGGTAAACTTCCAAGCGCACGGCGCAGGAGGATTCGAGTCATGATGAAATGGATCGCCATCACGGTGCTGAGCAGCGTCGGAGGCTACGTGGGCTGGGATTTGGGTCTCCGGTTGTTCTCGCCCTCCAGCGCGCTCTGGCTCTCCTTCATCGGAGGACTGGTGGGCACCGTGGCGGGCTATTTCGTGGTTCCCCGCGACTAGCACCGGCGGCGCCTCGGCTGGGGTCGCTGGATTCTCGGCCTTCCAGGTGCCCCACCCACCCCGTCGGAAAAAAGGTTTCATGCTCGTGTGCACGGGCTACATGAATATTTGTAGATTTCTTATTCATATAGGGTTTCTATGAATTAGAACCAAGGAGCGACGCGATGGCCCTGAAATTTGAAAAGTCCCAAGTGGTCGTGGAAGAAATCGCGGACTACCGGAAGATCCTGGAGGATTTCCAGGAAGGGCGATTGCCCGAATCCGCCTTCCAGAAGCGGAGGCTCTGGCAGGGCATCTACGGTCAGCGCCAACTGGGCGTCCAGATGATCCGGATCAAGGTTCCCTACGGCGCCGCTGATACGGCCATGCTCCGCTCGATCGGGGACCAGGCCCGCAAGCGCTCCAATGGAATCGTCCACCTGACCACCCGCCAAGCCATCCAGATCCACCACATCCCCCGCGGCCAGACGGGCGACCTCATCGACCAGCTCGCCGACGACGGTCTCACCAGCCGCGAGGCTTGCGGGAACACCGTGCGCGCCATCACCGGCGACTACATGGCGGGGATCGGGGCGGACCAGGTCTTCGACTTCCGACCCGTGGCCGACATCCTCTTCAAGCACCTCCTGCGCAATCCCTATTCGCAGAACTTCCCGCGCAAGTTCAAGATTTCGTTCTCCGGGAGCGAAGCCGACCGGGGCCTGACCAACCTCCACGACATCGGGTACATCACCACCGTCCGGGACGGCGTGCTCGGCTTCCGGGTGGTGGCCGGAGGGGGTCTGGGGGCGCAGCCCTACTCGGCGGAGGTCGTCGAGGAATTCCTTCCGGTGTCCCATGTCCTGATCTGCGCGACCGCGCTGGTGCGCCTGTTCAACGCGCACGGGAACCGGGCCCAGCGCATGAAGGCGCGGATGAAGTTCGTGAAGGAGAAGTGGGGCATCGTGAAGTTCCGGGAGGTCTACCGCGGATTGTTCGACGAGCTCGCCGCCTCCGACTACGGGAAGTCCCTGCTGGTGGACGCCTCCGAGCTTCCCCTGGCACTTCCCGCGGAGCGTTCCTCGAAGGAAGGACTTTCCGTGCCGGGCGCGCCGTTGGAATGGGTGGACGAAGCGGTGCTGCCCCGGATCGGACGGGACCTGTTCTCGGTCAAGGTGCGCATCGTGCTCGGGGACATCCATGCGGACGTCCTCGACAGGCTCATGGATCTCGTGGAAGCCCACGGAGGCGGCGAAGTCCGGATCACCCCCGACCAGAATCTGGTCCTGGCGTCCATTCCCGGGCGGGAATTGTCCGCGGTGCATGCCGGTCTCTCCGCGCTGGGCCTGGCCGACTCCCGCATCGGACGTCTCTCCAACGTCCTGGCCTGCCCTGGCCGTTCCACCTGCAACCTCTCCATGACCTCCTCGAAGGGGCTCGCCACCGCGATTTCCAAGCTCCTGGACTCGCGACCGGACCTGGACGTGGATGGATCCTCCATCAAGATCTCGGGCTGCCCCAACTCCTGCGGCCAGCACCACATCGCCACCATCGGGTTCCACGGGGTGGGCTTGAGGGCGGGCGGAGGAAAATCCGCGCCCTTCGCCCAGCTCATGCTGGCGGGCGGTGCGGAGAACGGCATCCGCCGCATGGGTCGGCGCTCGGTCCGCGTGAGCACCAAGCGCGCTCCGGAGGCCGTGGCCAAGCTGGTGGAAACCTGGAAGACGGAGGCGAAGGGCGAAAGCCTGGACGACTTCCTGTTGAATCTGCCCGACCCCCGGGTGAAGGAACTCCTGGCTCCGTACGCCGAGCTTCCGTCCTACGAAAAGGATCCGTCGGCCTTCCGCGACTGGGGGGAAGACGAGGACTACAACCCCGCGATGGGCCAGGGCGAGTGCGCCGGCGGTGTCACGGACCTCATCAACGAGGCGCTGATGGACGCCGAAAACACCCAGAAGATGGCGCGCACCCTGATCCAGGGCGGCTTCTGGAAGGACGCCGTGACCAACGCCCGGGAGGCGGTGGGACACGTGTTCCGCGCCGGCCTTTCCAACGCCGGCGAGACTCCCGTCTCGTGGGAAGCGGATTTCGCCACGTGGCGAAAGTTCTACGGAACCAACCTCGCCCTGCCGGAGGTCCCCGAGACCTTGCCGGTTTCGCATGCGCAGGTGACGGAAGCCGTGGCCCGCGAATACGTGGCCGATTCCGGCGCCTTCGTGGAGGCCGTCACCGAGGTCTACCGCTGGAAACCGGAGAAGTTCAAGCCGGCGGCGATCGTGGATTCCACAGACGGCGGCGAACGCAAGATCCCCCTCCTGGACCTCAAGGGGATCGGGTCCAACCAGGCCTTCGTGAAGATCAAGCTCAAGCTGGAGCTGCTGGACGCGGGGCAGGAGGTGGAAGCCATNCTGGACGCGGGCGATCCCTACCGGAACGTGCCGCCGTCGCTGCGCATCGAAGGGCACGAGATCACGCAGCTGGAGCCCATCAACAACNCNGANCAGTATTCGCTGATCGTCCGCAAGGCCTGAGATTCGGCTGCGCGGGCGCATACTCCCGTTCCNGGCACCACTCCCCTCGGGTCGCAGTACCGACGCGTACTGCTCCCGTCGGGTCGGATGCCTGCGCCGGTCGTCTGCATCCCGCTCGCTCGAATCTCGCTCGCTTCGTCTCGTCTTCTCGGGCTGGCGCCTTCGGCGCTTCGCTGCGGGGAACCGGGATTAGGCTTTCGAGGGGGACCACTCCATCGGGCGGGTCGCGACGAGGCCGATCAGCATGGGGTACTGCGGATCGAAGTGGTCCAGTTCCTCGGGGGTCAATTCGTGTTGCGCCAAACCGTAGAGGAACGAGGCGGCCGACAGGACGTTTCCGTAGCTGGCGACTTCGAGACTGTCGGCGGGAAGTTCCTCCTCGAAGAGTCGGCGCAGGGACAGGTCGGTGAAGCCCCAGAAGTGGCCCCATCTCTCCATGTCGTCGCGGGAGATCTGGGAAACGCCCCCGGCCGTGACCAGGAGGCTTCCACCCGGCTTGAGCATCCGCAGGGCGTTGCGGATGACGGACCGCACGTCGTAGACGAAGGGAAGGGTCTGGGTGAGGATGAAGCAGTCCAGGAACTCCTCGCGCGGGCATTCCCTGCTCAGATCGCAGACGAAATCGGCGCCGAACCCCTCGTGGACGTGCAGCACCAGCGGCTGCGTCACGCGATCGTCCCCGAAGCGGCGGGTATATGTGGAGCTGGCGATCTCGAGGACCGTTCCGCGGATCCGTTGGCGGTGGGCCGACAGGAACTTCTCGATGTAGTACCGGTCGATGGGGACGCCGCGGTCGATCCCGAAGTTCCGCGAGATGGGCTGGAGCTTGTTCCGCATGGGAAGCAGGTCCAGGACTCCGCGGACGGTCCGTTTCACCGCCTTGCCGACCTTGCGCCTCGCCACGTCCTGCATCCGTTCCATCGCTTCCCTCCGGGTGAGAGCGAGCCCATCCCGAGCGCGCTGCGGGCATCCTCGCCAAGTACTCGGTTGGGGAAAACATAGGTCAAGGAGAAATGGGGTGCCGCAGCGGCGGGGTCTCTGGATGCCGGGGTACGGTTCTCCAATCAGCCGTGTGTGGACTCGTCCTTCCCCTCGCTCGGGCTGAAGCCCTTCGCTCGTCAACCTCGCTGCGCTCGGGGTCGATGTCGTTCCATCGGAGCGCCCGTCAGGGCGTTGTCCAAGCGACGGGCTTCAGCCCGAGCGTTTCCCGACGGACATTCGGCTAGGTCCGTGGATGGGAAGGTCAGACGAGCTTGGCCGCCTCGCCCTCCAGCTCCGTCCACGGCAGACCCCACTTGCCGATTTCCGCCATGAACGGATCGGGGTCCATCTGTTCCATGTTCACCACGCCCGCCCTCTTCCAGGTGCCGCGCAGCATCAGGGCTCCGCCCAGCATGGCCGGGACGGCGGTGGTGTAACTGATCGCCTGGCCGCCGGTCTCCTGGAAGCATTCCGCATGGTCGCAGACGTTGTAGACGAAATACGTCTTCGGCTTTCCGTCCTTGGTTCCGGTGATCTGGCATCCGATGCAGGTCTTGCCGGAATACCCTTCGCCCAGGCTGTCGGGGGCGGGCAGCAGTGCCTTGAGGAACTCCAGGGGGATGATGTCCACCCCGTTGAACTTCACGGGATCGATCCTCGTCATGCCCACGTTCTGCAGCACCGTGAGGTGCTTGATGTAGTTGTCGCCGAAGGTCATCCAGAAGCGGGCCCGTTTGAGCTCCGGGAAGTGCTTCACCAGGGATTCCAGCTCCTCGTGGAAGAGGACGTAGGAGCCGCGGTTGGCCACCTCGGGGTATTCGATGTCGGCCTTGACGGAAAGGGCCGGGATCTCGTGGAAGGCGCCGTTCTCCCAGTAGCGGCCGGGCTGGGTGATTTCCCGGATGTTGATCTCCGGATTGAAGTTGGTCGCGAAGGCCTTGCCGTGGTCGCCGTTGTTGCAGTCCACGATGTCCAGCGTGTCCATGCGGTCGAAGTGGTGCTTCTTGGCGTAGGCGGTGTACACGTTGGTCTGGCCCGGGTCGAAACCGGAACCGAGCAGGGCCATGATGCCGGCCTTCTGGAATCGCTCCTGGTAGGCCCACTGCCAGGAGTACTCGAACTTGGCCACGTCCTTGGGTTCGTAGTTGGCGGTGTCCAGGTAGTCCACCCCGGTTTCCAGGCAGGCGTCCATGATGGCGAGATCCTGGTAGGGGAGGGCGATGTTCATCACCAGTCGGGGCTTGAAATCCCGGATCACGGCGGCCACTTCGGAGGCGCGGTCGGCGTCGACCTGGGCGGTATGGACCGGAATGTTCGAGATGGAGGCGGCGATCTTGTCGGCCCGCGATCTGGTGCGCGTGGCGATGAGCAGCTCCGAGTAGTCGGCTTCGTTCTGGGCGCATTTCTTGGCGACCACGTTGGCGACGCCTCCGGCACCGATGATCAGGACTTTGGACATGCGGAGGATCCTCCCCGGAACTGGGTTCGATGCGTCGTCTGGAGCGCGGAAAAGATGCATTCGTCGGTGTTTCGAGGTCGTTGCGGAACCGTACCGGACCTGTCGAAGGCCTCGGTTGCCGAATCTCCGGATTCCGTGGGTGGTCGGGGTTTGATCTTTTCCGCACTTTCCGTTGCGAAATGCCTGTCGTTGGGCTCTTGGCAAGGATCCGCGGGAAGATGGCAAGTCGGCCACTGCGCCTTTGACCACTCTCTTCATGAACGCGGACCGGTGCCGGTCTCAAGGAGGATCAAATGTCGATTTCAACCAAATTCGCAATGGCTGTGCTGGGTCTGTCCCTGGCGTCCCATGCCGCCAACCTGCAGATCGGGGCATTCGTGGGAAGCGCGAGCGACACCTCGCTGGACGGCAGCTACCCGCAGCCGACGCAGAAAAATGTCGCAGCATTTGCGGCCTTGCAGGGGCGACCGCTCGACTACGTCCAGCTATACTGCATCTGGCCCGCCACGTGGAGCACGGTAAAATCATACGCCGACATCGCGGCGAACAATGGCGCCACCCTGCTCGTCACCTGGCAGCCCAACGGGTACACCGCGCCGGACATCAATTCCGGAACCGCCGACGCCTACATCACCCAGTTCGCCAACGACATCAAGAGCTACCCCCACGATGTCTGGCTCCGTCCCCTCCACGAGGCGAACGGCGGCGACTGGTACTCCTGGAACGTCGGCAATTCGAGCATGCTCAACACGAACGCGAACGTCGCGGCGGCCTTCCAGCACATCGTGACCCTCTTCAGAAACGCCGGGGTGACCAACGTCAAGTGGGTCTGGACCACCAACGGGACGAATGCCTCGGGCGGGAATCCCACATCCTTCGCAGGGACCTATCCGGGCGACGCCTATGCCGACTACATCTCCATCGACGGCTACAACTTCGGGACCTTCCACACCATCGCAAACAGCGGATGGACATCGAGTTGGCAGACCTTCGCCCAGGTGTTTTCAGCGCCGTACACGGCGATTTCCAGCATCAACAAGCCCATGTTCGTGGGCGAATTCAGCTCTTCGGAGTTGGGGGGAGACAAGGCACAGTGGTACAAGGACGCTTTCGCTTCCCTGGCCACCACCTTTCCCAAACTCTTCGCGCTGATGGTGTTCAGCCTGAACGACGCGAACGGCGATTGGCGGATCAACACCACGGCGGCATCGCTCCAGGCATGGAGGGATTGCGTGGCCCAGTATGCCGCGACCACGTCCATCGCTTCCAGGGGAATCCCGACGAGCGGAAATTTTCTCCAGGCCAGAGGTCCGTCCATCGTGGGATTGAACCTCGACAAGGCAACGCGGGTTCGGGTCTCCGTTCGGGATGGATCGGGGAGCCTGTTGGAGAGCCGGGATCTGGGAATGCTCGCCGCCGGTTCCCATGAACTGGACCTGGGCACCGGGCGCGGCATGCGATTCGTGCGCGTCCAGGCGGGATCGCGAAGCGAGACCCTGCCCATTGCCGGATTCTAGGCTTCGCCCGAGGAGCGGGCATGCGTCCGCTCCTCCGTAGGAGTTCTGCCCCATGTCTCCTTGGCCAACCGGTTGAAATGGGAGACGTTGCCGTAGCCCACCTTGTAGGCGATCTCCGCGATGCCCAGCTCCGACTCGTGGAGGAGCCGGCGGGCCTCCTGGAGTCGGAGTCGGTTGAGCACGCCCTTGAACGTCTCCTGGAAGAGGCGTTTCACTTCCCGGGAGGTCGCGTCGGGTCCCAGCGCCAGCTCGCGCGACAGGGACTCCAGGGACAGTTCCGGATCGTGGTAATGGGTTTCCATCCAGCTCCGGATCTGGTCGCCACGAGGGGTGGGGATTTCCAGCGGGAAAGGGGAGAGGATGCGGGCGACTGCCGCATGGTTCTGAGGTGGTGGTACGGGTCTGCGTCTGCCCAGGATCCATGCAGTCGACGCGACGCACGCGGCGGCCAGGAAAAACGCGAGGGCGGGCAAAGGAGACGCTTTCGCCGCCTTCAGCTCCACCGAGTATATCCGCACTTCGTCGGAGGTCCCGGGCGCAACCGTCTCCCCGTTCTCGACGGAGACGGCCAGTGCGCGATCCAAAAATTGTCTACCCACGTCGAAGGGCTGGTGGTTTTCGCGGAACCACCATGCCGGTGGGCGGAGTTCGGCGAGCGCCCAGGAGGATTTTCCGCGCTGGCGGGGCGGAACGCCTTCGATCTGGAGATATCTCCGGGACAAGGGACGATCTGCCGTGGTGAGGCCGGGTTGATCGACCAGGATGGTGATCCGAACCGCTTCACCCTTGTCCGATTCCCAATCCAAGGAGAGGGAATCCCATGGATCGATCCGAAATCGCGCATGGTCGGGGCGTTCCAGCAGGAATCCCAGATAGGCGTTGCGAAGATCGTTTCCCAGAGCCCAGCGGAACCGCAGACGCTGGGAAAACGTGTCCACCGAAGCCACCGAAACTCCGCCCACCTGTCGGTCGTCGAAGGCCTGGGCCACAAGCCCGGCTCCGGGGTAGAGCCTCCTCGCTCGCGGACGCAGGTGCTGCGCCCACCAGAGACATCCGCACAGGAGGAGGATGCCGCTGAACGCCCAGCTTAGGTGGATGGCGCGTCTCATCGGCCCGGAAAGGTAGATGGGTGGCGGGATCATCTCTTCGCATTCGGCCCGGGGCCCTCAGCAGGGGAGGATTGGCGGAATTCCCGGATCGCCCGGAATCCTGGAGCTATCCTTCCAGGCAATGTCACGGACTCCGCTCGACCGCCTTCTGGCAGAGGGAAACTTCACCACCCATGACTTGGTCGCGGCCTCACCCAAACAGCTCTCCCACAAGAACGTGCAGAAGGCCCGCAAAGGCGAGCGACCGGTGACCGATGCGGTGGCTCGGACGATCACAGACGCCGTGAACGCCCTTCTTCAGCCCGAGAACGTGTTGCGCGTCCGGGAGATCTTCCCTCAGTATCGGGTCGACCAGATCCTGCCGTGAACGTCGCGTCGATCTTCGACGACAAAGGTTGACCATGCTCGACTTCGAACTCCACAATCCCACCCGTATCGTCTTCGGTCGCCACACCATCCCCCGCCTGGCGGAGCTGGTTCCCCGCGGCGCGAGGATTCTCCTGACTTTCGGGGGAGGTTCCATCCTGAAGAACGGGGTCCATGCGCAGGTGCGCAAGGCCTTGGAGGACTTCCACGTGGAGGAGTTCGGAGGCATCGAACCCAACCCGCGCTTCGAGACCCTGAACAAGGCCGTCGCCCTCGTGCGGGCGAGGAAGATCGACTTCCTCCTGGCGGTGGGCGGCGGATCCGTGCTGGACGGCACCAAGTACATCGCGGCGGCGGTCCATTACGCCGGCTCGGACCCGTGGGACATCCTGCGCACCGCGGGCAAGGGCGTGAACACCGCGGTTCCCATCGGGGCGGTCCTGACGCTTCCGGCGACGGGTTCGGAGGCCAACGGATCTGCCGTGGTCAGCCGTGCCGACACCGAGGAGAAGCTCCATTTCTATTCGCCCCTGGTGTATCCCGTCTTCTCCATCCTGGATCCTTCGACCACCTCCACCTTGGACGCGCGGCAGACCGGCAACGGGGTGGTGGACGCCTTCGTCCACACCACCGAACAGTACATGACGGTCCACGCGGATTCCAGCCTGCAGGACCGGTTCGCCGAGGGCATCCTCTCCACCCTGGTGGAGGAGGGGCCCAAGGCGCTCGCGAAACCGGACGACGGATCCGCGCGCGCCAACATCATGTGGAGCGCCACGCAGGCGCTGTTCGGAGCCATGGGAGCGGGCCTTCCCGGCGACTGGGCGGCGCACGGAATCGGACACGAATTGACCGCATTCTACGGCCTGGACCACGCGCGCACGCTGGCCATCACGGCTCCCGGAGTCTGGCGCCACCAGCTCGAACGGAAACGGGCGCGGCTCGCCCGCTTCGGGGAGAGGGTCTGGTCCCTTTCGGGTGNCGAGGAGACGGTGGCCACGCGGGCCATCGAGCGGACGGAGGCTTTCTTCGAGTCCATGGGACTNCCCACCCGGCTTTCCGGGCACGGGATCGACGCCTCCGAGGCCGCCTCCCGGATCCGGGCGCGTTTCGAGGANCGCGGCGCCAAGCTGGGCGAGGAAGGCTCGATCGGCCCCCGCGACGTCGAAGCGATCCTGCTCTCCAGGGCCTAGGNCGGTTCCCGGGTCCGCTCGGGTGGAGCGGACGATTTCCTGGCCACCACGATGCCCTGGTGGCACATCACGGCCGGTGCGGGAGACGAGGACAGAAGCTGGCGGATCATCGCCCGGGCCATCGAGTCGGATCCGAATCTGTAGCTGGTGAGATCCGCGCGCAGCGCCTCCACCGTGTCGTCGAATCCGGCGATGGAAATCCGTCGCGGGACGTCCACTCCCTTTTGCCGGAGCCAGGACGACGCGTGGAGCGCGCACAGATCGTTGGCCGCGATCCAGGCTGTGGCTCCGCTCGCCAACGCATTCTCGAACAAAGGGACGGTATCCCGGTGGATCCGGTTGGTCCCGAGCTCCCGGATCGCGTCTTCGCGAATCCGAAGGCTCGATCCCTCCACCAACCTCGCCAGGAGCGCATCCGGAAAGTCGGCCTTCAGGCTTGGATCGGAATAGGCGGGAGCCAGTCGATCCCAGACCGAGAGTCCCTTCAAGCAGAAGGCACCCACGGTGCCCCCACGGTTCCGGACTTCCTCCTCGATGCCCTGGAGGCGATTTCTCGACCATCGGCTGGCGTGCCAGGGAGAGATGTAGGCGAACCGCACATGTCCAAGGTCCAGGAGGTGGCGGGCCGCCAGGGTTCCGATTCCCTTCAGGTAGCCCTGCTCGTGGAACCGGATCCGCGATTTCCGCAAGGCCTTGGCCTGGAGGGTGAACTCTTCGGCCCAAACGCAGACCGGCAGCCGCAACTTCTCCAGCTCCCGGCACAATTCCACGGGCTCCTGGCAATGCCAGGTCGAGGCCACCACCCCGACCGTGGAAGGGTCCGGCCGGATCCCTCCGCGGATCCAAGGTCGCCGCTTCAGCGCAAGTCCCGCCTGGGCGGCCTGGAAGCCCAGCTCCCGCCAGAAATCCGACTCCCGGTCCGTGTCCATCCGGAATCGGCCGTCCTCGTCGGCGGTGCCGATGCACAGCAGCGTGGGCGGAGCGACACCGCGACGCGGGCGGGGTCGCATGGGGCGGTGATGACGCCCATGCCGTTCCAGGAAACCGGTGCGAACGGCTATGTCCAGCGCCTTGCTCGCCGTCTGGGAATGGCAGTTCCATCGGGTCGCGAATTCCTTGATGGAGGGGAGATCCGAATCCCAGGGGTACGATCCCAGACGGATTTCCGCGCACAGCCGTTCGGCGAAATCCCCGGCGTTGGGCTTGAACTCCACGGTCTTCGGCTCCGGAAGCTGACCTGCACGCCACAGGCCGGATCCGCGTCGGGACTCGATGAGCCCTTGCCGCAAAAGCAGACCCAATGCCGCTGTGACCGTCCTTGTGCTCGCGGCATGGCGAGAGGCGAGCTCCCGAACCGTGGGAAGTCTGCCGTCGGGCCAGGTGGGCAATTGCTTGGCGAAGAGGGCGGCGAGTTCGTTGAATTTCTGCACCAGGGAAACAATAACCACTGTTTCGTGTTTTAAAGCCTCGAGATTCCTCGAAGCGGGAGGAAAATTCTCCACACAACGTGAAGGAGGGCCCTTCGGGCCGCTGGGATGGTCGCGCCCGGCACTGGAAAGATGGTCGCGGGTGTCTGGTGCTCGCCACCGGAATCGACAACCGCGAAACCGTGACAAGTAGTCAAATATTGTCTTTACGGCCGGTGAGGATGCCTCGCAGGTTGATGACGTTATTTGTCCAATTCTACGAAATGCCGATGAATTCGAGGATTCCGGCGATCCGACAGGATCTGCCGTGCCTCCGTTCGATCGGAAATCACCGCATTGGTGTTTCTACAAATGCTTCGTTCGGCATCGAGCCATACGAAGGCGGAGCTGCGCTTAGCTTCACCTCGAGCCTCCATTCGAGCGGTGCACCCTCCGAAGGATGGCCCGCTTCCGGTTCGCAGCGTACGAAAGGAATCAAGCCATGAACTCCAGGAAATTCAACCTCGGCGAACCAGGTGCCCGGCGCGGCAATCCCTCCAGGATCCCGATCCTTCCCGCGCTTGGGGTTCTGCTCCTCGCCGGCCTCGCCTCGGCCAACATCACGGAACGGCGCGAGAACCAATACCTGCAGGCCCGCACCAAGACGCGCATCGACGAAGGCTGGAAGATCCTCATCGGATCGAATCCCTCCGGCGCCCAGACCACGGCCTTCAACGACGCTTCCTGGACCACCACCAACGTCCCCTACGACATGGCCAACGTCCTGGTGGGGACGGGCAAGGGAACCGATCCCGGACAGAAGGGCTGGTTCCGCAAGCACTTCACCGTGCCGGCCGGGGCCTCCGGGAAACAGGTGGTCGTGCAGTTCGACGGCGTCTACCACGACGCGGTGGTCTACGTCAACGGAACCCAGGTGGCCAGCCAGGAATACGGCTACGTGAGCTTCAAGGCCGACATCACCAAGTACCTGAACCTGACCGGCGACAACGTGCTGGCCGTGTGGGTGGACAACCTGACGGTGCAGACCTCGCGCTGGTATTCGGGCTCGGGGATCTTCCGCCACGTGTGGCTGATCACCACCGATCCCGTCCACGTGACGAACTGGGGAACCGCGATCACCACCGTGGGCGCCACGGCGGCCAGCGCCACCGTCAAGATCAGCACCGATGTCACCAACGAGACCTCCTCGTCCGCCTCGCGCACCCTGGTGACGGTCATCTGCGACAGCACTGGGAAGCGGATCGATTCGGTCTCCACGCCCATCACCGTCGCGGCCAACACCACCACCACGTTTCCCCAGTCCATCGCCATGACGGGAAGCAACATCTGGTCGCCGAGCAATCCCTACGTCTACAACGCCTACACCAA
>JGI12269J14319_10002194_pt1 | contig 18989 bp, 15 predicted proteins | sample PeaSoiSIISIP2007_FD_14319 | JGI IMG/M metagenome (IMG submission 14319)
CTCGGTGCCACCCGAGCGGCTCGTGGACTGGAAGCCCGGCGACGGGTGGGGACCGCTGTGCGAGGCGCTCGGACTCGACGTCCCCGACGACCCGTTCCCCCACCTCAACACCCGTGAGGAGTTCCCCCGGGTCGACGAGGACTCGTCCGTGGCCGAAGCCGTCGAGCAGATATCTGCGCAGGTATCTCAGGGGAAGGCGGAGCCGGCGCGCTGATTCCTTCGGCCGCCCACTGCCCGCCGGCCGTCGGCGTCGCCTGTCAGAGCGGGAGTCCGGCCTCGAGATGCGCCAGCGCGTCGTCGAGCAACGCCACGAGGTCGGCGTCGGGATGCTCCACCCAATAGAACTCGGCCGAGATCATCACCCCGAGGATGGCCCCGGCCAGTGTGGACACCGCGAAGTCGTCGGCGGCGCGCCCGACCCGCTCGGCCACCAGTTCCGTGATCTGGCGGATGACCTGAGCGAACTGGTCGAGCATGCCGGCCCGGAGCTCGGGCACGGCCAGAGCCAGCTGCGCCCGGTCGCGCATGTCGGCCAGCTCGTCCTCGCCGAGCCCGCCGAAGACGGTTCGCAACCCACCCCGCACGGCCTGGATGGGGCCATGTTCGGCAGGCTGGGCGCGCAGCGCCTCGATGATGAGCGGGTCGTAGTCGTCGGTGAGGACGAGGTCCTCCTTGGCGCGGAAGTACCGGAAGAACGTGGAGGGAGAGATCTCGACGGCTTCGGCAATGTGCTCGACGGTGGTGGCCTCGTATCCCTGCTCGCGAAACAGGCGGAGGGCCTCGTGCTGGATGGCGGCACGCGTCTTGGCCTTCTTGCGCTCTCTCAACCCGACAGCCGGGATGCTCTTAGACGGCAACGCGCTCACCTCCGGTCTGTTCCTCTTCCGCCTCGGCCGGTGGCCGGGCACGGGCCGGCAGGAAGGCCAGCGAGAGGACGAGGCCGGCGAAGGCGAATCCCAGCGACACGAGGAGGGCGACGTCGATGCCATGGACGAAGGCGGCCCGCACCGAGGTGAGCAGAGACGGCGAGTGCAGGGCGCGGGCCACGGCGATGCCGGCGAAGACGCTCTGGCGCACGCCGTGCGCGGCCGCAGAGGGAAGACCCGACAGCGCCAGCCGGCTCACGTAGGCCGAAGCGAGGGCACTCCCCACGATGGCGCTCCCGAGGGGGGCGCCGGTGTTCTTGAGTGCCTGCAGGACCCCCGAGCCCACCCCCGCTCGCTCCTTGGACAGCTCGGCCAGGGCGGCGGACGCGGCCGTGGCCATGGTGAGCCCGGTGCCGGCCCCGACGATCGCCATCCAGGCGGCGATGAAGGCCTCGCCCGAGGACAGCGAGGTGGTGGACCCGATGGCCAGGCCGAGACCGAGCACGAGAAAACCTGCCGCCACGGTGAGCTTGGCACCGATCGCCTTGGCGAGGCCCGCCGCGGGGAGCAGGCCGACGAGCATCCCGCCCACGACGGGGAGCAGCCGCACGCCCGATCCTTCCGGGCTCGTACCCACCACACCTTGGAAGTACTGGGGCATGGCGAAGAGGAGGCCGATCAACGCCAGCGTGAGCACGGCGAAGAGGATCACACCCCACGTGAAGGAGCGAGAACGGAAGAGGCTCAGGTCGACAAGGGGCTGGCCACCGGGCCGCTGCTCGAGGAGGTGCTCCCAGAAGAAGAACGCCACGATCAGACCCAGTCCGAGGGCGAGCGGGGCGAGCGCTCCGACCGAGCCCCATCCGTGCTGTCCCGCTTCGATGAGCCCGTAGGTCACGCCGACGAGGCCCGCGCTCGAGCTCACCACCCCCACCGTGTCGATGCCCGGGCGCCGCTCGGACGCGGACTCGGGGACGAGGGTGGCCACGGCCAGGAAGCCGAGGACGGCGACCGGCACGTTCATCAAGAACACCCATCCCCACCAGTAGTGCGAGAGAAGCCAGCCGCCCAGGATGGGACCGAGCGGGAAGGCCACCATGTTGGCGGCAGCCCAGATGCCGACGGCCTTGGGACGCTCTTCCTCGGTGAAGAGCACGGTGAGGGCGGACACCGCCATCACGACGAGCCCCGCCCCGGCCAGGCCCAGGAGGAGGCGGGCCCCGATGAATTCCACCGGCGTCCGGGAGTAGGCGCAGGCCGCCGAGCCGGTCGCGAACAGGACCAGGGAGCACAGCATGACCTTCTTGCGGCCGTAGCGGTCGCCCAGGAGGCCGGCCGGCAACATCGCCGCCGCCAGGACCAGGGCGTATCCCGAGGAGAACCACTGAAGATCCGATTCCGAGGCCTTGAGGACCCCGGCCAGGGTCGGAAGGGCGACGCTGAGGACCGTCAGGTCCATCCCGACCGTCAGCACAGCGAGCATGACGGCTCCGAGCGCCCACCACCGGCGTGCTCCGGTTGCCATCGTCACCACCTCCTCGCTGCGGTGCCGACACCGGGTTGCGGCGGCCGGCACCGTGCAAACCGAGTCGGGCTTTGATCGATCCAGGCTTCGTCAGATGCCATCGTAAATGAAAGCCACTTCCAAAAGGTAGGGACTTTCGACTCTTCCGGCACCACGCTCCCGGCCCGAGGTGCCCCCGACCGGTTCAAGAGGCGTCGAGGGCCACCCTGCTCAGCACCCGTTGGTGTCGAAGGGCAATGTCCTCTCGGTCGTTCGCCTCGGGCACCGATTCCTGGGCGCCCTCGAAGATCATGTCCGCCTGGCGGGCCAGGATGCGCCGCTGATCCGCGGACGTGGTCTGCTCCATGATGTTGAACAGCGCGTCCAACATGCGGATGATCACCGCCGGCATCCCCCGCGCCGCCTGGCGGACCTTGTCGAAGGCCCGGTTCACCATGCGGGCATAGGAGGGATCGGACTCGATGAGACGCACGCGGCCGAAGCGGTCCCGATAGACGGCCTCCTCGAGCACCCGGCCCGAGACTCTGCTCAGCCCGGCCGCGAGCCAGTCGATACACGTGAGGGCGGTGAAGGTGTCGTTCACCGCCGGTGACAGCGCACGGATGGCGATCTCGACGAGCTGATCGATGGCGAACACGGGATCCTGCATGAGCGTGCGGTGCGGTCCGGTCACGTGCGCCTTGGAAAGTGCCAGCGCCACTTGACCGGCGGCACCGCCCGGCCACACGGTCGCGAGTGGCCGTCCGGCCACGATGAAGTGGCCGGGGCGGTGGTTGAGGCGAATGACCGCGTCGGTGCGGGCGGCGATGTCGACCAACTGGGCGTATCCGACGAATTGCAGGTATCCACTGGTGTCGGCGCGGACGACGCCACCCCGTTCGTCGATCAGCTGGAGCAGCTCGGCCACGGACCTGCCCTGCGCGACGGGGCCGGCTGCTTCTCCCCCACCCTTGTTCCCGGGAGTCTCCGTCTCGCTCCTGTCGGGGAATTCGGCATCGATGGCGTGCATGAGGTCACGGGCGATGCCGGCGATGACCTCGGGCAGCTGGATCGACTTGGCGATGTGATGGATGAAATAGATCAGGACGGCCAGGTCCAGCAGGGACAGGGCTTCGGCCACCACGATCGACAGGTGGGGGATGAAACCCGGGTTGGGTGCGCTGATCGCCCCCAGACAGAGGACCGAGTAGACGAAGGTGGCGACGAAGATGCCCAGAGTGACCTGGTTCCCGACGTCGCGGACGAAGTTCCGCATCATGCGTGGACCGAACTGTTGTGACGCCAGCGTCAACGCCAGGATCGTGATCGAGAAGACCACACCCACGACGGTGATGACCGCGGCCGCGATGGCGATCAGCACCTGACGGCCGGCATCGGGGTTCCCCGTCTCGAACCGGATCCACGTCGGCAGGGTCAGGTGGTGGTGGTACGCGGCGAAATCGATTGCGAACGTGGCCAAGAACAAGACGCAGGCGACGGCCACGAGGATGGTGGGCACGAGCCAGAAAGTCGTACGCAGCGCCTCCCACCGCCAACTGGGCAGCCGTCGTCGGTCGACCCACGTTCGGTCTTCTTGTGCCGCGACGACGCCGAGCCCCTCACCCTCGATCATCGAAATCCTCGCCTTGCTGGTACGGGCGCGAGTGACGCTCGTTGATCGGGACCGTGGTCGGGTGAAAGAAGGGCGGTCGTGGGCCCGTGGCGACGTGGCCATGAACGAAAGACGAAGTGGTCATCGGGCGCGGCCTCCCTGGTCGCCGACCAGTCTTCCCGGCACACCTCAAGGCCAGAGAGTAGTCGGTTGGCCGAGCGTTCCGGGCGGCCCGCCGAGGGCGTGCGGGCCGTGATTGCACGATCGCCTGGGATCACGATGCTCCACTGCACGTACGGCACGCGTCCGGGACCGCCGTGCGCGTGCTCCGTGCATCGCCGGCACCGACGCGTCCGACGGGGGCAATCGACGATGCAACCATGACGCCGCCGCATTCGAGCTGTCGGGGTGTGCCGACAGCGGTTGCGACGACGTCGGCCACATACCCGCCGCCAAGGATGCGGGCGCCTCCGGATGCACAGGATCCGGCGACAGGACCCCGATGGCGCGTTCGAACTCCCGGGCGGTCCTCGCCATCGACGGATCGGCCTCTCGGGGCGCTGGGCCCTGAGCGTGGAGGGCACCGCCGCGCTCGGTCGATCCCGTGCTGGTGAGTCGTCGGTTGTGGCCTGCTCCGGACGCCTATCTTGTTCCGACGAACCGGGCGCCTGGCGAGACGTCCGCATGGAGCCGTACGAGGGAGGAATCGATGGCCAGCCCGGGGGGTGAGCGATTGGGGCGTTCGTGGCGGCGGTTCCGGAGGCGGCCCCCAGGGGTGCAGGTCGCATCGGCGGTGGTTGCGCTCGTGCTCGTCGTCGCGGTCGTCTTCGCCGTCGGGGTACGGTCCCCGGGCAGGCCCTCGGGCACGACCACGACGGGTGCGCCGACTCCGAGGGCCACTCCGGGCCAGGCCAGCACCAGCAATGCCGGGGTCACCAGCACCAGCATCACGGTCGTCTTCCCTGTTTCCAATCTGTCCTCGCTGGCATCGAGCTTCGGCTTCGCCGGGGACGTCGAATACAGCGAGCAGTCCAAGGCCATCAAGCTGTTCGTCAAGCTGATCAACGACGGCGGGGGCATCCACGGCCGCAAGATCGATGCCCAGATCGTCAACTTCGATCCCACCAGCGAGTCGGGGATGCGAGCCCTGTGCAAGCAGTGGACCGAGGGAAGCAATCCGGCTTTCGCCGTGCTCGACGGGATCGGGACCTGGACCGGCGACAACCAGCTGTGCATCACCCAGGAAGGCCATACGCCTTTGCTCAGCCAGTGGACGACGGTGACCAACTGGACCGAGGAGGGCGCACCGTACCTGTGGTGGACCGGCCCCGACGACGCGGCCATCTTGCAGGCCACCGTGGCATGGGGGCTCAGCTCGGGGCTCCTCGGACCCGGTCACAAGGTGGCGGTCATCGCCGGCAACCGGGCGAGCGACGAGGTGGCGCTCAACCAGTACCTGCTGCCCGATCTGCAACGGGCGGGCATCGCGCCGATCGTCAAGACCATCGCCGCCGACCCGTCCGACACCGCCTCCACCGACGCGCAGGCGCCCCTGGTCATCCAACAACTGAAAGCCGACGGTGTCACCTCGGTGATCCCGCTCATCCCGTTCAACGTCTTCTTCCCCGTGCTCGGGGCCGAGACCCAGCAGGGGTACTTCCCCAGGCTGCTGCTGTCGGACTACGAGAATTCCATCCAATCGGCGCTGGGGCTCATCCCCTTCCCCTACGAGAAGGCGATCGACGGGCAGGAGGGCTTGACCACCGAGACCCTGGGCGGGATCGATGACAACCGCCCCGAGTCCGAAGGCGGGTACGACCCCGGCGTGCGCAGCTGTTTCACCGCGTGGCACAAGGCCTATCCCCAGATCCCCCCGGGAAATCAGAACTACTTCATCGAGGAACAGGGCCCGGTCCAGGCATGGTGCCAGGAGATCCGGCTCTTCGCGGCGGCGGCGACGGCGGCGGGACCCCATCTGGATCGACGCACGTTCGTTGCCGCCATGGCCACGATCTCGAACTTCCCGGGAGGCTTCTCCCCCATGCTGAGCTACGGACCGGACAAGTACTACGGGCCCACTCAGTACCGAATCGTGAGGCTGCATACCAACTCGCCTCCGTCGAGCGAGTGCAAATTCCCGATGGACCACATCCCTCAGGGAGTGTGCTGGGTCGTCATGCAGGACTGGCAGCCGTTGCCGAGTCTGGGATGACCGAGGGCGTGCAACCGCGGGCGGCGCAGCAGGCGCCGCCGTGGTGGAAGTCGGCGGTCTTGTACCAGATCTATCCACGCTCGTTCGCCGACTCGAACGCGGATGGCACGGGAGACCTGCAAGGCGTCATCGACCATCTCGAGTACCTCCAATGGCTCGGGGTCGACGGGATCTGGCTCAGCCCGATCACGGTCTCACCGAATGCGGACTGGGGTTACGACGTGGCCGACTACTGCGCCGTCCAACCGGACCTGGGCACGATGGCGACATTCGAGAACCTCGTCGCCGCCGCCGACGAGCGGCACATCCGGGTCCTCCTGGACATCGTCCCCAACCACACCAGCGAGGAGCATCCGTGGTTCGTGAGCTCCTCCTCGTCGACCACGGACCCCAGGCGCGATTGGTATGTCTGGGCCGACCCCAAACCCGACGGCACTGCCCCCAACAATTGGGTGAGCAGCTTCGGAGGCCCCGCCTGGACGCTCGACCCGAGAACCGGCCAGTACTACCTGCACAACCACCTGTCGGAGCAACCGGACCTCAATTGGTGGAACGACGGGGTCCGGGCGGAGTTCGACAAGATCTTCCGCTTCTGGTTCGACCGGGGAGTAGCCGGGTTCCGCATCGACGTGTGCAACGTCATCGTCAAAGACGCCGGGTTGAGAGACAATCCCCCCGCCACCGAGGACGACGACTTCGAGGCGCAGCTGTTCGGGCAGCGATTCGTCTACAACGGCAACCGTCCCGAGGTCCACGACGTCATCCGGGGGTGGAGACGGCTGGCCGAGTCCTACGACGTGGCCCGTGTGCTCGTCGGGGAGACCCCTGTCAAGGTCGACACGATGGTCCAGTACTACGGCGACGGAAGCGACGAGCTGCATCTCGCCTTCAACTTCCCGTTCATCACGGCCCCGTTCGCGGCCGCGTCGATGCGACGCATCGTGGAGGACACCGAGGCCTTGCTGCCTCCGGGCGCGTGGCCGGCGTGGACGGGTTCGAACCACGACATGTCACGCTTTGCCTCGAGGTGGGCCGACGGTGACCTCCGCAAGGCGCGGGCCGCCCTCCTCATGCTGCTGTGCCTGCGGGGGACCCCCGTCCTATACCAAGGTGACGAGATCGGCCTCTGTAACGCCACGGTGGAAAAGGACGATCTGCGCGATCCGCTGGGCGTCCGGTACTGGCCGGCCTATGCCGGCCGTGACGCCATGCGCACCCCCATGCCGTGGCGCGACGTCCCCGGAGGAGGCTTCACTGACCCCGGGACGCGACCGTGGCTCCCACTGGGCCCGTTCGGGGGATGCAACGTGGAAGCGCAACGGTCCGACCCAGAGTCGATGCTCACGCTGGCACGGGATCTCATCGCGCTGCGCAGGCTGAGCCCCGCGTTGCAGACCGGCAGCTACCAGACGATGGCGGCCCCAGAGGGGGTCTGGGCCTGGCGCCGGGGGTCAGGCGTGGTGGTGGCGCTCAATATGAACGATCACGGTGTCACGCTCGAGGGGACGCGTGGCCACATCTGGGTCGGCACCGACCGGGCCCGGGACGGCGAGGACTTCGACAACCGTTTGACCCTGCGGGGGTGGGAAGCAGTGGTGGCCGGGACCACGTAGCGCGCTCGTCGCCTCGGAGCAGGCCGAGCCGCTCACCATCCCCGAACCTGAACCCTCACGGCGTTAAATTTCGCACCATGTCCAAGCAGCGCACGTCCTCGAACGGGCCGACGTCGTGGTTCGACCCGTCGCAGGTCTTCGCCGACACCCAGAGGGTCGACCTCTTCAACGACCCTCCGTGGCAGGCGACCCTCGGCCCCTCGCCGAGGCGGGCGATCGCCCTGGAAGATCGCGGGCCGTCGTGGTGGACGATGGCCAAGACGGCCGTCGCCAGCCGCGTTCCCCTCAAGCGCGGGCTCCACAGCCGATAGGTCGGGCCGGCCACCCCCCTGCGGGAGCCGGGTCGTCATCGGATCAGTGTCTGGACCGCGCCGAGTGCAGTGCTCAGGTAGGTGGTCCCGGAGTCGATGAGGGCGACCCCTTGGTCGAACGGGTTGGGCGGGAGCGCCTCGGTGGCGCCGAGACAGTCGCTCGATCCCGTGATGAGGTCCTGGAGCGCCGTGAACCAAAGGTCCTGGATCAGTCCGTCGGGGATCGCCCGAAGCGCCGCCGCGCTCTGTGCGTCGCGCATGAGCTGCTGCCAGTAGGGGTCCACCGCCGTGGCGTTCGACGCGCCTGCTGACCCGAAGGCGGCGTCGAGCTTGGTGATGTCTGTTTGGAGCATGCTGAACGTGGCGGCGTGAGACTGATACCAACCGCTGACCTGGCTGCGGGCCGCAGCCGACGTGGCGGCCGCCGCGATCTGCACTGATCCAGCCGCGTCATCCATCTGTGTCGTGCCGGTCGTGATGAATGCCGAGCCCTGGCTGAAGATCGGGGGGATGGACACGGGAGCCCCGGCACCACCGGTGGTACCGAGACTGCCGATGATGCACTCGGTGGCGCCTTCGCTCAGGTCACCCAGAGCGCTCGCCCACTCGGACTGCGTCGAAGGATCGGGGATGGGGGGCAACCTCAAGGCAAGACCCGCGTCGGTGAACAGCTCTTGCCAGTACGGGTCCACGGTGGAATAGCTGCTCTCGCTGATCGAGGCCAGTGCCCTGTCGATCTTCTCGATGTCGGTCTGCAAGGTGTTGAACACCGTTCCGTTCGCCAGGTACCACGTCTGATCAGCTTCTCCTACCGACGTCGTGATCGTCGTCAGGGGAAGCGTCGTGGCGGCGATGATCGGTCGTGGCGCCGTGGGCGTGGGGTGGAGGGAGGGCTGGGTCACGTGTGTGGCCGGAGACCGGGCGGCGGCGATGCTCGGCGCCCTTGTCGACACCGGCGTCGTGGCGATGGATGTCTCGGGCGCGGTTGTCGTCGATCGCGGCAGGGCCTGCAGGGCGCGCTCGATCGGGCTCTCGGTCGTGGTGGGAGGCAGAGCCCGCAAGGCGCGCTGGATCGGGCTCTCGGTCGTGGTCGTCCCTCGCGGCAGGTTCAAGAACACCCGCGCCAGTGGGTTCAGTGTCGTGGTCGGGGCGCCCCCTCCGCTGCCGACGCCGGCGATTCCCAGGAAGCCCACCACGACGCCGGCCGCGATCAACGACGCGGCGGCTGCCAACCAAGGCTTGGCGGGGGCGTGGGCCGTTCGCGGGTCGCGGGCGTGGGCGCCGTCCCCGGCGGTGGCAGCCCGCGGCGGCGATACGACCCAGACCCCCTCACCCGCCCCGCGCCCGGTCTCCCCGGTGTTCAAGTCCTCCGAGGACTCGGCCACGGAGTGCGCATCAACGGACCCGACGCCGTCGTCTCGGACCAGCGGGGTCGGCTCGCCCTGCGCGAAGAGTCGCTCTTCGTGAGTCCCGAAAGGGTCGGGCCGCCAGCCGTCAAGATCCATTGCCCCCCTGCCACCAGCGAAGGCCCGCATCGCCTCCTACGAGCCATCTCGATCGAGAAATCTACCTCCGTCCCCGGGCACTTGGAAAATAGTGCTGGGGCTCGGTCGTGCGGCCGCGCCGTACGCACAGGCCTGAAAAACACGATTTCTTGGTGGCGATCGGAAAGACGTGCCGGCGTCGGCGGACGCTGCGGTCGTTGTCCGTCACCCCTCGAGCACGGTCTCGCCAGGTTGCACCCCATCCCGGTCCCGAGCCCGGCGCGAAGGGCATACTGCCGAAGGCGGTCCCCCCGGACAGGTCCAAGGAGATCCACAGGTATGCGTCATGTCGTGAGGTCGTTGGCGCGCCGGCGGCGCGCGGGACCCGTCCATTGACCGAGGGGCCGCCATTGTCCGAAGGGCCGCGCCTCGCACGCCTGTCCGAGCTGTCTCATCGGGTGGACGGCCCCGGTTGGACAGGCGGCATCGCCGGCATTGCCGCCTGCCTCGTGGCGGGGGCGAGGATCCTGGTCGTGGGCCACGGCAACGTCGCGTCCTTCATCGTCGTCGGTAGCGCGCACGTCCGGGGGCGGATTCCCACCGGTGTCCCGATCAGATCCGGCCAGGGCTACGACGGCCAGTTCTACTACCGGATGGCCCTGGGACCGTTGAACTTCAGCCGAACCGCACTTGGGATCAGGATGGACACGCTCAGTCGATTCGAGCGCATCAGCTATCCGGCGGTCTCGTGGTTGGTGGGCGCAGGGCAGAGTCAGGTCATCCCTTGGTCTCTGCTCCTGGTGAACGTCATCGGATTGGCGAGCTTGGGAGCGCTCGGGGCGGTGATGGCCCGGGACGCGCGGCGCCACTCGTGCTGGGGCCTGCTGCTGCCCGGCTACTTCGGGTTCGTCTGGGTGTTGTCCCGCGATCTGGCCGAGATCGTGACGGCCACCTTCGTCGTGGCCGGGGTCATGGCGGTGCGACGCAACCGGTATGTCCTTGCTGCCGCCGCGTTCAGCGCGGCCGTCTTGAGCCGCGAGACCGCGCTGCTCGTGATCGCCCTGCTCGCACTCGAAGGTCCGGTGTGCTCGCTGCGCGCCCGCCTCGGCGCCAGAGGGGCGGGGCCCGGTCCTCCCCTCGCACCGTTATCCGGTGGGCCCCGAGCCACACCCGCCTGTGCGTGGCTGGTGCCCGCCGCCGCGTTCGTCGGGTGGCAGCTGGCGGTACGGGCGGCGACCGGGAGCTGGCCGCTTCTCACCTCGGGCCAGCACAATCTGGACCTGCCCTTGGTCGGATTGGTCCGGGGGTTACGCCACTACCTTGGTCGCCTGCCCTCGACCGGCGCACTGTTGTGGTTCGCGGAATTGGCCATCCTCGCCGTCGTGGTGGTCTGGGCGGCGCGGGCGCTGCCAACGACCACGGCCCGCCTCTACGAACGGGCGGCCTGGGTCCTCTACGGAATCGTCGACCTGTCGCTCGCCCCGGGCATCTGGCTGGGCGATGTCGGCTTTCGGAGCCTCGACGACCTCTACGTGTTCAGTTGCATCATCTTGCTGTCGTCGCGGCGACGGTTGACGGTGCCGGCAGTGCTCGTGGCCGGATCCTGGGTGGTGGTCGCCGTCGAATTGGTCAGGTTCATCTGACGGGACTTCGGCGAAGGGCTCAGGCGGTGTTCCCCCCGCCGAAGCCGGCTCCAGCGCCTCTGGCTCCGAATCCTCCGCATCCGTTGGTCCCGGGCGGCCGGACCGAGACCGAGGAGGCCGTGAGAGCACCGCTCGCGGTTCTCGAGCCGAGCACGGTGACACATCGACCGACCACCACCGCAGCCTGCGACGCCGCCTCGACCTCGGAGTAGACGGTCGAAGACGAGGCCGAGATCTCGACCTGCGTCGGCTGGGAGGTGCTTCCGACACTCGACGTCCCGCTCGAGCCGACGATCCGCCCCGTGCCCGCCAACGTGAGGGAGGAACCCGAGACCGCGGTGACTTTGCCCGAGGCTGACGCCAGCGAAAACCCTGTTCCCCCGAATCCGCCACCGCCCCCCAACCCGCCACCGGCGCCGCCTCCGAATCCCCGGCCTCCCGAACCGGATCGCCCTCCGCCCAAGCCTGCGCCGCCGGCCGGCGGGCACGGGGAGCGGGCCCCACTGACCGTGACCGATCGCGCCACGATCGGGCCCGCAGCCGAGCCGCTGGCGGGCGGGGTCCCGGTCACGTCGATGCAGCTGCCCACCGTGAGGTCCTGGGCGGTGGCGGACACGGTTTGGGAGAACGTGGTGGACGACGTCAACTGCACCGCCGTCGTTCCGGAGAACGAGCTCTCCACGCTCATCGACGATCCCGATACGGCGGTCACCGAGCCAGACGCCACAGGCCGACCGTTGGGCAAGGTCGTCGAAGTCGCCGACGAGGCCGAACCCGCCGAACCCGACGCACTGGAGCATGCCGCTGCGAGCATGCCCACAGCTCCGGCGAGCACGACGCACCGGCGTGCGTGGCGAATTCGAATCCACCCCGCGCGCCACGAAGACCGGTCTGTCACGACACCTCTCTCTCGGCCCTGGGTTCACCCGACATGTCCGTCGGGCTCAAGGACTACCGGATCTTCCTGTCGAATCGCTGAGAATCCAGGCGGCGGAGCATCCCGGCGTGGCCGGCGGGCGGGATCGCCCGCCTCAGGTCTCGAGCAGGGATCGCCACGGGGTCGTGTCGAGCCCGCGGTACAGGCGTTGCGTGGCGTCGAGGAGGGACGTGTTCCAGATCGGATGCCCGGGAGGCGGGAACCCGAACAGCGCCAACTCGGCAGGTGTCGACCCCTCGACGAACGCCACCCAGTGCGGCGAGGTCGAGCGCGACTGCATGGTGTGGTAGCCCACCCAGTCCTGGCCGGCGAGCTTGTAGCTCGCGTTGAGGAGGAACCGGGCACCGCCGGGCTCGGTGAGGTCGACAGCCCGATGGAAGACGTCGGAGCGATAGGCGAGGTACGAGCCCCGCACACCGGCGGCACCGTGCTCGGCGGCATACAGCGCCGGGTCCCGGTCGGGCATCACCAGCGGGACCGTCGTCCGCCGCCCCGCCGACTCGAGCACCGACACCAGGTGGGTAGGGGCAGAGGTGGGCCCGACGTCGGAGAGATAGAGGAAGCCCTCGACGTGCCACCATGGCGCCTGTCCCACGGCGGGGAGCCACGAATGGTTCCGGTCGGTGTGCATGGGCTGCTCGTAATTGGTGATACCCGTGTACTTGGCCGACACCTGCGCCTGGTAGAGGCGGACATCCGCGCTGCCCAGGGCGCGAACCGCGAAGTCGACGATGGAGCGATGCACGACGAGTCGGTTGAGGAGGCCCGAACCGGGGAACGGGAACGCGCCCATCCATCGATGCTGATCGTGGCGGAAGCCCGGTCCCTGCGCAGGCCAGGGGAACTCGTCGACCGGGGCGGGGCGTCCGAGACGACGCTCGGTCTCCCCCTCGGGATCGGCGTGGTACTCCTGGGCGGTGGGGAACAGCGCATAAAGGTCGCCGGCGGCGGCGTCGATCTCTTCGGCAGGGACAAGGCCTTCGAGGAGGACCCACCCGTGCTCACGCCACCTGGCCACTTCGTCATCCCGTGCCCGACGTCCGCTCATCGCTCTCCCTCGGCCGGCGAGGCGGTCGCGTGCGCCCGCGCTGGGTCCAGGATCTCTCGTGGCCGTCGGGAGCCGCAATTGGCTTCGCCGCCGGGCCCGGCCCGGGCCCTCGAAGCTCACCCCCGAGCCGCCTCGCCCCCGGCCCGAAGGGTCACGGCCCGGGTCGGCGGGTCGCTCCCGGCCCGCCGACAGGCGGCCGACTACGCCTCGGCGCGTCCCGTGACCGAAGATACCGGTCACGTTTCCCGCCGCCCCGGTGCCACCGGGGTCCGTCGGGCCGACATTTCGCCGAGAATGGACGCACCCAGAACCTGACACCCCGAGCCCCGAGACCAAGACCCTCAACCCGAACCCCGAGACCCACGGCGTCAAGACCCAGGACATGAAGACCCAGAACGTGAACCCTCACGACACGAAGAGCCCCACCACGGTCCAAGACATGGTGCGGCGTCGGGTCCGGCGCCGCCGGCTGTGGCGTCGGGCCCGTCTCGCCGGCCTGGTCGTGCTGGTGCTGATCGCGGCGGGCGGTGCGGCCTTCGGGATCGATCGGATGGTGGTGGCCCTGCGCAAGTACTACGCAAACCCGGCGCACTCCACCTCGAGCACCAACGCGACCTCGACCGTGCCGACGACCACGACCGCGTCGGGCCCGGCCAACTGTGTCAGCGGTCAGCTCAGTGGGGCCGTGACCAATTGGCAAGGCATCAACGGCACCATGTACCAGACCGTGTCCCTGACCAACATCTCGCTGTCCCCGTGCACGTTGCTGGGCTACCCGGGCCTGGCCGTGAACAGCGAGAACGGCACGGCTCTCCCCGCGGCCACCCAGGACGTCGCCACCATGGGCGCCAGTACCGGAGAGGCTCCGGCGGGCCCCACGCCCATCGTCGTCAGGCCCGAGACACGGGCCTGGTTCGAGCTCTCGTACCCCGATGTGTGCTCGGACATCCTGACGCCGGGCGCAGGACCGACCGGCAACCCCAATGCGTGTTTCGAGGGTAAGTGGCTCCAGATCACCCCCCCGAGGACGGCGAGCCCGCTGCTGGTCCTCGAGCCCCTGCGCTTCACCTACGGCGTCGTCGGCTTCGACGTAGGACCGTTCGGCTCGGGCACGCCCCCGCCGTTGCCCAGAAGTTGACCATCCCTTGGACGCGGGTTGATCCCCGCCTTCCAGGATCGGCATCGGGGGGCGAATGCCATGGCCACAGATGACCACGCAGCGAGCCAGTACGAGCAGGCGTGCCTGGCCGAGGACCTGGGTCAAGACGTGCTCGCCCTCGCCGCCGTGGCCGCGTCACACCGCCCTGCCTCGGTGATCCGCCGGGTCAACGGCAGGCTCGTGCGGCTCATCGTCGAAGCCGCCTGATCGTCGCGCCCGGCCGGGCTGCGGCTACCCTGGCGAGGCGATCCGTGCCGCCCGTCGGGGTGGTGGGCGCGATTGGAGTGGTTCGTGCGGGGGATTCCCAAGAGGCGGATGACCGCCGCCGTCCTGGCCGGGGTCGCCACGGCCGGCCTGCTCGTCGCCACCTCCTCGACCCCGAGCTTCGCCGCGTCACCGTTCCAGGGCCGGGGGTCCATCGACGAGGCGTACGTCGTCGGCGCTCCTCCCGGCGCGCACCTCACCGTGTTGAACGGATCAGGAAAGAAGGCCGGCACCGGCGTGGTCAACAGCCTGGGCGGCCTCGTCGTCCGCAACCTCACTCCTGGTGGCGGCTACCGCTTCGAGGAGACGAGCCCCAAGCAGCGTGAGACGGCGTCGTTCTCGGTCCTGTCCGCGAACTCGACACCTCCGTCATCCTTCTACTCCTCCCAGCACCTTCACGCCGGGCTCAATTACGTGCGGATGCGCGACGGGATCACCATCGCCGCCACCGTGCGCCTCCCCCCGGGCAAGACCCTGGCCGACGGCCCCTTCCCCACCGTGATCGAGTACTCGGGATACGCCGTGGCCGCCCCTCACAGCTTGATCGACGCGCTCGAGGGCAAGGCTCCCACCTCCGACCCCTTGCTCCCCGACACCTCCACCGTGGTGGGCAGCGTGGTCGCACCGTTGCTCGGCTTTGCCACCGTCAGCGTGCAGATGCGCGGCACGGGGTGCTCGGGTGGTGCATTCGACCTCTTCGGGCTGCCCTCGGACTACGACGGCTACGACGTCATCCAGACCGTCGGCACCCAGTCTTGGGTGCTGCACCACAAGGTGGGCATGGTGGGCATCTCCTACTCGGGCATCTCCCAGTTCGAGGTGGCGGGCACGGACCCGCCGGACCTGGCGGCCATCACCCCGCTCAGCTCGACCGACGACCTCTTCTCGACCGGCTACCCCGGCGGGATCTACAACAGCGGGTTCGCCAAGAGCTGGGTGCAGCAGCGCATCTCCGACTCACAAGCCGCGCCCAAAGGGGGCCAACCGTGGGCGACGGCCGAGATCGCGGCCGGTGACACCACGTGTCTCGCCAACCAGAGCCTGCACCCGGAAGCCCAGCAACTCGTGTCACTGGCGGGACCGGGCCTCACCCGCGTCCCGTCACTGTTCGACCAGCGCTCGCCGGCGGTGTGGGCCACCCACGTCAAGGTCCCGGTGTTCCTGGTGGGGGCGCTGCAGGACGAGCAGACCGGTCCCCAGTGGCCGTCGTTGATCACCGCCCTGCGCCACGACAGCGCCGTCTACGCCACCATGCTGAACGGGACGCACATCGACTCGTTCGGGCCCGACACCTTGTCGCGCTGGCTCGAGTTCCTCGACATCTACGTGGCCGGCCGGGTGCCGACCTCGAGCCCGTTCCTGACGCTGCTCGCACCGGAGGTCTACGCCGAGGCCACCGGCGGTGCCAAGTCCATGACGCCGCCCGCGCTGCGCTTCACGGACGCGCCGTCGGTGAGCGTGGCCAAGACCGACTTCGCGGCCCAAGACCCCCGCGTCCGGGTGCTCTTCGACAACGGGGGCGGCACCCTCGGCGCCGGGGCCATGCAGCCCACGTTCGAGGCCGACTACACGTCGTGGCCGCCGGCGGGAAACGTCACCCGCTACTACCTCGGATCGGGTGGCACCCTGGCGCCGTCCAAGGCCTCCACCGCCAGCGCCACGTTCCGCCCCGACCCGTCGGTGCGCCCTGCCACGGATCTGCCCTCGGGCAACGCGTGGGCGGCCCAGCCGCCCTACGACTGGACGGTGGTGCCGGCCGCCAACGGAGTCGCCTTCGAGACGCCCGCCTTCAGCTCGGCCACCACCATCGTGGGCCCGGCGAGTCTCGACCTGTGGCTGCGGTCCACCGCGCCCGACACCTACCTCCAGGTGACCGTCACCGAGGTCCGCCCGGGCGAGACCCAGGAGGAGTACGTCACCTCGGGCTTCCTGCGCGCCGGCTACCACACGCTCTGGGCGTCGTCGACGGCCTTGGCGCCGGCACCCGAGTACCTCACGTCCGAGCGCGCCAACCTGCCCGCCGGGCGCGCCAGCCTGGTGCGGATCCCGATCGACCCCATCGCCCATGCGTTTCGCGCCGGCACGCGGTTGCGCATCGTGATCTCGGCTCCCGGCGGCGACCGGCCCTCGTGGGCGTTCGCCACGCCTGCCACGCACGGTTCGGTCACCGACACGGTGTTGCTGGGCGGGGCGACGGCCTCGTCACTCGTCGTCAACGTCGTCCGCGGCGTCGATCCGACCACGGCCCTGCCCGCGTGCGGGGCCCTGCGGGGGGAGCCGTGCCGCCCCTACTCCAAGATGGCCAACCAGGACTGAGGATCGTCGTCGCCCTCAGGAGGGCGGGATCTCCTCGACCGCGAATTCGGGGCAGTTGGCGATGGCCAGACGGGCGCGCTCCTCGAGCTCGGGGGGCACCGAGCCGTCGCCCACCGCCGTCGACTGGCCGTAGTCGTCGATCTCGAAGAGCTCGGGGACCAGGCCGTAGCACCGGGCGTGTCCCTGGCACTTGTCGGGGTCCACCCGGATCCTCACGGGAACACCACCGGCAGCACCCGCGGCCCCCGCACCTGACCCCCGGCCCAAGTGACCTCCTCGCCGTCGGCCAGGTGGAATTCGGGGATCCGGCACAGCCACTCCTCGAGCGCCACCCGCAGCTCCATGCGGGCCAGGTTGGAGCCGGCGCAGCGGTGGATCCCCGACCCGAACGCCACGTGACGGTTGTGGGCCCGGTCCAGGACCACCTCATCGGCGTGGTCGAACACGGCGGGGTCGCGGTTGGCGGCGGGGAAGTTCATGAGGATCTTGTCCCCCGCCTTCATGGGGCACCCGGCGAACTCGACGTCGGTGGTCACGATGCGCGCCATGGTCACAGGCGAGTAGGCACGCAGCAGCTCCTCCACGGCGAGCGACATCACCTCGGGGTCCTCGACCATGCGCGTGCGGTCGGCGGGATGCGTGGCCAGGTGCCACAGCGACGAGCCGATGGCGCTCCAGGTGGTGTCGACACCGGCGATGAGCACCAGGGCGGCAGCTCCCAGCACAACGCTGTCTTCGAGGGGCGCACCGTCGACCTCGGTGCGCAACAATTCGCTCAGGAGGTCGTCGCCGGGCTGGGCACGCCTCGTGGCGACCTCCGCGATGAAGTACTCCAACAGCCCCTGCACCCCGCGCACGCGTCGGTCGGGGTCGTCGGCGAACTCCAGGACGTCTCGCACCCAGCCGGTGAAGGTGTCGGAGAGGTCGGGGCTCACGCCGAGGATGTGGGCGATGACCCGGACGGGGATCTGCTGGGCGTAGTCCGAAGCGGCATCGGCGCGGCCCTCGGCGATGAAGCCGTCGATGAGCCCCGAGCACAACCCCCGCGTCATCGACTCGTAGGTCCGGACGCGTGTGTGCGAGAACCACGGCAGCAGCAAGCGGCGCGTCCAGGTGTGCAGGGGCGGGTCCGCCGAGATGGGCGGCAGACCGTAGGGCAGCACGGGCTCCTCGGGCTCTTCGCCCTCGAAGGGGATGACGGCGACTTCGAGCGAGCTGAAATGCCCGATGTCGTGTGCCATGGCCGTGACGTCCTCGTAGCGCGTCGGCAGCCACGTGCTCCCTCGCCGGTCGGTGTGCGCGATGGGACACGTCTGTCGCAGCTGGTCCCAGATCGCGAACGGGTCGGCGATGTACTGGGCGTCGAGCACGTCGAAGTCGCTCTCCCAGGCCCCCACCGGCGCTGTCGTTCTCACTGGCTCCCCTCCCCGGCTCAGCCCATCACCGCTGGCTTCACCGTCTCGCGCCCGGCCTCCACCGCTTCATGCCGGCGCTCGGGGTCCATCATGGCATCCACACCCCACCGGGGCTCCCCCGGCCGGTGGCGGTTGTCCTACCGGGCCGCCTGTTTGGGGGGCACCACCCACAGCGGAGGTTCCTGGGTGAGGTGGGTGCGCAGGAAGATGTCGAGCTGGGTGGGCGACAACGGGCGCCCGTAGAGGAAACCCTGGCCCGTGTCGCACTGCTCGGCCAGGAGGGGGTCCATCTGGCCTTCTTCCTCGATCCCCTCGGCGATGGTCTCGAGCCCGAGGGTCTTGCCGAACTGGACGAGGGTGTGGATCAGCATCGACGAGTCGCGGGTGGTGGCCAGCGAGCTGATGAACGACCGGTCGATCTTGAGGATGTCGACGGGGAACTGACGCAGGTAGGCCAGCGACGAGTAGCCGGTGCCGAAGTCGTCGATGGCGATGCGGACCCCGAGCCCCTTCAAGGCGATGAGCCGGTCGACCATGAGGGCGGTGTCGCTCATGATCGTCGTCTCGGTGATCTCGAGCACCAGCGCGTTCGGTTCGAAGCCCGA
>JGI12269J14319_10002205_pt1 | contig 18909 bp, 23 predicted proteins | sample PeaSoiSIISIP2007_FD_14319 | JGI IMG/M metagenome (IMG submission 14319)
AAGAGGTCGAGCTGCCGTTCGCGTTCGGCGCGGCCTCGGCGGCCGGCGGCGTCTGCGTCGCCACCGCGACGGGCGTCTACATCGACGCCGAGTCGGAACGCCGCGGCCGCCCGGTCGAGGAGGGCGAGGTCGAGCCGCTCACCTGGCGGCTTTACCAGCAGGGCAAGGGCTATACCGCCGGCGACTTCGCCCGCGCCGTCGCCCTCATCCACCGCTTCGGCCGCGGGCTCGGCCAGTTCATGCAGCGCTACGACGTCTTGATGACGTCCACGCTCGGCCGCCCGCCGATCCGCATCGGCGAGCTCAGCTCCACCTCCGACGACACGGCAGAGTACTACCGCGTCTTCTCGGCCTTCATGCCCAACACCCAGGCCTTCAACCACTCGGGCCAGCCGGCCATCAGCCTCCCCCTCGCCTGGACCGACGACGGCCTGCCGGTCGGCGTCCAGTTCGCCGCCGCCACCGGCGACGAAGCCGTGCTGTTCCGGCTGGCGGGGCAGCTCGAGAAGGCCCAACCCTGGTGGGACAGGCGGCCGGGGATTTAGCCGGCGCTCGCCGAGCCTGACAGACATGGCGCAAGCTTCATGGGTCGAGCGCTGGCGTGTCGGAATCCGCGCCAGCGAAACAGCGCTGGTGATCGGTCTGTGGGCCAGCGGGCTGGCGGCCAGCGACATCGTCATCGCCGCGATCCTGCTCGGCGCCGGCGCAATCGTCGGGCTTGTTGCGGTCTGGGCCGACCCGGCGCGGTCGGTGGCGGCCAAGCTCGCGTTGAGCCTCGTCGTCGCGACGTTCTTCGTCTTGGCCGCGCTCGTCACGGGCTGGCGCCATCCGCCGCAGGTCCGGACGCCCCCGGCGCCGGCGGCCCACGCCTACGCCGACTGCGTCGGCCGGGTGAGGGACGCATCCGCGGCGCTGGTGCAGCTGGTCGCAAACGCGAAGGCCATCGACGATGCGTGGAACGCCAACAAGGACGACCAGCGGATGGAGCTTCAGTACAACGTCTGGCGTTCCGAAGCGGACGGCATCCTCTCGGCCTATTCCGACCTCACGCCCAAGGCGAGGAGCCAGTTCGACAGCGCGCACGGCTCGCATTGGCTGCATTCGTTCCTGTTCATCCATGACCGCGGCCGCCAGATCGGCGTCGACCTCGAGGCGAAACGGGACGTGCTGATCACAATCAACAATGCGATGACCGCAGGCAGGTGTCCGCGGACGATGACCTACGACGTCGGCAACTAGCCGCGTTCGTGGGCGTCGGATTGACGGCGGAACTTGCCCGCGCCCTTGCGGGCGAGGCGCCGCGAGGAAACGCTCTTGGTCTCCAAGCACGACGAAGCTGCCGCATGACCCGCCGCCTGGAGACGACGATCGTTGTCGCCGGGGCTGGGCCGGTCGGGATGGCGCTGGCGATCGATGCGGCGCAGCGCGGCGTTGACGTGGTCGTGCTTGAGGCCCGGCAGGCCGGAGAGCCGCCCAGCGCCAAGTGCAACACCGTCGCCGCGCGCACGCTGGAGACCTTTCGCCGCCTCGGCGTCGCCGACCAGGTCCGCGCCGCCGGGCTTCCGGACGACTATCCGACCGACGTGATCTACTGCACCTCGATCAGCGGATATGAGCTGACCCGCGTCCGCCAGCCCTCGCGCCTGGAGCGGCCTGAGCCGGGCTTTGCCGACAGCGATTGGGCCACGCCCGAGCCCGTTGTCCGCGTGAGCCAGCTCTATCTCGAGCCGATCCTCTTTCGCCGGCTGCTCGAGGCGCCCAGGGCGCGGGTCCTCAACCAGACCGTGGTCGAAGGCTACGAACAGGACGGCGGCGGCGTCACCGCCCACTGCCGAGCGTCCGACGGCGAGGAGGTGCTCGTCCGCGGGCGCTTTCTCGTGGGTTGCGACGGAGGGCGCAGCACGATCCGGCGGATCATGGGCGTGTCGTTGCAGGGCGACACTGACCTGGGCCGCACCCGCTCGAGCCTCATCCGCGCGCCGGCGTTGCGCGCCCTCTTCGCTGATCGCCGGCCGGTCTGGATGAGCTGGGTCTCGAACCCGCGCATCCGCGCAACCGTGATCGCGATCGACGGCGAAGAGGTGTGGCTGCTGCATCGCTCGCTCGGCAGCCGGCACAAGGACTTCGCCGACCTCGACTTCGACCAGTCGATCCGCGACGCGCTTGGCGTGGGCGCCGACTTCACCTGGGAGGTGCTCAACCATGAGGACTGGGTCGGACGCCGGCTGGTGGCCGAGCGCTTTCGCGATGGGAATGTCTTCATCGCCGGCGACGCGGCGCATCTGTGGGTGCCGTTCGCCGGCTACGGGATGAATGCCGGCGTGGCCGACGCCATGTCACTGTCGTGGATGTTGTGCGCCGTCGCCAAGGGGTGGGCGCCAATGAGCTTCCTGAACGCCTATGAGGCCGAGCGGCAGCCGATCACCGACCAGGTTTCGCGTCTGGCCATTGGCAAGGTGCTGGAGAACACGGCCGCGCTGGGCTCGGGGCCGGTGACGCCGACCATCGAGGAGGCGGGCCCCGCCGGCGAGGCGCTTCGCGCCACGCTCGGCTCGCGCCTGCGCGAGATCAACCTCGCCCAGTTCGCGCCGGCCGGCCTCAACTTCGGCTACTTCTACGACCGCTCGCCCATCATCGCCTACGACGGCGAGACCGCGCCCGCCTACGACATGGGGAGCGTGACGCCGTCGACCGTACCGGGTTGCCGCATGCCGCACTTCTGGATCGGGCCGGACCGCTCGGTCTACGACGCGCTCGGACCGGACTACACGCTCGTGCGATTCCAGCCCGACGTCGACGTCGGCCCCCTCATCGCCGCTGCGGAGGCCGATCGCCTGCCACTGACGCTCTTGGACGTCACCGCTCCGGACGCGCCTGACGTATTCCGTCACCCGCTGCTGATCGTCCGCAGCGACCAGACCGTCGCATGGCGCGGGCCTGCGCCGCCCCTCGACCCCGCCGCCCTCGTGGACCGCCTGCGTGGGGTCGTGGCAGGCTAGGACAAGAAGGAGACAGCCATGCCCGGCCGATACGGTCCGCACAATCCGGACGCCACCTACGTTCCGCACCGCTATCCCGAGCGACTGTTCGACAACGGCGAGCTTACGATGAACTACGCGACCGCCGGCGATGCGGCGCGGCCGGCGCTGTTGCTCGTCCCCGGCCAGACCGAGAGCTGGTGGGGCTACGAGGCGGCGATCGACATCCTGAAGGACAGCTTTCAGGTGTTCGCGGTCGACCTGCGCGGCCAGGGCCGGTCCGGCCGCACGCCCGGGCGCTACACCCTGGACAACATGGGCAACGACCTCGTGCGCTTTGCCCATGGCGTGATCGGGCGGCCTGTGATCGTGAGCGGGCTCTCGTCGGGCGGGGTGCTGTCGGCGTGGCTCTCCGCCTACGCGCCCGCGGGCCTGATCCGCGGCGCCCACTACGAGGACCCGCCGCTCTTCACCTCCGAGGTCAGCCCGGCCTGCGGCCCATCGATTCGACAGGCGATCGGGCCGGTGTTCGCGCTGTTCAGCAAATACCTGGGTGACCAATGGAGCGTCGGCGACTGGGCGGGGCTGAAGGCCAATGCCCCCGCCGAGCTTCCCGGCTGGCTGGCTGGCATGGCCGCGGGGTTCGGCGACGAGCCCGGGCAGAATCTCAAGGAATACGATCCGGAGTGGGGTCGGGCCTTCTGGACCGGCACGGTCGCCGCCAGCTGCGATCACGCGCGCATGCTATCGGCGGTCAAGGTTCCCGTGCTCTTCACCCACCACTTCCGGCATGTCGATGAGGCCACCGGGCTCCTGATGGGCGCCGTCTCGGACATCCAGGCGCAGCGAGTGCGCGAGCTCATCGAGGCCGTCGGCGAGCCGTTCGACTACCGGTCCTTCCCCGCCATGGGCCACGCCATGCACAGCCAGGACCCGGCCCTCTTCGCCAAGACGCTGACCGATTGGGCGCTGGCGCTTCCCTGAACGGGCTCAGTCGGTCGCCACGAACTGGTATACGTGCTGGCCGTCGCGGGTGGTGAGCGTCCGTTTGCCGCCGACGTCGCCGATGACGAACGCCAGCCCGGAGATCTGCGGATCGACTGTGACGAGGGAGACCGTGCCGTCGTCGTTGTGGCGGGAGGCGACCTCGCTGGTCCATGCGGCCGTCCGCACACGGACGACGTCGCGGGCGCGCTCGATCGCCAGCCTGCCCAGGTCGGCATTGGCGTAGGACGGCGCGAGGCCGGCGACATCCGCCTCCGCCGCCGGGATGATCAACCGCTTGCGCTCGGCGGCGCGCTGCGCGTCCGCCTGTTCCGCAAAGGCGCGAATGTTCTCAACCGCTTGCGGCTCGCCGTCATACAGGAGCTCCAGGATCCGGCGCAGGAACGGGCCCCGCATGAACACGCCGCGGTCGGCGTTGGTGAGGATGACGGCGCCGACCTGGGCGGACGGGATGGCGAAGACGTCGCTGTGGTAGCCGGGGAGGTCGCCGCCGTGGTGGATGACCGAAACGCCCCAGGTCGCATCCTCCATCAGGCCCATGCCGTACCACTGATCCTCGCCGACCGGCGCGCCGCGGACCCGCCGCGCCAGCAGATTTTCGGGCCGGATGAAACGCCGTCCGTCCGGCAGCACGCCCTCGGCAAGCTCGTTCTGGACGTACAGGATCATGTCGTGGGGAGACGACCAGGCGCCGCCGGCGGGACGGGACGGCATGACGGCATTGTTGATATCCATGCCGAGCACACGGAGATTGCCGTCCGGGTCCGTCCCATGCGGACTGGCGTGGTCGCCGGCCAGCGCCGTCTTCGTCGAGAACGTCGTGTCGTTCATCGCCAGCGGCGTGAAGATCATCTCCTGCATGGCCTTATCGAAGGCCTCGCCCAACTCGCGGCCGGGGTGCGCCACGTGCGCGCCGATGTAGCCCGCGGCCGAGGCCATCAGGTTGTTGTACTGGAAGACCTCGCCGAACCGGCTCGTCGGCTGGGTCGCGGCAAGCTGCTCGAAGGTGGTCGCGGCCGGCGTTTCGGCGGTCGTGGTGAACAGCCACTCGTAGTCCTTGCGCGGCAGCCCGGTGGCCGCGCTAACCAGATGCCGGACCAGAACCTGGCGCGTGGTCTCATCGTCCCCCCAGGCGGAAGGCGGGATAGACCTTGGCGGCGGGATCGTCCCAGTCGAGCTTGCCCTCGTCCACCAGCCGGGCCAGCAGCAGCGTCGCCATGCCCTTGGTGTTCGAGGCCACCATGAACCGCGTGTGCGGGCCGATCGGCTCCGCCCGCCCCGCCTCGCGCACGCCGACGCCGCCCTCGTAGACGATCTCGCCATGATCGATGAGCGCGATGCCGACGCCGGGGACGTCGAGCGTTGCGGCGGACTCGCGGACGAAGTCCAGGAGCGCGCTGACGCGAGCCGGGTCTAGCCGATGCGCTGTGCGGCCGGCGAAGCTCTCGCGAGCGTGCCCGGCGGGCCGCAGGCTCTGCAGGATCACGCTGAGCGGCCCCGCGCGCTTTTCGTACGTGGCCGCGCTGCCGTCGACGATGCCCACGGTCCAATCCTGCCCCTTGCGCAGCGCCAGCGCGACCACGGCCAAATGCTCGGCGGGCGAGGTCTCGTAGTTGACGACCGCCTGCTCGTCCCACCCGTCGCGGGCTGGCGCGGGCGTCAGGACCTTGAAGGCATGCGTCTCCTTGCCGCGATAGGCGACCCAGGCGGCGGCGACCGCGCTCCAGGCGTCCCGGGCCGCACCGACCTCGACGATGACAAGCCGCAGGTCGCCTTCGGGGGGTTCGAGCGCGATCAACGACCCGGTCGCCTGTTGCGACCAGCCCTCGGGGAGGCTGAAGGTTGCGCTCATCGCCGCGGCTCCCTGTCTCGCACGCGGTCGAAGCCGGCTTTGATGTTGGCGAAGCGCATCGAGATCACCGGCTCGAACTCGGTGTCTGTGAAGATGTAGGGCCAATCGCCCTCGATGCCCTCGCGCACCAGCTCGCCCACGTACATCGGGTCGATGCCGGCCTCGAGGCGGGGGCTGAGATTCTTGAGCCACTCGGCGATCTCGCCGGTCGTCTTGTCCGCCTTGGCGGCGGCGGCGAACCGTTCCGGCAGGTTGCGCACCGACTTGTCGATCTGGGTGTTGATGATGCCCGGGCAGAGCACCGACACGCCGATGCCGCGCGGACCAAGCTCGTTGCGCAGGCCCTCGGAGAGCGCCACGACGCCGTACTTCGACACGTTGTAGGCCGCGCCGTTGAACGACATCAGCCCCGCCACCGAGGCGGTATTGACGATGTGGCCGCCACCGGCCTTCTCGATCAGCGGCCCGAAGATCTCGACGCCCCACACCACCGCCATCAGGTTCACGCCCAGCGTCCAGCTCCAGCTCCAGCTCGCCTCGGTCCAGGTCCCATAGCCGCCGCCCCCGCCGACGCCGGCGTTGTTGTGGATGATGTGCACCTGGCCGTAGCGCTCGAGCGTCGCGTCCGCGGCCGCCTGCAGCTCGGCCTTCAACGAGACGTCGGCGATCACGCCCGCCACGTCGGCGTTGGTGCGTTTCAACCCCTCGACCGCCTTGTCCAGCGCGTCCTTCTCGATGTCGCACATCATCACCTTGACGCCCGCCTGCGCGAGCGCGGTCGAAACGCCGAGCCCAATCCCCGACGCCGCCCCCGTGATGAACGCCGTCTTCCCTGCCAGATCCTTCATCTCAATCCCTCGCCATCCGTGCTCTGAAGGTTTACCGCAGAGATCGCAGAGGGCGCGCAGAGATCGCGGAGAGTCAAAGTCCCTCTGCGTCCCCCTCTGCTCTTCTCCGCGAGCTCTGCGGTTAGATCTTGCGGCTATCGCCGCGGTTCTCGCCCCCTAACGCGGTCGAAGCCGGCTTTGATGTTGGCGAAGCGCGCCTCGATGGGCGGCTCGAACTCGGTGTCGGTGAAGATGTAGGGCCAGTCGTTCTCGATGCCCTCGCGCACCAGTTCGCCGACGTACAGCGGGTCGATGCCGCTCGCCACCCGCTCGCGGACGTTGCCCAGCCACTGCACCGCCTGCGCCGACGGCGGGGTGGTCGGCAGCGCGCCCTGGAAGCGCTCCGGTAGGTTGCGCCCGGAGCTGGTGATGTTGGTGCGGATGAAGCCGGGGCAGAGCACCGAAACGCCGATGCCGCGCGGACCGAGCTCGTTGCGCAAGCCCTCGGAGAGGGCCGCCACGCCGTACTTGGTCACGTTGTAGGCGTTGCTCGAGCCGGAGATCAGGCCGGCGATCGAGGCGGTGCTGACGATGTGGCCGCCACCGGCTGTCTCGATCAGCGGCCCAAAGATCTCGACCCCCCAGACCACCGCCATCAGGTTGACGCCGATGGTCCAACTCCAGCCGGCGTCGTTCCATGCGCCATAAGCGCCGCTGCCGCCGACGCCGGCGTTGTTGTGCAGGATGTGCACCGCGCCATAGCGCTCGAGCGTCGCGTCCGCCGCCGCCTGCAGCTCGGCCTTCAGCGAGACGTCGGCGATCACGCCGGCGACGTCGGCGTTGGTGCGTTTGAGCCCCTCGACCGCCTTGTCCAGCGCGCCTCGCTCGATGTCGCACATCATCACCTTGACGCCCGCCTGCGCGAGCGCGGTCGAAACGCCGAGCCCGATGCCCGAAGCGGCGCCGGTAACAAACGCGGTCTTGCCCGCTAGATCCTTCATCGGTCTCGTCCTCCTCCGTCCCGCTTACGCCAGCGAGCGTGAGAGGCAAAGCCGACGCTCGCACGGAGTCCCAAACTTCCGCTCATCCCCGCGAACGCGGGGACCGAGGCTCTTTCACCACCAAGCACACCAAGCACACCAAGCGTTCTGAGAGTGCGCCGGCGCTGCGGCCAACTGCGGCCTCTTGGTGTGCTTGGTGGTTCAATCCGGCGTCGATGGACCGGCCAGCCGCTTGACCATGTGGACGGCGGTGCGGTCGCCCAGCGTCTCCTCGCGCTCGATCGTGTAGCCCAGCGAGGCGTACAGGCGGATGTTCTCTTCGAACAGCTTGTTGGTGTAGAGCCGCGTGCCCTCGAGCCCCGCCTCAGCGGCCATGTCCTCGGCGAGCTTGAGCAGGCGCCCGCCGTGACCGCGCCCCTGGAAGGCCGGGCGGACGGCGACGTTCTCGATCAGGAGTTCGTCGCCCTCGGGCATCGTTTCGATCAGCGCCGCGAGCTTATCGCCCACGAACAGCAGGTCGAAGCGGTGACGCTCGAGCGCGGCGGCATAGTCGACCGTCATCGGCTTCGGCTCGCGGCCGGCGATCGGGACCCACTTCGCATAGGCCTCGCGGGTGAGCGCGCCGATCGCCGCAGCGTCAGACGGCCCGGCGAGCCGGATGCTCATCGCCTCGTCCGCCATTCAGCGGCCCTGGAACTTGGCCGGGCGCTTTTCCATGAACGCGCGCATGCCCTCCGCCGCGTCCTGGCTGCGGAACAGCGGCAGAAGCTGCAGGAAGACGTGGTGGACGTGGTCGTTGAAGGTCTCGTTCATACCCATCCGCATCATCCGCTTCGACGCCTGCACGGCCAGCGGCGCGCAGGCCGCGATCTCGTCGGCGATCGCCCGCGCCCGCGCCATCAGCTCCGCGTCCGGGACGACCTCGGAGGCGAGGCCGAGGTCGACCGTCTCGCGCGCCGTGAGCGTGCGGCCGGTGAAGATCAGCTCGGCCGCCTTCGACCAGCCGATCAGCCGCGGCAGGAGCCAGGTGCCGCCGGACTCCGGCACCACCCCGCGCTTGGTGAAGGCGGCGGCCATCTTGGCGCTCTCGGCCATGATGCGGATGTCGCAGCCCAACGCCGTGTCCATGCCATAACCGGCGGCCGAGCCGTTCAGCGCGCAGATCACCGGGGTGTCCATCTCGTGCAGGACGGTCGGCGGGGTCGAACGCAGGTCGAGGGTCACCGCCAGCTGGGAGCTGTTGGAGATGCCGCCCTGGCGTTCGCCGGTCGCTTCGGTGAGATCGAGCCCGGCGCAGAAGGCGCGGCCCGTGCCGGTCAGGATCACCACGCGCACTTGCGGGTCGGCGTCTGCGGCCAGCAGGTGGTCGGTCAGCTGGCCAAGCATGGCGCGCGAGATGGTGTTCATCCGCTCCGGCCGGTTCAGCTTGATCACGGCCACATGGCCGTCCACGGCGTAGAGCACTTCGTTGTCGATGCTGGTCGGCGCGTTCATGGGGATCCTCCGCGAGGGCTCGGATTGACGTAGTACACTGCCCGAGCGAGCGGAAGCGCGCGAAAGGCTTGACCTCAACCGCGCTTGAGGTCGTAGAGCCGCATCCGCCCGGCGCTCTCGCCGGTTCGCGGAGACGCCATGAATCTCAATCAGGTCACCGTCACGCTGCCGGACCTCGACGCCGGCTGGCGCTTCTACGTCGGACTAGGCCTTGAGCCGATCGTCGACTCTCGACCCGACTATGCGCGGTTCGCCTGTCCCGACGGCGGCGCGACCTTCTCCCTGCATCGTGGCGAGGCGAACGGGGGCGGGACGACGGTCTATTTCGAGTGCGCGGACCTCGACGCCCGCGTCGCCGCGCTCAGCGCCCTGGGCTATGCATTCGCTCACGGCCCAGCGGACATGCCATGGCTGTGGCGCGAGGCCGAACTCACCGACCCCGGCGGCAACCGCGTGTTGCTCTACTTCGCCGGCCGAAATCGCCTCGACCCGCCCTGGCGGGTGCAGAAGCCGCCGCAGGCCTGAACGGCGGGCTAGGCCCCCCTCTGTCAGGCCGCCCGGGAGAAAGCGGCCGCCCTGAGCGAGGCGGCATCGCGATGCATCGCGGCGGCGGCCTCGCTTGGAGGCACATCGATATCGCCGAGATCGCCCGCCGCGAGAATGATCTGCAGCGCCGCGCGCGCGCGGTTGACCCGGCTCTTGATCGTGCCGATGGCGGTCTGACAGACCGACGCCGCCTCTTCGTAAGACATGCCGGCGGCGGCGACGAGGATCAGGGCTTCGCGCTGCTCGTCCGGGAGCCGCATCATGCCGCGGCGCACGTCGGAGACGTCGAGCGCAGCGGACGGATCGTCCGTTGCAACCAACGTTCGCGCGGCGACCTCTGGATCGAGCGGCTCCGTCCGCCAGGACCGGCGTCGGTCGGATACGAACTGGTTGCGCAGGATCCTGAAGGTCCAGGCCTTCATGTTGCTGCCCGTGCAATAGCTGGCCCGCGCGCGCCACGCGCTGAGCAGCGTGTCCTGCGCGAGGTCGTCTGCCTCGGCTGCATTGCCGGTCAGCGAGCGGGCAAAGGCCCGCATGTGGGGCAGAAGCCCGACCAGTTCGGATTGGAACCGAGCGTCCGAATGCGCTTGGCCGACGGCGCCGCTCGCCTGGCGACGGGCCGTCGGCGCCGGATCCCCCGCGGCGTTCACGGCTGCCGGCCTTGGGCGCCGTAGAGCAGGTGGAACACGAACGGCACGGTGACTGCGAGGATCACGCAGAGCACGGAGGCCACGAGGAGAGTCGGCATGATTGTCTCGATGGGCGCCGCATGGGGACCGATCGACCGCTTCGATGGCGGCACAGTCCCGACGGCGCGCTTAAAGCATATGGGTATTCGAGGGCAAAACCGCCATCGTGATTAGGCGACAAGCTGTCGGTTTCGACGTGGACAAAAGTCTCCGAAATCTGCTTCTCTTCGCCAAATAATATGCGTAGCACTAGAGCTCTTGGCTTGATTCTACGTGCAGGCGAGCACGTCTTCCGGCGCGACCGTCGCGGATCGGCTCGCGAGGTTGTCGGCCAACGCGGTGTGGCGAGGCGCTGGCAAGGACTGCGCCGCACGCAGGGCCATTCCCATCGCGGCCTTCTGATGGGCGGCCACGCCTGCCGCAGCCGTGAGGCCGTCGATGTCGATCAGCTCCCACGTCCAGCCGTCCGGAAGCCGCGCCAGGCTTATGGAATGCTTGGCGGCGGCCAGCGCCGGCGTCGCCGAGCCGGCGCCCAGCAAGCCGCTGTGGGTCATCGCCCGCGACGCACGAGACGCAGGATCAAGAGCAGAACGACGGCGCCCACGAACGCCCCGATGACCGAGCCAAGGAAGCCGCTCCCGCGGGCGATATGGAGCAGGCCGAACACCCAGCCGCCGATGAACGAGCCGATGACGCCGACGACGATGTCGCCGATCAGCCCAAACCCGCCGCCGCGCACGACGATGCCGGCAAGCCAGCCGGCGAGCGCGCCGATCAGCAGGAAAATCAGTAGGGATTCTATGCCCATTGTCGCCTCCGGTTAGAACAGTCCAATCGCGTGACGGCCGCGCCCCGGCTGGGGCGCCTAGTCGCCCTTCGGGGCCGTATGCCGACCGGCGTTGCTCATCGGGCCGCCATAGAGACGGCGGCTTTCGGGCGTGTCCGGAATCGGACCGTTCGAAACGACGTTCGGTTCGCCTGCCTTCAACGTGTAGGCTTGGTCGGCGGGCGTGGGCGACGAGGTGACCCCGCCCGCGCCGATGGTCGCGGCGGCGGGCGTGCCGGCCTGGTTGGCCGATGCGGCGTTCGACTGGTTCGCGCCATTGGACGCCGGCGCCTGGGCGGCGGCCGCGCCTGCCGCGAGCGCGGCGAGCGCCGCGATGGCTAGAGTTGGAATGAGTCGCATAGTTGAGAACCCTCTCAGTGTTGGGCGAGGATCGCCCCTTCGGCCAGCCGTCCCTGATACAAGACGCTCAGCCTGCGAAGGCAACGGTAGGCGGACTCCTGGTGAGCATGTCGCTCAGGCCGCCAAGTCGCCTTGATCCTGATCAAACGCCCCGCCCGCCTCGATCGGCCGGGCGGGGCGCGACGATCAGGGGCTATCGAGCGTTGTCGAGAATGATCGAGGCGACCACGCCAGTGGCGATCGCCGCGAGAATGAACTGGCCGTTCGACTCGCGCCACGCGTAGCCATGCGGCGGGCGACGGAGATGGTGCGCGCGGTAGTCGACGGGCTGGGCGCGGCTCCAGTCGTTGTAGCCCATGCGATCGCCCTCGTTCCAGCGATGCTGGGCGCCCTGGTCCTGGCTCCAGCCATTGTGTTGGTAGTTGGACGGTTGCTGGCTGTAGTAGCCGGGCTGGGCGTTGACGGCGCCGGCGGCGCTGGCGACGAGCGCAGCAGTCGATGCGACTAAGAAAAGCTTTCTCATGACGTTTTTTCTCGATCTCTGGAAATTATTCAGCAGGAACGGTCGCTGTAAATAATCAAATGCGCCAAAACTGGAAACGTTCCGCCGATCGCTTGACCGAATAACTTTGAGGTAATCTTGCCGAAGCGAAGCGGATAACGTCATCGTCCGCCGTGAATACCCGGTTGGCTCGCTCCGGCGCGCCGCGTTCGGCGGCTCGTCGAAGGGCTGGCCGCGAGGGCCTCAGCGCGTGGTTAAGGAACCTTCAATCGAAAAGCGGCCTTGTTACATATCCCAGGGCAGGATCCGCGGATCGATGAACGCCGAACAGTGTCATGCGCGAGCGGCCGAATGCGCGGCGAATGCCGCCCTGTCGACGATCGAGTCCGTCACGCTGGAGTTCCTGAAGCTGGCCGCCCAATGGAGGGCGATGGCCGTTCGCGATATTTTCCTCGGTTTCGTGCAAGAGCGCATCGACGAGCCGGCGGTGCTGACCGCGCCGCCCAGCTGCGCTGACCTGCAATAGGGCGCAGCCTTGGTCGCGATCCGTGCTAGGCTGACGTGCGATCACCGAGGGGTCTGCCCCTCGGGCTGCATGTGATCCCAGTACCTTGCGCCGGGTACGGCTTGCGCTGCGCGAGCCTTCGGCGTGCTCTTGAGGCCGATGATGGCCGACGATAAACCGGTCGATCCCACCGTCGCCGACAGCCTGGCCCTGGCGTTGGTCGACTCCTCCGACGCGCCCATCCTGCTCCTCGACGGCAAGCTCGCGGTGATCGCGGCCAGCGCGTCATTTGCACGCACCTTCCAGATTGACGCGGCCAGCGCCACGGGGCGCTCGCTCTTCGCACTGGGGTCCGGTGAGTGGGACGTCCCGCAGCTGCGCTCGCTGCTTCGCGCCACGCTTTCCGGTGCGGCCGAGGTCGACGCCTACGAGATGGATCTGAAGCGCGCCGGCCGCGGTGCGCGTCGTCTGGTGATCACCGCCCATCAGCTCGACTATGGCGATAGGGCAAACGTGCGGCTGCTGTTGGCGGTGTCCGACGTCACTGACGCGCGCCTCGCCGAGCGGCTCAAGGACGATCTTCTGCGCGAGAAGGCGATCCTTTTTCAGGAGCTCCAGCACCGCGTCGCCAACAGCCTGCAGATCATCGCCAGCATCCTGATGCAGAGCGCGCGCAGGATGCCGTCGGCCGAAACGCGGACCTATCTCTTTGACGCCCACAGCCGCGTGATGTCGGTGGCGACGCTTCAGCAACAGCTCTCCGCCTCCAAGCTGGGGGATGTGGAGCTGCGCAGCTACTTCACCGAGCTTTGCGACAGCATCGCCGCATCGATGATCCCCGACCACGAAAAGCTGCGGCTCAAGGTCGAGGCCGACGCGGGCCTGGCTACGGCGGACGTCTCGGTCAGCCTTGGCCTGATCGTCACCGAGCTGGTCATCAACGCGCTCAAGCACGCGTTCCCCGCAGGCCGCGGCGGCGCCATCGTCGTCGGATACCAGTCCCGCGGGTCCGACTGGACGCTTTCCGTCAGCGACGACGGGGTCGGCATGCCGAGGGGTTCTCAGCCAGCGAAAGCCGGCCTCGGCACCAGCATCGTCGAGGCGTTGGCCAAACAGCTCGGCGCCAAGGTCAGCGTCGCTGACTCCGATCCGGGGACCAGGGTCTCGATCGTGCACGAAACCGCGCCTTCCGGCGGCGTTCAAGCCGGCCCGACCCGGCCAGTCTAGCTTTACGGACCCGCCGCTCTGTCGGCGTGATTTGGGCGCCCTCGCGAGCGCCCCGGAACAATTGGGGAACCTGGGCGTTCGCCATCCACGGGGCTTGCGGCTGCATCCAGCAGACATCGCGACGCCCCCCAGCCAGAACCGCGAATTCCCCACTATGTCGGAAGCCCATCCCGACGCTGACCTCGTGAAGGTCACGCGTACGACCACGACGTACGAACCAGCCGCGAAGACAAGCCAACCGGCGGCGGTCAAGCGGAGGAACCATGTTGTTCTCTGGGTCATCGGCGCGTGCTTGGTCGTCGCCGTCGCCCTGGCGGGCTTGTACTATTACAACGCTCAGAACACGCCGGCAGCGGCTCAGCAAAACGCCGTCGCCGCCAACCAGGGCCTCGCCCAGACCCTCAATCAGAAGGCGGCGACCGCCCAACAACAGGCCCAGACCGCCCAACAGTCCGCCGATCAATCTGAGACGAACGCCCGATCGCTCGCAGTCGGAGCCGCAGACGATCGCGCCGCCGCCAACCGTGCGGCCGTCAGAGCAAAGTCCGCCGGGGCGACGACAAACTAGCTTCAACAGCCGGCGACCTGAAAGGGACCCAAGTGCTCATCTCCCAGTCGAAGTTCATTCAGCAACAGAACATTCGGCGCTACGAACAGGAGCTCTCGATCACGCCCGTCAGCCCGAGGCGCAAGATGCTGCTGTTGCTGTTGGCCGAAGAGCGAGCGAAGACCTCGCGTCCCTGAAGAGTCACGGGGGCGCTGGTCGCCCCTGTGGCGCGGCTTCGCCTCGAAGCCGCGCCGGCGACCTAAGCCGCCTCGAACATCGCCTTCGACTCCTCGTCGGCGAGCGCGTCGAACCTGGCAAGCAGCGCCGCGCCGTCCGGGCGGGGCTTGAGACAGGTCTCCACCAGTTCGCGGGTCGCGCGGGCGCCGGCGCGCGGCACGTTGTCGGCGTTCCAGGCGACGACCCGCGCCCACACCGGATCGATGAAGCTCTTGCCCTCGACCACCCCTTGCGGGGTCTTGAAATGCATCGCCCGGACTTCCGAGACGAAGAGCTGCAGGTAGGCCACGTGCGAGGCCTCGTCCTCTCTGATCTGGTCGACGATGGCGGCGGCCTGGTCGGCCGCCTCGCGCCGGTCGGCAAACGCCTCGGGGTCGCGCATGAGCGCAATGTTGAAAGCGAACCCGCGCTCGGCGCGGATCTCGATCAGCAGCACGTTCATCAGCTGCTTGATCAGCGCCTCGTAGGGCGCGGAAACCTGCGGCATTTCGCGGCCATCGGCGCCCGGCCGGCCGCCGCGCTCGGGGATGACCGGGATCGGGTGGGCGTTTTCGCCCAAGACCAGGTCGCGGACGACGTACCACATCTGGTCGTGCGCCCCGATTCTGTTCGAGCCGTCGCCGCCCTCGTCCAGGCCGTGGGCGACGAACAGGCCCTTGTTCAGGTGCGCGGTCGCCGTCTCGGAGATGTCGCCCTCGACCAGCGGCTGGAAGTCGGGCGCGGTGATGGTGGCCAGCATCCGGCCGCGGCCTTCGATGATGCCGGTGGTGGTCAGGTTGTTCCACAGCGGCAGGGTGACGCCGTTGGCCAGCAGGAACTTCATCTGCGGAAGGTTCGGATAGTGCGGGGCGCTGAGGATGCGGGTCGAGACGTCGACAAGTTCGCCGCCCTTGTTCACGAAGGCCTCACGCCAGGCCTTGATGGCGGGCCAGCGCTTCAGCGTCCGCGGCGAACGGTAGACCCCCTCGGCGTCGTAGCCGCCGTGCAGCCGCTTGGCCCCGAACATGTTCAGCCGCGCATAGGCGTGATCGGCGAGGATCTCCTCGGAGGCGTACCGAAGCTGCATAGCGGTTCCTTCCGTTGGCCGACGCGTTCGCCGGCACTCTACCGCCTCGCCGCCGATCCGTCCTGCACTTGCGCGGAGTGGCGCACCCGACAGGATTCGAACCTGTGACCTCTGCCTTCGGAGGGCAGCGCTCTATCCAGCTGAGCTACGGGTGCGGACGGCCAGAGGCGCGGGGACACCTAACGCATAACGCAAGGGCGGCGCAAACGGCGGTCAGGCTCGATTGACGCAGCCGGCGTCGGCCGCATACCTAGGCGCCCGCGACCGCTTCGCAAAGCGGCGTGCGGCCAAGGAGGGGCTCAGATGGCGCGCGAACCCGATGCGCAGACGGGGCCCGAGCCTGCGCCCGAGGTGATCGTGGTGCGCTCCAAGCGGATCGCCTGCGACGGCGTCGGCGGCGCGCTCGGCCACCCGCGCGTCTGGCTAGAAATGGGCGAAGGCGATTTCGTCGAGTGCCCCTATTGCGACCGCCGCTTCGTGCTCGCCGCCGGCGACGAGGGCCACGAGAACGAACGCCTCGCCCCCGGCGTCTACGAAGGCCCCCACGGGCACTAACAAACCCTAAGCCCGCGCCAGCGGGCAATCTGATTTCGTGGTTCCAATCGGCTGCGCCGACTAACCGACGCTCATCGCGAGCACGCGGCTGATGGCGGTGAGGTCGCGGCCGCTTTCCTTGGCCCAGCCGTTGAAGGCGTCCTGGATGGCGCGGAGGTCCTTCTTGCCGCTCGGCGGCTTGGCGAGCACGCCCTCGCGGATCAGGGCGGCGGCGACGTCACGGCTGGTGATGAAGGAGGGCTTGCCCAGGCTGCGCACGAACCGCATGCCGGCTTCGCCGCCGAGCCGCGAGGCGCGGGTCTTCAACAGGTCGAGCAGGCCGGCGTAGTCGTCGTCGGGCCAGGCGGCGAACGCCTTGGCGGCCGTGCCGTGCTCCTTCGCCAGCTCGACGAGGAAGCGGCCGTTGGCCTGAACGGAGAGGATCTTCTGCGCGTTCCTGACGATGCGGGTGTCCTTCAGCAGCGCGTCGAACTCCTCCTCGGTCATCGCCCCGCACCAGGACGGGTCGAAGCCGTGGAAGGCGACCTCGAAGCCCTTCCACATGTTGGCGACCACCCGCCAATTGAAACCGGCCTGGAACACGCGCTCGCTCATCATCGCCAGTATGCGGTCGTCGGGCGTCGCGGCGATCTCGGCCTTCGATTTCGGCGCATGCTCGGCGATCAGCGCCTCCAGCGCCGCATCGCCGCCCTTCCGCTGCGCGGCGATCGCATAGATGCCGGCAAAGCGTCCCATCAGCCGCCTCCCTTCTCGCGCATGGAGACCTCGTCCCAGAGGTAGAGGCGGTAGCCGTCCGGGTCGTTCAACTCGGCGCCGTAGCCCCAGAACACCTTCATCGGCGGATGCACGAAGGCGACGCTCTTGGCCGCGAGCTCGGCATGCCGCGCCTCGACGTCGTCGACCTGGATGGTGAAGCCCAGCGCTGTGTTGGTGATCACCTCGCCCTCTTCCAGGAAGACCGTCAGGTCCGCCTCGTCGACCATGGCGACAGTCGCGCGATCGGGGATCTCGAACTCGACCTTGAAGCCCAGCACGTCGCGCCACCAGTCGCGCGAGCGCTTCCAGTCGCTTACCGGCAGCGACATGTGATCGAGCCGCGCCATCGGCGCCTCCGTCCCAGCTTCGGCGCCAATCTGCGTCGCCGGCGGAGCCTCTGGCAAGGATGACCGCTCGCACGGAAGCGCCTATCTTGGCGGCATGACCGACACGATCGCCGACGCCCCAGCCGCTCCCGTCGTCGAACGCGAACGGGGCGACGACGCCGCGGCGACCCGGCTTTACCTGGTCGACGGCTCCGGCTACATCTTCCGCGCCTACCACGCGCTGCCGCCGCTGACGCGCAAGTCCGACGGGCTGCCCACCGGGGCGGTGGCCGGCTTCTGCAACATGCTGTGGAAGCTGATGGCCGACATGAAGGCCGCGCCCGACGCGCCGACCCATCTGGCGGTGGTGTTCGACAAGTCCGAGCACACGTTCAGGAACGAGCTCTACCCCGAATACAAGGCCCACCGCCCGCCGGCGCCCGAGGACCTGGTCCCACAGTTCCCGCTGGTGCGCGACGCCACTCGCGCGTTCGGCGTCCCCTGCCTCGAGATCGGCGGCTACGAGGCCGACGACATCATCGCGGCCTACGCCTGCCAGGTTCGCGACTCCGGCGGCGAGGTGGTGATCGTCTCGTCCGACAAGGACCTGATGCAGCTGGTCGGCGGGCCGGTGTCGATGTTCGACCCGATGAAGAACGTGCGCATCGGACCGGCGGAGGTGTTCGAGAAGTTCGGCGTGACTCCCGACAAGGTGGTCGACGTGCAGGCGCTGTGCGGCGATTCGGTCGACAACGTTCCCGGAGCGCCCGGCATCGGGATCAAGACCGCCTCGGCGCTGATCAACGAGTACGGCGACCTCGACTCGCTCCTCGCCCGCGCCGGCGAGATCAAGCAGGACAAGCGCCGCCAGACCCTGATCGATTTCGCCGACCAGATCCGCCTCTCGCGCGAGCTCGTGCGGCTCGACTGCGACACCCCGCTGCCTGAGCCGGTCGACGACCTCGTGATCGCCGAGCCCGACTGGAAGACGCTGGCCGACTTCTTCGACGTCATGGAGTTCCGCGCGCTCGCCCGTCGCGTGGCCGAGGCGCGCGGGGAGACACCGGACACTCAGCCGAGAGCGCCGGCCGCGCCGACCGAGCTTCCGCCGGTCGATACCGCGGCGTACGAATGCGTGCGCCACCTGGCGACGCTCAAGACCTGGATCGAGCGGGCGAGGGCGGCCGGCGTGGTGGCGATCGATGTCCCGACCGATGGCCCGATCGTGGTCGATTCGACCCTCTGCGGCATCGCGCTGGCCGTCGGCCCGCGCGAAGCGGCCTACGTCCCGCTGGCCCACGGCGCGGCCGAGGGGCTGGCGCTCGAGACAACAGAGCCGATCGAGCAGGTCCCGCTCGATTCTGCGATCGCGGCGCTGAAGCCCCTGTTGGAAGACCCGTCGGTGCTCAAGGTCGGGCACAACATCAAGACCGCCATCGGCGCGCTTCGCCGGCACGGGATCGAGCTCGCGCCGATCGAGGACACGCTGCTCATCTCCTATGTGCTGGACGCCGGCGTGCACGCGCACGGCCTGGACGACCTCGCGCGGACGTGGCTGGCGCACGAGCCGATCGCGCTGAAAAGCGTCATAGGCTCGGGCAAGGCGCAAA
>JGI12269J14319_10002206_pt1 | contig 18896 bp, 20 predicted proteins | sample PeaSoiSIISIP2007_FD_14319 | JGI IMG/M metagenome (IMG submission 14319)
AGCGTCAGGTGCGGCCGCCACGGCCGCGTGTCGGGCGGCAGGCCCACGCGCCGCGCAGCGCGCACACAGCGGCGCGCCAGCCGCTCCAGCGCCGGATCGGGCGCGACGCCGGCCCAGACAGCGCGCACCACCCCGGAATCGTCGAAGCTTCCGACGCCCTCAAGGGCGATGACAAGCGGCGCGCCGGCGATCCTGTCAAGCTCGGCGTCGAGGTCGTCGGCGGTCGTCTCGATGATCTCGCCGAAGAACCTCAGCGTGATGTGCAGGCTCTCGGGCGGCCGCCAGCGCGCGCCGGGCAGACCCTGCTGGCGGCGGGCGAGCAGCTCGGCGATCTCCGGCGGGATGGCCAGGGCGGCGAACAGGCGGATCATCGCGCGCAAACTCCCTTGCCTCCGGCCGATGGCGCAAAGGCCGATACGGCTTGCCCGCCCTTGCGGGCCGGCGCATCCTTGCCGATATCAGGGCCCGCGCCCACGCATGGGCCAATCTTAAGGATCGATTCTCGATGAGCGACTTCAACCGCGACTATCCGCGCCCCGCCCCCCAGGCGGGCGCCGCCGACATGGCGGTCGACGCGGGGCTGCGCGCGTTCATGCTCGGCGTCTACAACAAGGTGGGCCTCGGCCTGCTCATATCGGCCGCTCTGGCCTACGTGACCTCCAGCGTTCCGGCCGTGCGCGATCTGCTGTTCCAGCAGGTCATGACGACGCGCGGGTTAGCCGAGACCTACACCCTGCTCGGCTGGGTCGTGGCGATCGCGCCGCTGCCGGTGCTGCTGCTCGGCCGCCTGGCGTTCCGGCAGAGCCCGCGGTCGAGCGGCATTGTCTACTGGTCGGTCGTCGCGCTGTTCGGCGCGTCGCTCGGCATCTGGGCGCTGCTCTACACCGGCGCCTCGATCTTCATGACCTTCCTGATCACCTCTGCGGCCTTCGGCAGCCTGAGCCTGGTCGGCTACACCACCAAACGCGACCTGACGGGGCTCGGGAGCTTCCTGATGATCGGCCTGGTCGGCTTGATCATCGCCATGTTCGTGAGCGTCTTCTTCGCAACGCCAGGGATGCAGTTCGTGATCAACGTGATCGGCGTGCTCATCTTCGCCGGCTTGATCGCCTACAACACCCAGCGGCTGAAGCTGACCTACTACCAGCTCGGCGGCGACCAGGCGGCGATGAGCGTCGCCACCAACTACGGCGCTCTCAGCCTCTACCTCGACTTCCTCAACCTGTTCCTCTTCCTGCTCAGGCTGACGGGCGCCCGCCGCTAGACGGGTCGAAGTCCGGACGAACAATAGGCCCCGGCGGGCGACCGCCGGGGCTTTTCCTTGCTATGACGCCGGCATGCAGGGGATCGAGCTTTCACGGCGCTTCTACCAGGAGCTGGTGCGTCCATGGCTGGCGAACGCCGCGCCGGGCCTGCCGCACGCGGCGGCCCTCCTGGGCTATGGGTCGGAGCTGCTCGGCTTCGACGACGCGATGTCGCAGGACCACAACTGGGGTCCGCGCGTGCACCTGTTCGTTGACGAGCCGGTGTTCGAGTCCGACGCCGACGCCATGGTCGCCGCGTTTGCGGAGGCCGCTCCGGACGCGTTCCTCGGCCACCCGATCGGCATGGCCAACCAGCCGCATGCGGCGGCGCACCGCCAGGCCGGGCGCGCCGACGTCCGCCACGGACTCGAGATCTGGACGCTGGCGCGGGCGCTGCGGTTTTGGGCCGGCCTCGCCCCCGGCGAGCCGCGCGACAATCTCGGCTGGCTTGGCCTGGCCGAGCAGCGCCTGATCGCCTTCACCGCCGGCGCAGTCTTCCACGACGACGACAGGCGGCTCACAGCCGAGCGCGAACGTCTGAGCCGATTCCCGCGCGACGTCCGGCTCTACAGGCTAGCCGGCCAGTGGCGGCGACTCGCCGAGGAGCAGCCTTTCGTGGGGCGGAACGGGGCCGCCGGTGAGGAACGCGGCTCGCGCGTGATCGCCGCTCGGCTGGTGCGCGACCTGATGCGGCTGGCGTTCCTGATCGAGGGCCGCTACGCACCCTATTCGAAGTGGTTCGGGACCGCCTTCGCCGCCCTGCCCTGCGCCACCGACATCGGTCGGAAACTGGACGCGGTGCTCGACGCCGCTGACTGGCGGACGCGCGATGCGGCGCTGGCGGAGGCGGCCCTCTCGCTCGGCGAACTGCAACTGACCCGCGGCGTGCCTGGCGCGATCCCGCCCCGCATCGTGCGCTTCCACGAACGGCCGTTCAGCGTGGTCAACAGCGAAGCGATGATCTCAGCGCTAATGGCGGCGATCGACGATGCGGCGCTGCGCGCGTTGCCGGTGATCGGCGGGCTGGATCAGGTGACCGATTCGACGCCGGTCGTCGAGGCGCCCGACCGCGCGAGGCGCGCGATGGCGGCGCTACTTCACGACCTTGAACCGGGCCCGGTCGAAGAAGCGTAGGACGGCGTCGAGCTCGCGGCCCCGCTTCAGCACCTGGCCGTTCTGGCCGACGATGGCCCATTGGCCCTGCCGTCGCGCGAGGGCCGGGCGCTTCTCGATGCGATAGGCGGGCTGTTCCGACGCGCGGCGGTAGACCGAGAAGATCGCCGAGTCGCTGAGGCCGTCGATGGCATAGTCGCGCCACTCGCCGGCGGCGACCTTCAATCCGTAAAGGCCGAGCAGCCGGTCGAGCTCGCGGCGCTCGAAGAAGACCAGGGGAACAGCCCGCGGCCCGGGACCCACATCGAGACTCATCGGGGGCATAGTTAAGGGTCAAACGGCTTGGCGGCGAGGGGTGAGTCCACGCTCGCGCGCCACGCGCCACGAAATGACCTTATTTCCGACGCCGACGCGCCCGCTTGCGCCGCCAACGTTCCCTGGTCGGCCGCTCAGCCCCGGATGTTCCGGAATCTGAACAGCCCCCCAGCCCCCCGGGTCCTGGGTGAGACGGTCGGCCTTGAGAAGAAGAACAGAAGCCCGCGCGGCCCAAATGCCCCCCTCTGGCCGCGCGGGCTATTCTTTTGCCGATAGAGCCGTCTAGGAGCGCGCGAGCGCGATGACGCGTCCGTTGCGCAGCCCCTGGATAATCACCACCGTCTTCAGGTCGCGGTCGTCCGGCGCCCGCAAGCGGACGCTCAACCACTGGCCGCGCCAAACGCCGAGCCGGGAGAGTTCGCGTACGACGTTGTGCTCCACCACCGTCTGGCCGCGATTGTCGCCGGCCAGCACCCTGACCGATTGGTCGCCCGGCTCGTAGCGCACCAGCCAGACCGCGGCGCCGCCGGCAGGCGCGGCGCCCGCATGGATGACGAACCGTCCCTTGGTCAACAGCGTCTGCGGGGGCGGGCCGGACTCGCGCTCGGCGGTGCGGATAAGCTTGTCGACCGTCTCGCGATCGACCGCCGCCGCCTGCAGGCGACCGTCGACGACCACCTGCGGGGTGTAGACGTCGCGCAGGGCCAGCGCGCGCATGTAGAGCTTCTGCCGCTCGGTGAACTCGGGCTTGGCCATGGTGTCGCGCCAGCCGAGATAGTCCCAGTAGTCGACCGGAAACGTGAGCGCGAGCACGCGCGGCCGCTGATCGAGCGCGCTGATCAGCGCGCCCGACTTCACGCAGGAGGAGCAGCCCTGGCTGGTGAAGAGCTCCACCAGCACGGTCGCACGCGGCGACACGGCGCCGGCTCGCCCCGCCGCCGCCAGCGCAACGCTGAACAGAAGAGCAAGCGCGGCCTTTCGCATCGCGGTCAATTAAGCGGCTTTTCCGGCTCGGCGCGTCTCACGAGGCCGTGAGACCGCCTTGAGCCGCTCATGCCGCCTGCGTCTCCCGCGCCAGATTCCGCAGCACGTAGTTCAAGACGCCGCCGGCCCGGAAGTAGTCGAGCTCTGTCGGCGTATCGATGCGGCAAATGACCGGGAAGCGGGCGATGCGCCCATCCGAGGCGCGATAGACCTCGACCGTCAGCGTGCGCCGCGGGCTGAGCTCCGAGAGGCCGCGGATGGTCACGATCTCCTCGCCGGTCAGGTTGAGCTTCTTCCAGCCCTCGACCTTGAACTGCAGCGGGAGCACGCCCATGCCGATCAGGTTGGATCGGTGGATGCGCTCGAACGACTCGGCGACCACCGCGCGGACGCCCAGGAGCTTCGTGCCCTTGGCCGCCCAGTCGCGCGACGAGCCGGTGCCGTACTCCTTCCCGGCGAAGACCACCATGGGGTGGGCCTCCGACTGGTAGCGCATGGCCGCATCGTAGATCGCCATGACATCGCCGGACGGAAAGTGCTTGGTCACCCCGCCCTCGATATCGGGCGTCACGCGGTTCCTGATGCGGATGTTGGCGAACGTGCCCCGCATCATCACCTCGTGGTTCCCGCGCCGGGAGCCATAGGAGTTGAACTCGCCCTGACCGATCTGCCGTTCCACCAGATAACGGCCAGCCGGCGAGGCAGCCCGTATCGAGCCGGCCGGCGAGATGTGGTCGGTGGTGATGGAGTCGCCAAAGATGGCCAGGATGCGGGCCTCGATGATGTCGGAGACCGGCTCGGGCGTCATCGTCATGCCCTCGAAGTAGGGCGGGTTCTGCACATAGGTCGAGCCGACGTCCCAACCGTAGGTCTTGCCGCCGGCCACCTTGATGTCGCGCCAGGCCTTGTCGCCCTTGAACACGTCGGCATAGCGTTTGGCGAACATGTCGCTCGAGACCGCCTTGCGCTGGATGTCGGCGATTTCCTTCGACGTCGGCCATATGTCGCGCAGGTAGACGGGTTCGCCGTCCTTGCCGCTCCCGAGCGGGTCGCGGGTCAGGTCGACCGTCATCGAGCCGGCGAGCGCGTAGGCGACGACCAGCGGCGGCGAGGCCAGGTAGTTTGCCCGGGTGTCCGGATTCACCCGCCCTTCGAAGTTACGGTTGCCGGAGAGCACGCTGACCGCGACCAGATCGCCGGCCTGAACGGCCTCCGAGATCGCCGGCGGCAGCGGGCCGGAGTTGCCGATGCACGTCGTGCAGCCGTAGCCGACGAGGTTGAACCCCAGCGCATCCAGCGACTTCTGCAGGCCCGCCTTCGCCAGGTAGTCGGTGACCACCTGCGAGCCGGGTGCGAGCGAGGTCTTGACCCAAGGCTTCACCGTCAACCCCTTGTCGAGCGCCTTCTTGGCCAACAGGCCGGCCGCGATCAGCACGCTGGGGTTTGAGGTGTTGGTGCACGAGGTGATGGCCGCGATCACCACGTCGCCGTCACCGAGGTCGTAAGCCTCGCCACTTACCGGCGCGCGCGGCGGCCCGCCGGTCTTGGCGAACTCGCCTTCCAGCGCGGCGGCGAAGGACGTCGCCGCGTCCGAGAGCGCGACGCGATCCTGCGGGCGCTTGGGTCCCGCCAGCGAAGGGACCACGTCGGCCAGGTCGAGCTCGACGGTGTCGGTGAACGCCGGCTCGGGCGTATCGGCCTCGTGCCAAAGGCCCTGCGCCTTGGCGTAGGCCTCGACCAGGGCCACGCGCTCGGGCGTGCGGCCGGTCGCCTTCAGGTACTCGATGGTCGCCTGGCCGATCGGGAAGTAGCCGCAGGTCGCCCCGTACTCGGGCGCCATGTTGGCGATGGTGGCGCGATCCTCGATGGTGAGGTGCGCGAGGCCGGGACCGAAGAACTCGACGAACTTGCCGACCACGCCCTTCTTGCGCAGGAGCTGGGTGACGGTCAGCACCAGGTCGGTCGCCGTCGCGCCCTCTGGGAGGGCCCCGTCGAGCCGGAACCCGACCACCTCAGGGATCAGCATCGGCAGCGGCTGGCCCAGCATGGCCGCCTCGGCCTCGATGCCGCCGACGCCCCAGCCGAGCACCGAAAGACCATTGACCATCGTGGTGTGGCTGTCGGTGCCGACCACGGTGTCGGGATAGGCGATCTCGACGTCGCCGTCGGCGGCGCTCCACACGGTCTGCGAGAGGTATTCGAGGTTGACCTGGTGACAAATGCCGGTGCCGGGCGGCACGACGCGGAAGTTGTCGAAGGTGCCCGAGCCCCAGCGCAGGAAGCGGTAGCGCTCGAGATTGCGCTCGTATTCGCGCTCGACGTTCTCGCCGAAGGCCTTGGCCGTCCCGAAGTGGTCGACCATGACCGAGTGGTCGATGACCAGGTCGACGGGGTTGAGCGGATTGATCTTGTCCGGATCGCCGCCCAACCGGGTCATGGCGTCGCGCATGGCGGCCAGATCGACCACCGCCGGCACGCCGGTGAAGTCCTGCATCAAGACGCGCGCCGGCCGAAAGCTGATCTCGTGCTGGACGCTGCCCCGGTTCTGGATCCAGGCGGCGAGCGCCTCGAGGTCGTCTGGGCCGGTCGTTCGCCCGTCTTCGTTTCTTAACAGGTTCTCCAGCAGTACCTTCATCGACGCCGGCAGGCGGGTGACGCCGGCAAGCCCGGCCTCCTCAGCCGCGGCCAGGCTGTAGTAAGCGTAAGTCTTCTCGCCCACCACGAGGTCGCGGCGGGTGTGCAAGCTGTCGTTCGATAGCATGGAAGGACGCCTTTCTCTGCTCTGGGCCGCCCGAAAACCGGTCGCGGGATCGCGCGCATTGAAGGAAGGACACACAGCGTCCAGCCTCGCGCCGCGTGAGCCCCGCACGGCCGCGCTCCTCATAGCTCTCGGCGCGCGCCGCGTCCACGCGGCGACCCTTTGATGATCAAGGGAATCGCCATTCGATCCCTCGCGCTCGCGCGCGGCGACCGCGTTCTGATCGAGGGGCTCGATCTCGACGTCGCCAGCGGCGAGGCGGTCGTACTGAGTGGACCGAACGGGGCCGGCAAGACCAGCCTGTTGCGCGCCGTGGCCGGGCTCATCCGGCCGCTCTCCGGCCGCATCGCCATCGAAGGCGACTTGGGCGAGATTCCCCTCGAGGACGCGATCGCGCGCGAGGCGCACCTGATCGGCCATCAGGACGCGCTGAAGACGGCCCGCCGCGCTTGGGACGAGGTGCTGTTCCAGGTGCGCTGGACGGGCGGCACGGCGGACTCGGCAAAGGCGGCCTGCGCGCGGATGGGGCTGAACGCGCTGCTCGACCTGCCGGTGCGCAAGCTTTCCGCCGGCCAGCGCCGCAGGCTGGCGCTCATCCGTCTGAGCGCGAGCCCGCGCGGTCTCTGGCTGCTGGACGAGCCGCTGGCGCCCCTGGACCGCGTGCAGCGCGCCCGCTTCGGTGAGCTCATGATCGAACACCTCGCCCGCGGCGGGCTCATCCTCGCCGCAGCGCACGACCCACTGCCGGTGAAGAGCCGCACGATCGAGATCGCCGCGTGAGCGGATTTGCCGTCATCCTGCGCCGGGAACTGGCGTTGAGCTGGGCCGGCGGCGGCGGGCCGCTCTTGGCGCTCGGCTTCTTCGTCGCCATCACCAGCCTCATGCCGCTCGCGCTCGGCGCGGATGCGGCGAGGTTGGCCGAGGCGGCCCCAGGACTCGCCTGGCTGGTGCTGGCGCTGGCCTCGCTGATCTCGCTCGAGCGGCTGTTCGAGCGTGACTACGAGGACGGCGCGCTCGACCTCATCGCCCTTGGCCCCGCGCCGCTGGAGCTCGCCGCGTTCGCCAAGGCGCTGGCTCAATGGGTCACCACCCAGGCGCCCCTGGCGCTGGCCGCGCCGGTGATCCTGGCTGCGCTCGGCGCGCCCTGGCGGCTCGCGCCGGTGACGATAGCCGCCGGCCTGGTCGGCGGTCTGGGCTTCGCGTTCCTGGGCGGCGTCGGCGCGGCGCTGGCGTTGGGCAGCCGACGTGGCGGCGTGCTCATCGCGCTGATCGTCCTGCCGCTTTTCACCCCGCCGGTGATCTTTGGCGCGGGCGCGATCGAAGCCTTCGCGGCCGGCCTCGACTGGCGCACCCCGCTCTTGCTGCTCTCGGCCTACGGGCTCGCGGCTGCGGCGCTCTGTCCGTTCGCCATGGCGGCGGCGGCCAGGAACGCGCTATCCTGAGCGCGCATCGATGATGATTCCGGCCCTGGCCAATCCCGAGCGGTTCATGGCGTTCTCGCGCTGGGCCGCTCCCCTGTTCGGCGCCATCGCCGTCGTCCTACTGGCTGCGGGCCTGGTGCTCGATTTCCGCGCGCCGCCCGACTACCAGCAGGGTTACGCGGTCCACATCATGTTCATCCACGTGCCGGCCGCCTGGATGAGCCTCTTCATCTACGCCTGTCTTGGCGGGGCCAGCTTGCTGAGCCTGGTCTTTCGCCATGCGCTGGCGCAGGCCGCCGCGCGCGCCGCCGCCCCGTTGGGCGCCGCCGTCACGCTGCTCGCGCTGATCACCGGCTCGTTGTGGGGCAAGCCCACGTGGGGCGCTTGGTGGGTGTGGGGCGATCCCAGACTGACGTCGGTGCTCGTGCTCTTCCTCTTCTACCTCGCCTACCTCGCTCTCGACGCCTCGATCGAGGACGACGCGCGCGCGGCGCCGGCGACCTCGATCCTGGCGCTCGTCGGGCTGATCAACCTGCCGATCGTGCATTTCTCCGTGACTTGGTGGCGGAGCCTGCACCAGGGCTCGTCGGTGTTCCGCGCCGGCGGCCCGGCGATGCCGGCGACCTACCTCGCGCCGTTGCTGGTCATGGGGCTGGCCTACATGGCGGGGTTCGGCGCGCTTTGGCTGGTGCGCATCCGCGGCGAGGTCTGGCGCCGGCGGGCGCTGGCGCGCGCCGTTCGAAGGGCGGGGTGAGCACGATGTTCGACTTCGACGCCGGCAAGTACGGCCCCTACGTCTGGCCGGCCTACGCCATAACCGCGCTGGTCATCGCCGCGCTGGTCCTGGACAGCCTCATGCGGGCGCGGCGCTGGCGGCGGGCGGCCGAGGCGGCGGCCAACGACGGGGCAGGCGCGTCATGAAACGCTGGCTCGCGCTTGCGCCAATCGCCGTCCTGCTCGGCCTTGGCGCCCTTTTCGCCGGCTCGGCGCTCCGTCACGATCCGCACTACGAGCCGGCCGCCTTGGTCGGCCAGCCGCTGCCGGACGAGACCCTGACCCCGCTCGATGGCGGCGACGCGGTTGAGCTGAAGGCCGCTGCGCCCCCGGGCACGCTGGTCAACTTCTTCGCCTACTGGTGCGCGCCCTGCCAGCAGGAGCAGCCGGTGCTCATGGCGCTGAAGGCGCAGGGCGTCCGGGTGATCGGCATCGTCTCCCCCTGGCGCTACAGCGCCCAGGCCACGCACGCCATGCTCGCCCGCACCGGCGATCCCTATGCGGCCACGCTGGTCGATCGCGACGGCCGCGCTGGACTCGACTTCGGCGTCTCCGGCGTTCCCGAAACCTTCGTGGTCGGCCCTGACGGACGGATCGCCGCCAAGGTTGCGCTGCCGCTGACTCCGGCAAGCGCCGAGGCCCTGGTCGAGGATGGCGCGGAGCAGCGTTAAGCTGCGGTTAACCATAAATCGGCGCATGAAGGCGCCCGCACGCGACGGCGAAGCAGGGAGGCTCGCGCATGGCGCTTCCACCGATCTCGGGCCAGCCCGCGCCCCGTTTGCAGGCGGCGAGCGACGCGCGCGCCGCGGCGCAACGGGCCTTCTTCGAAGCCGCGCTCGGGCGAGCGCCAGCGCAGCTCCCGGCGGCGCCCCCGGCGAAGGTCGGGCCGGCGATCGCAGCCAACCGGGCCACCGCGGCCGCGACGGTCGAGGCGCCGCAGCCGGCCGCGAGCGCGCGGCCGGGATCGCTGGTGAATATCGTCGTGTGAGGCGCTAAGCGGGGCTGGCCGGCGCCACGGCGAGCGACTTCTTCGACTTCTTCTTCTTGGTGCCCTTGGCGGCTTTCGGCGGCTTGGCCGCTTTCGCCGGTTTCACCGCCTTCGCGGTGGCGGCGGTCGTCTTTTTGAGCGGCTTGGCAGGCTTGGCGGTCTTCGCTGGCTTGGCCGCCTTTTCGGCCTTCTCGGCCTTCGACGCCTTGGTCTTCTTTTTCTTCTTCGGCTTCGGTGCCGTCGCCGGGGTCTCGGACTCGGCCATGGTTTCCGCGACCCGACCCATGTCGCGCAGCACGCCGAGGAAAGCGTCGCGCTTGCGGGTCGGCAAGAGCTTCATGATCCGCGCATCGGCGGCGGCCACGCGCGGCTTGGCCGCTTCCAGCGCCGCCCGGCCGGGGCTTGTGAGGCTGACGGTGTTGGCGCGCGCGTCGGCGGTCGAGCGCTGCCGGGCGAGCAGGCCCTTGCCGATCATCCGCGCCACCAGGTCGGCGAGCGTCGAGCGGTCGATGCCGGTGGAGCGCACGAGGTCGGTCTGGGTCAGACCTTCCTGGGCGGCGACGGCGGCGAGCACGGCATACTGCCGCTGGGTGACCGCATCGGGCCCGGTTTCTTCGGCGTAAATGTCCAACGCGAGCTGCAATGCTCGGTGCAACAGGTGGCTCGGCGAGCGATCCAGCGCCTTGCTAGCCTCGATCTTCTTGCCGGCTTTCTTGCCCCCCGGCTTTGTTTTCAGCTTCGCCATCACCCCAATCCAAGCGCAACCGTCGCCATTACCTTAGCGCGGCTGTACGTCGATTTGAAGACATACCTTCCGTACACGCTGCAAGCAGGCGTGCGCGCCTAGTCGGTCGGCGGCGGCGGCGGTTCATGCGTCTTCAAGTGCTTCATCATGAACGGGATCTGCGCCGCCGAGAACAGAAGCACGCAAATCCACTGGCCGAGCGTGTGGAACTCGACCCAGACCCAATCGGACTGTGTTCGCCACACCGCCTCGTTCAGCGCCGCCATCGCGACGAAGTAGACCGCGTAGCGGACGGTCAGCGCCCGCCATGCGACGTCTGGTAGGGCCAATGCCTCGCCTAGCAGCCACTTCAGCGGATTGCGCCGCAATCCGAGCCCCGCCAGCAGGGCCGCGGCGAAGATTAGATTGACCGCGGTCGGCTTGATTTTGGTGAAACGGGCGTCGTGCAGCACGAGCGTCAGCCCACCGAAGATGAAGGCGAACCCGCCGGCGATCAGCGGCATCGGCGCGAGGCGCCGCTCGGCCGCAAGTCCGACGAGGAGCGCGACCGCCGAACCGGCGACGAGCCAGCCGGTGGCGGCGATCAGATCGGGGGGCGCGGCGCCTCCCCACGCCAGAGCCCAGGGAAGCGGGCCCGCCGTCGCGACGAACCGAAGGCGGAGGAAGTAGGCCGCCGCAAAGGTGGCGATGCCGCCATAGTCGACGATGAGGCGGATGACGCCGTGCGCCCGGCCGCGCCGCATGCCAGCCCCCGCGGACACTGGCTCGCTCAAACCGCGTCCAGCCCGACCAGCGAGCGGGAGAAGGCCTGCGCGTCGAACGGCTGCAGGTCGTCGATGCCCTCGCCGACGCCGATCAGCTTGATCGGCGCGTCCGATGCCTGGGCGACCGGCACGAGCACGCCGCCGCGCGCGGTGCCGTCCAGCTTGGTCATGACGATCCCGGTCACGCCAGCCGTGTTGCCGAAGACGTGTTCCTGCGCCAGAGCGTTGCGCCCGACGGTCGCGTCGAGAACGAGCAGCGTCTCATGCGGCGCCTCGGGGTCGACCTTCTTCAGCACGCGCACGATCTTGAGCAGCTCGTCCATCAAGCCGGTCTTGTTCTGCAGGCGGCCGGCGGTGTCGATGAGCACGACGTCGTAGCCTTCCGCCTTCGCCCGCTCGAGCCCCTCGAAGGCGAGCCCCGCTGCGTCAGCGTCCGGCGCGCCGGACACGAAGGCCGCGCCCGCCCGGTCGGCCCAGATCTTCAGCTGTTCGACCGCCGCGGCGCGGAACGTGTCGCCAGCGACCACGAGAACCTTGGCCCCCTGCCCCGTGAGGTCGGCGGCGATCTTGCCAAGCGTCGTGGTCTTGCCCGATCCGTTCACCCCCACGAAGAGCACGACGAACGGCCGCGGGCCGTCGAGGGCGTCAAACCGCCCCTGCCGGGGGCTGAGCTCGGCGGCGATCGCTTCGGCGAGCGCCTGTTTGATCTCAGCCTCGTCGCACTCGCGTCCGAAGCGCTCGCCGGCGAAGCGTTCGGTGATCCGCCGCGCCGCCTGCGGACCAAGGTCGGCCTCGATCAGCATGTCCTCGAGCTCGTCCAACCTGGCCTGGTCGAGAGGCTTCTTGATGAAGACCGAGACGATCTCGGTCGACATCTGTCGCGAGGAACGCGACAGGCCGTCGGCCAGCCTGCGGAGCCAGCCGGGCTTGCGCGACTCCGTCTCGCTCACGCGAGCACTCCGATGGCGCGCGCGCCATCGTGCCCCGAGACCACGACTGGGACGAGCGCGCCGGCGGGCGACGCGCCCTCGAAGAGGACTTCGGTAAAGTCCGGCGCCCGCGCCCGGCCTGGGCGCTCGACCAGCCCAACAATGGTGCGGCCGATCTGCCGGTCGAGGTGCCGGCGGATCGCTGCCGCCCCCGCCTCGCGCAGCCGCGCCGCCCGGGCCTTGACCCGCGCCTTGTCGACCTGGGGCATGCACGCGGCCGGGGTCCCGACGCGCGGGCTGAACGGGAAGACGTGCAGGTAGGCGAGGTCCGCCTCCTTGATGACCTCGAGCGTGCGTTCGAACATCGCCTCGGTCTCGGTGGGGAACCCGGCGATGAGATCGGCGCCGAACGCTGTGTCGGGCCGCACGCGCCGCACGGCCTGGATCAGCGCCAACGCCTGGTCGCGGCCATGGCGACGCTTCATCCGCTTCAGGATCATGTCGTCGCCGGACTGCAGCGACAGGTGCAGGTACGGCATCAACCGCGGCTCGTCGGCGAAGCAGGCGATGAGCTCCTCATCGATCTCGGCGACGTCGATGGAGGATAGGCGCAGGCGCGGCAGATCCGGCGCGAGGCGCAGGATCCGGCGCACCAGCCCGCCCAGCGTGGGCGCCCCTGGCAGGTCGGCGCCCCACGACGTCAGGTCGACACCGGTCAGCACCGCCTCGCGGCATCCTTCCGTGCTCAGACGGCGGATCGCGTCCACCACCGGCCCGGCCGGCACCGACCGCGACACGCCGCGGCCGAACGGAATCACACAGAAGGTGCAGCGGTGATCGCAGCCGTTCTGGACTTCCACCGAGGCGCGGGCGCGGGCCGTGTCCAGCGCCAGCACCGGCGCCGCCGCTTCGTGCACGGAAAAGATGTCAGCAACCGAGACCCGCCGCGCGGCGCGGTAGGCGCTTGCCTCCAGCTTCTCCGCGTTGCCGAGCACCTGGTCGACCTCGCCCATCGCGGCGAAAGCGGCCGGATCGATCTGCGCGGCGCATCCGGTGACGATCAGCCGCGCCGCGGGCCGCTCGCGCCGCACACGGCGGATCGTCTGCCGCGCCTGGCGCACGGCCTCGGCGGTCACCGCGCAGGTGTTGAGCACGACCGCGTCGGCGAGGCCGGCTTCCTTGGCGCGGACGCGGATCACCTCCGATTCGTAGGCGTTCAGCCGACAGCCGAAGGTGATGACCTCAGGCCCGCTCATGGCAAGCTTCCGGCGAACTCCACCGCCGTCGGGCCGGTCATCAGCACATGGTCGTCGCTCTCGCGCCAATCGATCTGCAACGGTCCGCCCACGAGCTCGACGGTCGCCGAGCGGCCGGTCAGCTCGCGACGGCAAGCCGCGACCAGCGCCGCGCAGGCGCCGGTGCCGCAGGCCTTGGTTTCGCCGACGCCGCGCTCCCACACCCGCAGGCCGATGCGGTCGCGGGCCTTGATCTCGGCGAAACCGACGTTGGTCCGCTGCGGGAACAGCGGGTGGTTTTCGATCATGGAGCCGACAGCGGCCACGGGCGCGGTCGCGACGTCGCTCACGAAGAAGACCACATGCGGATTGCCCATGCTGACGCAGCCCGGCGTGTGCAACAGCGGTTGATCGATCGGGCCGACCTGCAGCTCGATCCCGCGGGTGTCCATCGCCTCCGCGAGCGGGATGTCGCGCCAGTCGAGGCCTGGCTTGCCCATGTCGACGGTGACCAGCCCGCCCTCGGCGCGGGTTGCGGTGAGCAGACCAGCCTCGGTCTCGAACCGCGTCTCGTCGCGGCCGGACGCCTGCATGAGCAGCCAGGCGACGCAGCGCGCGCCGTTGCCGCAGGCGGCGGTTTCGCCGCCGTCGGCGTTCCAGAAACGCACGAAGGCCTCGGCGCGCGTCGAGGGCTCGATGGCGATCAGCTGGTCGCAGCCGACGCCGCCAGATCGATCCGCGATGGCGCGCACGTCTGCTGCGCCTGGCGTGAAGGCGCCCTGGCGCGCCTCGACCACGACGAAGTCGTTGCCGAGGCCGTTCATCTTCAGGAAGGGCCGGCCCATGGCCGCGGCATATAGGCCGGGCTGCGCCAAAAATCACGCCGGCCGGGCGGCTCAGCGCCCGGCCGCGCTGATCAGCCGGCGGTCAGGCGTCCTCGACCGCACGGGCGGCGGCGTCCAACGCCGCGGCCACGCCCTGGACCTGGGCGTCGCTCAGCGGCCCGCGGCCGAGCCGATAGCGCAAGGCGGTGTTCAAGTTCTGCATGGCGCGCAGGATCTGCGGGGCGCTGCGACCGCGGTTGGCGGCGGCGACCTCGCCCATGCGGGCGAACAGGCCTTCGACCGCCGCTTTCTGCTCGGCGAGGTGGGCCTCGCCCTCCGGCGTGATCGCGTAGAGCTTCTTGGCGCCGTCGGCGTCCGGCTGCTGGCGCACGTAGCCCATGTCCTCGAGCAGCGTGAGCGTCGGGTAGACCACGCCTGGGCTGGGCGCATAGGCGCCGCCGACCGCCTCCTCGACGGCCTTGATCAGCTCGTAGCCGTGGCTTGGCTTGTCGGCGATCAGCTTGAGCAGCACGAGCCTGAGGTCGCCCTGTTCGAACACGCGGCCGCGCCGTACGCCGCGCCGCCCCTGGCGCTCCGACCAGCCGAACGCATGGCGCGAGCGGTGTGCTTGGTGATAAAATCGATGCATATTGATCCTTCTCAGATATATCGACCTCTTAGATATATCTAACCTGCATCGGACGCGCAAGGCCCTTATGCGGGGGAGGAGGATCCGATGTCCGCACTGGTCCCGCTGCCGCCCTGGCCCCCGCCGCCCCGACGCCGGCGTCGCCCGGCCGCTAGTCGATCCCGCGCAGGGTTTCGGCCAGCAGGCGCCCTTCGACGCCGCGACTCGAGCCCGAGCGCCAGGCCACCACGATCTGCCGGCTCGGATGCTCGGTCGCCAGGCGGCGGATGCCGATCGGCGCGTCCTCGGCCAGACCGGCCTCGACGGCCATGGCCGGCAGGAAGGATACGCCGAGCCCCGAGCCCACCATCTGCACCAGCGTCGACAGCGAAGTGGCCGTGAAGACGCCCTCGTCGCTGGCCTTCGGCGGCTCGATGCGGCAGGCTGCGAGCACGTGCTCGCGCAGGCAGTGGCCGTCCTCGAGCAGGATGAGGTCGTCCCCGGACAGGCGCTCGGGCGCGATCGCCTCGCTGCTCAAGAGCGGGTGATTGGCCGGCAAGGCGGCCAGGAGCTCGTCGTCGCAGACCGGCGCCGTCTCGAGCCCCTGGGTGTCGTAGGGCAGCGCGATCAGAGCCGCGTCGAGCGCGCCCGCCTTCAGCGCCGCCATCAGCCTTTGCGTCTGGTCTTCGCGCAAGAAGAGCCTGAGCTTGGGAAAGCGCGCCCGGAGCGTCGGCAGCGCCCGCGGCAGAAGAAACGGCGCGATCGTCGGGATGACGCCGAGCCGGAAGCGGCCGGCCAGGGGCTGGCCGGCGCTCTTGGTCGCCTGCACGAGGTCCTCGGCGCGGGCGAGGATGTCGGACGCGCGCGCCACGGCTTCCTCGCCAATCGGGGTCAGGATCACACCGGCGCGGGCGCGGTCGACGACCGGTCCGCCCAGGATGCGCTCCAGCTCCTGCACGCCGGCCGAGAGCGTCGGCTGGGTCACGTGAGCGGCTTCGGCCGCCCGGCTGAACGAGCCGTGTTCGGCGAGCAGCTTCAGGTAGTGCAGTTGTCGGAGCGTCGGCAGCACAGGATCTATATAGACCAGCTCGATGCATTCTGAAGTCTCGATCGAGACGATTTTGGCCGCCTGGCGCTGCCCGCGGCGCGCGCCGGTGATAGGGAACGGCCGACAGAGCCACAATCGGGACCGGCGACGATGAACCTGGATGCCTTGCGAGAATCCCTGCCCGCCTACGCGCGCGATATCGCGACCAACCTGGGGGTGCTGGCCAGCGAGAGCATCCTCGACCACCAGCAGAAGTGGGGAACCTTCGTCGCTTCGGCGCACGCGGTCGGCGTGGGCGAGGTGGTCCGCGCGATCGAGGCGTCGGCGACCGAGGCCGGCCTCACCGAAGAGGCCAAGACGGCGGCCAAGGCCGCGGCGGCGATCATGGGCATGAACAACGTCTACTATCGGGCGCTGCACATCATGGAGAACGGCGAGTACCGCGGGCTTCCGGCGCGCCTTCGCATGAACGTGCTCGCCGCCCCCGGCGTCCCGAAGGTCGACTTCGAGCTCTGGTCGATGGCGGTCTCGGCCATCAACGGCTGCGGCGCCTGCATGGACGCCCACGAGGCGGAACTGAAGAACCACGATGTCTCGCCGCAGGCGATCCAGGCCAGCCTGCGCATCGGCGCGGTCGTGAACGCCGCGTCGCGGGTCGTCGCGGGCGAGGCTGCGGCGCACGGGTAAGAGCGACGGGCAGAGAAGCCGATCCTGGCGCTCGCCATCGTCGCCCGATCGCGCTGAAGCGAAAGCGCTGGCGAACGCCCGCCGGTTCGCCTACATTGGCGCAACATCGATCGTCAGCGCTGGATGGCGCTTTCGAGCGGCGGCCCGAAAGGACCGGCCGCTTTTTTGTTGGTTTCGGGACGTTGCGCGGCAAAACGCGGGAAGATCGCACTCTGTTGGAGCTCCTGGACCCGGTGGCCGAGGCCGCCGGCTATGAGATCGTGCGCCTGCGCCTGATGGGCGGTGGCCGCTCGCGGCATCTGCAGATCATGGCCGAGAGCGCGGACGGCGAGATGAATGTCGAAGACTGCGCCAGGCTGTCGCGCGCGATCCTGGACGTGCTTGAGGCGGCCGAAGCGATCTTGGGTGACTACGCGCTCGAGGTCTCGAGCCCTGGCATCGACCGGCCGCTGACCCGACTGAAGGACTTCACGACGTTCGCCGGCCTCGAGGCGAAGATCGATCTCGACCGCCTGGCCGAAGGACGCAAGCGCTTCAAAGGCTTGCTCGCCGGGATCAAGGGCGAGGGCGTGCTCATCGACCTCGAGGGCGAGGACGAGACCGTCGAGATTCCCTTCGCTTGGATCAGCGACGCCAAGCTCGTGCTGACCGACCAACTGCTCAAACGCGGCGCCGACAAACGCGCTGAACGACTTCAACTCGAACAGGCGTCGAGCGACGCCGCTCCGGAGTAAAACCCCATGGCCCTTTCCGGCATTTCCGCCAACCGGCTGGAACTTCTGCAGATCGCCGACGCGGTCGCGCGCGAGAAGTCGATCGAGAAGGAGATCGTCATCGAGGCGATCGAGGAGGCCGTGCAGAAGGCCGCCCGCTCGCGCTACGGCGCCGAGCACGACATCCGCGTGCACATTGATCCGAAGACCGGCGAAACCACCATCACCCGGGTGGTCACCGTGGTCGACGACGAGGAGCCGATCGAGAACACCTATGCGTTCAAGAGCCTCGCCGACGCCAGGCTGGACGACAAGGAGGCCTTCGTGGGCAAGACCTACGAGGAGGTCCTGCCGCCCTTCGAGTTCGGGCGCGTGCAGACGCAGATGGCCCGCCAGGTGGTGACCGGCAAAGTCCGTGACGCCGAGCGCGAGCGCCAATTCGAGGAGTTCAAGGATCGGGTCGGCGAGATCGTCAACGGCGTGGTCAAGCGGGTCGAGTACGGCAACATCGTCGTCGACCTCGGGCGCGGTGAGGGCGTCGTGCGCCGCGATCAGGCGATCCCGCGCGAGAACTTCCAGGTCGGCGACCGGATCCGCAGCTACATCTACGACGTCCGCCGCGAGACCAAGGGGCCGCAGATCATGCTGTCGCGAGCCCACGGCGGCTTCATGGCCAAGCTGTTCGCGCAGGAAGTGCCTGAGGTCTACGACGGCGTGATCGAGATCCGCGCCATCGCCCGCGATCCGGGCAGCCGCGCGAAGATGGCGGTGGTTTCCAACGACTCCTCCATAGACCCTGTGGGGGCCTGCGTCGGCATGCGCGGCAGCCGCGTGCAAGCGGTGGTCGCCGAGCTGCAGGGCGAGAAGATCGATATCATCCCCTGGTCGCCGGACGAGGCGGCGTTCCTGGTGAACGCGCTGGCGCCGGCGGAGGTGACCAAGGTGGTCATGGACGAGGAGGACGAGCGGGTAGAGGTGGTGGTGCCCGACGAGCAACTGTCGCTGGCCATTGGCCGGCGCGGTCAGAACGTCCGCCTGGCGAGCCAGCTGACCGGCTGGCAGATCGACATCATGACCGAGAGCCAGGATAGCGAACGCCGGCAGCGCGAGTTCGCTGAGCGCACGCAGCTCTTCCAGGAGGCGTTGGACGTCGACGAGGTCATCGCCCAGCTGCTGGTCACTGAGGGCTTCGCGACGGTGGAAGACGTGGCCTACGTCGACCTTTCCGAGATCGCCGCCATCGAGGGCTTCGGCGAGGAAACGGCCGAAGAGCTGCAGGCCCGCGCCCGCGACTACCTGGAGAAGGAAGCCGCGGAGTACGACGAGAAGCGCCGCGAACTTGGGGTCGAAGACGCGCTGTTAGACGTCGAGGGCGTCACCCTGCCGATAAGCGTGGCGCTGGGCGAGGGCGAAGTGAAGACCGTCGAGGACCTCGCGGGCCTGGTGCCCGACGACCTGCGCGGCTGGTTCGAGACCAAGGACGGCGAGCGCGTGCGCGAAGCCGGCATCCTCGAAAGCTTCGGCCTTTCGGCCGAGACGGCCGAGGCCCTTATCATGCGAGCGCGCGTCGCGGCCGGCTGGATCGAGCCGGAGCCCGAGCCGGAGCCCGAGGAAGCGATCGAGGACGAATACAACGAGGGCGACGCCGCCATGGCCGAGGCGGGCG